>Ga0075674_104_pt1 | contig 20261 bp, 21 predicted proteins | sample RifGroA2_FD_68243 | JGI IMG/M metagenome (GOLD analysis project Ga0075674, IMG submission 68243) | Microgenomates (Roizmanbacteria) bacterium GW2011_GWA2_37_7
GTAACTATTAAAACTGAACCTTAATAGTACTTCTACCCATAGTCAGGGGTATGACATTTTCACGTGGTTAACTATGACATTATCATATGGGTGTAATATTAAGTAATAGTATCTTGCAAATACTTACTATTCCCTTTATAATTACCGTGCCCCGTTAACGACAGACCATACTTCAACAATGAAGTATTTTGTCAACTCGGGGTATGTTGATAAATTAGGTTTTTAAATTTGAGGAATTTTCAAACGAGCAGGCGTTATTTTAACAATCGATCAAATAGGTCAGGAAAATATTATCATCTGAACTATCGCATTCAGGCAGAAGAGCTGAGAGTTATTAACTCAAAGGGTGAGCAAATCGGCGTTATGTCGAAAAACAACGCGCTTGCTCAAGCACGTGATGAAGGCCTCGATCTTGTTCTTATTGCACAAAACGCAAAGCCCCCTGTTGCAAAAATCACTGATTTTAAAAAATTTTTGTATCAGGAAGAGAAAAAACTGAAAGAGGCAAAAAAAGGAGCAAAAAAAAGTGATGTTAAAGACATTAAACTGTCGCTTTTTATGAGCGATCATGATAAAGAGCGATTTATTAATAAAACAAAAGAATTTCTCAAAGACGGACATCAAGTGAGGTTGAATCTCACGTTACGCGGTAGGGAGATTGTAAAAAGAGCTATGGCCCTTGCATTTATGAGCGATTACATAACAAAACTTGAAGATGTCAATATTTCAAAGGAGCCACGAGTAGAAGGACGCGTTGTCAGAGCAGTAGTGTCGAGAAAAAAATAATATGAAAAATAAACATAAAACACATAAATCAGCGGCAAAACGATTTAAGATTACTGGATCAGGAAAAGTCGTACATCGATCACAAAGAGTCCGTCATCTGAAAGCTAAAAAATCAAAACGCCAGCTTCGAGCCCTTAAAATTGATAAACCAGTTGAAGGTAGAATGAAAATAAAGATTAAAAAATTACTAGGAAAGGCTTGATATGGTAAGAATTAGTGCCGGTCCTGCATCACGGCAAAAACATAAAAAAGTACTGAATCTTGCAAAAGGATTCTGGATGTCACGAAGCAAACAGTTTAAAAAAGCTCAAGAATCTGTTCTTCATGCAGGTCAATATGCTTTTGCAGGAAGAAGACTACGCAAGAGAGATATGAGACGGTTGTGGATTACGCGGATAAGTGCTGCATTGAAACAGAACGGTCTGAAATATAATGAATTTATTCACAAACTTCAGACAAGAAAGCTGGTACTTGATAGAAAAATTTTAGCGCATCTTGCACTTGATTTTCCAAAAATTTTTGACAAGCTAGCACAAGAGATAAAAAAATAATATACTCTTTCATAATGGCTAAGAATAACGTTCTTCAAACATTTAAAACAGAAATTTCAAAGATTGCCTCACTTGACGATCTTCTTCTACTTGAAACAAAATATTTTGGCAGAAATGGCGTTTTGAACGCACAACTGAAAAATATGAAAGACCTGAATGCTGAAAAGCGCAAAGCACTTGGAAAAGAAATGAATCAACTGAAATATAAAATTCTTGAATCTATTTCTAAAAAAAGACAAGAAATTGTATCATTTGGTCAGAAAAACACCATAGATGTGACGCTTCCAGGAAAAAAATATGCTTCTGGAAGTCTTCATCTTGTGACATATGCGATTGAAGAAATTAGTAATATTTTTGAAAAAATTGGATTTATTCGTATGTCATATCCGGAGATTGAGTGGGAATGGTTTTCATTTGAAGCATTAAACATGCCTAAGGATCATCCTGCTCGCGATGACTTTGAGACTTTTTATATTCAAAGTCCAACAAACCAAAAGTATGGCAAAATGATTCTTACTCCGCACACATCATCAGGACAACCTCGTGAAATGATGCGTTTAGGAAAACCTCCAATCAGAATGATAAATATTGCAAAAACATACAGACCAAACTGGGATGCATCGCATGTTCCGATGTTTCATCAGTTTGAGGGACTTTGTATTGATAAAAGAATCAATATAACTCATTTGAAAGGAACAATCGATTTTTTTGCAAAGGAATATTTTGGTCAGGATAGAGCAACAAGACTAAGACCATTCCATTTCCAATTTACTGAGCCGTCATTTGAAGTAGACATAACTTGCGATATTTGTGCAGGAACAGGAAAAGTAGCTGATGGCACAAAGTGTCGACTATGTAAACAAGGCTGGTTGGAGCTTGGCGGGACAGGTATGGTGCATCCAACTGTTATGAAAGCAGGTGGTCTTGATCCGAATGAGTTTACAGGCTGGGCATTTGGATTTGGTGTGGAGCGAGTGATGATGATGAAGCCGGGAGTTGGGCTGAATAATATGAGAGCACTGTATGATGGCGACATCAGAGTTTTGGAGCAGTTTTAAGTCGTGTAACGCAAAGCGTATACAGAAGTATCTGTCGTTGTGCGGACCGTCAATTGAAACTGTAGAAAAAATCGAAAATGACTTTATTTTTGATATTGAGATCACTTCAAATCGTATTGATATGGCAAGTGTGTATGGCATTGCACGCGAAGCACAAGCAATTTTGCCTCAGTTTGGGAAAAAAGCAATACTCAAAAAACGAAGCTTCCCCAAACCAAAGCTTCCAGAACATGGATTGCCCATTGAGATTGTTGATCCAGAAAATCTGTCAAACAGAGTTCTCGGAGTTGTGATGGATAATATAACAATAGGTGAATCTCCAGATTATATCAAACGAAGACTTTATCATGCAGGAATACGAACACTCAATAACATTGTAGACATCACAAACTATGTAATGCTTGATGTTGGACATCCAGCACATGTATTTGACTACGATAGAATTCAATCAAAAAAACTTATATTCCGAACTTCGAAAAAAAACGAAACAATTACTTCTTTGGAGGATAAAACATACAAACTTTCCGGAGGTGACTGTGTGATAGATGATGGAACCGGTACATTGATCGATCTTCCGGGAATAATCGGAACAAGTAACAGTGTTGTTGTAGATTCGACAAAGAGAATATTATTTTTTTTGGATAATAACAATCCTGTCCAGATGAGAAGATCCTCGATGTCTTTGGGTATTCGAACTCTTGCAGCAACATACAACGAAAAAGGTCCAGATCCTGAACTTGCTTACACAGCGTTACTTTACGGCATTCAGCTCTATCAGGAGAATACCGGAGCACATATTGCAAGCAAGATCCACGATCTATATCCAATCAAACGTATAACAAAAGATATTAAAGTGTACTTAAAGGATATTCACCGCGTAATGGGGATTACCATTGATGAAAAACAAATTATATCTATCCTCAAACATCTTGGGTTTGGCGTCATGCGCCATGAAGATAAAGAGCTCGCATACCCAGACGGGCTGTACTTCAATATAACTGTTCCGACATATCGCACTTGTGACGTATCAATCAAAGAAGATATTATCGAAGAAGTAGCGCGCGTTTATGGATATCACAACTTACCAAATGTGATATCACCACTTGCATTTGTCAAACAACCAAAAGAACTTGAGAAGTTATATACCGTACAGTATAAAACAAAGTATTTTCTCAAACATATCGGGCTTCATGAGTTTTTGAATTACTCGATGCTTTCTGCTGATCTTCTTACTGACCTTGATTACAATCTTTCCAAACATCTTAAAATCACAAACACAATTTCATCTGAGATCGAGTATATGCGAACATCACTCCTTCCATCTCTTATTAAAAATATGAAAGATAACATTGGCAAAAAAGAGACATTGCGGTTTTTTGAGATAGCAAAAGTATATAATAAAAACAATAACTCACTTCCGCAAGAAACGTATAACCTTGCTATTGCTGTAAACACGAATTTTTCTGACCTAAAAGGTATTATTGAAGCATTATTACATGAGCTTCATATAAAAAATACTTCAATAGAACAAGGCAGTCATGCGCTTATGCATAATACTGCTTCGGTGAAGATCAATAAGCAGAGAGTCGGCTCTATTGGGATACTTAAGCGTAACTATCAGCACATCATCGGTCTTTCTGAAGAAATTTACATAGCAGAATTTAATTTTGAAAAACTTATTGAATACTTTTCCTTACTTTATCAATTTTCACCACCTACACAGTATGCAGTGGTAAAACTTGATCTGACATTCCAGAAATCAATTCCGTATCAACAAATTGAAGATTTTGCATACAAATCGTCACCACTTCTCAAACGAGTTGAGTACCTAAGCTCCTTTGGTAATAATATTTCGCTCAGATTTTATTTCTCCTCTCATGAAAAAAATATTACTGAAAAAGAGGCAATGGTGCAGCTCACAAATATACGAAACAAAATTTCTTCCTGATATAATTGCATTGTGAAGCGTAACAACCAGAATAGTTTATTTAAATTTATGCAAGAGGCATATTTTGTTGATTTTTTGTTCAAAGAACAACCAACGCAATAATCAATTATTATAATCTTCATTCACAGATATTGTCACTTCAGAAGATGATACTTTGTCTTTTTCATTGCGCGCTTCTACTTTTATCGTATGCTTGCCATTTTCAATTTCAAACGTTTCACGAATTTCATCGCGGTCACCAGAGAAATTTTTTTTCTCTTTATTATCAATATATATTTTTACTTCGCTTATCATCTCAATAGATGTAATTTTCGCATACACTTCAACTGAGTTTGAATCAATTCGTTTTTCATTCTCTGGATTTTTTATTGAAATAACAACATCTTCCAAGCGGGCATTTGATGTTTCAGTAGGATAATGATACTTGCTGTCTTCCTGTGCGTTCGCCCATTCATCAATAGCTTCCTGCCAGCGGTTTTTACCGTTTCCTGATATTGGATCACTTTCCATAATAACAATAAACTCCTTTTCTTCATAGTTTCCTGACCGTATCTCTACATCATTTGCAAGTTTGCCTGTTTCTTTTGAAATTTGAAGAACTTTATAATACGGTGATACTTCATGAGGAGAGGTATCTTTTATAAAGTATTCTGTTCGGGTTGGATATCCTTCTTTTGGTAATCCACCAAGGTATGCATCGACTTCCAATTCTTCAACACTGTCCGGCTTTTCCATAATTCCATCCTCAAACTCAGAAAGTAATACCTGCATGGTGTCATGCCATATTGGAGAAGCTCCGGTAGCTCCAGAAGCAATATTTTTGTTCATTGGAGAGTTATCATTATTTCCAACCCACACACCAAGAGCAATTTCATGACTAAAACCTACAGCCCAGTTATCACGTTTATCATCAGTCGTTCCGCTTTTCACTGCTACAGTTTTTCCTGGAATCCGAAGATAAGAATTTGCACCAAAAGTATCAATACGCGCATTGTTGTCTGACAATATGTTTGAAATTATAAAGCTTATTTCTTTGGAAAGTACTTGTTTTGATTTTGATTCTTTGTGCTCATATATTTTTTTATTGTCAAAATCTGTTATTTCAATAATTCCGTATGGCTCGACAATCTTTCCTTCATTTGCAAATACCGCAAATGCCTGAGTTAAATCTAAAAGCGTTGTTTCGCCGCCGCCAAGTGACGCTGATAATCCAAGATTGCTGATATTCTTGTCTGTTGGCTCAAGTGAGTCAAGGCCCATTTCATACGCCTGCTGTAAAAAATCTCGTATCCCGACCATTGCAAGCAATTTCACTGCTGGGACATTCAGAGAGTTTCCTAAAGCGAAACGTAGCTGCACCGGACCACGGTATTTGCCATCATAATTTACCGGTACATAATCTTCGTCAACGACGTTCGGAAACACTGTCTTTATATCCATAATTACTGTTGATGCCGTATAGCCTTTTTTCAATGCAACAGCGTACTCAATGGGTTTCAGCGTTGAACCGGGTTGGCGATTTCCTTGAGACACAACATCAAATTTTCCATATTCATCGTTTGAAAAATCATATGATCCAACATATGTAATAATTTCACCTGTGTCAGGAGCTATTGCTACAAGAGCACCATTGCCGACTGCATATTTGTCAAGAACTTCGATTTCATCTTTCACGATTTGTTCCGCTTTTTGTTGAAGTTTTAAATCAAGCGTTGTTTTGATCTTTACTCCCTTATTTAAAATTCCAGAACCAAACTCTTTTTCAATCTGGTCTTTAATATAAAAGACAAAATGTGGAGCTGTAATATTAAATTTTTGTTGTGAAAATTTCAGTTTTTCAAGCTGAGTAAGGGCTTTTTCTTCAATATCGCGATCAATATATTTGTCTTCTCTCATGCGCCGCAATACATCTTCTGTACGTGCTTTCCATGCATTTTTTTCATTTACAAATGGTGAGTAAACCGATGGTTGTTGTGGAAGCCCTGCAAGAAACGCAGCCTCAACAAGAGAAATATCTTTTGGTTCTTTATCAAAATATCCTTTTGCGGCTGACCCAACCCCCCAGTAACTTCCACCATACGGTGCTTCATTCAGATACATTGTTAGAATTTCGTCCTTGTTATACTGTTTCTCTACTTGATAGGCGAGAATTGCTTCTTTGATTTTTCGTGAGATTCTTCTTTCAGATGTTAACAAAACATTTTTTATCAACTGCTGCGTAATAGTTGATCCTCCTTGTGGTTTGCCGAGAAGTGAGTTTATACCCGCACGAATGATTCCAAACTCAGATATGCCTTTGTGCTCATAAAAACGCTTATCTTCAATCGCAACCGTAGATTGTTTCAACACTTCAGGGATATCTTCAGATGCTATGGGAAGACGATTTTTATCCTCATACATCTCGTAGATCACCTCATCATTTCTATCATAATACACGGTTGAGTTTTCACGAGTTTCGGAAAGCTTCCCTGGTTTGGGTAAGTCACGTCCATACCATGCAAACAGAACAATTGCTGAAAGATATCCAAAAACAATCATTATAAAAATCCCCAGCACAAAATAGAGAAGGAACGATTGTTTATTAAATCGTGGAATTTGAAAAAAAAGAAAACGTTTTTTTGCACGTCTTCTACGGGGTATATATGCCATCAAATAATTGTAGCATACACACATATTCATAATTATAATATTGCCAACTGCAACAGTCGTATGCTAAAATAGCAATAACGGTATGAAAAAAATAAAAAAATTGTTTCGATTGAAAAATATTGTTCGCTTTATAATTATTATTTCAACATTGCTTCTTATCATAACAAGCTTCAGTCCGTTGTTTTTTATTTAACTATAGCCATTAACCATTTTATGCGTATGGTTATTGATCATGTATGCAGCTTTCCACTCCAATAGACAGACTTCCAAAAACAGCCTCACGCACAATACAACGCTTGAAGGCAGTTGGTATTCATACGTATGATGATCTGATTCACTATTATCCATTTCGGTACAATGATTTTTCTGTTGTTTCAGATATCGCACACGTTCAACCAGGCGAAACAGTGACAGTACGAGGACGGATTGATTCAATCCGAACAATACCAACAAGAAAACGAATTACTATACAAAAAGCTTTACTTTGTGATGACTCTGGTACTCTCGAACTTGTCTGGTACAACCAACCCTACCTGATACATCTCATGGAAAATCACGCATGCGTGTCAGCATCTGGACTTATTGAGACTTTTTCAAAAATAAAATCAATGAAACCTACAGAGTATGAAATTCTTGATTCAATAAACTCTGACACAAAACATACCGGAAAAATCGTTGCAGTATATCCCTCGGTTTATGGTCTTTCATCAAAAACAATACGGGAAAAGATATATTATGTGCTTGATTCGATCATTCATAATTCACGTGAGTCAATAGAGTATATCCCTGAAAAAATCCTTCACAAACATTTGTTGATTGATCTTCAAAAAGCGCTCATTTCTATTCATACGCCTCAAACACCCGCAGAAGTAGAAAAAGCAAAACAAAGACTTGGATTTGACGAACTATTTATTCGTATTTTATCCTCTCGATTGATAAAGAAGCGTTGGTCACAAGAGAAAACTACTTCGCCGATAACAGTATCAACAATTATAAAAAATACTGTTCAAACATTTATTCAAACCCTCCCATATCACCTGACACCTGCACAAAACAGAGTAATCAAAGAAATTCTTGGCGATATGCAAAAAAAGAAACCTATGAATAGATTCTTACAAGGCGATGTAGGTTCGGGTAAAACCGTGGTAGCAACAATTGCCGCGTATGTAACGTATTTAAATAGTAAACAAACATTGATCATGGCGCCAACAGAAATTTTGGCACAGCAGCATTTTGCTACAATCTCTGCGCTGACCAAAAACACTCAGTTGAAAATTGCCTTGCAAACTGGATCGCACAAAGATATTGAATCAAAAAGTACTGCGTCATCCTTTGACATAATCATTGGAACGCATGCATTGATTAGTACCAAATATGATTTTCGAAATGTTGCTCTTGTCATCATTGACGAGCAACATAGATTTGGTGTAAAGCAACGAGCTTTACTCAAAGAAAAAGGCATCAATCCACATCTTTTAAGCATGACTGCAACCCCAATACCTCGTACTGTATCGCTTACATTGTACAGCGAACTTGACCTTTCAGTGATAGACGAGATGCCAAAAGGAAGAAAAACCATCAAAACATATGTAACTCCTTCTGAAAAGCGCGCTGATGGATATAGATGGATAACACAGCAAATAAAGGATTATGGTGTGCAGGCATATATAATTTGTCCGCTTATTGAATTATCTGATCATGAATCAATGAGTTCTGTAAAGGCGGCAAAGAACGAGTTTGAACATCTGAGAAAAAACGTTTTTCCAACACTCAATATAGCACTTCTCCATGGAAAAATGAAATCAAAAGAAAAAGAAGAAGTTATGAAACAGTTTAAAAATAAAATGCATAATATCCTTGTTTCAACTTCAGTGGTAGAGGTTGGAGTAGATGTTCCCAATGCAACAATTATGCTTATTGAGGGCGCTGAACGATACGGCCTTGCGCAACTTCATCAGCTCCGCGGTAGAGTGGGGCGTGCGGAAAAACAGTCGTACTGCCTTTTGTTTATGTCATCAAAAGACAGCAACAGTTCACGACTTCGTTTTTTTGCAAAAACAAACTCAGGTCTTGCACTTTCAGAGTTGGATCTTAAAATAAGAGGACCAGGAGAAATGTATGGGAAACAACAGCATGGATACGCCGATCTCAAAATCGCAGATCTTACAAACACAAAACAAGTTTTTGAAGCGCGCCAAGCAGTTGATCAGTTTTTTGACAACTATTCGTTGGATGCAACCCCAAGACTTAAACAAATCATTGACTCATACCAGATCAATCTTATTGCAAAAAATTAAAAAATTGGTTCATAGCTTTGGTACTTATCAAACAGCGATACCATTGTTTTACTATTGCTCACATGGTAAGATAAGAACTTGATACTATTTCAATATATTTTCTATGGCTCCGCTTCCAAAAAGAAAACACTCAAAGGCCCGAAAAGGCAAACGCTTACTTGCACGGAAAAAGGAACATCATTTGCCACAGCTTGTTTTGTGTAAAAATTGCGGAAAGCGAAAACGTGCGAAGCAGTGTTGTAAAAATTGCAGTAAATAATTATTATTTAGTTTTTATCTTCTTAGGTGTAAATTCTAAGTAGCTAATAAGCTAACTAGCTAACCCAGTTATCATGATGGATCAACGTCACATAAAACGTCTGCATACAGTACAGAATCTCTATTCATATTCATTTCATGCAAAAAAAACAAAGAGCAAAATTCCATTCAAAAAAGATTTGGTAACTGATGAAGTAATGAAATATCTTGCTCAAATTGACAAACATATCCAAAATCATGCGCCAAAATACCCCTTGGAAAAAATAGCAAAAATTGACATATCTATCCTACGACTCGCTGTATATGAACTTCTTTTCAAAAATACAGAACCGGTGAAAGTGATCATCAATGAAGCAATCGAACTTGCAAAGGAACTCGGAAATGACCGATCGTACGCGTTTGTCAATGCAGTGCTTGGCTCACTTTATATACAAATTACTACGAAAGAACATTCATATGAACCAGAAACGGAATCAGCTTGAAAAACACATAGGTATCACGTTTAAGAACAAGCAACTTTTACAAAATGTGTTTATTCATCGTTCATACTTAAACGAAGACCGATCATTTGCCATTCCTTCAAACGAAAAACTGGAATTTTTAGGAGACAGCGTTCTTTCTCTTTCTACATCAATCTATTTATATCATAACTATACTGAACTTAAGGAAGGTGATTATACCGATATTAAAGCGTCTATTGTTCGCACAGAAAGCCTTGCTCAGGTGGCGCGTGAACTTGCGCTTGGGCAGTATTTATACCTTTCAAGAGGTGAAGAAAAAGGGATTGGAAGAGATAAAACAAATATTTTAGCGGATCTATTTGAAGCATTGATTGCTGCAATTTTTATAGATAAAGGATTTGATCATGCCTATGATTTTATTGTAAAGTATCTTTTTTCAAATAGACTTGACGAAATCATTCAAAAGAAGCTTTATTTATCCCCAAAAAGCAGGCTTCAGGAAATCAGTCAAGCCAAATTTAAGGAGCTTCCTACGTACGAACTTGTTTTGGCACATGGTCCGGAACACAAAAAAGCCTTTACTGTTCACGTTTTACTGAACAATGCGATCATGGGTTCTGGTTCTGGCCGATCAAAAAAACATGCAGAAGAAAAAGCTGCTCAAAATGCGCTGGATAATTTGTAATCCTCGTTTTATAATTACGTTTTATACCACTCGCAAATGAATTTGCTCGAGTATATACCCCTCTAAGCTGTTTTGATCCCGCCGTTAGCGGGACAAACCCAGCATAAGACGGGTATACCTGCCTGCGGCAGGCGAATATAAGAATTAATATTTAACTATTATGGCAGTCACACTGAGATTAATGCGTTTTGGAAAACGAAAACAACCATTTTACAGGATTGTAGCGCTTGATAAAAGGAAAAAACGTGATGGAGCATATATTGAGCGAATTGGAGTATACAATCCATTATTAGCTGATAAGAATATTCAAATTGTAAAAGAACGATTTGAATTCTGGAAGCAAAGAGGAGCACAAGTTTCTGAAGGACTTAGTAGACTTCTCACTCACCCAAAGCATATTGAGTACAAATAAACTATTTTAGAGTTTTTCCTGGATAGACTGAATAAACTCAATATCTTCATTTGCGATAATAATTTCGGCTACATCACTTTCTGGATTTGGTTGATCTGATGATGAATGGAATACATTTATTGCAAAACTGATAGTCTCAGTGTTTCCCATTGAGTATGTTATTTCTTCATTTGTTATCAGTCTTCCGCTTGAGTAATGATAATTATCAAGAAGTGATTCTATTGTATTCTGAGGTCCTGAAATTGTTAAACTTAAAGACATTTTTTCCTCAGTTGTTTCGCTCAAATTAATACTATATGAATTTATCCTTACTCCGTTGCGTGCCTCGAGTTGTTCAAGAGCAGATATAACCTGGAAATATGTTTCACCGTCTGGAATAAGGGCATCAAGAATATCATTGTAGGAAGAAATATTATCTTGAAGAAGATTCTTGTTGTTTTTAATCAGCAGTGATGTTGTTTTTAATTGATCAATCTCTTGCTCAAATGATCGAGTTTCTTGGTAGATCCCATATACCTTATATCCTAAATACGAAACAAAAACAAGAAAAACAATATCAAGACCGATAAATAATCCCACAGAAAGATAGCGTTTGTTAAAAAGAGCTTTTATCTTGTTAATAGGAACCATAATTATTTTTCAATGTGTTTTAATTTTCCGTTAAATGACATCGTATAGCTGTTTGAATTTTCTGTAATGTCAAACGATTCTAATACTAATGAATCAAACTGCTCAAGAACTTCCTTTTGTTCAAAGAAATCAAGAATTCGCAATGCTTCATCGTACGAAGGAACAGACAGTGAAAACGACACAACCTGCAAATTGTTAATAGTAAATGAATCAATGGTATCAACAGCACCTGAAGGTTTAATAATACTTTTTAGATGTTTATAGTACGCATATCCCGCAGCATCGCTTGCAAGATATGTCTTTAGTAAGGAAAACTTATTGACAAAATGTTTGATTTCTTGATTAAACTCCTTATTTGTTAAAATATATCTGTTGTAGGTATCTTTTTTGTTTTTCAACTCAGAAAGGTATCGGTTAAACCAAAAATACGTACCAAAAAGCGCCATAAGAAACAACACTCCAAACAAAAGCACCCAATATGTAGTACGTTTACCGTACTGCAAATATTTCTGTGCTGTTTGATTCTCATTTCGTTGAGAGAATAAATTTATTCTCTTTTTCATCGTAGATGCGTTGCAATAACTGGTATAAACGTCGAAAGCATATGCGAAAATGTTTGAGTAACAAGGTTTGGAACAAGAATGCTTGATAACGGAAGAGACTGGGTTGGGAGCGATACTTTACTTTGAATGGTTTCATGAAGAAGCGCAATATAGCTGTCGTAGTTAAAAAGGAAAACATTTTGAATTGAAACATGGTACTTTTCTTTTGCCATTAAAATGGTTTTTTCAATCTCGGCAAATAACTCATTCATTACCGGAAAAATAGTTGCATATATGTTTATACTTCCTTTTGTGCTAAGTCCAATAGTACTAAGAGCTTGAAACGCTTTATCACTGGTAAGATTGGAATTCGCCACAAGATCTCGGAGAATAATATCAAAACCAATCCGTGAAGTTCGTGTAATCTGAAAATAAGGGAAAGGAGGGGTCATCACATACATAGAACTTGATCCAAATCCAAAGTTAATAATCAGCGATGGTGTTTTAATAAAGGTATACACTTCAGACACAAATCGGCCAACCGCGCTCAGCTCATTTTCCAATGTTCCAGGTTCGATTCCAGCAAGGTTAAGCGTCATGTTGATGTGATCAACGATTTTTTTTTGTGCTGCGATAAATACAATGAGGAGTTTGTTATTTTGAAGTTTTGAGACCACTTCAAGATCAATATATACATCATCAATCGGAAGTGGGACAAACTCATCAGCCTGAAGACGGATTGATTTTACTAATTCATCCTCAGGCAGATTCGGCATCAATAGGAGTTGGGAGTAGGTTAGTGAGTCAGGAATGACTACATGTGCCACAGATGAATTGATGATAAGTTCTTTTCTTAGTTCTGATAATAATTGCGCTTGTAATTTGGCAGACTGATCAGTCAAGTTTGTATAAAAATTAAGTGCCGTATTATCATAGCCAAGCGAGTACAGTTCTATTTTTCCTTTATTTAATACCATATCTGCAACCCGTGTATATTGTTCACTGATATCAATAGAAAAGGTAGATGCCATACTCTTAGCTTATCAGATACTCAAGAAAAAAATCAATCGAGTGTTCTTCGGAGTTTTACCTTAGTTTGATAGTGAAGAGTCACTACTCCCTCCTGCGCAGTTGGAGTTGTATCAACAAAAGTTACATCATAGCTAAATGCAATAACGGGATATGAGTTGTTATCGCGTTTTCTGCATTCAATATCAAAACCAGATACTGAAACAACGTCCGTTGCATTTAAGTTTGCCGAAAGATCATTTACATACATACCAAAACCGCCATGATAGAAATAATGTTCATAAGAAATATTGCCAGATGGATACAGTCGAAACGTAAATATATCCGGTGGAGTGTTGTTCCCGACAAAAAAAAAGAAATTCGCAAAATCGTGATACGTACTTCCGGCAGTATTGCACTCAACTCCACCCACCTCATCTGACACACCCCATGCGTCTCTCGCTATCGACTCTTTCATATACATCATAATCATATCTCCTTGACGCTTTGTTTCAGCAAGTTTGTGAACACGCAGCATCTGCTGCATAATAATATATATAACACTAAATACTGTTGGAAGAAGAATCGCAAGCACTGCCATCACTACAATAATCTCGATTAATGTAAATCCTTTGTTTTTTATTTTCATACTACTACTCCCATACTGAGTATACTGTTTCAATTTCCTCTGTATATAGTACACCTTCGTCACGCCATGAAACTTGAATTACTGCAAACACCCGAGTGGCAGTCTCATTACTGTCTTTTGATAAAATAAGCTGTCTTTGATATATCTGAGGAGGAGTACCAACAACTCCAGTAAATCCACATGGCCCCGGGATCAATGATGCTAATGTAGTATTAAGTTGTAATACGTTATTTATACAATATGTTGTACCTCCAAGCGTAGAACGATTCTGAAACTGTTCCCAGTCAGACTCTCGCTCTCCGTTTAGCCATTCTTTTACTTCTTCAACGTAATGCGTTGCCATCAGCTTATGACGATTGTGTGTCATAGTAAAAACCAAACGAACTGTATAGCCAACTGCGGCAACAAGAACTACGCTCAGCATTGACGTAAACACAATTACTTCGATGATGCTAAATCCCTTTGTATGTGTTTGTATTTTTTTCATGTTTTCCATTCTCAACAACTATATTGATTATTGATTACAACTGCACCATTCGCAGGCACATCAATATCAACACACCTTCCAATTGTTTCGTTTCGCAATGATATAGTTTGAGAACTGTTTATTCCGAGGTTCACTGGGTAGACAAACCGCAACCGCGTTAATGCACCGGGAAATGTAATAGTAGAGTATTCGAGGACATGGCTATCAAGATTTATTACCATACCATTGCATTGTATCTCTTGAGTAATTGAATTCGTACCTGGATCAATGAGAAGATTATAGCTTTCAAAATTGATCCTGCATTGGAAGGCTCCTGAATCTGGAGAAATATCCCGTGCCATAGCCCGCCCCCGTGTTTGATGAACAATGCTTGTGACAAGTTCTATATCTTCCTGAAATCTTCGCTCGTTTACTGAATTTCTATACACATTTACGCTGATCCCAACAAATACAGCAATAATACTTATGACAACAATAAGTTCTACAAGCGAGAATCCGTTTTGATTATTTATATTTTTACGCATAGTGTCACGGAATGATATTCCCTTTAATATCGTCTGACTGGATTATATAGATCGCTCCTCTGCGTTCAAGATCAATAGTGAGCTGATATTCAGAACAAAATAATGGGTCTACGTTCGTACAGCCTACAGGCCATGCAGGCAAGGGAGTATATTGATAAGCAGTTGTAAGTTCTGATAAAGGATCTGCTGGAAGACGATCTAAGTACCCATCGCTTACAAGAATATCGAGAGTTGTTGGATAAAAACCACCATTTTGATTTGTGAAATATTTATCAAGTGCTTCACGCAAAAGCTCAGCGTCAAGAATACGCCGGTCATCACGTCCACGCTCTCGAAAACCAGAGAATGACGTTATGCCTATGCCAACAAGTAAAGTAATGATACTAATGACTACAATAATCTCTATAAGAGAAAAACCATCGTGTGTTTTTTTAATAGGCATATACACTAATTATAGATCGAAAGATTATCAGATGTAAACTGGTCACGCAGTTTTTTGCAAAAGAGTAGCATTTAATATACACTGATCAACAGCAAGCTGCGGATTGAGATTGTTGTACTGAAGCAGACGATATAGTCTTAGAGAATTTTTTGTTGCTTCAACAGCCCAGAACTCATTGTTTTTCAACCGAACGCGAAGGAGATCTAATAATTCTAAAATTATTATTTTTGCTTCATCTTTTTTTGTTACAGTAGTTGATCTTTTAAATAATGCATCTGTGAAATTTTCAAGTTTATTGCTTGACGCTCGTAAAGGAGCAGAGGTCTTTTTTGCATTGATAACTCTACATCGCGATCGAATAGTAGGAAGTACTGCATAAATAGAATCAACCTGCAATGCAAACCGATATTTCGGCCCTGTTTCCTCAAGTAGCTTTAAGAGTGCATTTTGTGACTCAATTGTTGCGTTTTGAAATGAATAAAAAATAATCTGACGCTCAGAACTGCCTGCATGAAACAAATATATTTTCAATGATCGTATCTGTTCAATATGGATATTTTGAGTGCTTGGATGAATAGTAATTGTATTATTATTTTCAATATGTATGCCTTCTTCTAAAAGAACTGCATGAAACTCTGAAAGTTCCTGAGATTGTACTAATATTGGTAAACTCATATCTGTCAATTCTATTGAATTTTAATACGAATAAACATATAGTGGTAATATGGGTATAACTCCGAAACAGTTTCTCAGCAAACTTGTTGAAAAAAATATCATCACTGAACAACTAGCAAGCCAGTATGAGGTTGACTCACTGAAACGAGACATTCCTATTGACCAATATTTGCTTCAGTATACCACCATCTCTCACGAAGAAATCATGCAAATAAAAGCTGTATTTTTGAACGTCCAATATATCAATATTGAAACTACTGCTGTTGATCCGCAGGCATTGAACTTTATTCCTGAGGCAGTTGCTCAAAGACACTCCATCATGCCATTTATGTATGATGACAAAGAAAAGCGAATATATGTTGCTTCAGCTGATCCACTCAATGTAAGTTTGCAGGATTTTATCGAAATGAAAGCAGGCGTAAAGGCTACGCTTGTACTTGCGCTTCAAGAAGATATTTCCAAAGCAATTAGTGTTGGATATAGTAGAAACATCTCTCCTGAAGTAGAAGAAGCTATTGCACAAGCTGAACCTCAGAAAAAACCTGAAAAACAAATTGGGATCCAAGCTACGATAGAATTTAACAATGCACCGATCGCAAAAATAGTAAACACAATTTTAGATTTTGCTATGAAAAGTCGTGCGTCTGATGTGCATATTGAACCCCAAGAACTCAAATCACGAGTGCGGTATCGGATTGATGGAATTTTGCAGGAAAAATTGTCTCTCCCAACAAGTATTCATGAATCGCTTGTTTCAAGAATCAAAATTCTTTCTGAGATGAAAATTGACGAAAAAAGAATTCCGCAAGACGGCCGTTTTAACTATAAAAACTCAGATGAAGAAGTAGATCTTCGCGTGTCAACACTTCCAACGGTCAATGGTGAAAAAATAGTGATGAGGCTATTACGTAAAACCGGAGGAATGCCGTCGTTACCCGACCTTGGACTTGAGGGCTCTCAGCTAAAACTATTTGAGAATGGAATTGCGCGTTCGTATGGCATCGTACTGGTAACCGGCCCAACCGGTTCGGGGAAAACCACCACACTATATTCAGTGCTCAGTAAACTGAATACAAAAACAGTGAATATCGTCACTCTTGAGGATCCTGTTGAGTATCAAATTGAAGGGATCAATCAAGTACAGATAAACTCAAAAGCAGGACTTACCTTTGCTACCGGACTTAAATCATTTTTGCGGCAAGATCCAAATATTATACTTGTTGGAGAAATCCGGGACAAAGAAACCACACAGCTTGCTATTCAGGCAGCACTTACGGGACATCTTGTGTTTTCAACGCTGCACACAAATGACGCTGCAACAGCAATACCACGCCTTACTGACCTTGGTGGAGAACCATTTCTTATTGCATCTGTTTTAAGTGTTACGATGGCGCAAAGGATTGTCCGAAGAGTGTGCGATACATGCAAAGAAATATTTGAACCTGCTTTGGAAATCCAAAACACAATACGAGAGGTTCTTGGACCCATGCTTCCAAAAGAATACCAGAACAAACCAATTCAATTAGCTCGTGGTAAGAAATGTGAGGATTGCAACAACTCAGGTTACAAGGGAAGAATAGGTATTTATGAAATATTAAAAACATCTCCAATAATAAATGAATTAATATTAAAAGAATCTCCGTCTCAATCTATTGTGGCCCAGGCTCAAAAAGAAGGAATGGTATTGATGAAGCAGGATGGTTTTCTCAAAGCGCTTAAAGGTATTACTACCCTTGAAGAAGTGATACGTGTTACTGAGGCGGCTTAGCAATAATGTAATTGAATAATTGGATAAATAAACCAGAATTTACAAAAATATGAACATTGAAGAACTTTTCAAATATACTGATTCAAAGGATGCGTCAGACCTTCATATTGTGCCTGGATACCGACCGACTATCAGGCTCAATGATACATTGATGCCAATTCAATCTGAACATATCATGACACAGGATGACACAAGGTCACTCCTTACACCTCTTCTCAATAACACTCAAAAAGAAGAGTTTGAGATAAACAAAGAAATTGATTTTGGATATGAATGGAAAGATGTCCGATTTCGGATCAACTACTATTTTATGCGTGGTGGACATGCGGCGTCATTTCGTTTGATTCGGCATAATATTAAATCAATAGAAGATCTAAATCTTCCAAATACGTTCCACAAATTTTCAAAAATGAGTGAAGGACTGATACTTTTGACTGGCCCGACTGGTGAAGGAAAATCAACAACTATTGCTGCGATACTGGATGAAATCAATAATAACTCACAGCGGCATATCATCACAATTGAAGATCCTATTGAGTTTGTTTATACTCCCAAACAATCAATTATTTCTCAAAGAGAGCTTCATGCTGATACGCATTCATGGTCAAAAGCGCTTCGATCAGTCCTTCGCGAGGATCCTGACGTCGTACTTATCGGAGAGATGCGTGATCATGAGACGATTCAGGCAGCTCTTACTATCGCAGAAACTGGACATTTGGTATTTTCCACTATGCATACCAACAGTACTCCTGAAGCGGTAAATCGTATCGTTGATGTTTTTCCCGGCTCGCAACAAAACCAGATCAGAAGCCAGCTTTCATCAGTGCTGAGATCTGTTTTATACCAACGCTTGGTTCCCAATATACGGCAAACTGGACGTGTTCCAGCAGTTGAAATCCTCTTTAACACACCTGCTGTTGCAGCGCTTATTCGTGAGGCAAAGGCTTTTATGATCGACAACGTTCTTGAAACAGGAGAAGAACAGGAGATGATACTATTTGAAAAATATCTTTCACGTCTTTACAAGCAAAATATGATATCACGCGAATCAGCATATGGATACGCCATAAGACACAAAGAAATTGAGAAATTTATCAAATAGAATGTTGTATCAATATAAAGCACTAAAAAATAATCAAAAAGTAAATGGAGAAATGGAGGCGAGTAGTGAAAAGGAAATTGCAGATTATCTCAAATCCAATGGGTACTTTCCTATTGACATTATTGAAAAGAAAAAATCCAAATTAACGGATTTTATGGCAATATTTCAACAAGTAGCATTTCAGGATATTGTATATATGACACGTCAGTTTGCAATTATGTTAAATGCCGGATTAACCCTGATTGACTCAATTGACATCATCAAAAAACAAGTATCAAAAGCTCCTTTTAAAAAAATGCTCGATGAGCTTGATCGGCAGCTTCGTGACGGAAAAACATTTTCCACTGCGCTAACCAGATATCCTGGCCAGTTTTCACATTTTTATGTTGCGCTCGTCAAATCAGGCGAGGCATCAGGAAAACTTGACAACATCCTTCAAAAACTTGCAGAACATCTTGATAAACAACGTACATTCAAGCAAACAGTTCGCAATGCACTTATTTATCCAGTTGTCATCATTACTGCTATGTTTTCAATGATATTTGTAATGTTTACATTTGTCATGCCTAAATTGTTGAGTCTGTATGATAGTTTCCAGGTTGAACTTCCTCAAAGTACAAAAACTATAATGCAAATATCAAACTTCATGGAAGCAAATTGGATCTGGGTTCTTATTGGAATTATTGCAGCTATCATTGGTATTATTCGCTTTTTAAAAACAAAACAAGGAAAAAATATGTTCGACAAATATATATTGAAAATTCCAGTCCTTGGAAATATCGTACGCACTTCTGGTCTTGTTGATGCAACGCGTACTCTCTCAATTCTTATCTCATCTGGAGTGCCGATTCTTGATGGGCTGGTCATTGTCACAGATGTCAATCCAAATATGATGTTTCGACAAGCGTTTGCACGGATTTCCCAGAAAGTGGAGAAAGGCTTGTCTGTTGGTACAGCCATGTCCAATGAACCGATATTCCCAGAATCTCTTACTCAGATGACCATCGTTGGAGAACAAACAGGGCATCTTGATGAAACATTGATGAAACTTGCTGAATATTATCAGTCAGAGTCGGAGATGGCAGTCAAAGGAATGCTCAGTCTTCTTGAGCCTATGATTATTGTTGTTCTTGGAATAAGTGTTGGTTTTTTGGTAATGTCGATAATAACCCCAATTTTCACTCTTACAAATTCAATGCAGTAGCATCTCAAATTCCAATCTCAAATTCCACTGTCAAACCCAAATGAAAATGTCATACCCCCTAAACTTGTAATTTATCCTCCGACTCGGAGGATTCATGCGTAATTATACTGTCTCCAAGGATGATC
>Ga0075674_106_pt1 | contig 18861 bp, 16 predicted proteins | sample RifGroA2_FD_68243 | JGI IMG/M metagenome (GOLD analysis project Ga0075674, IMG submission 68243) | Microgenomates (Roizmanbacteria) bacterium GW2011_GWA2_37_7
TCCAAAACTATAGACGTATTACGGTAAGGTGGGACTATTATGCAGATTCGTATGAGGCATTTATTGAACTTGCCTGTATTCTTATCTGTTTACGGAGGGGATTGAAATGACTTCTAGTCAATAAAATGTGGGGATTCTGTACAGTCCTTCTTGACGATGGGGTGAGTTATGGGGATTATGTAGAGCAGCTAACTTATCTGCTGTTTCTTAAAATGGCAGATGAGCAAAATAAACTACTTAAGAAAAAGGCAATCATCCCCGTAGGTTTGGATTGGGAAAGTTTGAAAAAGGAAAACGGTGTTGAGCTTGAAGAACATTATCGAAAAATACTGCAGGAACTTAGCAAAAGTGAGGGCTTGTTGGGTTTAATATTCCGAAAGTCACAGAATAAAATTCAAGACCCGGCAAAACTAAAAAGACTTATTAAGCTCATTGATGATGAAACATGGATGGGTTTAGACGTAGAGATTAAGGGAGATATTTATGAGGGCTTGTTGGAGCGAAATGCCCAAGACATTAAAAGCGGTGCTGGGCAGTACTTTACCCCCCGACCTCTTATCAGGGCTATGGTTGAGGTAATGCAGCCAGAACCTGGGCAGACAATTTGTGATCCTGCTTGCGGAACTGGTGGATTTTTCCTTGCGGGATATGAGTACCTCAAAAATAGCTACAAATTAAGTGCAGACCAGCAGAGGTTTTTGGATGAAAAGACTTTTAAGGGCTGGGATATTGTTGATAATACAGCTAGGCTTTGTGCTATGAATTTGTACTTACACGGTATTGGGGGCGAAACACCACCAGTAGTTGTGAGTGACAGTCTTATTTCTGATCCTGGCGATCGGTTTGATTTAGTATTAACAAATCCTCCTTTTGGTAAGAAAAGTAGTGTAACTGTGGTGAATTCGTCAGGGCAAGCGGTAAAGGAGAAGCAAACTTATGAGCGTGATGACTTTTGGGCAACAACTTCAAATAAGCAATTAAACTTTGTTCAACACATCAAGACACTATTGAAAATTGCAGGCAGAGCCGCAGTTGTTGTGCCAGACAATGTATTGTTTGAGGGTGGAGCTGGAGAGACGGTTAGAAAGAAACTTTTACATAACTTTGATGTTCACACAATGTTACGTCTTCCCACAGGTATTTTTTATGCACAAGGGGTGAAGGCTAACGTCATTTTCTTTGATAAAAAGCCAGCTAGTGAAACTCCTTGGACTAAAGATTTGTGGATCTATGACTTTAGGACAAACAAGCATTTTACTCTGAAAGAAAGCCCTTTAACTTCAAAAGACTTGGATGACTTTATTAAGTGCTATATCCCTAAGAATAGGCATGAGAGAAAAGAATCGGAAAGGTTTAAAAAATTTACTTATGATGAGCTGATTAAAAGAGACAACGCAAGCCTTGATATCTTTTGGCTCAAGGACAAATCCTTGGAAGATTTAGAGAATTTACCAGAACCAGAAGTGTTATTAGATGAAATAGTGGATAATTTGCAAAATGCTTTGGAGCAGTTTGAGGAACTTAAATTGAGCTTAAATAGGAAGGAGTTAAATAAAAATTCAGTTATTAGGAAATTCCGAACAACTGCGAGTGATTGTTAAAAAAAGGTGAAAAATAACTTATGGATAACCAACTCACTATCTCAACAAAAATATCCTTGTTCAAAGGGAAAGAAATCAGGAAAAGCACTTATCAAAATGAGTGGTACAATTTGTACCACCCCTTATGCTAAAGGTCGAAACAGGAGGCGGGCAACAAAAAGCGTATTGTTGGAATTCCGAATAATGATAAGATGATTGTATTCTCATGTAACGAGGTAGGTAACTTGTATTTGAAAATCTACATCGTACATGATAAACATTACACGTTGCGCGTTACACGCTTCACGTATATAAAATGGGCAGACGAAAAAAACGGTGGTTTTCAAAATTTTCAATAAACAATAAGACATTTTTTAATATTCTTGGTTTTTTTTTAATTATTATCGGGATTATTATCCTTGCCTCATTTTCACAGTTGTTTTCATCAGCAAGCAGCAGCCAGGTTCTTAAACAAGTAAATGTACAAGTTCTGCAACTATTTGGTGGGCTTTCCATTTTTGTACCGTTTATTATCCTTCTTGTTTCTGGGCATTTTTTTAATACAAAAAAATTAAAATTTGTACGTTTTAATGTCACAATTGGATCATTTATTTTACTAATCTCACTGCTTGGACTCTTTCGGTCAGGAATTGCTGGCAAAGCAATTTACGATAATTTATCTCTTGATTTTACTCCTCTTGGATCACTCGCGATTCTTCTCATTTCTTTTATCATTGGATTCATTCTTTTCTTGGATACCTCGATTGACGTCAGGTAATCCTCAACAAACCAAGTCCCTCAGCTGCCACTATTTCTCCAAAAACAAATCAAAGTAAAAGCCAAATTGAAGGGAATCTGTCAATTAAGCCCGTTATGCAGAGCAATTCTTCAACCTGGATATATCCGCCAAATACCCTTCTCAACGATGTCAAACAGACAGAGGCAGATCGCGGAGATGTAAAAGAAAATGCGCATATTATTGAAAAAACTCTGGAAAGCTTTGGAATTCGAACGCGTGTGGCTGAGGTGAACTTCGGTCCAACAGTGACCCAGTATGCAATCGAAATCACCATGGGAACAAAGCTTTCAAAGATTACTGCTCTAGCAAATGATTTGGCGCTTGCTCTTGCTGCTCCGACCGGGCAGGTACGCATAGAAGCCCCGATACCTGGTCGTTCTTTGGTTGGGATAGAAATACCAAACAAAAAACCACAGCTTGTGACATTACGTCAACTTATGACAACAGGTCCACTTTCACAAAAGGGTGGGGATCCGCTTATTGTACCGCTTGGTTTAGATGTTTCAGGACAACAACGTTCAGCAAGTCTTTTCAATATGCCGCATGTTTTGATTGCTGGAACTACCGGATCAGGGAAATCAGTCATGTTAAACGCATGGATTACAACGCTTATGATGCGCACACGACCAGATGAGCTTCGAATGATTCTCGTTGATCCAAAACAGGTAGAGATGACTCAGTACAATGGCGCACCACACTTATTAACTGATGTCATTACTGATCCAATTAAAGTAGTATCTGCCCTACGTTGGTCGGTCGGGGAAATGGAAACGAGATATAAAGAACTTGCACGGGCAGGAGTACGAAATCTTGATGGTTTTAATAAACTTGAAGGTATAGAAAAAAAACCATATATAATTTTTGTGATAGATGAACTTGCAGATCTTATGATGTACTCTGCAAATGAAGTCGAAGATCTTATCACGCGAATTGCACAGAAAGCTCGAGCAGTCGGCATACATCTCGTCCTTACTACACAGCGTCCATCAGTGGATGTTATCACAGGACTTATGAAAGCAAATATTCCAAGCAGAATCGCATTTAATGTTTCTTCAATGGTAGACTCTCGCGTTATTATCGATATGCCAGGTTCTGAAAAACTACTTGGACGGGGAGATATGTTTTATCTGCCACCGGATCAGGCCAAGCCCCGCCGTATACAAGGACCATACGTCGCCGAACAGGAAGTGGGTGACATAGTTAAGTTTTTAAAATCACAAGTGCCTGTTGTTCAGTATACTGAGGAGATTACCGAACAAGAAGGTCCAAAATTTGGAGGAATTGGTGGCGGTGCAAGTGGATTAACTGCAAACCGAGACGAACTATTCAACCAAGCTATACAACTCATTTCTCAAGCTGACAAAGCATCAGCTTCGATGTTTCAACGTAAATTACGGGTTGGATATGCACGTGCAGCACGTATTCTTGACGAACTTCATGAAGCAGGATATGTGGGACCTGCACAAGGATCAAAGCCTCGTGCAATACTGAAAGACAGAGTTCAACAAGAAATCCAATAACAAGCCAGTTCCTTTTCACAACTATCAATTATCTCAAATACTTCTGAATATTTATTTGATGATCTTCAAAGGTTTTTGCATAATGTGTTGTTCCAGATGGTTCAGATAAATAAAATTGATATGGTGTATTCTCATCAGCGTATACAACGGCTTGAATCGCTGCAATTCCGGGATTACTGATTGGTGTAGGAGGCAGGCCAATTTTTTTGTACGTATTGTAAGGCGAATCAATCTCAAGATCAGTATATGATAGAGAACGTTTCCACCATCGTGTTTCTTGAGTTTGATAGCCAAGGGCGTACTGTATTGTTGCATCAACTTCAAGAGGATAATTCTCACGATACCTTCTCAAGAGAATACTTGCAACTTGCGCGCGGTCTTGATCAAACTTTGCTTCCCGTTCAACGATTGATGCAAGATTAACAACCTCTTCATCAGTCAACCCATTTATACTAGCTTGTGCCCGAAGTTCATCAGAATATTTAGTATCAAATGTCGCTTTCATCAACTCAATAATTTGTTTTGGATTAGGATTTTTGGGCACAAGATAGGTATCAGGAAAAAGATATCCTTCCTGCGCAAGTTGATTAAACTCAGTTTCTGACACGTCAAATGTTTTTGACATAATCTCGGCAATTTCTTCTTTGCGTAAACCCTCAGGTACGGTGACCCAAATATCGATTGTACCATGCGTAAGTTCTTCAGCGATTTCATATGCGTCCATTGCTGCAGATAATCGAAAATCACCTGCCTGAATTTCACGCTCTAAACCAAGCTTTTTTACAACAAGAAAAAACACTATGCGATTACGAATAAGATTGACTTTTGAAAGATTATTTATGATCGAATCAAGATTCTGTCCAGGGTCGATCACAAATATTATTGAGTCCTTAGACTGTTTATTAACCGGCAACGTACCTTCACGATAAAATAAGTAGCCTCCCAGTCCAATAAGAAGAATGATAATGAATAAAATGAGTAATTTTTTCATATGTTTTATTCAATAGTATAAATTGGGAATGATACAACAGTTTCTATCGCTTCTGACAGGCGCAGTTCATTTGATGAATGAAATGTCATCAAAGGCCGTTTGGTTGTCATATAGTCTTTTTGTTTTACGTGTAACTCAATTCCAGCTTTTTTATCATCTGGAGACCCAAGAATTTTTGCAACTGCATTGAGGTTGTAGTTATTGATACCCCTTATTGTACCAGATTTGTCTGAAAACACTTTTTTGGTGTGTCGTGCTGTTCCAATGGATTTCCATGTAATGTGCGGATTTCCATACTGCGCTTTGATAATGTTTTTGAATGCTTCAAGAGCTTTTCCATTTGTAAGTAGCTTACTCGCTTCTTCTTTTCCAGTTATTTTTTCTTTTGTTGTTTTGTAACATAAATTAAGAAGCATGCCTGCAAGTCTAATTGAACGATTCTCAAGATCAAGAGGTCTTGACTGATCCTGTTCAAGCACTTTCATGACATCGATTGCTTCAAGCGCAGGCCCTACTCCGTATCCGGCAGGTTCAAGTGTTTTATTGATATCAACATGAATGTGAATTCCAAATTTTCCCGCGATGTGTTCAAATTTTTTCTTAACAATTTCAGCATCTATTTCATGTTTAATTTTCATTGTTCTTCCAATAGGCATATCAATAACTAAATGATTCGTTGATGTGGCAACTTTTTTTGCCATAATTGATACGATAATCTTGTCAAATGATTCAAATGACAATGGCTCTTCAACCCGAATAATCACATCATCTGCCGGTGCTATCCCGAGATGACCACCCCAGATGATACATCCCCCAACATCATGAACGATTTTTTTTACCTGTTCTGTTGTAAAGTTCACTTGAGCCAAAACTTCCATAACATCAGCAGTTCCTGCTGGTGAAGTGATTGCTCGAGACGATGTTTTTGGGATAGTAAATCCTGCAGCTACTATGATCGGCACTACAATCATGGTGGTTCGAGTACCTGCAATTCCTCCTATTGAGTGTTTGTCAGCAACAATGCCTGGAAACTTAAGCTGTTGCCCGGTTTCAACCATTGCCTTTGTCAGGTAATACAACTCTTCTGGACTAAATCCCTCATGAAATCCGGCTGCAGCAAAGTATGTTGTCAACACGTCTCCAAGTCTTTCTGATGCGATCTGATCCATCACCGCATATATTTCGCGATAATGAAGTTCGTGACCTATTAACTTTTTTTTGATTGCTTCAATTGCAATAGAGTGTTGTTGAGTTTGATTCATATTGCGTAACGTTTTGATAATAGTTACTCACTTCCATATTCAACACCTTTATAAACTTCTACAATTTTCTTTTGATACTCTTTCATCTTTAAGAGCATTTTTGTAAGAATATACATCTCTTTGATTCCAAAAAGCCAACTCAAAAACAGAAACACACCAGAATAGAATCCAAATCCAACAACAAGGAGCATGAACACATTAATCGTGCGTGTTGTGTCAAAGATCAAGCCATCAAGAAGTTTCATCAAAAAGTACGTAAGCACAGTTGTGTTAAACACCGCAATACCAATTTTGAGTGTTTCTTTTATCAGTTCTGCCACATGAAATCCATCTATTTTTTTATAAAGGAGAACAATTAAAATAAGAGTCCGCAGACTCATAGTAATAGAAAATGAAAATGCAAGCGCCCACACAGGCATCTTGAGTATTAAGGTAAAAATAAGACTCAAAGCTGCACTAAAAATGATTGAAACAGCACTTACATAAAAAGGAGTTCTTGTATCAAAAATTGAGTAAAAGCACCGAGTTATAAAATAATATACTGCATGAAGGGGTAGAGATATCGCAAAGTACGAAAGTGTCAGAGCTGTCATAACTGTCGCACTCCAATCAAATTTTTCAGCTCCAAAAAACAAACGTACCATGGGCGTTCGGGTAATGATGAGAAATGCAGCCGCAGGAATAGAAAAATAAAAAATATTAAGGACTGACGTGACAATGATATCTTTGAATTCACGGTATTTTTTTTCTTGATACATGTCTGAAAGATAGGGGAGTGAAGCTTGACCAAAGGCCATACCAACGACTGATACAGGCAGTAATTGTAGTCGCTGGGCAAGATAAAATACTGTGTATGAACCAGGTCCAAGTAAGGTAGCAAGTGAAAGATCGATTGTTGCGTCGATCTGCGCTACGATTATCGTTAAAATACGCGGAAGCGCTGTCCTGAAAAAACGTATTGATTCTTTGACATGAGTGAGCACAAGCTTATAACGAAATCCAGCAATGTAAAATACCGGAAGCTGGATAACAAAAAATACGCATGCTCCTGCTACAACACCAAGAATTGGTGCGAGTAAATGGAAAGATTCTGCAAACAGAGCAATGCATACTATGATTGCCACGTTATACACAATTGGTGCAAGAGCTGGGATCAAAAAAGATTTTTTTGCTTGACTTATTGCTGTTAAAAAGTTGCCAAGGACAAGAAACGGAAGTTGTCCAAGGAGCAAAATTCGCGAATACATGATAAGCTTTCCTGTTTGTTCTTCGCGGAATCCCGGTGCTATAAGCGGGATTAACAAAGGCATTAATATAACAAGAACAATAATAAAGACCAATAAAGCCAGACTTACGGTATTGATTATTGAGGAGATAATATTGCTTTGTTCTGTTTTTCTTTTTTGATACTCAATAAAAAACGGTATAAACGTAGTACTCAGAGCACCGTTTATTAAAATTTCAAATACCAAATCAGGGATTCGGAATGCAGCATAAAAAATATCGAGTTCTTCTGGATGAAAGTATCCGCCTAAAATTCTGTACCGCAAAAATCCTGCAATTCGTGAAAGCACCATCATTCCAGCAAGAATCATAGTTGATGAGAGTATGCTTGTTTGTTGTTTAAAGATAAATCCTTTGGTTTGTGAAAGTAGTTTATTCATAATGCTTTGTTAATACAGTCTACAAAGTATTTCTAACAGTCATTATAGTCGAAATTCTTATGTAAAAATAGCTAATTTCTCATATCTCCTTCTTGACTTTTTACTCATTATGGCGAATAATGGTTAAATATGGTGTTTTATGGTGAGTTCTCAGTTTCTATTACTGACGGTGGACGAATTGCACTGCCAAAAAAAATTCGAGAGTTCTTAACAAACAATACATTTGTCCTTACCAAAGGGTTTGGGTTATGTTTGGCTGGTTATGATAAACGGGACTGGGAACAGCGAGCCAACTCATTATTAGATGTTTCATTGCTTGACAAAGAGCAGATAGACAAACGGCGGATGTTGTTTTCATCAACAGTGTATATCGAGCTTGATGAACAAGGACGAGCAGTGTTGCCAAAAGGACTTTTACAGTTTGCAAATCTGGCAAGTAATGCGTTTATCGTAGGCGTTGGAGATCATTTTGAAATTTGGGGTACTGAGAAGTGGGCTGAATATAAGAATACTATTGAAACATCATGAGAACGCACCATACACCTGTTTTTTTGAAAGAAGCAGTTTACGCACTTGATATCAAAAAAAACGAGCAATACATCGATGCGACGTATGGAGAAGGCGGACACGCCCGTGAGATTGTTCGGAATGGAGGATTGCTGCTTGCAATCGATGCTGACATCGAGCAAGTGAATAAAGATGCCAACACGTTCAAAATAGTACATGGTAACTTTGCCGATATCCAAGAGATAGCGAAACAAGAAGGTTGTCTATCGGTATCAGGTATTTTGTTTGATTTTGGATTATCAATGAGACAGATACGAGAAGGAGGCAAAGGATTTTCATTTGAAAATCTGAATGACTCTCTGGATATGAGGTTAAGTGATAAAGGAATGTCGGCGTCAGACTATCTCAACAATGCTGATCACGAAACATTGCAACATGATCTGATGAAATACTCGGAAGATATTCATTCAAAGGAGATTGCAAACAAAATCATACAACAAAGATCGGTAAAGGCAATTGAAACAGTCCAAGATCTTTTACACATCGTTGATACGGTAGTCCAGAGAAACATGATGACACGGAGGAAGACCTATGCTCGGATATTTCAAGCACTCAGAATTGTAATAAATAATGAAATTGAGAACATCAAAAAAGCTTTGAATGGAGCTTTAAACATTACAAAAACAGATGGAAAAATTGTTGTTATTACTTTTCATTCTATTGAAGATAGAGTGGTAAAGTCATTTGCCCGAAGTAAGAGTGAGTATTTGATTGAATCAATCGTTGATGTAGGAAGGAACCGTCAGCTTGCACAGTTTGAACGCTCAGCGGTTTTGCGAGTTTTAACAATAATATGAAACTATCGATTAACACAGCTATTGTCATTTTGATCATCATGCTTATTGGAGTGAATGTGGCAATTTTTATCAAAGGACTGAAACTTGGAAATGAAATCAATTATTATGAAACAGAACTGAGCACCATGAAGCAACAAAATATTGAGTTTGAACAGCAAATATACAAACTTGAGTCGTATGTCTGGACAGCATCCTTGGCAGCTGAGCTTGAGTACGGAAAATTTAACGACCCAGTATATATACAACTTCCAAAGTACGCGTTTAATCAATGATACTCGTTCTCCAACCAATTGCATTACCTCAATATGAATAAACTGCGTTTTTTATTCCTTATCTTTTTAGCGGGTTTTGCCGCTATTGCGGTTCGGCTTTTTTATATTCAGGTTTTACGGCCAGAGTTTTATACCGCAGACTATACCAGAACAAGTAAAATAGAACCAAATAGAGGAAGAATTCTTGACAGAAACCATGAGCCGATTGCGATAAACCAGACAAAGTACCGATTATTTGTTGAACCTCAAAAAATTGAAGACCGCGATTATTTGATAAAAGTACTAGACGATGAGCTTGAGATTGGGGAGGCAACACTTGAAGCGCGGATCAATATGTCAAAAAATTTGGTTGCAATACAAGGCAATGTGAGTAAGCAAAAAAAAGAAACAATAGAAAAGCTTAAACTTGAAGAACTGGGGTTTGAAAATGAGCAGCAAAGATTTTATCCAGAAGCTTCTCTTGCCGCACACTTAGTGGGATTTTTAGGCAAAAATTCAAACGGTGATTCGATCGGATACTTTGGTGTTGAGGGATATTATGATAAAGATCTGACAGGTCTTCCGGGGGTTCTTAAATCCGAGCGAGATATGTTTGGTCGGCCAATTTTTAGCGGAAGTCAAAAGCGCATTGAAGCCGCAGACGGGAGAGATATTGTTCTGACAATAGACAAATCGGTGCAGCATATCATGAAAGAGCATTTGAAAAAAGGCGTTGAACAATTTCATGCAAAATCAGGATGTGTAATTGCGGTCAATCCATCAACCATGGAAATTCTTGGTCTTGTGTGCCTTCCTGATTTTGATCCAGAGTATTACTACGAGTTTACTGAAAGTGATTTTAGCAACTGGTCAATTTCGAGTGTATACGAGCCGGGTTCTACCTTTAAGCCAATGATTATGGCAGCAGCAATTGAAGAAGGCGCAGTGGAACCAATCGATTTATTCAATGAAAAAGGACCAGTTGAGATTGGAGGGTACACAATTCGGAACTGGAACGACAAATATGAAGGTAAGATCACTATAACGCATATTCTTGAGAAATCATCGAACGTAGGAATGGTATATATTGGTGATAAGCTAGGGAAAGAAAACCTTTATAAATATATCAATTTATATGGATTTGGAAGTCCGACTCAGATCGATCTGCAAGGTGAAACATCCGGGAAAGTGAAACCTTTGAGTTCATGGTATCCGATTGATACAGCGACAATGGCGTTTGGACAAGGAATATCAGTGACAGGCATGCAGCTTGTTCGAGCATTTGCCTCACTTATTAACGGAGGATATCTGATGAGACCGTATGTAGTAAAAGAAGTGATTGAGGGTGATACGGTGAAAGTTCGTGAACCACAAATTCAGAAGCAGGTACTAAGTAAACAAACTTCAAAAATAATGAAAAAAATGCTTAGTTCTGTGATCAATAATGCTGAAGTTCGCTGGAATATGCCGAAAGGATACACTTTTGGGGGGAAAACTGGCACTGCACAAATTGCAGTTGAGGGTACGTATGATGTATCAAAAACTATTGCATCGTTTATTGGATTTGCGCCTGCTGATAATCCGGCATTTCTTATGCTCGTCGTAATCCAAGAGCCGGAGTCCTCAAGCTGGGGTTCTGAAACAGCTGCGCCGTTATTCTTTGAAATTGCTGAGGATCTTTTGATTTATTTAAATGTTCAACCTTCATAGAATATAATATATATTTCGGTACGCGCGTTCTATATTATTATCCATCTGAAAGGTATAATATGTTGTTATGAGGATATTTCAGAAAATTAAAAACATCGGACATTTTGTAGTTGCTGTTCTTGCAAATATTGTATTTCGCTTCCCAAGTAAAGAATTACAAGTGATCGGAGTAACCGGAACCGATGGAAAGACCACAACTTCAAATTTGATTTTTCATATTTTAAAAACAAATGGAAAAAAAGTGTCGATCATCTCAACTATTTCAGCAGTAATTGGGGAAACAGAGTCTGATACCGGATTTCATGTCACGACGCCCTCGTCATTTTCAGTACAAAAATATATACGTCAAGCGGTTGATTATGGTTCTAAGTATTTTGTTCTGGAGACCACATCACATGCGCTTGACCAGTATCGGGTGTTTGGCGTTCGGTTTGATGTATCGGTTATCACAAACATCACACAAGAACACCTCCACTATCATGGAACCTATGAGCATTATGTCAGCTCAAAGTCAAAACTCATTCATTGGTCAAATAAAACATTTGTCAATAAAGATGATCAATCGTATTCGTACATTCTGAAGCATATCGGCAACAAAAAAATTGAAACATATGGGTTTAATAATGACGCAGATAACATAATTGACATCTCAAAAAAAATCAATATACCTCTTGCAAAGTTTAATCAATACAATTACCTTGCGGCGTTTCTTATTTGCAGGGAGTTGGGTATTGCAGAAGAAGATATTTATCCTAGTATGAAGACCTATAAGCTGCCACCAGGAAGGCTTGAGATTGTATATCGTGGTGATTTTATCGTGATTGTAGATTTTGCTCATACACCCCATGCAGTGCAAGAAGCGTTGTCATCAATTCGGGATGAACACGTCACAAATGGACGGCTCATTCATGTCTTTGGGGCAGCTGCTTTTAGAGATGACAGTAAACGAACCCCAATGGGGCGCGAAAGTGCAACCTATGCAGATATGGTCATTCTCACAGAGGAAGATTATCGCACAGAGGATCCATATGACATTACTTCTCAGATTGCTGAAGGACTCGAGGAGCATGGGTTTAAGAAAGTAGATATAGATACGTTTGGATCAGGAACAAATGAATATACGGTGATTATTGATAGACAGGAAGCAATCATGAAAGCATGCAGTATTGCCAGATTAGGTGATGTTATTGTTTTAACAGGCAAAGGGCATGAGATGAGCCTTAATAGAGATGGTAAAGAATATCACTGGAACGATAAAGAAGAAGTCCTAAAAATACTAAAAGATGCATGATAAAGTATATTCATAAAAAAGGAATATTTTGTTCAACACTGCTTGATACGAAGATATTTCATGGGTTTGGAACAAAAATTCTTGGCAATGGCATCAAGAAAGAGACAGTCCAAAAAATACTCAAAAAATATATAAGTCATCCCGTATATGTGATCATTCCGCAGCAGATTCACTCAACGCATGTGGAAATTGTGGATCAAACTAAGATCGATCAAAGATATACCTACATCGCCGCAAGCGATGCGCTGGTTACAAAAGAGAAAAATGTACTGTTGACCGTGTTGACCGTAGATTGTGTTCCAATAATCTATGCAGATGTCGGGCGCTCTGTTATTGGTATTTCTCATGGTGGATGGAAAGGTACACTTGAGAATATTGCTAAATATGTTATTGATCGTATGATTGAGCTCGGAGCACGAAAAGAACATATCATTGCTGCAGTTGGTCCAGCCATTGCTGATTGCTGTTACCGTATTTATGGCTTGCGACGTGATGAGTTTATCCAAGCGTTTGGTGACAGAGTTATCAGATATTCTGGAGATCGGACGTTTTTGAACCTTCTTGCCGCAAACATTGATTTATTGCTTGCCGCTGGAATTTTGCGAAAAAATATTGATTATTCACTCTTCTGCACATCATGTGATGAACAAAGATTTTGGTCATTTCATCGTGATCATGTTTGCATTGGTGAGATGTTACATTATGTGATGCTTCGGTGACAGAACACGTATTTCTATATTGATATCAGCTATAATGTAGTATGTTTACATACTCACAACATATTTTTTTTGTTGGCATAAAGGGTGTTGCAATGGCAAACCTGGCTCGTATATTGGTTCAGCTTGGTAAACATGTGTCAGGTTCAGATGTTGAAGAAACATTTATCACTGATGAAATTATTGAAAGCTGTGCAATAAAAGTCATTCACTCATTTGAAGGAGATGATCTTCCCAATGAAACCGAACTTGTAGTATATGCAGCATCGCATGAAGGCAGAAACAATCCACAGGTTGTTGAGGCAGAACAGCGCAACATCAAAGTTCTTCATCAGTCAGAACTATTGAGCCAACTAATGAAACTTTTCAATACTTCAATTGCAGTTGCAGGATGCCACGGAAAGACCACAACTACTGCACTTCTTTCATTCGCATTAAAAAAACTGACACCTGAAATGAGTTATATGGTAGGCACATCTTCATTTAATGGATGGTATGGGGGAGACTATGACGGTACGCAGTATTTTGTTGTTGAAGCAGACGAGTATGGTATTGATCCTCCAGACAACCTTACGCCCAAATTTCATCTCCTCAATCCTGATTATGCGATTATCACAAATATTGATCACGATCATCCGGATGTGTATCCATCCATTTATGACACAAAAAAAGCTTTTCAAATTTTTATGAATAAACTGCTTCAAAAAGATTTTATTCTACCGCACCTTATTGTATGCGAAGATGATGAAAATATTCGCGATTTGCAAAAAAGTATGAAGCGAGATTCATTTATCACGTATGGATTTTCAAAGCAAGCAGATGTTCAAATCATGCAAATGACAACATCAAAACTGGGATCACATTTTTATATTTCAAGTAAACTGTTTGAACTTCAAAATGTACCAGTTCAGATCAATTTGTTTGGAGAAATGAATACATTGAATGCTGCAGCTGTGCTCACTCTCCTTCTTCAGCTGGGGTTTTCTAAAGAAAAAATTATTCAAGCAATGCACGGATTTACTGGTGCGAAACGACGCTTTGAGTATGTAGGAAAAACAAAAAAAATAATTTTATATGACGACTATGCTCATCATCCAGCAGAGATATCAGCAACAATTGCAGCAGCACGATTGCGTTTTCCAAATAAAAGGCTGGTAGTGTTATTTCAACCTCATACATACTCTCGGACAGAAAAAATGAAACACGAGTTTGTCAAAGCTCTTTCTCAGGCTGATAAAGTAGTACTTCTGCCAATATTTCCGTCTGCTCGAGAAAAGCAAACGGATAATAAGATAACTTCAGAAGTTCTTGCAGAGCTCGGAAACAAGATGAATACAGATACCATGATTTCATCACAATCAAAAGATGAAGCTATGTATCAACTCGAAGTACTTGTAAAACCAAATGATCTCATAATAACCATGGGTGCTGGAGATGTGTATATGCTTGGCAAGCATATTTTAGAAATTGCTGAAAAAAAATAATATGCAAATACGAAATGTAAAATACGATGTTCTTGATCGGGAATTTGGGGATCGCCTTGAAAAAGACAAGGATCTTGCAGCATTTTTTACCTTAAAAATGAACACAGTTGCAGAATATTTTTTTGAACCAATAAGTATTGAAGACTGGAGAAAAGTCATGAGTATCGTGTATGAATATGATATTCCGTTTTTGATCGTGGGTGGAGGGTCAAACATTGCAGTGTTTCAGAAGCGGATTTTAGGAATTGTTCTTCGGAATCGCTTTATCAGTAAAAGCATCGAAGATGAATCAGGACAATTTGTAGATTTGAAGCTTAGTTCGGGGTATCCGATGAGTATGCTTGTTCAGGAAACAATTGATCAGGGACTTTCTGGATTTGAGTACCACTATGGGTTGCCTGGTACACTTGGAGGAGCAATATATATGAACTCAAAATGGACTCGCCCCCTTTCATATGTAAGTGACAGTCTATTAATTGCTACGATCATGGATCGGGATGGAAGTGTGCGTAAAGAAAGTAGAGATTATTTTGATTTTGCATATGATTACTCGAAACTCCAAGATACAGGTGAGATATTTCTTGAAGGAGTCTTTCGATTGATGAAATACGATGCTTCTGAGTTGCAAAAGCATGCTGAAGAAGCATTGAGGTATCGAAAAGATACACAACCCTTTGGGGTAGCAACTGGTGGATGTTTTTTCCAAAATATATCTCAATCTGAACAGGAAAAATACTCACTTCCTACGGGGTCTGCAGGATATCTCATTGATAAAGCTGGACTGAAGGGAAAAAGAATAGGATGTTTTGAAGTATCAAAAAAACATGCCAACTTTATTATCAATACTGGAAACGGAAAGGCAGAAGATCTTCGGAAACTCGTCAATACTGTAAAATCAACAGTTCAACAAGTCTATGGTATCAAGCTGAAAGAAGAAGTGTGTTTCGTATAATATTATTATGTTGTTAAACGTTATTTGTTAAAAGATACAAAATTATGGAAGATGCATATGTCATAAAAGGAGCACGACCATTAAAAGGGAAACTGCAACTTTCAGGTGCAAAAAATATTGCTTTAAAAGTGTTGATTGCAGCGCTATTATTTGACTCGCCGGTCGTACTCCATAATATTCCAAGAATATGTGATATTGAAGCTTTGATTGATCTTCTGAAGCTTCTTGGAGTTCAAATATATCATACACACAATACAGTCACCATTGATCCTCGTACACTTCAAAAAAATAAAGTTGATCTTCTTCATGCGTCAAAAATACGTGTATCGTTTTTGTTGTTTGCGCCACTTCTCTATACGTTTCAAAAAGCTGAAATTCCAAATCCTGGAGGTTGCAGACTTGGTGCGCGTTCGATCGACCGTATTGTTGATGGACTTCGTACACTGGGGGTTATGATAACATACAATTCTAAAACAGGTTATTATGAAGCATCAATTCTTGGTCAGCCTCATGGAGAGTATACGTTTGAAAAGCCGTCACATACGGGCACAGAACTTATGATTATGATGTCGGTTTTTTGTGACGGAGTTGTTCGGATTAAAAATGCCGCTCAAGAGCCTGAGATCGACGATCTTATCACCATGCTCAATGAAGGTGGTGCAAATATTCATCGTGAAGATTGCGAAATTATAATTAAAGGTGTTCATACACTGACGCAAAAAAAACCATTTACTATTTCAGCAGACCGAGTTGAGGCAGTAACTTATGCTGTTTTGGGAATTGCTACCCGTGGAGATATTACGATTTCAAAAATTCCTGATCATTACATTTTGGCATTTATTGATGTTTTACAAAATGCTGGAGCAGGAGTTGAGCAAAAAGGGCACGGCGTTTGGAGATTTTATTACAAACCAATGCGGACGATTGATATAGAAACCGCGCCACACCCTGGATTTTTGACAGATTGGCAGCCTCTTCTTGCAGTGTTAATGACTCAAGTGAAGGGTAAATCAACAATTCATGAACGAATTTTTGAAAACAGATTTAGTTATGTTGAAGAGTTGAGAAAGCTTGGGGCAACGGTTGAGTTTATCAAGCCGATGATCACCAATCCACATGAATATTACTTTTTTAACTATGAAGCAGGTAAAGAGTACATGCAGTCAATCGCCATTACTGGACCTTTAGATCTCCATGGGGGAGTGTTGACTGTTTCTGATCTTCGTGCTGGCGCGACACTTGCCATTGCAGCGCTTGTTGCTGATGGGGAATCATATGTAAAAGGTGTGCATCATATTGAAAGAGGGTATGAGAATTTTGTTGAAAAAGTTCGTTCTTTAGGTGGAGAAATACGAAAATTTTAAAAATAAAGGTTAAAATCAATCAATTATTTAACAATTTCGTTTTCTGAAACACTTCCTTGTACTACTTTATCTGGGTAAATCCTTGCATTCTGTCCTACTGTCACACCCGGCATAACTGAGCAGTTTACACCGAAAAAAGCTCCTTTTGCAACAATTGCCCCAAGTTTTTTTCTTCCTGTTTCGATTGCTTCTTCAGAAAGATCGAGTTTTATATCGGCGTTATCTAAGCGCCAATTTGCAAATGTTGTTCCCCAGCTGGGATTTATATCACTTTCCAATACAGAGTCACCTATGAAATTATGATGGAGTTTACAGTTTGGACCAATATAGCTTCGGACAACCTCACAACCAAACCCAACAATAGATCCTTCTTCAATCGTTGACTGCCTGACAAGTGCATGATTGCCTATGCGTACATGCCGACCGATATATGCAGGTCCCTTTACCACTGCATATGCATCAATATGTACATCTTCATCCACATATACATCTCCTTCAAGCACTGCATGCGCAGAAACATGCGATGATCGTGCTCGGTGATTTATATCCTTTGTTTCAAGGAGCATATTCATCATGTCAAGGACATGGTGTGCATATTTGAGTTTTTGCCATTGGCCTGGGTACTTGAGGACATCTACATGTCGTTGTTTCATAAGATTGCTCAGGGCAATTTCGTATTGTTGATCTGAGGTTGGAGTTTTTTTGAGAATTGACAAAAAATCCTGAGGTTCAGAAAAGTAGTGAAATACTAAATTAAGAAGATCACTTGGCTCTTTTCCTGATCCAGGCTTTTCGAGAATTTCCAAAGCTCTTGTTCCGTCCATTTTGATATATCCGCCGGGAAAATACTTGTTGACTTTTTGTCCAGTAATATATGAATAAGAGTCAAATGTCTGTCGCATCATTGATTTAAAAAACACTGATTCGATCATGTCAGATGCATTCATCACCAAGATTGGTTGGTTTCCGATCTCATCTTCAGACTGAAGCAGAGCATCGCCCATACCTGTTGGTTTTACTTTTCGAGTTGTAAGGGTGATATTAAATGGCTGATATGATGAAAGCCATGCTTCATTTTCAGAGTTTGTTATGATAAGTGCTTCCTGAAAACCTGAAGATTCGGCCATCTCAATCACATGTTGCAGCATGGGCTTTCCAAGAAGTGGAATCAATGTTTTATTTATCGTCAGTGGTGAGAAAGATTTACCAATTCCTCCAGCAAGAATTACTACAAGCGGTTTCATACATCTAATTTGAAACTTACAATTTGTATTCAATGATAATTATACACAAACTACCAAAGAAGACAGGCACCTTCTTTTTTTATGATATTCCTGTATCATCCTTCAATCTCTTTTAGTGTACAATAGAAGTACGTTGAAGTTCTATATATGAAAAAAGTAACTGTTATCGGTGGTGGAACAGGAACATTTGTGGTGCTTTCGGGTTTGAAAAAACATAATTTTGATCTTGCTGCAATTGTAACAATGATGGATTCTGGTGGATCAACCGGGAGACTGCGAGATCAACTTGGAGTGCTTCCTCCGGGAGATCTTCGTCAATGTCTAGTGGCTCTTTCTGATGCTCCAGAACTATGGAGAAAATTATTTTTATATAGATTTGAGAAAGGTGATCTACAAGGCCATAATTTTGGAAATATTTTTCTTTCAGCTTTGGAGAAAGTATGTGATAACTACGACACAGTAATTGACACCGTAAGTTATGTCCTGAAAACAAAAGGTACGGTTCTGCCCGTTACCTTTGAAAAAACTCATTTATGTGTTGAATACGAAAATGGATCAGTCATCAAAGAAGAAGGGAATATTGATGAAGATAATCCTGAGAGGTCAAGGATTGTAAACGCATACCTTGAACCTGAAGCACATGTAAATAAAAAAGCTGTTTTGAGAATT
>Ga0075674_117_pt1 | contig 18494 bp, 14 predicted proteins | sample RifGroA2_FD_68243 | JGI IMG/M metagenome (GOLD analysis project Ga0075674, IMG submission 68243) | Microgenomates (Roizmanbacteria) bacterium GW2011_GWA2_37_7
ATAAATCAAGAAACCCACAGAAGTACCACCTATCAGGAGTAAAATTATGGTTGTGCTTATGTAAGCATAGTAAAACGACGGACGTTGGGTAAAATGATTATACACATTTGCAATCATATCTCCAAATGTGTATGACCCAAGAATATTCACTTTGTACTTATTTTTAGGAAATGTTATTTGGACAGGTTTGGTGTCATAAAATGAATCATAATGACCGTAGTTTCGTTCAATGCTGCTTTTAAAGCTTGAAGTATCAGCCTGTTGAATAAGAACAGTATTCTGCTCATATTTTTTCGAAACCTGAACTTCTATTTCTTTGTTTCTTAGTTTTTTGCCAAATGCGATATAAAATTCACCAAACCCGTTTGGCAATGTATAGTCATTCACTTCTTTATGGGCAAGTTTTTGCCCTGCTTCATCAAATGCTTCTAAAACAACAAAATCACTTTTTTGAATGCTTTTCCTCATCAAAGCAATATGAATTCCGGTAATAGCTTTTTGATTTGGGTTTCCAATTATGAATATAATAGGAGTTTGTGTTAACAGTTGCTCATGTGTGTCAAAGTAATCAATATTTGTAAGCTGAGCGAGATTAGATCGTACTGAAAAATCAAAAATAAAAAAACATATATATATTAATGTAAGAATTATTGGAACAAACACAAGTAGTAATTAGCGAAGAAATTTTTTTGTTTGGCTCCAATATTTAATGCTGTAGAAAATGATGAGAGAGTGACCAAGAATAAATAACGAATTAATAAATCGATGGATAAGTTTTGGCTGAAGGACATTATTTAATAGGCTTTCAAATGACGGTATTTTATCAAGTGGCGCACCGTAAGTGAGCCACATAGAACCAGTCATGGATCCGTTATCAATAATAATCCATCGGTAAAATCCAAGGATCGGTACCAGTAGAAATACTGCATATATGGGATCCAAAAAAGCCATTATGATCAAAAAAGGCATGATCCAGATGTTAAACTGTGCATAGAGAAACGATAGATCCTCAGAAATATAGACAATTGACAATAATATAATTGAGATACGAATTATATTAAATGGATTCTCTCTTATTTTATTTCTAAATAAAAAGATGAGAAGTACTGCAAGACAATAGGCAATGATAACGATAGATGCATTATTAAGAGTAAAATTAAAAAGCGCAGTTGACTCATCTGAAGTCAGAAAAAATGTTTTCATGAGTACGGAGTCTGCTGAAAAAGGCTGAGAAATAACGAAATACGCGAGTGCAAATATTCCAGCATTTAGTAAAAACGATAGAAATGTCGGCGCAATAATGATAAGAAAAGGAACGATAAATAAGATTGGTACCTGTTTGATGATTGCCCCTATTGCAAAACAAATACTCATAAGAATTAGGTTTTTAGAAGTAAGGCGTTTTTCTTTATTTATAAGTATTTTTAATGCAAAATATACCCCCCCAAGAAGAAATGTTGTCATTGCAAGATCAGATTGAAATGGAACGTATGTCGCATAAATCATAAATGGATTCAGAGCCCAAAAGAGAGCGCCAATAAGCAAAGAATTATATGAGTGTTTTTTTATGAGTCGAAGTGTGGATAAGAAAAAAAATAAAAAGATTCCTTCATAGAGAAACTGAATCAATTTAATAGCCGTTGCCTGATAGTGAAGCGGTCCCCAGTGACTAAAACCACTCATATACGGCGCTTCTGGATTATATGGCTTTGTGTCAAAAATAAAACTAAGGTCAATGATTTTTATTGCATCAAGAAAATAGAGCCATACTGCGATTACCTGATAATATATTTTCCCAAATAACTGCGATTCATGCTGAATAGCATTCTTTAGAACAAAAAAACCTTCGAGCAAACTGTTTGTATCAGCAGTTGATTTCGCCAGAACAAGAATATTGAAATAATCAAATAAATGATTAAACGAAAATGCAAAAAATAATCGTAGACCGATACCAAAAGCAATAATAGAAATAAAAAGTAAATGTTTTTGAATAAATCGGATGATTTTCATCGCGAAAGAAAGGTAATAATTTTATATTTTATTTTTGAAATTGACGGTTTCAGTTTTTTATGAGAGATCCAATATAATGTTTGGAGGAATAATTCTTTATAGTAGTTCTGAATGGAAACTGTTATTTCAGACTGTTCAACAGGTAAATATTTTTTCCCCTCCCAGTAGTAAAAATACACAAAAGGGTAATATACGCTTTGTAAAAATGATAGCACGAAACCATGCATTCCATCTTTGTATCCTTCAGCTGAAAAAAAACGACTAACAAATTCTTGCATGCCTTTTGATAATGCATTTGTTAGAGTAAAATGTGTGTTACTTTGGATATAATCAGCAGCTTCTGACTTCGCATATCTAATCATTTTTTCGAAATAATGATCCAAATTATTGTAGTTATAATGCAAAATGGCGAGAGTTTCTTGGGCAGGTATTTCATGTAAAACTCCCTTTATATTTGGTTTCGAATGAATGCTCGGGTTCCAATTTCCTTTGTCTTTTTTATATAGTCTTATTTGGTAGTCTGGCCACCAACGAGCATGTTGCATCCATTTGTCAAAAATAATATTCTTTCTTGAGAATGCCATGGCATCATATTTTTTATAGTTTTTCTGAATATATTTTTGTAGTGCTGGAGGTAAAATCTCATCTGGATCCAAAAAAAGTATATATGTTGATGATGTATATAAGGTGATTTTATCTCGAATTTGGTCTGCGTACATTATATTTCCATTGTGTGGAATAATTTTTACGTTTGTTTTTTTAAGCTTTTCTAGAAAATCATCCCGAATACCAATATCAACAATAATGACTTCTGTTGTCCATTGGACAACAGAATCAATAGCTTGTAACAGATGATCAGTATCGTTTTTTGCTACGATAAGTACAGATATATCAGTCATATTTAAAAAAAGAATGAACCTCTTTCATTATATTGATCTTAAATACAACATACAATATAAGAACATATGCAACTGCTCCAGTTATAATTGAGAAACCAAACTGAATCCAGGAGTTTGGCTGGTAAAGTGCGATATATACAATTAAACCCATAAACGTGCTTGCTACAATTCCCGGATAAATCTGCTGTATAAATGCAAACGTGATATTTTTTTTAGCAACAAATAATATAACTATAAATGTCAGAGAAAGGATAATCAGAGAAATGGGGAATCCGATGATTCCGTACAAGGAAGTAAGAAATGGAATCAATATCCATGACATCGCAGTCCAATAAACCATAAACTTAAATGAAATTTTTACTTTGCCCAGTGCATTAAACAGATTGATAAACGGTGACGAGTACGAGGAGAGAAATGCAGATATGAGAATCAGGTAAAAAATTGGAAGTGCTGGTTCCCATTTGCTATATTTCGGAACAAGTTCGACAAAACGATTCATAAGAAGCGCCATTCCAACAAATGTCGGGGCAAGGATCATAGTCTGATACCTGATAATTTTTTCAAGAAGTTGTGCTACACGTTCTTTTTCAGATTGTATGCGGGAAAAAATAGGAAATAAAATACGACTTACATTATCCATGATTATTCTGATCGGTGCTTCTGCCCAGCGCTTTGCCCAGCCAATATACCCAAGCGCCTCAAGTCCGAGAGTTTTCCCTAAAAACAACATAATCATGTCATCTTTAAAAAGTGCAAGCAATGTATTCGTTTGATATGGAATGCCAAATGAAAGAAGTTTTTTGAGACTTTTGCGAGAAATGCCTATCTTTGGCATCCAGAAAGAAATAGAGTAGATAAGAATTGTTCCGGTTAGCGCTCGAATAAGAACTGCATACACAAAGCTCACAAGTCCCATATTATTTAGTGCAAGCAACGAAACAGAAATATAAAAGACTGTATTTTCAACGATCTGTACAAAAACAATTTTTTGAAACTGAATATGCCTTTCAAGTTGGATTGAAGGAATAGTTTTCAAAGATGAAAGAAAGAAAGCAATAAGTAAAGCCCAGTAAAGATATATTGCCTCATAGGGAAGATCATAAAATGAGCGAACATACGGCGTCAATATAAATCCGATTGTTATAAGGGTGACGATCAATATCTGCTGAACTGTAAACGTTGTTCGAATATCGTCACTGGTAATATCTTTTTTTTGAACGAGTGATGCCGCAAGACCAATATCGGAAAAATAATTCAAAAAAGAAATGATTGACAGGGTCAGTATATAGATGCCAAATATTTCTGGAGCAAGGACTATTGTTAATATAAGATTTGCTACAAGCCCCAGAACAGCAGAATATCCACTTTGAAAAAACAAGCTCATCAGACTGAAGATTGAATTTTTCTTTAATGAATTTTGATTTTTTTCCATAAAGATCTCTGATATGAGTAGAGTAGGAGAATTATACCGCTCAATAGAGTCAGAATATTGGCAAATTGCTCCAGAGGAGTTTGTTGGTATGAGATTTTAATTGTTTGATAAAATCCGGGTTTGAGTTTGACAACTGGCCTTCCCAGTTTGTCTAAATCTTTCGGAATATATTGTTTATCATCTATTCGAATATCCCAGTATGCCGCGGAATGTAGATTAAGAATGATAGAATCATCTGATTTAATCTTAAATATTTTTTCAAATGGAGTATTTTTTATTATTGATAATGTCTGATTTGGTGACGTTTGCACTGGATTTTTGAATCCAAACGCAGATATATCATTTGATTCAAGATTTTTCCAGAAATCGTAATCAGCAGAGATGGGTAGATATTCAGTAACTTTATATGCCGCAGTATCAGAAATATATATATTTGAAAGATATGAAGCAGTATATGTTTCGAGACTAAGCTTTTTTGCAACAAAAAATTTATAATTTGTGAAAAAGAAAACGATTATGATAATTGTTGCAGAAATTATTCGAAAAATTCGAGTTTGAAAAGCTACGAAATATGATGTAAAAAAAGCTAATCCAAAAATTACAAAAAGTAAGAATCTCCATGGAAACTGAAATAATGAAAGAATTGGACTAAACACATTCCAGACAAATACAGAAGATTCAGTAGTAAGAAAAATGCTTCCGAAAAGTATTACACCAACCGCAAGAGCGATTACATCAATTTTTGCTCTTTTTTTTGTAAATAGTTTATACAAAAATATTAGTATTCCCAGTCCAGCAAACAGAATCTGAGCTTTTCCAACCATAAATGACATTCCATCAGAGATACAGCCTGCGGTTGATCCTCCATATCCCCAAGGAGAGCTCCAAAGCTGCAACAGACACAAAAAATGATCAGAATATTTTGTAAGTGTCGCGACCTGCGTTGCATGTACCTGCGATATCTCACCAAGAGCTGGAATCCAAAAATAACTACTGAGAAGCATCCCGGCAAGAATCGCTAAGAAAGCACGTTTTTCTTTTACAATGAAAGCATAAAAAATAATTATCGGTATTGACACGAGTGAAAAAATATTATGTGAGGTAAACAATGCTGAAAAAATAACTGCTGTGAAAAAAAGATTTTGTTTCTTTAATGTTGTGATGAGGTACAACACCACAGGAAAAAGGGCGAAAAACCACATCTCAGAAAGATTTGATCTTACAAAAATATCCACTGCAATAAACGGGGAACTTACATACGATACCGCACCGACCATACCTGCGAGTTTTCCGAAATAATGCTTTAAAAACAGATACATTCCAGAGCATGCAGTTATGAGAGCAAGGATAAAACTAAGTTCAAGAGACTGGGGTATCTCTATTCCAGTTAGATGAATCAGAGAGGTAATCCAGTATGCAGTTGGAGCGTAGTAATTAAAGATAGGATATCCAAGATTGAATGAAAAATGAGGAGCGATACGAGGAGGAATAATACCATTTTTAAGGTTAAGACTAAACTCTGATATTCGCGCCGCTTGTGTTTCGTCATGTCCAATAAATATATTGTTATCAAACGGGTTTAAATCCCGAATGATCAATACAAAAATCACAATGACAAAAAATAGAATAATTTTTGAAAATAATGATTTCGAGGCAATCATAACAAATTGGTTTGATTAGTTTTTTGAGATTATTGAAAACTCTGACGCGACTGGCAGCAGTTCATATAAATAAAGCGCTTTGTCACCTTCAGGCTTACCATATTTTTGGACAAATTTCATGGGCCAGTCATCAGGAAATTCTTGACGATGCGAAAATACGATATATACCTGATTTTCAAGTAGCTCATTTTGATACTCAATAAGGTGTCTTTGATCAAGCGGCCATAATCCCCGAACCTCGATATTATCTTTTTCTTTGATATAGACTTTAAGTACATCTGCAACAAGTCCAAAATCACCTTCTGCCAAAATATACACAGGTCGCAATTTTGATTTTTCACGCATGAGATTCATGAGATTCTCAACTCCCCAGACTGCAGTCACTCCCGTAATGTACTGACCTCGGTCAACTGGTGGAAAGCTTGCACGGGCAGGATTGAACAATAATGGGTAATTGATTATTGTCATCGATACGATGAGCAATAGGAGAATTATTCGGGTCAATTTTGCAGACTTTGTTTGGATAAAAAAATATGTTGCAGTAATGATGAGAATTGATCCGTAAAATAATACATATCGAGGGAATAATATTTTTGCAAAGAAAGATATTGCTATATAGGGTAATACAATAAATATTGATAAATATGAGGCAAACAGTTTTTCATTCTTGAAAAGGAAATATAAGCCAGCGATACTCAAAGGCACAATAAACCATCCCGATTCCCATGCAATATAGAGCGGAATATATTTAAAGTTATGTACATATGCAAATGGAGTTTTGAGAAATTCATCAAATGTCATTACGAAGGTAGTATTTTTTAAGGCAACATAGTGAAAAAACGGAGATAGTCGTTGGACATTATAAAAGAAAAAACTAATTGCAAAAGCAAATCCAAGGAGAAGCAAATAATTTATTGAATATGAGACCATCTTTTTCTTTTTTTCATCAAGATATAACAACGGAGCCAATGCAGCAAGCATGAGAAACATCCGAGAAGATGATTTTGCGAGGAGGGCAAATCCTCCAATAAATCCCAAAAAAAGAGCCGTATCAAGTCTTCTCTTTCGCGCCAACCAAAGAGAAAAAAACAATATCCAAATAAAGCCGGCATTTACTGCGGAATCGACTAAAGCAATACGATCGTAAAACACAAAATAGGGGAGAAATACATACAATGTGGCACCGATTATTGCAGCTCGTTTTCCCCAGAGATACATAAGAAGACTAAACATCCCCGTAAGTCCTATAAAGCCGGTCGTGACAGAGAATAGCCGCCCGGCAAACAGCATGTCATCTGGAAATATTTTGAGAAAAGGGATTGTTGCCCAGGTCTGAAGCGGTTGTCTCCCGTCGGTGATTGAGATAAACCTCCATGATGCATCTTTCCATGCAACTTTTGCCCATCGGATATAAATACCTTCATCTGAAAATATCGGCCATTGATCAAGATTGATTAAGCGAGAGATGAAATACAATAATACGATCCCCCCAATCAAAAGTACATCTTTTTTAGTGAAAGTTTTTTTTAGATAAATAAATAGCTCTTCAATTGAGAACATACAGGTAAAAGTATACAATAGTTGTTTGTTCTCAGGGTGAAATCGTATAGAGAATCAACGGATCGGAAGAATAATAAACGGTATTGGAATATTGATTAATAATCAAGATTCCTTCGGGGTCATTTTTGTTGATTGAATAACAATTGTTTGGTTTTGCTTGGTTAAGTTTTGATGTGAGGTTTTCTAATGAGTAGATGAAATTGAGTTTTTTATGGAAATAATAGACCATGGACGGATGATTTCCCCACCACCTACTTGTTGAAATGAGCAAATCCATGTTTTTCAACGTTTGATAAGCCACTCTTCCTTCTGGTTCAATCACAACATTCAGTTCGTCACAGTAATAATTATTATTGCAATATAGATGAGTCGTGCTTTTTTTAAGGTGCAAAGAGGATAGATCATGAGAAACGCAAATTGAGGCATATATGGGTGGCCATACCAAAAAATCTTTGTCTTTGTAAGATTCAAGAAAATAAACCACGGAACTATAAAAAGTGCGTAAAGAAGCTTTTTATCAGATAAGTATTTTCTTGCCCATTGATATATGAGTAGGGCAAATCCTAGTACAGACCACCAAATATATTTTCCATATTCAATAAACAAAAGGTCAATATAAAATGTTCTTTGGCCGAAATGTGATTCTATCGAAGACGTGACTCTTTTGATATGACTCTCGTAAAAATGTTGATAGAGAAAATCATTTCCAAATCTAAGATACATTCCAAAGTACCAAATAGAAAGAATAAGAATATGAAAGAAGAGCTTGGTATATTCTTGAAATAAAGCTTTCAAATTAATCTGTTTTGTAAACAATCTATAAAGGTGGTACACACCAATAATCACCACAGGATAAAAACCAATAAGAGATTTGCTATACACGGCACATGATAGAAATATGAGTGAGATCCAGAATTTTCGATAAAACAGCACATATCCAATCCATCCGATAAGAAGAAAAATATCAACATTCAATACTTGTGCACGTTGAAGAAAGATAGAACTTATTGATGTAATAATCACAACAAAAGTTGTAAGCCATTGTTCTTTGATTACCCGAAAATATAGTATGTAAACAAGCCCCAAAGCTAAAATTGATAGATACAATGTTGCAAGACGCGTTGACACTTCAGGTTGAATAAACGAAGTTGAAATCATGACAAGTCCGTAAAACAGCGGAACAAGCGGTGGTTTATCGAGCCAACTTTTTCCTTGCCAGAGGGGAACAAGGGTAGCATTATTTGTCATTTCTTTCCCGACTTGCGCATAGATCGATTCATCCCAGTCAAAAAACGGAAGTGGATTGTGAATAATTTTGATAGAAAACAGAATCGAAAATATGAGTAGGTACAAGGAAATCTGCCAGTGATGAGTAAGTATCTTGTGGATCTTTTTCATAATTTATTAATTTTTGCAGGATCAAACAGGTAATTTCCATCAAGATATGGCTGCAGCAGATTGCGATGAAGTTCAAATGACGCAGGAAATACTAAAGACTGGAAAACAAAATAGGTTCGCGCTTCATAAATTGCTGACAGTCCGATTATGAAAAATACCGCATAAAGAATGTACAGTTTCTTGAAGGGTAATTTCATAACCAAACATAAAGTTTGACCAATAAAAAAAACAATTGCCGGTATTGCAGTTACAGCGCGAAGTGCGTTTGGATTTTCCCAAGGATATGTAAGTAAAGGAGGGAGAATACCAAGTACAAAATATAAAAGAAATAACCTATGGGGGAATTTTTTCCAGTTAAAAATACTTATCACAAGTCCGATAACAAACAGCATTCCTAATAATGGATTGAGCATAGGCTTTCCTGGATAGTTATGTCGACCATTCATATCTCCTTTTACGAAAAACATTCCGCTCACGCTTTTCATATTTTGCCAAAGATACGATGCTTTTTCTTGAACTGAAAGCTGTTCATTTTGTAAAAAAAATTGTTCATAAATCCGATTGTCATCGTGTTTTGTGAAGTAGAAACTTAAAGGTGTAATTATAATTATAAAAGGTATTCCCAAATACAGAAGTTTGGTAAGGAGTTCTTTTTTGATAGAAGAACGTTGCCATAAGTCAATACATACCATGACAACAGGAAGAATGATAAAAATTCGTCCAGGTGTATACGAGTTAAATGCAAGGCCAGTACAAATACCAGTAAGAATGAGATATCTATGATGACCATATTTTCTATAAAGTAAATATCCAATAAGTCCAATATATTCAAAAAAAAGAATGGCAGTTGCCTCAAATCCAAAGCGTGCAAAATTGAAGTACCATCGCATTGTGCCAAAGACAAATGCCAGTACAAACGAAAGACCTATCTGAATCGTTACATCCATTTTATTCCGATATTCAAATACTAACTTGAAAATAAAATATAAAAGAATCACGTCAATAATCCCAAAAAATGCCGAAGGAAATCGGACCGCAAATATTGTAGCGCCAAATATTTTGATTGATGCCAAAAGAATATAAAAATACAATGTTGCGTGTCCGGTTGCCAGTTGACTGTATGGAATATATGAAGAATGTTCAAGGGATTGTGCGAGTCTGATAAATTCTGCCTCATCAAGACTGACATTCTGAGGAATCAGTGGAAATTTATAGAAAATAATGACTCCACAAATAAGTATTAATATAAGAGGCGCGATGATATTACTGAGGATATTTTTTGAGAATGTCATACCATTTGATGAATAAAATGTCCTTTAAGCTTTCGACAGAGGATTTAATAAATGTGACGTTTTTAGTTTCAACATGACGCCATGTCACCGGCACTTCTTTTATTGAGTATCCGAGCTTTGATCCCAAGAATAAAAACTCAAGGTCAAAACCTGCTGAAACAGAAGATCCCTGTTTTTCTTGTTTATCTTTAAACACTTTTAGTTTGCTAATGATTTTTTTTGCTGCATTTGTTTTGAAAAGCTTGAACCCACATTGTGTATCATAAACTCCATTGAGCCCAATAATATAATGACGTATAAAGATCATTCCTAAAGCCATGATTTTTCGGGTGAGTGGAGCGCCTTTTCTTTGCCCGCTTCGAGAACCAATCACAATGTCATAGTCTTTTTTAGCTTCAGAAATAAGTTTTTCAGCCTCTTCAATCGGGGTTGCAAGATCAATATCTGAAAACATTATGTACGGTTCTTTTGCTTCTTGAATTCCGCGAATAACTGCAAAAGCTTTTCCTAAATGTTTATTTTTTATCAACCGAAATTTTTGAAAAAGCGTTAAATATTTTGTTTCAATGATTTGTATAGAGCTATCTGTTGAACCATCGTCAACAATCATGACTTCTCCAAATCGGCTGTCATTTTTCGTGTAGTTTCCTATTCTATCAAGAACTCCTTTTTGGATATTTACCTCCTCGTTATAGCAGGGAATGATAAGAGAAATGTTCATATTTGTATTTTTTTATGAATGAATTTAAATATTGTAACATTCTCAACGTTCCATTGCGTATCAAGAAATTTATTGGTAAAGGCAGCAATTTGCCATTGTCCATCACCGGTTGGATTACATATTTTTTGGCATATCACATAGAGTTCCTCAGGTTGATCTGGTGAATCTTGAGGTAGTAATTTATATCCATCTATCTCAAGAAAATATCGATAATGCCCATCACTTTCAATACTTGGTAAAGCAACAGTTTGAATAGGTTGTTTTTTAATGTATTTAGTAATACTTAAAGCAATGTTTTTGGCTTCTAGGATTTGATTATTCCCTTTTTCAAAAAGATAATACATTTTTGGAATATTCATTACTATATAGCAAGTTATAAACGAGGATGCAAGAATGATCTGAAGATACGACTTTTTTATTAGAATAATTGACGATGCACAGAGGAAATAAAAACTCATGACCACAGGTCCATAATAATGCGCAAGACGCTCTCCTCCCAACAGTGCAAAACCAAAGATATACAATAATATGTTTAATACATGGAGAAGAATAAACTGCGATTTAGTTTTTCGAAATACAAGTATTCCAACAGTAAGTATTGTCAGTAATATTACGATTGAAATGAGAGGTGTTGTAGAAAGTTGGAACCCATGGCGAATAAGTCCATGGACTGTTTCAATAATTCTTGTTGGATAAGAACTCCCTGATGACAAACCACCTTCAGTAAAAAGTTTGTAAAACTGGCGTGAGTTAAGAAAATCATGACGAAGATCAAAAATAATGAGTGGACTAAGTGCGAGAATAAATGAAAAAAAAGCCGATACAATTGATTTCAGATACTTATTAAAAGATCGGAAATTAACCAGTGTCCAAATCAGAAAAAGAGTAATTGGAACAATAAGCAAAGATCCAAGATAATGAAGCTGGATGCTAAACCCAAGCAATGCTCCGAAAATAACCCCTTTTCTTATTGTGGGTTTTTCCAGCAGTGTATAAAAAAAATAGAGAGTAAAAAAATTAAAATATGGTAATAGATTCGGGTTCCATGAAAACCGTGAATATTCTGTGAGAGTTGCAGAAAAAGTCAAAATTGCAAGAAAAAAAATTGCAACAGCCGAAGATATTTCTTTTTTTACTGCAAAGTATGATGCAATTATTCCAGCTATGGAAAAAAGTGCGACGCCAACAGCAGGTCCGACCGGATCGAAATTAAATAAACCTAAAAACGGAGCTACAAGATAGTAGTAAAAAGGTCCGAGATATACTTGTCCGACTGAACTTGGAGCACCTATTGCAGGAAAGTGCTCAAAGGTAATAATCCTTTTAAGTATTATTGCGTCACGTCCTTGATCACTTAAAAATGTCACAAACTCGTACAGTTTATAAAACCTCAAAAAAAATAGCAATCCGATGAGGGAAACTGCTGCAGTAGTCAAAAGATTTTTTTTCAACATGGAGTGGTACAATAATAATATGAAATTACGAACGTTATTTTCTATTATAGCAGTTGTACTTGGCTCTGTATTATTACTGTATCTTCCTTTTGTGACAAATACACTTGCCTATTTTGGATTTTCAAAGACGGGAGGAATGAACATTATTTACCAGAATTACGACGGTTTATATTATGTAATTCCTGCGATGACTGGGTATGTACCAAAAGCCATAGAAGCACTCAGGTTTGAATTTTCATTACCACTGGAATATTACGCTGCACATCTTCCATTGTATCCGTTTTTTATTGCTTTATTAGCTCCATTTGTTGGGAGTTATCTCGTCTCGATGATTGGAGTGAATCTCATATTTTCAATATTATTGGCACTATTTTTCTATTTTTTTATTAAAAATTTGAATCTTACAAAGCATCCCCTGTTTCTTACGGTGATATTGTTATTTTTGCCGAGATTTTTTGTTATCCGATCAGTTGGCGCTCCTGAACCATTATTTCTTTTGCTGGTTCTGGGTTCGCTATTCTTTTTCGAAAAGAAACGTTACTTATTGGCCGGAATACTTGGTGCTTGTTCTGTCATGACAAAAATACCGGGAATACTTCTTTTTGGAGCATATGGACTTGTGTTTCTTGAACGGCTTATAAAAGGGAAATCATTTAATCTTAGATGGCTCTGGATTGGACTAATCCCGGTTGGACTTCTTGCGGTGTTTGGATTGTATCAGATGCAATACAATGATTTTTTTGCATTCTTTCACACAGGTGGCGTTGTGCCAATATTATATCCTTTCTCGGTATTCAACGATGCTGGGCGCTGGGTGCAAACTGTCTGGCTTGAGGAGATTGTGCTTTATTTTTTTATATATCTTTTTGCAATCTTTATGCTCAAAGATAGTAAGTATCGCAGCCTATTCTACTTTCCTTTATTATTTTTTATTGCCAGTACATTTGTCCAACACCGTGATCTTTCACGTTATTTACTGCCGATGTGGCCGTTTGCATGTATAGCATTTGAACAAACTCTCACTTCACAAAAATTTAGATTTGTTTTTTATCTTCTTCTGCCTGCAATATATCTTTATGCGTGGAATTTTTTGCTGGGGAATATCATACCTGTTTCGGATTGGCGGCCTTTTCTTTAACTACTACAATGTTATATGAAAAAAATACAAAATATAAAAATATTTTTAAAGAAATACCTAACATGGAGATGGTTTATTGTATTTATTTTAGTTCTAGGTGCTGCATTTTTTGTATATAAGAAATATTTTGTTACTCATGAGAAAGTTCTCGCTACATATACTGTCAAAAAAGACACATTGGAAGATATTTTATCGTTGACCGGTGAAATTGATGCGTCGGAAAAAGTTTCTCTTCATTTTCAAACAGGAGGTCGATTATCTTGGGTTGGAGTGCAAGAAGGAGATACTGTGAAAAAATATCAAGGAATTGCATCTCTTGACCCGCGGCAACTTCAAAAAACGTTACAAAAATATTTAAATACCTATTCAAAGGAACGAAGGGATTTTGAACAAACGACAACAGACAATGATGAGCTTGCAATCGCACTTTCTGAGGATATTCGAGATCGTGCAAAGCGAACTCTTGAAAATGCTCAGTTTGACCTTGACAATTCAGTTATTGATGTTGAGCTGCAAGCGATTGCAAAAGAGTTTTCTTATTTATATTCGCCAATTGATGGTATCGTTACCATGGTTGATGCAAAAGAACCAGGAATGAACGCCGCAGTCACCGATACATATGAAATTATAAACCCGGGTTCAATTTTATTTTCTGTTTCAGCAGATCAGACAGAGGTAGTTGATCTGAATGAGGGGAAAGAAGGAATGATCACATTTGATGCGTATCCTGATAAAAAAATTGTTGGCAAAATATCTTCGATTGCGTTTACCCCAAAAATAAATGAAACAGGTACTGTATACGAAGTTAAAATGACAATTGATGAAAATTCAACGAATATCTATCGTTTGGGAATGACCGGAGATGTAGATTTTGTGCTTCACGAAATTCCAAATGTAATAGCTATCCCTATCGAATATATCCAAGATGAGAATGATAAACAGTATATTTTTAAGAAAATAGATGAAAAGAAACAAAAAGTCCCCGTGACGATCGGAAAGGAATATGGAGGAATGGTTGAAATTCGCGATGGGTTAATTGAAGGCGATGTGATTTATGAAATTGAATAATGATTCAGCTTAAACATGTTTGGAAAAAATATCAGATTGATGATGATGTTGTTTTTACCGCATTGAAAGACATCTCCCTTATCTTAGAAAAGGGGGGGTTTAGTGCGCTCATCGGTCCTTCAGGATCAGGAAAATCAACCCTCATGCATATCATAGGTCTTTTGGATAAGGCAACAGAAGGAGAGGTTCTTGTGGAAGGAAAAAATATTGCTGAGCTATCAGACGATCAACTTTCGACTCTTCGGAATGAGTTTGTCGGGTTTGTTTTTCAGCAGTTCAATCTCATAAACAAGCTTACGGTACAGGAAAATATTCTTCTTCCAACTACCTACGCACGAAAAAAAATCGAGTATGATCCGGTAAAACGTTCACGCGAAATCATGGAACGATTTGGCATTGCTGAAAAAGCCAATTCATATCCAAATAAAATCTCTGGGGGACAGCAACAGCGTGTTGCAATTGCTCGAGCACTTATCATGTCTCCCTCACTTATTCTTGCAGATGAGCCAACTGGCAATCTTGATACCAAAACCGGAAATGAAATTATGAAACTATTAACCCAGTTAAACAAAGAAGACAATATTACCGTACTTATTGTTACCCACGAGCAAGATATTGCAGCGCAAACCAAAAGAAAAATACAAATTATTGATGGAGGACTTGTATAACGTATGGATTTTGTAAAGTCAGCTTTTTTTGATTTTTCTCGCAATAAGGGGCGTACATTTCTGACTTCACTTGGTATTTTGATTGGTGTACTTGCGGTAGTATTGTTGACGGCTTTTGGCTTGGGACTACGCGCATATATTGAACAGCAGTTTAAAGATCTGGGAAGCAACCTTATTCGTGTAGTTCCTGGTCAAATCCTCAAAAATGGGAGTTTTTCAAACACTTCATCTGCTTTTATGTCCATACAGTTTGATGAAAAAGATGTACAGAAACTCGACAGAATAAAAGAAGTAGCTATAGTGATACCAGTTTATAGCAGAAGTGTTATTGCAACAGCTGCAAAAAATAAAGAGTCATCAACTCTTTACGCATCAACAGAAGGAGTATTTATTGCATTGAATTTAAAAGCAGAATATGGTCGATTATTTACTGCACAAGATGTAAGTAAGCGTTCAAAAGTCATTGTCATTGGGCCAAATCTTGCGGAAAATTTGTTCTTATCGCGCAAACAAGCTATTGGACAATCAGTAAAAATTGAAGGCCAAAAATATTCGGTGATTGGAGTGGTGAACAAAAAAGGTGGTGGATTCGGCGGGCCAGATTTTGACGCATTTACCTATATGCCGTATAAAACAGCATATACATTAAATACAAATAAGACATTTATGGCCATAATTCTTCAGGCAAAATCAGATAAAGATACAAAAGCTGTCATTCGACAAGCTGAAGATGTTTTATCAAAACAATACGATCAAGACGAATTTTCTGTTATTCAACAAGAAGAGCTTTTGTCTGCGATTAATTCAATATTTTCCATAATTAACACGGTGCTGGTTGCGATAGCAGCAATATCCCTCATTGTCGGTGGAATCGGAATTATGAATATTATGTATGTTACGGTTACAGAGCGAATAAAAGAAATTGGAATCAGGCGGGCTCTTGGAGCACGGAAATCAGATATCTTACTTCAGTTTCTCGTTGCCTCGGTGATCCTGTCTCTCATCGGTGGCATTGCTGGTCTTTCGCTATCTTACCTTATCGTATTATTTATTCAGCCATTTTTTCCCGCTTATATTGATCTTAATTCAGTGCTTCTTGCACTTGGCGTGTCATCTGCGATCGGGATCATCTTCGGTGTTTTTCCTGCAAAAAAAGCAGCAGACTTGTCACCGATTGATGCGATACGGTATGAATAAAAATCTCAATCCGTCAGCTAGCGGACAAAATGAAAAACTTAAAGGTAAAATGTCAAAGTTTTTTTGTATGCTGATCAATAAACATCAATATTTTTTGCTGAAACACTGAAAACGAATATTTTTCTGCAGATTTTCGGGCTTCTTTTCGCATATGTTCATATTTTTCCTTTGAAAGTTTTTCAAGCTTTTTTATTGACTGAGTTAGAGCATGATCATTGAGCTTGTCATAGAGAAATCCGTTTTTTCCATTTTGTACTGTTTCTCTCAAACCCCCAGACGCATATGCAATTACTGGCAATCCAAACGCCATAGCCTCAATTGGCGCAATGCCAAATTCCTCATCAACTGCGGCAAACAAAAATGCTTTTGCATGTATATACACTTTTTCAAACTTTTCATCAGGAATATGAGACAAGAATTTAACAGTTGGTCCGGCAATCGATTTCAGATATTCTTCATCTCGTCCCGAGCCTATGATTTTAAGATTAAACTTAATTTTGTTTGCAGCTTGAATCAAGATGTCAATATGTTTCGCCTTGGCAAGGCGGGAAGTTGTGACATAGTAGCTTTTAGCTTGTAGCTGATAGCTTTTCAGTTTTATTGGAATATCAACTGGAGGATAGATGACTTCTGCATCTCGTCGATAAAATTTTTGAATTCGTTTTTTTGTTTCCTGCGAGTTTGCGATGAAATAATTGACTCGTTGAGAAGATTGAAAATCCCACATTCTTAAAAAGTGGTTGACGATGTGAGCATAGATTTTTACCGGCCAATATTTTTGCCACTCGACTGCTGTTTCATATCCATAGAGATATCGTGGCGGATGGTGGAGGTAGCATATATGAGTAGTTTTTGTCTGTGTAACAACTCCTTTGCACATGTACCATCCCGAACTTGAGATCACAATATCGTATGCTGACAAATCAAATGATCCCCAAATTTTTGGTGCGAGAAATCGAAGTGGTGAGTAAAGTATATTAAAAAATGGGACACGATCTGCCCAGGATGTGACGATATTCCAAGCTTGAAAATGTTTTGCATGTATTCCAAGGGCATCAACGTTATAAAAAGCTGTATATACTGGAGCGTCAGGAAATATTTTGTGAAGCGCGACAAGCACACGTTCAGCACCGCCAAATTCTTGGATATGATCATGAACAAGAGCGATTTTTCCTGACATAGATGTATTATACTGTACACGATTAATATCGTTGAATAGTTCTTTTTGATGAATATGACTTTTATTCAAACCATTATTCTCGGCATAGTTGAAGGAGTCACCGAGTTTCTCCCTGTTTCTTCGACGTTTCATCTCATCTGGACATCACGATTGATGAATATTGTTCAAAGCGATTTTGTAAAATTATTCCAAGTCTTTATTCAGTCTGGTGCAATTCTTGCTGTTGTATTTTTATATTGGAGAGAAATATTGAAAAATACTCCCCTAATGAAACGACTGATTGTCTCATTTATCCCGACAGCAGTTGTCGGATATGTACTTTACGACAGAATAAAAGGAGTTTTTTTTGAAAGTATTCAGTACACAACTATTGTATTTATCATTGTTGGGGTAAACTTTTTAATAGTTGAACTCTTGATTAAATGGAATAAAATACACACACAAAAAGAAATAAATGCTTTAACCTATAGAGATGCGGTTTTGATCGGACTTTTTCAAGCACTTGCCGTTGTTCCTGGAGTTTCTCGAGCAGGTGCGGTGCTTGTGGGGATGATGATCCTTGGGTACAGAAGAGATGAATCGGCAAAGTATTCTTTTATGCTATCAATTCCGACAATTTTTGCCGCATCAGCATTTGATTTTATTGAAATGAAAGAGATGATTGTGCAGGACAATACGTTTGTACTGACGCTTACGATCGGGACAGCAGTTGCGTTTATGAGCGCATATTTTGGAGTAACATGGTTTATTAAGTACTTGCAAAATCATTCGCTCATACTGTTTGGATGGTACCGCATTTTGATTGGTATAATATTG
>Ga0075674_135_pt1 | contig 17342 bp, 21 predicted proteins | sample RifGroA2_FD_68243 | JGI IMG/M metagenome (GOLD analysis project Ga0075674, IMG submission 68243) | Microgenomates (Roizmanbacteria) bacterium GW2011_GWA2_37_7
TCAGGATATCCTTTTGCTTTGTAAAGCGCTCTGGTTCTTTTGGTTGCCAATTCCGGATCTTCGATTTCCTTGACTCTCTCGTATCCAACCCTTGCCAGCCATCGTTTGAATGGTTCGGCTTTTGGAGAAGGAATGGATTGGATAATACGAAACATGGTTTCAGTATTAGCACAATCCGTTTCTCGTAACTTCCCATCAGTCGCCGTTAATTTCAACTGTCCGATTTTTTCGGACACTTCAGAATATCCTTCTTTGATAAGTTTTGTTTTTAGGTCACTCCAATATTTTCGTGGCCTATCGGTTCCAGTCAGCGCTTCTACCACATCAACAACCGAAAACCACCATTCATTTTGATAAATGGTTTTTCTGATTTCTTTTCCTTTGAAAATTGCAATTTTAGTAGTTTTTTCCATCCACTTTATTTATACCAATTTTGAGCTGAAAAAACAACAAAAAGAAAAGCAAAAACGACGAAAATTTTTCTGGCAAAAGCGAAGTCCGAGCGAGATACGGGAGTCGAACCCGTCTCTCTACCTTGGGAAGGTAGCGTTAGACCGCTTAACTAATCTCGCTTGCAAAAGGCTTTGGCAGGCGGGGGAAGGTGGCATACCTCGCCCGCTACGCTCTCGCTTGCGAGGCGAGCGCGGTACCGGTGTACGAATCCCGCATTTATCTCGGTATTACAAGCTCCATACCAACTTCAATAAGATCCGGGCTTGCAAGATTGTTTGCCTGTGCAATACGTACCCATGCGTTGCGATCGCCATATACTTTTTGTGCGATCAATGCAAGACTGTCTCCTTTTTGAACAACATATTTGTTTTTTGTATAGGTACCCTGTTCGGATGAAATTGCGCTGATCTGTCCATTTACTTCAAGTCGCTGCGGATTGGGTGCCTGGCTTGGTGTAAGATAGTCAATGGATTTGTTTGAAAGTTTGCTGGAAAGATTTGAAGACGGTTCAGCAGAACCTGTTGTATCAAATGTCAGGAAAGATACTATATTATTTTTGAACTGTACGATAATCTTATCGCCAAGCTGCAGGAAAAAAATATAAACAATAAATACAAGAGCAATCAAGCCGGTAATAAAAAACGATCGGTTTTCAGCAATCAAGGTACCGATGCTACAATTACCTCATATGAGAATGGAGGTGAATAATTGATGAATATGTTTATATTATTCGGTGGAGCAGTTGTGCTTCTTGCGATGTATTTGATCGCGACATACAACGGACTTGTGGTACTGAAAACACGAATTCAAGAAGCGTTTTCCGGAATTGATGTACAACTCAAGCGAAGAGCCGATCTTATCCCAAATCTTGTAGAAACTGTTAAAGGATATGCCAAGCATGAAAAAGAAGTGTTTGAAAATGTCACCAAAGCACGATCTGCACTCATGAAAGCAGAGAATGTACAGGAAAAAGCAGATGCAGATAACATGCTCACTGGTGCTTTGAAATCACTGTTTGCAGTAGCAGAAGCCTATCCAGAACTCAAGGCAAACACGAATTTTCAGGATCTCCAAAAACAACTTGAGGATACTGAAGATAAAGTTGCATACTCACGCCAGTTTTACAACAGCAATGTGCTTGATTTCAATGCAAAGATTCAGATGTTCCCGACAAATATTTTTGCTGGAATGTTTGGGTTTACTGCATTTGAATTTTTCAAAGTAGGTGATGAAGACCGCAAGGAAGTGGAGGTGAAGTTCTAGCTATGTCAATTTATTCTGAAATTTCACACAACCGACAAAAGACCTATGTGATTTTTGGTCTATTTCTTCTTCTTTTCACTGGGTTTTTTTACCTGGTGGGAAATGCATATGGCAATGCAAACTCATATGCAGTTTTAGGTTTTGTAATAGCGTTTGCCTCAAGCGTCGGAAGCTATTTTTATTCCGATAAAATTGTTTTGTCAACTACTCGTGCGCGTCCCGCACGGAAAGAGGAGTTTTTTGATCTGTATACTGTGACAGAAAATCTGAGTCTTGCTGCAGGTATTCCCATGCCCAAAGTGTATGTGATTGATGATCCGTCTCCCAATGCCTTTGCTACTGGGAGAAATCCAAAACATGCCGTTGTATGTGCAACCACAGGACTTCTCCAGATGCTTGGTAGATCTGAGCTTGAAGGCGTGATCGCACATGAGCTTTCGCATATTCGAAATTACGATATTCTTGTATCTACGATTACTGCTGTGCTTGTTGGTACGATCGCACTGACCGCAGACTGGATCATGCGGAGTTTCTGGTGGAGTAGCGGAAATAAAGATCGAAATAAAAGTCCGATCATATTTATTCTGTTAATTGTGGCCCTGATTCTTACACCGATTGTGGCAACGCTAATACAGCTTGCAGTATCAAGGAGACGCGAGTATCTCGCTGACGCAAGCGGAGCACTGCTTACCCGCTATCCTGATGGACTTGCCAATGCTCTTGAAAAAATAAGCAGTTATCCGCGCGGTGTACAGTCTGCGACCTCATCAACTGCGCATCTCTTTTTCTCAAATCCTTTTAAAAAAGGGGACCGCGCGTCATGGTTAACCAATCTTTTCAGTACTCACCCTCCTGCTGAGAAACGGATAGAAATTTTGCGAAGCATGTGATCAATAATCTCAAAGCACAAATGCCAAAGGTCAAAAATATTCTGAAGGCAAATCCCGGAAAGAAAATTGAGATTGAGGTTGATGGTCAAATATTTACACGTTATCCGATACAAACTGAAGTATTTAAAAAAGGGGATGATTATGCAATAAAAATTGGAAACATAATCAAGTCACAACTTTCAAATTCCAAATTAATACCGAACAATTCCAAATGGTACGTCATTGTATCTGAGAAAATTGTAGCAATATCCCAAGGTAGGTCATACTTCATCAAAGACATCAAGCCTTCTTGGTGGGCAAAAACATTATCAAACTCCGTAATAAAAACTCCGTATGGTATTGGGTTGGGGAGTCCGTGGACCATGCAGCTTGCGATCCAAGAGGTCGGACTACCTAGAATTTTACTAGCTGCAGTTTTGTCGGTTATCACAAAGCCTTTTGGATTCAAGGGTATTTTTTATCATATAGCGGGACGAGAAGCTGCAGCAATCGACGGTCCGACTTCGTACTCTCTCTATCCGAGCAATGTATCTGCAAAACTCGCTCCTAAAGATCCACAAAAAGCAGCTGAGAAGATTGCAGAAAGTATCAAATTCCAAATTGTACATTCTAATTTCGGTGGTGTCGTCATTATCGATGCCAATGAGCTTGGCCGCAATGTACTCGGTAATGCTACTGACAAATCTGATTTATTTTTTGAAAAAGTAATGAGAGATAATCCTATGGGTCAGGGACATGAGGGGACTTATTCATGTTGAAGAAATGTAATAGAGAAGTTTTCGATATCATCCCAGTATGTCAGTTGTTCAAGAAAGAGCCTGATATTGAATTCGGGTCCATATTTTTTTTGAGCATTGCCGATAACAGTGTCAAAGGTAAGAATATTGTGTTTGAGAATATAGAATAAGTCTACATAGTCTCTCCATTCTGCTCGTCTTCCAATCGTATGTGCTTTGTCTGCCGCAATATCCTCAACGGAGGCAAGAGTTAATGAACTGGTTGGAACGGTTTTTGTGAGAAGAGGAAACCAGTAATATACAAAATTGAGTTCTACATGTTCGGGCGTATCCACGAGAAGAAAGTCGGAATTATCGATGCGGATTATGATGTCATCGCCAAATATATCCCTTAATTTTTTTACTATAGTTTTTCTAAGAGGTTGTGGTGTGAAAACATCAAAATCGTATGATCGCCGGTGTCCAATCTGGAGAGCAAGCGCTGTCCCTCCGGCAAGGTAGCCAGTTTTTTTAAATACAGACAGCTTATCAAACACTTTCTTTCTTTCAGGATTGAATATATCGTGGTGTATTTTCGACATAGCGATTGGTCACTAAATCTATTTCTGACAAGGGCAACACATATTGTTTAATAAAGTGAAATGAAGAAGGGGAGTATATTTTGGCAGGATGATTGGTAAAAATATCTTGAATAGTATGTTCGGCATACGTTTGAAAAAGCCAATTCAACTCTTCTACTGTTCCGTAGCGGAGAATCTGGTGAATAATATAATATTTATCTTCTTCAATATTCAGATCTTTTACATCATGTGACCATAGTATTCCCTGCAGGCGTTTGGGCGGATGTCGTTTTTGTGTTGTCATACAGATTTTATTATATCATCTGTGAAAAAGGTTATGCATGGCAATCCTATGGGTCAGGGACATGAGGGTACTCCGATGGTGATATTAGTTTAGCTTGCTCGCGTCATTCCGCTCCAGGTGCAGCCGTAGGCCATGGTATAGTTAGAAAAGCAATATTTCCATGCAAGTTCTCACTTAATTCTGTACTTCCGTCAGGTCTTTCTTTTGCGACAACGGGTTGAAACTCAAGACCAACAGCTTTGTATTCGCCAATATCTACACAAGATTCCCATAAAGCTTCATTCAACGAAATTTTTACTGTTCCTTCAGATACTATTAGGTCGAATGATTTATCTTTGTCTGGGCTCATACCGTGAGAGCATAATACAATTCCCATAACAGTAAATGCATCGCTATCTTGAGCTTCCTTCCAAACTCAGTGACAGCAAACCCCAGTGGTATTCTAGAATTACGAACACCATAGAGCGAAAGAACAGCTGTAGCTGGAAAGTCAATATCATACGTTGCAACAAATGCTTTATGTTTGCCCGGGTCTTGCAATATATCAACTGCATAGCGTTCCCTTTCTTTACCTGTTCGGCTATCACCTTTTTGAGATACATCTATTGTTCTGATATTCATCAGCTCTAATAGTTTAACTGCAGCTATTAGTTGCTTTTCTTCGTCAGGTTCTGTAGTCCTTGCTTCAACTTGAAATACTTTAGGGCTTAGTTCGAGTTTTGATTGTGACATAGTAGCTTATATAATTATAATATAGGCATTATACTATTAAAATTAATATTTTCAAGTATATAATCATTGAAAAAGGCAAGTCCTCAGCTATAAATACTTCATGCCCAAGCAGAAAGATCTCACAAAAGAAGACGTGCTTCATATTGCCAAATTAGCTAATCTCTCCATTTCAAAAGACAACATCGAAATGTACCGAAAACAGCTTTTTTCTCACATGGAATAGACCAATATTATGATAAAATTAAGTATGACAAAGGTTCAAGACATCATCAAAGAAAAACCCTATTTAGCTTGGTATGTCAAAAATGTGGAAAATTTATCCGATGAATCCACGCTCGAACATGTGCTAACCTATGGCAACTGGGAAGATGTGCAGACATTCATAAAAATAAAAGGTTTCAATGAAACGAGAACACTTTTTAATATCTCGATGAAACAAAAAAGGGCTAATTATCCAAAAAATATAAAACATTATTTTAACTTATATTTCAACACACATCGTGCATCCTGATATTTTGACTTTACCTCAAAAAGAACTCTTACCTTTAATCTCAATCAGGGTCTAATTCCCCGACGCTCTGCGTCGTGAGACCTCATATGTCATTCCCGCGCAGGCGGGAATCCAGTCTGGATCCCCGATCGGGTCGGGGATGACGAATAAGATACCTCGCAGCTTGCTGCGAGGAGTTTCATTTCAGAAGAAGTAGAGTATATGGAAGGATATCAGATTCCTGATGAAGAAATAAAGAAAACTTTAGAAAAAATAAGTTTATGATATTACTGCTGTCATAGTTTATAATATCTTCATGCCCAAACAGAAAGATCTCACTATCGAAGATGTTCTTCATATCGCAAAATTGGCAAATCTTCCCATTTCAGAAGACAACATCGAAATGTACCGAAAACAACTTTCAGAAACGATCTCATATGTCGAAAATCTGGATGAGCTTGACACGAAAAATGTTGTTCCGACTTCCCACTCCACAAATCTAACCAATGTATATTTTGAAGATGGGACAAAAAATGAGCGGCAGTTCACCCAAGAAGAAGCGACACAAAATGCAAAGAATGTAAAACAGGGACAGTTTGTGGTGAAACGACTCATGTAAGAAAGTATTTAAGGGTCTGTCCCGAAATAGGGTCAGACCCTCATAAATAATAAAAATGGACATATTTGGAAAATCAATCACTCAGCTTCGAAGTCTTATCAAAGATAAAAAAGTATCTCCAAAAGAGGTATGGGAGTATTTTGCTAAAAGAAGCAAAGTCAATGATGAAAAGCTTGATATTTTTATTACGAGACTTGAGAATTCTAAACAGAGCAATGACAATATCGACCTTCCGCTAGCCGGAATTCCTTTTTCTATGAAAGATACATATTGTACGAAAGGAGTTCGTACAACCGCTTCGTCGAAAATACTTGAGAACTTTATCCCTCCTTATAACGCAACCGTTTATCAACGTCTGCTTGATGCCGGTGCCATTTTGGTAGGAAAAACCAACTGTGATGCTTGGGGTCATGGCTCATCTACTGAAAATTCTGACTATAAAATTACTAAAAACCCTTGGAATACAGATTATATTGCCGGCGGTTCAAGCGGTGGGTCTGCAGCTGCAGTTTCGACCTATTCAACGCTTTTTGACATAGGCGAAGATACCGGCGGATCAATACGATTACCTGCTTCATTTTGCGGAATTATCGGCTTGAAAGTGACTTATGGCTTGGTTTCTCGATACGGATGTATTGCATATGGATCTTCATTGGATACGGTGGGACCGATGGGGACATCAATAAAAGACATTGCCACTGTACTTGAGGTAATTGCTGGGAAAGATCCATACGATGCAACAAGTACGAAAAAGCAATCGTATTCCTATATTAAATCACTTAATGATTCAATCGAAGGGCTTAAAATCGGTATACCAAAAGAATACATGGGTGAAGGTATTGATTCTGAGGTAAAACAAAAAGTCGAAGAATCTCTTGATATATATCGTAAAATGGGTGCAACTATAAAGGAAGTGACGTTGCCACATACACAATATGCTATTGCTACCTATTATCTAATCGCAACAAGTGAGACAAGCTCAAATCTAGCACGTTACGATGGAATCAGATTTGGAAATGATCGATCTTATTTTAAAGATGAAGCTAAAAGAAGACTGATACTTGGAGGATACACGCTGTCAGCTGGATATTACGACCAATATTACAAAAAAGCTCTAAAGCTCAAAACGGAGTTTATAAAAGACTTTAATACAGTATTTAACGAAGTTGATGTTATTATGGCGCCCGTTTCCCCAACGTCTGCTTTTAGAATACGTGAAAAAATAAACGATCCTTTACAGATGTATCTTTCAGATATGCTGACAGTTCCGATTAATCTTACAGGAATACCGTCACTTGTTGTTCCAGTTGGGCTTACAAAGAAAGGATTACCAGTCGGAATGCAAATAATAGGAAATCATTTTGAAGAAGCTAAAATATTAAATATTGCGTATCAATTTGAAAAGGAAACCAATTTTTTTGATGTTATTAAAAAAGGGAGGGAGAAATATAGATGAATAAATATACTCCAGTCATCGGACTTGAAATACATGTTGAACTTAAGACACAATCAAAGATGTTTTGTCAGTGCAAGGCCGACTATTTTGGCAAAAAACCAAACACCAACACCTGTCCTGTATGTTTGGGTTTGCCTGGTGCTCTTCCGGTACCAAACATGAAAGCTGTTGAATGGACAATTAAAATTGCACAAGCCTTAAACTGCACCATAAACAAACAGAGTAAATTTGATCGAAAACATTATTTTTATCCAGATCTTCCCAAAGGGTATCAGATCAGTCAGTATGATGAGCCCCTTGCGGTACGTGGTTATTTGGAAATTTTCAATCCAAAATCTCAAGATCCAGAGAAATTTCAAATCTTAAATCCTAAATCTAAAATCCATATTACTCGAGTTCATCTTGAGGAAGATACCGGAAAATTGATCCATTCCGGAAATGATACACTGGTTGATTTCAATCGCTCCGGCGTCCCTTTGGTCGAGATCGTGACTGAGCCAGATTTTGACAATGCCGATGACGTTAAAATCTTTCTTGAAGAACTCCACACGATAATCCGCTATCTTGAGGTTTCTGACGCAAACATGGAAGAAGGAAGTATGAGGCTTGAGCCAAATATATCACTTGCTCGTATAACGCAAAACGTAAAACGTGTAACGTTACCAAATTACAAGGTTGAGGTAAAGAATATTAATTCATTTAATTTTGTAAAAAAAGCTATTGAGTATGAGTTAAAACGTCAGGAGGAACTATTGAATTCAGGAGAAACACCAAAGCAAGAAACTCGTGGATATGACGATAAAAGAGGAATCACTTACTCCCAGAGATCAAAAGAAGAAGCACACGATTATCGGTATTTTCCCGAGCCGGATATTCCACCGATGAGTTTTACGGTTCACGAGCTTGAAACCATCAAACAAACGTTACCTGAGTTGCCGCATGAGAAAGTCGAACGCTACACAAAAAATTTTGATTTGAAATATGACGATGCGTTTATATTGACTCGAAAAGTTTCCGATTCTCAATATTTTGAGTCGGTAAATTCAAAGTTCAAAGATCAAATTTCAAAAATGTCATTCGTCATTCAAAATCCCGGACAGAAAATATCAAACATCATAGTAAATAAACGAATAAGCCCGAATCTTTCTGCTGATGAGTTTGTTGAAAAGTTTATCCAGATGCACAAACCAGTCGAAGTTGATACAGACAAACTTGAACAAGTAATCGCCGATGTTATTAAAATAAATCCAAAGCAGGTTGAACAGTATAAAAATGGGAAAACCGGGCTATTGGGTTTTTTTGTTGGACAAGTTATGAAAGAAATGCACGGTAAGGCCGATCCACAAAATGTAAAGGAACTGTTAAGAAAAAAAATCGAAGAAAAATAAAAATATGTCATTTGTCCATCTTCATGTCCATTCAGAGTATTCACTTCTTGACGGCATGTGTCGCATAGAAGAGCTTATTGCACAAGCAAAAAAATATCGAATGCCGGCTGTTGCGATCACTGATCACGGCGCGCTCTATGGCGCATTCAAATTTTATATAGCAGCAAAAGATGCGGGAATAAAACCGATCATTGGTTGTGAATTATATAAAACAAGCGGAGAGCGACATGACAAAACTTCAAACAATGGAAAAAGAAACTATCATCTTCTGGTATTTGCAAAAAATAACCTTGGGTATCAAAATCTGATTAAACTCGTTTCCTATGCTCATCTTGAAGGATTTTATTACAAACCTCGTGTTGACTGGGAACTATTGGAAAAATATCATGAAGGTTTGATCGCAACAACCAGTTGTTTAACTGGAGAGATCCCCCAATTAATTCTACAAGATCAAATGAAGAAAGCAGAAGAGTTATTGCAGCGGTATCAAAAGCTTTTTGGTGAAGATTTCTATATTGAGCTTCAACGGCATCCAAATATGACTGAGCTTGAAAAAGTGAACAACGTGCTTGTTTCTTTCTCAAGGAAATATAATATACCCCTTGTTGCAACAAACGATGTTCATTATCTTGCAAAAGATGATGCCTATGCACAGGAAATACTTTTATGTATCCAAACACAGCGAGCAATTTTTGAAAAAGATCGGCCCATGAGCATGATCGATATTCCTGACTATTACTTCAAGTCACCTGCTGAAATGAGAGAGCTGTTTCATGACTATCCTGAAGCACTTGAGAACACTGTCAAAATAGCTGAAAAATGTAATGTTGAGATTCCGTATGGTAAATTGATTCTACCGAAGTACGATCTGCCAAAAAATCATACAAACGAATCGTATCTGCGCGAACTTACCAATACAAAAAAAGACAGGGTAAAAGGTTTCAACGAAAAAATTGTTCAGGAACGCCTCGACTATGAACTTACTATTATTAATAACAAAGGGTATGCGCCATATTTTTTGTTTGTGCAAGATATTGTGAATTGGTCAAAAGACAACGGTATAGCTGTTGGACCGGGTCGTGGTTCTGTTGCTGGGTCTCTGGTTTCGTATGTTCTTCGGATCACAGACGTCAATCCGCTTGAGTACAATATTCCATTTGAACGATTTCTCAATCCTGATAGGCCGACGCCTCCGGATATTGACATTGATTTTTCAGACAAAAGACGCGATGAAGTCATCAAGTATATTTCAAAAAAATATGGCGATGACCATGTAGCTCAGGTAATTACCTTTGGAACAATGGAGTCAAAAATGGCAGTACGAGATGTCGCCCGTGCTCTTGGGTATTCATACTCTCAAGGAGATCGCATAGCAAAAATGATCCCACTTGGCAAACAGGGATTCAAGATGTCAATTGATAATGCGCTTGAGGAGTCTGCAAATCTGAAACTCTCCTATCATGCAGAAGAAGATGTTAAAAAAGTTATTGATATTGCTCGAAAAGTAGAAAGTCTTCCCCGTCATTTTTCTGTGCATGCAGCTGCAGTGGTAATCTCTGACAAGCCGCTTATCGAGTATGTCCCCCTTCAAAAAGACAACAAAGAAGGTCGTATCATTACCCAGTATGATATGTATTGTTTAGATCTCAATGCTGTTTCTGAAGATAAAGCAATTGGGTTGGTAAAAGCAGATATATTGGGACTGCGCAATTTGTCTATTCTTGAAGAAGCTCTTGGCTATGTGAAAGAATTTACCGGAAATCTCATCGATATTCATGAAGTTCCCCTTGATGATACTCAGACATATGAACTCATGGGACGCGGAGAAACAGTTGGCGTGTTTCAGCTTGAGTCAAGTGGCATGCGGCGGCTTGCCCGAGATCTTCAGCCTTCAAAACTCAGCGATATTACTGCTATGGTAGCGCTCTACCGGCCAGGACCCATGGATCTTATTCCGACATTTATTAAAGGCAAGAAAAATCCCCGATCGGTACGATATCTCCACAAGGATCTAAAAAAGCTTCTTGAGGAAACATATGGAATATTGGTCTATCAAGAGCAGGTGATGGACATTGCTGTTGAGTTTGCTGGTTTTAGTAAAAGCCATGCTGATCTTTTGCGTATGGCTGTTGGAAAGAAAAAGAAAAAACTCATGAAAGAAGGAAAATTGAATTTCATTAAAGGTGCATCAGAAAAGGGTTACACAAAAAAATTAGCTGAACAAATTTTTGGATTTATGGAAAAATTTGCAGCATATGGATTTAATAAAGCTCATGCGACTTCATACGCATTGATCGCATACTGGACAGCGTATATGAAGGCAAATTATCCAGTGGAATTTATGACAGCTTTGATGACCGCAGAACTGCAAGGAGTTGCCGGACCGCAACGAGAATACAAAATGGCGCAAGCACTTGAGGAAACAAAGCGGATGAAGATTGAGGTACTTCCTCCCGATATAAATAAATCCGTGTATAAATTCTCAATAGAAAGCCGATCAATACGATTTGGTCTTTCAGCGATCAAAAACGTCGGAACTGCAGCTATTGAGACCATTTTATCAACACGTGATAAATTTGGGTCATTTCAATCATTCGGCTCAACTTTTGAGCGAAATATCAAAGGCAAAAGAAAAAAAAGCTGAAGGACAGTTTGGTTTGTTTGGACAGCATGATCAAAAACGTTATGAAAAAGATACCTTTACTCAATTACCCGAGTATCCTGATGATAAACTCATTGAGTTTGAAAAAGACGTGATCGGTTTTCTAATCAGTCGCAATCCAATGGAAAAACACAAGGATATTATCAAAAAAAAGATCAATAAGCATATTTGCGATATTACTCATGCTGACGTTGATAAAATGTTTATTTTCGCAGGAAACATTTCAAGTAAAAAATTAGTTAAAACAAAAAGAAATAATTCAGAGATGGCTTTTTTGCAGATTAATGATATTACTGGTACTATTGAATTAATTGTTTTTCCAAAAATATTTGTACAGGTCAAAGATGAATGTGAGACAAACTCAGTGATCCTGTTTCAGGCAAAAGTATCAGAGCGAGACGGAGACCTTAGCTTGATTCTCAATAAATTAGTAAACCTTGACAATAGAGCAAAACAAGTACATAGTGCAGATGCATCATAGATATGTATGTAAATATTATTTCTTACATACTATAATGAGCAAAAAGAAAATGGTAAAGCCAAAAAGTCATGTATATCGTAAGATGACAGAAGACGGAGATATTGCGAAAACAACTTCAGATAAACCGCCAAAATCTGAACGTGATCTTAATATACCGCCAGAGTACTTTAATTTAGGAATATATTTGATAGTTCCCCTTATTCTTGCTGTTGTGATTGGGATTTATCTTGATAATAAGTTTGGTACTCGTGGAAAGTTTACGCTTTATGGAATTGGTTTTGGTACAATATCAATATTTTACAATTTATATAAACTGTATAAAAAAGGATGAGTCCGCATATTAGCATAAAGGGAGAAACAGTCTACGAGCTTATTGGATTTCCAGTAACTAACTCCTTTATTACAACTATTCTTGTTGTGATTTGTTTTAGTTTTATTGCACACTATTATTATTCTGAAATTCGCAAAGAAACACGAAGTCTAGTATTTTATGCAATTCATGGTTTATTTGTAGGAATGTATGGAATGCTTGAGTCTGTTCTCCGTCAAAAAATTAATATTTTTTATCCACTTCTCGGTGCATTTTTCTTTTTTATTCTTTTATCTAACTGGTCCGGACTTATACCAGGTGTAGGATCAATATTGATCAAACCACAAGTGCAATCATCTGAGGCTGTGGTAGATGACGAAGCTCATGAAGTCAGAATACCACTTCTTCGTGGAGGCACAGCAGATCTAAATACAACCATTGCTTTGGCTCTTGTATCGGTATTTATGACCCAAATATATGGTTTTAAATTTTTAGGTCCTTCGGAGCACCTTAAAAAATATTTTGATTTTCGGAACCCAATCATGATTATGCTTGGACCACTTGAGATTATTCAAGAATTTGCCCGCATCATATCCTTTGGCTTTCGATTGTATGGAAATATTTTTGCTGGTGAAGTATTATTGACGATTGTACCGTTTCTTTTGCCGGTATTCTTTTCCTTTGTAGTCGCACCAATGTTTCTTATTGAGTTATTTGTAGGTTTTGTTCAGGCTCTTGTATTTGTGATGTTGTCAGCTGTATTTATCAATATGGCAACAACCGCACATCATTGAAAGTTATTATGTTATTCATCATTTATTATTATTTTATTTTTAAACTATGGAAACAGAAAATGTGAGACTTCTTGCAACAGCGCTCTCAATTGGACTAGGCGTAATAGCCCCAGCACTGAGCGTAGGGTTAATTGGAAGCAAAGCAATGGAAGCGCTTGGCCGCAATCCAGAAGCAGAAAGTGCTGTTCGCACAACCATGATTCTTGCCGCGGCTTTTGCAGAATCAATCGCGATTTTTGCACTGGTAGTCGCGCTTATTATTAAGTTTGTTGTGTAAGATTATAACTATTAACATTGAATTATGGAGAATTTAGGAATAGATCTCAAACTGATCATTGCTCAGATTGTCAGCTTTGCGATTTTCTATTTTATATTCCGGCGCTTTATTTCAGTTCCACTTCTGAAGTTTTTGAAAAAGCAAAAAGAAGATGAAGAGCTGCGCACAGTACTTGCCGAAGAATTGGAAGAACGAAAAGCCACTCTTGAGGCAAAAGACCGCGAAATGGATCAAGAGCGAAAGAAAGCACTTGATGCAGCTTTAATTCAAGGCAAACAGGATGCAGAGAAGGTGAAAAAAGAGCTGATTGAAGATGCAAAGAAACAGGCAGAAGTTATTATAGTTCGTGCAAAAGAGCAGATGGATGAAGAGCGGGAAAAATTATACAAGGAGATCCGCAAGAAAATCGCACAAGTAAGCGTCATGCTTGTTGAAACTGCACTACGGGACTATCTAACCGTAGATACGCAAAAAACCATAACCAAGAATATTACTCAAAAAATACCCAAAATTCAGGTATGAGTAGCATATTTGGTTGGAACGTACATTAGTTAGTTTGTCGCTATGAGAATAGATCCAGTTTTAAAAGAAGAGTTAAAACAATATTTACTTAAAAAAACAAAGGACAAACAGAAGCCGCGGGTTGTTATCCGAGCGGCATATACGTTGTCTGCAGAAGAAATTGAAGCGCTCAAGCAGCGGATTGAAGTACTCCATAATGCAGATATTATTGTGGAAGAATCAGATGATATTCTTGCAGGTTTTGTCATCCAGTTTGATTCGAGTGTTATCGATCTCTCATTAAATTCGCAGTTACAATCATTAGAACATACTCTTTATGAAACAGCTTGATCAATATATTGAACAAATCGAAAAGGAACTAAAGTCCCAAAAAGGTATACAAGTTGAAACGCGAGAGATTGGATATGTGACAGAAGTAAAAGACGGAGTCGTGACTCTGACTGGTTTGGATAATATTGGTTACGGAGATCTTATTGAGTTTGAGAACGGAGAACGCGCAATGGTGATTGATCTTTTAGAAGATACTGTTGGCGCTATTGTTCTTGGTGACTATCTTGGACTAACTGCTGGTCACAAAGCTAAAGGTACAGGCATTACTCTTTCTATCCCGGTCAATGACTCAATACTTGGGAGAGTTGTTGATCCTCTCATACGTTCACTTGATGACGGAATGAGTATTAAGTCAAAGATTTATTACCAGATTGAGCGGCAGGCAGCAGGTATTGTCAAACGACAGTCTGTTTCTCAACCAGTACAAACAGGAATTAAAGCTATTGACTCACTTATTCCTATTGGTCGTGGTCAGCGTGAGCTTATTATCGGAGACCGCGGAACCGGCAAAACAACGATTGCCGTTGATACCATTATCAACCAAAAAGGTCAGGATATGATCTGTGTGTACTGTGCAATTGGTCAAAAAAACTCTAAAGTTGCGACAATTATTGAGCTTTTGAAAAAAAAAGGAGCAATGGATTATACCATTGTGGTAAATGCATCAGCTTCAGATCCTGTTACGTTGCAGTATCTTGCACCTTATTCAGCCACCGCAATAGCCGAATATTTTATGGATCGGGGTAAAGATGTACTCATCGTGTATGATGATCTCTCAAAACATGCATGGGCATATCGTCAGGTTTCATTGATTCTTCGAAGACCAGCAGGACGAGAAGCATATCCTGGAGACGTTTTTTATCTGCACTCACGGCTTCTTGAGCGTGCTTCACGAATTCATCCAAAGTATGGCGGCGGATCGATTACCGCGCTTCCCATTATTGAAACCCTTGAAAATGACGTATCAGCGTATATTCCCACAAATGTCATCTCTATTACCGATGGACAAATATTTCTTGAAACAGATCTGTTCAATGCTGGAGTTCGACCTGCAGTCAATGTTGGTCTCTCGGTTTCACGTGTAGGATCTGCAGCGCAGGCAAAAGCAATGAAGCAAGTCGCAGGAAAGTTGAAACTTGATCTTGCCCAGTATCGAGAGCTGAGTGCGTTTTCTCAGTTTGAGTCAGATCTTGATGAAGAAACAAAAAAACAACTCAACCGTGGTGCAAAAATGACTCAAATTCTCAAACAAAAACAGAGCAACCCATATAGTCTTGGAGAAGAAGTCGCTATAATCTGGGCAGGATCAAAAGGATATCTTGATACATTATCACTGAATGAAGTAACGATATTTGAAAGTAAGTTCCTTGATGATCTACGCACACGAGGAAAGAAAATACTCAGTGAAATCAATAAAGAAAAAATAATTACAGATGCAATTGAAAAAGAGCTAGAGCGGTATGTCAAAGACAATATGCCTGAAAAGACTGAAGTCCCAAAATAAGAGCCCAGATTCATGATTTAAGATTTATGACGATATGAATATCAGGACGGTACGAAAAAAAATTAAGTCAATAAAGAATGTAAAAAAAATCACCAAAGCAATGCAGATGGTGTCTGCTGTCAAAATGCGAAAAGCACAACAACTTGAAATAGAGGGAAGACCATATCGGGACGGTTTAACTGAGATTATAGCAACACTATCAAATAAAATTGATTCATCACATGCAAAGATTTTGCAGGTTGACACATCGAAAGCAGAGCGTGATCTTATCATAGTTGTATCGTCAAATAAAGGTTTAGCTGGTTCTTTCAACATAAATCTATTTCGATATATTTTACATGAATATCCAAGTTTTAATAACGTAGACATAATAACAGTTGGGTCAAAAGGTTCGCAGTTTTTTGGAAGACTTAAAGACACACATATTATTGCGGATTTTTCAACCAGTAACTTGATTTTAGAAGCATCGGCACTCTTTGATTTTATACAAGAAAAATATTTTACTGGGATATATCGATCAGTTATAATTATCTATAATCAATTTATCTCAACCTTACGATCAGATCCAACAAAAAAGATATTATTACCCTTAACATTTGTAAATACTACAAAAGAAGATCAATCAAAAACTGATAGCATAAAAGGCTCTGATTTAATAATTGAACCGTCACCTCAGGAAATTCTTGAAGAAGTATTAAAGAGTTTTATCGAATATACCATACGGGGTGCTTTGATAAGCAGCGAAGCCGTGGAGCATTCGATGCGTATGATGGCGATGAAAAGTGCGACTGATAATGCAGTCGAGCTTATTTACCAGATGACGCTTCTTGCAAACAGATTGCGTCAGGAAAAGATTACAAACGAGCTTTTAGATATGGTTACAGCGAAAGAGAGTGTTGAAGCAAGTTAAAATATCATTAAAATTTATAATGAATTATGTCAAACGGTAAGGTTATTTCAATACGAGGCGTTGTTGTTGATGTTCAGTTTCCTGAAGATCAAACACCATATGTATATCATGCACTTCGTATTGAAGATAAAAATCTCGGAACAGTCACCCTTGAAGTTGAAGCAGTTATTGGTGAGGGATTAGTTCGTTGTGTAGCTCTAAAAGATGTATATGGCCTCAAACGTGGAGCAGTAGTAACCGATACTGGTAAACCGATTGAGGTACCGGTTGGTGAACACGTGCTTGGAAGAATTTTGAATGTTGAAGGTCAAATTGTTGATGAAGGAAAACCAATAAACGTAAAAAAAACATTATCGATCCACCGATCTGCACCTGAACTTCGTGAACAGTCAGTAAAAGAAGAGGTATTTGAAACCGGAATCAAAGTGATCGATCTTATTGCCCCTCTTGCAAAAGGAGGAAAAGCAGCAATCTTTGGGGGTGCGGGTGTGGGGAAAACTGTTGTAATTCAAGAGCTTATTCATAATGTTGCAAAACAACATGAAGGTGTATCGGTTTTTACCGGTGTTGGAGAGCGGACTCGAGAGGGAAATGATCTTTGGAACGAAATGAAGGAGACCAAAGTAATCAATAATACTGTTCTTGTATTTGGTCAGATGA
>Ga0075674_124_pt1 | contig 17193 bp, 20 predicted proteins | sample RifGroA2_FD_68243 | JGI IMG/M metagenome (GOLD analysis project Ga0075674, IMG submission 68243) | Microgenomates (Roizmanbacteria) bacterium GW2011_GWA2_37_7
CTTGCACTGAGCTTGTTGAAGCACTCATGCAGGGATGAGAAGTTAACCCTGAGCATTTTGGCGAGCTCAATACGAGACGAATTGCCGAAGGGAATCCTCGTCGGGGAGCCACTCAAGACGAGAAGCGTAAAGTGCGATTTTATCAAAGGGTTTTACCCAGTCATATCGCACTGTTTTGCCTTCTAGTCGTAGGTTCTGAAGTGTCATTTTCAAAAGTAGTCTTTTTTCCTGTGGTTCAGAACTTTCAAATAACTTTTTAGCGTGCATTGCTATCTTTAGCAGGTATTCTGAGTTCAAATAGTACTCTTCGTCGGCTGTGTGTAGCCTGCTCATTTTATTTTGTAGTATCTTTTGTTTGTCTCGATATTCTTTTCGTTTTTCTTCATAGTAACTTACAGTAATACTGCCGTCTAATTTATCTTCATACATCTTTTCAATACGATTCTCAAAGGTCTTATATTCTATCTGGTATCGTTCAAGTAAGTCGCTATGGAAATTGATCTTATCTTTGTGAGACCCTTTGAGACTATTGGTAATATCATCAACTACATCTTGAGGCATTTGAAGGTAGCTAAATAATTTTGAAAACTGCTCTGTAATTGTCTTTTCCGATAACCATTCTGCCCCATGCTTGCCGTTGTGTTGGGTGCAATGGTAGTAGATGTGTCCTTTGTGCTCTTCTGATGTTATAGCCAGCCCACAATGACCACAGCGAAGTAATCCTCGATATATTATATTCGGCTTACCAGCGTACTTAAATGGTTTCTTGTTGAAGCCCGCCTTTACTTGTTGAACTTGGTCGAATAGTTGCTTAGTGATAACTGGCGGGTATTTGTGCTTATATTGTTTATTCTTCCAAGTCATTGTGCCGTAGTAGAAGGGGTCTTTCAGTATCTTGTCAGTCATACCATTTGACCAATCAACTCCAAACTCGGATTTTATCTTTTGACGTAGCAATTCCATTGAAAAGCTATTCATTGCATACCATTCGTAGGCTTTCTGAACTACCTTTGAAGAAAACTCATCTACTACTATTTCCGTCTTGTCTTTGCTTATTGGCTCTCGTTTATAACCGTAAGATGGTCGAGCAGGGTATGTACCCATTCTTGGCTATTGATTACTTGCCCGTCCGATACAAAATGTAGTTCTACTTCGTCTTTTAACAGCGCTTTCAAATCCCCGAGCGTAAGCTCGTGGGTATTTTCATTTGATTCACCATATTCGGACAATATCAAGTATTCTGACGATAAAAAATGTATTGGTAAGATTTCTTGCGAAAAAACAGAATTTTATGACGAATTAGAAAAAGTCGCTTTTGAAATTACAAGAATTCTTAAACAAGGCAAGGTAATGGGATGGGTTATTGCCGACCAATGGATAAAAAAGAAATTTACCGCAGTCGGATTTCTGCTTTGGCAGAGATTGGTAAAATATTTTGAGCCAAATGAAAAAACCAAATTAATAATAAAAAGTTTTGGGCTTGGGTATTAACCCTTTTGATTTCCCTCTGCTCTTGGACCAAAACGGACAATTTTCTTTTGCTCTTAATAATATAAGCTACGCAGGAAATGAAAATGAAAGATTCTCCATTCTTTATTCTGTATTTTTATATTCATGAAGCGCTTTTTTCAAAAGTTCAATTGACCGTTTCAGCTGAGATTCCTCAAGAACATATGCAATTCGTACCTGCCTTTTTCCTTTTGCAGGATCTTTATAAAATCCATTTCCAGGGGCAAGCATCACGGTTTCATTCGTATCCCGGAATGATTCCAGGAGCCATACAGAGAATAGTTGCGCATCACGTACCGGAAGTTCGGCTATAATATAAAATGCTCCTTCAGGCTTGGTTACATGTACTCCTTTGATAGATCGCAAACCTTCAAGCATCACATCGCGGCGGCTGCGATATTCGCGCTGCATACTTTTCGTATATTCTTTGGGCACATGCACAAGCTGTGCACCAACATGCTGATCGATCAGTCCAGCTGAAAGCCGGCTTATGGCAAATTTGAGTGCTCCGGCAAGTATTTCTTTATTCAATGTAACAAGGTTTCCGAGACGCGCTCCACAAAGGCTATATCTTTTTGAGAGGCTGTCAATAAGAACTGCCTGCTTGGGAATTTCACGCATATATGAAAGAATCGACACATGCGGTCTGTCAATAAAGGTATATTCGCGGTATACCTCGTCAGATAGAAGAAATAAATTATGTTTCTTTACTATATCAATAAGTAACTGAATTTCATCTTTTGTGTAGACTGCTCCTGTTGGATTGCATGGGTTGGAGTAGAGAATTGCTTTTGTTTTTGTTGTTATTGCCCGCTCAATTTTTTGCCTGTCAGGAAGATGAAAACTACTTGTGATTGATGTCTCAATAGGAATAAGCTTGATACCGCATATATGTGCAGAGGTCGCATAGTTGCTATAAAATGGCTCAAACACCATAATTTCATCACCAGGATCACAGACCGCAAACATAGCCATATTGATCCCTTCTGATCCTGCGATTGTTGCAAGAATGTTATTGGTATTGACAAATAAGAATCCTAAATCATGATAATATGTTTCAAGGGCTTGGAGATATTCTTGTGTTCCTCCGGATGGCGCATATGCGATCGGATTTTGCGTCCAAAGTTTGAGAGAATCAATCATTACTTGCGGCGTTTTCACATCAGGCTGACCTATATTGAGGTGATAGATTTTGACGCCCTGCTTTTTTGCTTTATCAGCAAATGGCGCGAGCTTGCGGATCGCGGAGATAGGGAGATCATGGATTCTTTGAGAAAGTTTGGTAGCCATCATATTGTATTGTATCATGTATGTATTATACCCTTCGCACTTGAGAATGCTAAAAGAAGCACTCAAGAAGAACCTCGGGAGCTGTATCTGTCATTTAAAGATTTAGGAGCAACAGAGTATAAATGGGACTGGGAAGGAAAGCTTGTTGATGAGGCAATTCTTGAAAGAATTTTTGGAGAGTATTTTGACTACTTTCAAAAGGAACAAATCGGAAAAGATAAGTTTATTACCTTTCGTCTGCCAAATCCAAAAGTCGAGACTGAGTATCGGTTGGGGAGAGCCTTTATGGGCATTCTTGCAGCATCTGGTTTAACAAAGACTTTGGGGCTCAAGAATAATCCATTATTTGAAGTTATTCTTCCCATGACCGAGTCGGCAAAGGAAATGTATGATATACAGGACGCATTCAGACAAATTGCTGCAATACGGCATCCTTTGCTCAAACGCGGATATGAGGATATTGATCATATTGAGTTGATTCCACTTTTTGAAGATATTGACACCATATCTCATTCTGATGAGATTTTACAAGAATACCTGGAAAGACATATCCAAGGATTTGATTTCAAACCCCAATACATACGTCCATATGTAGCCCGATCTGATCCGGCGCTCAATGCAGGGATAGTCCCAACAGTACTTGCAATAAAAATTGCATTATCTCGGTATAAAAGATTTGAAGAAAAAAATGAAATTCCATTGTATCCAATGATCGGTGCTGCATCACTGCCGTTTCGCGGGGGAATCAGTCCACGAACCGTGGATCAGTTTATGAATGAGTATGCAGGTATTCGGACAACTACAATCCAAAGCGGATTTCGATATGATTATCCAAAAGAAGAGGTGATTGAGGCTATAGCAAAGCTAGAAAAAAAACTAAGTTCATTTGACGCACAAATCATTTCCAAAAACGAAGAAGAAAAACTTCGCAAGATTATGACTATTTTTTCGCAGTATTATCGTTCGACAATAGAGAAAATAGCTCCTCTTATCAATCAAATATCAAAATACATACCAAAAAGAAGAGAGCGGGTACAGCATGTAGGATTGTTTGGTTATTCTCGTGGAGTCGGTGATGTCAAATTGCCGCGGGCAATTACCTTTACTTCAGTACTATATTCAATTGGGGTTCCTCCTGAACTCATCGGAACCGGAAGAGGAATCCATGCACTCAGTATAATAAAAAAACAGAATTTGATGGAGCTTTTGGAAAGGTATTATATAAATATACGTTCTGATTTATTGCACGCTATTTCTTATACGAATTTTGAGGTTTTAGAAGCTCTTGCGAAGAATACTACAGGCTTTGATGATATATTGTCTGATGTGACTGAAATAATAAAATATTTAGGTTCGGAAGTAGCACTCACTAATGATCAAAAAGCACATACGAAACTAACTTCACAAATATATAAGGGACTGAATAATGGAAAAGACGTGACCAATCTCATAGAAAAAGCTGCATTAGTTCGGAGAAGTTTGGGGTAACATATACATATGTCAATACAACCCGACTACTGGATCAAGAAAATGGTCAAAAAATACCATATGATTGAGCCGTTTGAAGAGTCACAGATCAAAAACGGCAATGTATCATATGGTCTTTCGTCATATGGCTATGATCTCCGGGTTGCTTCTGAATTTAAGATCTTTACCAATGTGCACTCGGCAGTTGTTGATCCCAAACATTTTGATGAAAACTCATTTGTTGATGTCAAAGGAAAAGATCATGTTTTGATCCCGCCAAACTCATTTGCATTGGCTCGAAGTCAAGAGTATTTTCGTATTCCAAGAAGTGTTTTAGGGCTTTGCATAGGAAAATCGACTTATGCACGGTGCGGCATTATTGTGAATGTGACACCCTTGCAGCCGGAGTGGGAAGGGTCACTTATCATAGAAATTTCAAATACTACGACGCTTCCTGCAAAAATATATTCCGGAGAAGGAATTGCTCATATCATTTTTTTTGAGGCTACGGAAGTGGCGGAGAAATCGTACAAAGATATTTCAGGGATGTACTCAGGGCAAAAGAGTATTGTTTTGCCGAGGGTGTGAAACAGCAGATATTTATACCCTTCGCACTTGAGAATGCTACGAGTATATACACTCGTAAGCTCATTTTGTGATGAAATATTTGCAAAATGAGCAACGATTGGTATATAAGTATTCATCTGAATCAAGACCTATTGTCGAGGATTTCAGTAGTTTTTTTCTGAAGTTGTTTATTGCTGCATCTCCCATTCGTTTCGTAAAGTACGGATATATGTTTTGATATTAATATTTTTCCAAAGATCCCGACCAAGACCCCGAGTTTTTTTTGCCCAACTGCGTGGTGCTGGTTGTGCGATAATTATAGGGTCGTTTCCTTTATGCATTACCTGCCAATACAGCTTATCACCCGCAATAAGGCCAACTGCTTTCCGAACGTTTGCGGGTATAACAGTCTGATGTTTTGTGCTCATGGTAGTGCTTTGTATCGTATCCATATACTTTACATTTAAGCATAAAGTAAAGGGTTTGTCAACCAGATATGTAGGGATGTCAGCACACAGGAGTTAACTTTTTTTGATACACCATCTTGTGAAAGATCGTTTTAGCGTCTCATCTTGTAGAAATTCGTTTTTAGAAAGCCCTTTTGAAGTATTTAGAAAGATATACTAATTCATCTTTTATGTGTTTTAAATATTCAATTGGCAATTTGGACATATTCAACCTCCTTTTTGATATAAGGTGCGATGTATGGACTAAGAGAATCTGTGGTTATAAGTTCTACTTGTTTTCCAAAAATTTCTTCAAGATACTGGGCAAGGTTTATATAATTCCTAAATGTCTTTTTATTTTTACGGAACTCTACTAAAATATCAATATCACTTTTGGCTTTTTGTTCACCTCTAGCATAAGAACCGAAAACCCCAATATCAGCAACTCCATAGTTGCTTATTCTATCTCTGTGAGTTTGTAGTAGAGTTAAAATCCTCTTTTTATCCAATTTATGTAATTCTAGATACCGCTTCATATTTATATTTTACTTGAATCATCTTTATAATAAATATCATAATTAAGAAAAAAGGGATTAGTCGATGGCAATGGAGAGTCATTATATGTACTTGGGATGTTCGAACCAAGAATTATCCAATTATTTGGTAAGTATTTATCTGAACGTATTATCCAATCACTTGGATACTTAAACTCAAAACCGTATTCGTCATTTATATATGTTTTTCAATCTGCCAGGTCACTACCTGATACTTGATTTACGCTTTCGGAAGGAGCATCAGGATCACTGGACTTTATAAGAATACACAGATTGTCCTCACACTTTGAAGCGTTTAGATCGCGAGTTGCATCATCACATTCAATCCTTGTGCAGATATCCTGTCTCTCTTTTGACAGCCCCTGAAGCTGTGGGTATTGATAATAAATATTTCTGTACTCCTTGTTTATTGCTTTTTTTGATGCACAGCAATCTTTGTAGTCTACAACTATGCAGTCTGAACTCTGAACACACCTGCCAATTTCACTTTTTATTTGTTCTAGGTTTTTATATGACGGCTCTTTCCCTTGATCTTTAGCTTTTTCATACTCCATCCCCAGATAAAAGCCAAGAAATGGAAGAGTTATAAACAAAACCCCAGCCAGGATTTTGGAGAGAGGAGTTATAATGATTAGGGATTTAGGAATGTTCATAATAATTATCTTATCTTTCTACCGCTGGGACGTTTAATCTTGGCTCTATCCAAGGCTCAATCCACATGACATTATTTATTCTAGCAATGTTAGCAAGATGTGTCAGATCAATGACTAATCTAATATGTCCCCCAGTTTCTTTATTATCGCTTACACTATCTATTTTTCCGCCTAAGGAAATTAGTCTGCTTTTTACATTATCCAGATCAACATGAGGAAAGGTAAGAATGGTGATGATGGAAGTTCCGTTATGAGGAGGTTTAAAGGATGTTGAAATTTTATATGCCGGCTGAAATATACCAATCCACTGAATTTCTGTAATGCCTCTCGCTTTACTTTTTTGAGCTTCGGTCATCTTGACCAAAAAAGCATTGTTTGGCATATAACCAATCATAATTGCTCCGGTATCGCTGACTTTCTGACTCCATTCGGGCAAAATCACATCTTTGAATTGGATGATATAGTAACCTAACTCGCTAATAGGATATTTTTCTATATATAATTCCTTTGGTAAAACCGGTTCTGTTTTACGTGTGTCAATATCACCAACCTGCAGGCTGATTTTGTAATTTTGGGGGATATCTTCGAGTTTAGGAAGAGTCGGTAAAGAATCTACAGGACCTACAATTACGTTTTCCTGTCTTTTTAAACTTGGAAAGGTAAACAAAGGAAGTATTCCTATTATTGCGAAAACTGCTGGAAGGATAAACAAAGAAAATATTCCAGTCATAGCTAAAACTGCTAAAGGTATCCGAAAAGTCCTTTTCATTTTAATTATTGTCGCACCAACAAATGTTATTATTTTTTTCACAATTAATTATTTTAAACCAAGTCAATTTCTACCATTTTCATATCCGGTACATTTATTATTTTCACACTTGAGTTGAAAATCAAGTATACGTATACATGGCTCGCAAGCAGGGCTGTTTTCCGAGGGCGGACAATCGTATTTTTTGAAATTGTACTTATTGATAATTGAAGGACAAGCACAATGATTGCAGCCTATTGGTTGTAATATACAATCGCTATCCTGCTCGCAGTAAGTGGGATCTTTCAGATAATCCTCTCTATTTACCGGTAGTACTAATCCGTGGGTAGTTTTAGTTGATATCAAGTTATATTTGCCATTTTCTATCTCTAGTATATACTCATCGGTGTCTCTACAGGTATTTATGTGAATTGTATAACTACCGGAAGGCAGGTATCCTAAAATGATTCTCGCGCTTGGAATTTTTGGTCCTGCTCCTAAATATTTAAGGGTACAGTCTCTGCTGGATGACCCGTCTTTTAATTTAATAACTATTTCAAAGTTATCTCTTTTGATCTCGTAATTTATGACATCTTCTTCGCATGTGGGCTCTTTGTTGGTTGCATGTAAATATAAACCAACTTCACTATTTATAGGATCTGATGGATGATTGGGAAAAGGATAGATTGTATAGTCATAACAGTTTGGCTTGGGCAATCGTATTATTCGAATATTTGTATACTTTGGCTGTAAGAAATACAAAACTAAAGTGATTGTCAGGGATATCAAGAATATGATTATAAGGTATATCAAGAAAGTCTTTTTTTTCATATTTATATCTAATCAATCCCAAAAACGCATACTTCCGACAAATGACAAAAAATATATCACCACCAAAGCAATAAGCCAAGCCCGGTTAATTTTAAAAAAATTTGGTAATTTTAACTTCTCTCTTAATTTTTCATATGACTGACTTAAATAGATTGCCATAAGATACAGCATGATCGTATTCAGAAGATATGTAAATGGAGATAAGACCGATTTAATTAGAAATGAAGGATTGTCATACAGTCTGTTTTTTAGTGATATATAAATTGCCAACTGATAAGGCAGGGTTAAAAGATAAAAGAGTATTTTTTGAGGGCAGAGTAAATTGATTTTGGGAAAACGTGTATGGTAGTAACAACTCATGATGGTTTTAAAATTTGGGATTAATCGGGGTAATATATCTCTGTCGACCGAGAGATCAAGAAAACTGGAATTGAATATAAAATAAAACAGGACAAAAAGGAAAAATATTTTAGAAGCATTTGGTTTTAAGAGCTTTAACCAGTCAGTATAAATAACTTTATTGATAAGTATCAGCAATACCGGATAAACTATTCCCATGATGATTAAATATCTGCCAACAGTCAAAGCTGGAGCAGAAAGTGGTTCCAAGTATAAAACGGGGGAACAAAATCTTGGATCTCCTGCTCTCAATAAGCCACAATAAAGAATAAGTTTAAAAACTTGGGAAAGCCCCAGAAAAATCAGTCCGTTTATGATAAGGATAAGGAATATACCAAATTTTGTTTTTAATAGTTTTTCCATCATAGTTTCACTTACTGTAAATATCCAATACAAATATTATTTTCACACTTACAGGATAAGTTTCCACGAGCTTTATACATACAAGATCCTACATTCTGATCATACCAATTTTGATATGCTTTATTAAAACAAACTTGGCCGCAATTACTTCCTAAAATACAATCAGCGTCTAGATCGCATATTTTAAAATTGTCTGGAGGTTGCAGCTTGTCATAAGGCGCTGGGAAAGAATTTGAATTATTTATCGTTAGTGGCGGTGGCATTGGTTTACCTGCTGGATACGCGGATCTTACTACTGCGTTCTCATCCCCAACATGCGGGCTTCGATTATCAGTCAACCTGCAAATCCATTGCAACTCCGTACCTTTTTCAACAATCACGCGGGCATATTTGATATTATCGGTATAGAATTTTATAAGTAAACCTTTGGACTGAATATATTTCTTAATATCTGTTTCAGTCATTTCTTTTTTAAACATTACCTCTATGAACTCACTCTGGAAACTCTTTTCAAATTCAGTTGGATTAGTCAGATCTGACAAATAAAAATCATCCCATTGCTTGATGCAGGAAGTATTATCATTCACATCTAAAAACTTAAACGTGGAGAGAATTTGTTTAAAAAGAAGAGTAGATTCCTCTTTCTGATTTTCATTGGCTTCAATTCCAATAGTAAGCGGTTGATTATTGTAAAGCGTAACTGCTGAAGTATTAGATTTCATCCATTTTATCCCGTTGATAAATACAACGTAATTACTGCTATCCTGTTTTTGACCTTTTGCAAAATCTTCAAAGGTTTGATAGGTAAGCATCCCGTCATTGATAGGACCTACCATAAAATTAAATCCTTTTCCCACATTCATTCCTTCATAGCTAAAATCAGGAGAAGAAAGAAGTACTGTTTTTTGATTTCTAGTAGTTTCGATATTAGATTCTGTTTTTTTCCAATCAGAAGGTGCTTTAACAGTAAAAGGAATTACATCGGCCTTGAATTCAACCCAATGAATTCCGAGGCATGCTTCCTGACATTTGTCAAAACTTACAAAAGGCCTTACTCCTTCACAGCCGCCCCAGATAAACTCTTTGCAGTTTCCCGTACCTTGGTCAAAATAGTAGCTTGGTACATAAGCTAAACATGTTCCAGGGTCTGGAATCTTATCGCATAAATCGTTAGCAGGACTATTGGGGGGCAAAACTGGAGCAGTAATTGTTTGGTTTGTATTCCTTGCTTTCTGATACCCCATCCCCAGATAAAAGCCAAGAAATGGAAGGGTAACAAACAAGATTCCAGCCAGGATTTTGGAGAGAGGAGTAACCGCAGTCAATTGGTTCGATAACTTCATATTGATGAATATTTTAACTGACATTGTTTTACAACACACAATATATCAATAACATTTGAGTCATCAGCGCAAATACCCATTACCGCACAAGCCTTTTCATCCCAAAAACTCTGCCATTCTTTATGGCTATTGTACTCATCTAAATACATTTTATTAATCGCTTTTTTAGTAGCTCCGCAACAGGAGGAGTAAGGGACAATAATACAATCTATATCAGCCTCACATTTGGTGATATCAGTTTCCTTTACTTCAGCTTGCTTTTGATCTATAAATTTAAAACTAGAGAGGATTTGGTCAAATATTTGACTTCCTATCCTAACTTTTGCTTGATCCGTTGATTTTATTTCTATAGAAAGAGTCTTTGTCAGTGTACGAATTGAACTACTAACCATTTCATTTAATGTCCCTATATTTGAAGTATAAGGAAGAATTTTTATAGCTTGTTGGTTATCAAGCATTGTATATTGAACTTCGTGATCAGAATTTTGCATAATAAGATCTCCCAAGCTAGACCAATACGGTTTTCCTGTCTGCTCATTAAAATTTGCAAATGAAAGAAAAATCAGTCTGTATACACCGTCTTCACTTGTAAAAGATTGCAATAAACTAGAGAAACCAGCAGCTGAAGGATCTTTTTTTAATAATTGAGGATATTTAAAGGAGGTACTTCCATTAGTATATGTTTTCCATTTTTCTGTTGGATCAGTAATAGGTTTGGGGATCATTCGTACAATTTGGGTAGGTGATTCAACGAAATCTTGAGTAAGGGCTTTCTCATACTCCATCCCCAGATAAAAGCTGAGAAGAGGGAGAGCAACAAATAAAATAGCCGCCAGGATTTTGGAGAGGGAAGTAACTGTTGTTAGAGATTTTGGTAGAATCACTAATATAAATATCTCACTTGAATTAATTGATGTCAAATATATACCCTTCGCACTTGAGAATGCTACGAGTATATACACTCGTAAGGTCGCATCCATCAATAAGTTGATTCATATATGTATGCGACACAAAGAGCCGAAATGAATAAGAAAAAAAACCTTAAAAAGATATTATTTGTTTTATCTGCTTTGTTTTTAATGATTTTGGTAGTTTCTCTGATTGTATTAGCAATACTAAGAAATCAATTGAAAACATATGCTCCTGATGGTTCGAAACAACTAAAAGACTACCAGAGTTATATTTTAAGACTTGAAAATCCTACCATAGAATCTGCTTCAGAACTTATTAAATCGGCTATTTTAAAAGAAGCTAGGGCTTGCAACTGTATGCCAAAAGGTTATCCGAAAGCTGAAATTACCGCTATTAGCAATAGAATTATATTTGACGATTCTACTTGCGGTTTTGTTGATATTCCTGGAACCACCTCAAGTACTACCCCATGGCTAGAGATTTACCTGCTACCGAAGAGTATCTTCAGTAAAGTAAAATCGGAAACGCAACGTATGTACTTAACATTTGGAAATCCCGGGACGTTTTGTTCAACCCTAGATCCTGAATCTAAATATATTATTAATCAGCAAATTATCCTTTCTGCGCTTTGGTCAATAGGAGTAAGAGGTTATGAAGAATATGATTAAAGGAAAAAGGATGGATAAAATTAAAAATAGGTATTTGATGAGGGCAGTATCGTTTTTAATTATATTGGTTGTTTTATTACTCATAGTTAGTTATCTTTACGAAAAATCTGATCGGGGTAGAATAACAGTTTTTACTACCCTTACTCATCAGCAGTTAAAAGCAAAACTGGCAGGAGGAACTTATTGCAAGAAGGATGAGGACTGTGTCAATACATACTCTTGTACTTTAGGATGCAGACCCATAAATGTGACTACTGCAAAAGAAATAATTGCAGATTCTTCGCTTCTTGAAAAGGTATATAGATATGAAAATTGCGCAGTTAAAAGTTGGGGGTGTCAGATATACCCGGTATCCTGTGTTAATAACCAGTGCCAGACAGTATCACAGTACTGTGAGGAAAATACAGATTGCACGAACCTGAATTGTTCAACTATAGTTAATCCTTCTCAATATGTTAACGAATGGGATTTAATGATTGCCACGAATGAACATCCTTGGGTTTCCAATGTATGCCCGGAAAACAGGAACGAAGCTTTTTGTGTTTGTGATTTGAGGATAAAATAACCAGATATGAAACAAAAAAAACTATCAAAATATATACTGCTGATTTTAGTTTTATTAATAGTATTGGTTATTGTTGTGGCGGTAAAACGCATTGAGGCCGACAGGAATACTGGCGAAAAAAGCATTGTCTCCAGTCTTTCCTGTTCTATCCAAAAAAGCAAGATAGAGGGAGATCTTGCCTCACTGCAGTCCTGCGAACAAGACAATGATTGCATCTCTATATCTGATATTGGCTGCTTCGGCCCGTATAGATTTGTAAATAAAGATAGTAACTATTCCAAGATTGTTGAAGAAATTCAAAAATTCAGAGGAACATGTGAGGATTGCGAATATAGCATGGCTGTACCTCCTGTTCCTGTATGTCAAGATAATAAATGCGTTGCGATAGAGACTGATATCCCATCAGACTTTTCAGCAGGTATTGTTGTCTTAACTGACCGCAAAGAATATAAGGTTGGAGATTATGCTTATATAACAATAAAAAACAATTTCGCAAAAAATTCGTACAAGGGTATCGGCTATTGGGGTATTTGTTTTCTTTCTGCCTGCACAAAGTCAGAAGAGTCTAAAATATCCTGCCTTCCTCTAGCAGGTTTAGACTGTACTAACAGTGATAGTAGAATAGAACCGGGAAAACAAGTCCGTCTAAAATACCCGATTCCTCTTACTGAATCCATCGTGAGTTTTAAATTTACATACGTTGAGGATCCTAAATCATATACTGAGGAAACGATGTCAAATCAAATAGTTGTTCGATAGATTAACCAAAGAGTATGAAACGAAAAAAATTATCAAAATATATACTGCTGATTTTAGTCTTATCGGCAATATTAATCATTATTTTAGCAGTAAAATATGTAAATATTTCGGGAAAGAGCATCAGTCCAAACCTTTCCTGTTTAATGCAAAATTACCAAATAGAAAGAAAGATTGCTCCACTGCAATTCTGCGAAGAGGATGATGATTGTATCACATTAATCGGGTGTAATGTGCCAGACAGGTATGTAAATAAATACAGCAACTATTCAGAGATATCCGATGCTATTAATGAGTATGAGAATAAGTGCGTGGGTAGCTGTGCTATTAATCGACCACAAACCCCCCCAGTATGCCTAAACCATAAATGTGTACCTATAACAAAAAGATCAACACAAACTAGTTCTAAAGACTGTCAACTGGCCAGAGTAAATAAAGAAGGTACCTGCTCATGTCCTTCTGGAAGCAAGAAAGAGAATCTAGTAGGAGGATTTATCAATTCCTTCTATTGTTATGAGCCGGGAAAGGTAAGCATAGCCAGCAGTAAGGATCAATACAAGTCAGGAGAAAATGTACCGGTATATATTGTTAATGGTTTGGATAAACCAATTTCGATCAGGCGGATAAGTGTTGGGCTTTTAACTGATGCTGTTAGTAGTAAGTCGAAAATATCAGATAATACCAGGAGGGATATCTCATGTCCTTGTGATGCTGATTGCTTGAGTAATACAATATCTGTAAACTCGGGCGAGTTAAACAATCAATATTCATGGGATCAGATAAGCTGTGGTTCGAATCTTCCACAGGAAAATAATTTGCCATCTCTATCAGATTCTTCTACCTATATTTTACATTTGTATTATTTTTATTATGAAGAAGGCCGAGCCTATCGTTTAGAAGACGTTTTAGAAGGTGCCCTTCCGAAAGCTTATTCGGGACCTTTTAAAATTAATGAAAGATAATATAGATAACATGAAACATAAAAATCGTTCAAATTTAACAAGCCTTTTAGTGATTATGGTTTGTATTTTATTTGCTACATGTCTTATTTACTTTCTATATAACCAACCCACGATAAAGCAAATAACAAGGACAATCTTCAGTCAAATAAAATGCAACCCCTCTGGTACGCTTAAACAAGTAACCTTAAAAGGTAATTTTCTATCCCGTTGTAATGGCAAAGGCCCTTTTGCCCAGCCTTGCGGATTAACAGAGGGTATTCAAATTAGTACTGGCGACGTCTACTATCTTACCAATTTTTCTGAATTTGCTGATATTGAAGATATTAAATATGGTGCAGATAAAATATCGCCTGTAATAGAAGTATCCGGTTATGTTTCCGAAAGGAAAATAGGAGGACCAACCAACCAGCTCGCAGAACAAAAGATTAAGGAAATATGCTTAACTAAGTTTGATTCTCTTTCTTATGTGGATCGTCCTTATAACAAAATTAAGGAAGATTTGACCAAGGATGTAATTGTTACTACTGACCGCAGAGAATATAAGGTCGGAGATTATGCTTATGTAACAATCAAAAACAATTTTGCAAAGGATTCGTACAAGGGCATCGGCTATTGGGGTATTTGTTCTCTTGCCGCCTGCAGTAAGTTAGAAAGTGCTGAAATGTCTTGTGTTTCTCCGACGGGTTTGGATTGTATTGGAGGTACAATAGAACCCGGAAAACAAGTCAGCCTGAAATATCCGATTCCTCTCACTGAGTCTATTGTGAGTTTTAGCTTTTCATATGTTGAAGACTTTAAATCATATATTGAGGGAACGATGTCAAATCAAATAGTTGTTAAGTTGGGAAGTAATTGATTTCTAATTCCCGCATAAAATCCCACAAAGGGAAGAGGAATAAAAAAAGGATAGAAACGAGGATTTTGGCAGAGTCATAAGCAAACCATTAAATATTATTCAACACAGCTAATTTTCTCGGCCACTAAATAATACCCACTATAGGGACATTTCCCGATACCGGAACTATCAGGACAGGGAATGTTTACTTTGTTCCATTTTCCAGACATTGATACTTTATTACATCCAACACTTTCTATATAACAAACAACAATCTGTCCATATTTATCCGTATCAAAATAATATTGATTAGCACAAACCAATGGGTGTTGAAGGATCTCTTTTGGTTTGTAGCCTATAACTTCAGAATCGTTAGAATAAACTAGACTAAAACCCTCCTTAGTAAGAATATCTTCTATTATTAATATTGGCATATTATGGCATTTTTGGATAGTTCCTGAATCAACTTTCAGAGGCTTTCCCATGTAATAGCATATCTTTCCCATTTTTCTTGTTCCTGTAATGGTTAATTCCTGGTCATAAACATCGGCAAGAAACGAGTTTTCTTTTTCAACCAGAGCAATATTGTTTTGACTATCTAACTTTAACGGATCGTTTTTATTACCAACAAAAAAATAGAAATTTGGGTATGAATCGCTCCCAATATAGGCTGTAATTATCTGCTGGTAAGCTCTTCTGCCAACACTATCAATATAGCCTTTTAAGGTAACCCTGGGGGGTTGGATGTAATAATATATCCAGACGATACCAATAATTATTATTACCAGAAGTGATGTAACCATTATTAATGTAATTCTTTTTTTAATCATAACAAATCATTGGTTCAGCTTTATTGTTTGTTATTAAGCTGAAGCACCCAAATTCTTTTTTATACGTACTGCAGTTTCCGGAAGTTGATGTTTCGTTATTTGCCATACATTGTCCATATATACATTCAGAATTATCGGTACAGACTTTCCCGGCATCTCGGGAAGGAATTTGACAATATATCTGGGGATAATCATGGCCCCATGATTTCCAAACCCCGCCTTTCTGAAGACATTTTTCTTCGGTTGGCGCATCGTCTTGTTGTGTTTGTGTACATTTTTGGTTTATACATTGGATAATAGAGGGACAATAAAAATCACAAGATATACCTTGATAATCTTTACACCTTTCTCTATATAGATTGTAATATTTCTCCAGATATTTAACATTTATAGGAATATTGCAGGAACAACCACCGCAATCACGAGGCGCCCCGGTGCAGTCGGAATCAGAAAGACATTGTTGGTCGACAGAACTGATTGGCTGGTCAATATCTGGGTTGGCAGTGCTTGTTGTATTAAATATCAGACCTTCTGGTTTTAAAAGAATTGCATTTATTATCTTTTGTTTTGTAGTCATTTGAGGTTCTATTGAACATAAGTTCAGACATGTCATAAAAGGTACCCGTAATACAGTAAATCTGTATTTATCACACGAACAGGTTCCTGTACCGCCGAAATATCCTACACTTACCCTGATATACAAAGCTATTAAAATAATCAGTCCAATAATTAGAATCTTTTTCATTTTAATTTTCTGTAGGTTCATATCTAATCAATATTTTAACTTACATTGATTATCAATACACACTGCATCGGTAATATTTGAATCATCAGCGCAAATTACTGTGCAAGCCTTTTCGTCAAAATTCTGCCGTTCTTTATAACTGTTATATTCCTCTAAATACATTTTATTTATCGCTTTCTTGGTGGCGCCACAACATGATGAATACTTAACAACAATACAGTCTGCATCTGCTTGACATTTGGTCATATCAGATTCTCGCATTTCAGTTTGTTCCTTGTCTAAAAATTTAAAAGTGGAGAGGATTTGGTCAAAAAGAAAAGAAACATCTTTATCTTTTCCAGAGATTTCTACATAATAAAACCCTTCATCATGTTTAAACCAGGCAAAAATATTAGTTTTGTTATTATTTATAATTTCATTAACGAAAGTTATTTTACTTTTGTCACCATTATATTCTATAGAAAGTTCTACCTCGGTGAATCTGTTATTTATTCTTTTTTTAAAATCTTTTATCTCTACATCTAATTCCTCTTGTGTCAAAAGTGATTTTTTCCTACTTATCGTATCTTGACATAATGATTTAAAACCATATTCCAAATAAATATTATTTTGAAAATCACATACATTTACATCGGCTGGATATTGAAATTCAGGCACTGGTAAGCTAATCCTGACTTCATAAAAACGATTTAGAGCTTTATAAAAGCATAAAACCTCTACTTTTACCTCGTTTGAGCCTCACTTATACTA
>Ga0075674_108_pt1 | contig 16182 bp, 12 predicted proteins | sample RifGroA2_FD_68243 | JGI IMG/M metagenome (GOLD analysis project Ga0075674, IMG submission 68243) | Microgenomates (Roizmanbacteria) bacterium GW2011_GWA2_37_7
GCAATAGATTTATATTTTCCCAGACGGAGAACAATCCCCCGTTCCTGCTGCTGGACAATTTTGACTGAAGCAAATAAAGTAACAACGGCAAGTATGAATAAAACAACAAGAAATGGCATAAGTTTGTAATAAATTTATAAATTCGTATTTATACTTCCTCTACCTTCACCGTAACTCCGCTTACTGATTGAATCGTTACTTTTTTTCCTTTTGCAATGGGTTTCCCAGCTTCTGCTCTCCAAATTTCTCCCTCGATCTTGACTTGTCCTGACTCATCAGGATCGATCGGCGTAACTACCTTTGCGACTCGCCCGATGATCGAGTCTGTGTTTGTTTTTGTTGTGGTGATGTGCAGGGTTTGTTTGATCATCTGCCGTGCAAAAAGGATGTATCCAAGCGTAAGAACAACGATCACCGAAACAGCAACCATCATGGATCCAGTAATCATCCCAACTCCTCCCCCGATAATAAACAAAACCCCGAGAATCAAAAGCTCAAACCCAGTCGCAGCCCCGATAATGATTTCAACAATGATTGCAAAGATGCCAAGAATGATGAGTATAGTAAACTGGTTTAGATTGTTGAACATGGGTATATTATACTCTAATAATATGTTGAAAAACCTATAATTTCTGAAGTATTTCAGAGAGCATTCTTATTTTATCCACATATTTTTCATGTATAAGAAATGGTTGAAGTTTTATTTCATATTGAGTTAGTTTTTTTTCTTCCTGACAAAGCTTTGTTTGTGCTTGAGAGATCATGTCTTGGGATATACTATTTTTTTTCATAAATTCAAAATCTGGTTTTGCCCCTTGAGAGTACAGCCATACAATATCATACATATCACGAGGCATTGTTTGTTTTCTATTTATATAGGTAAATATTTTTTGAGTTAACAACTGATTTTTGTTGATAGTCACTACATGTACCAAAAATCCGTAACGATTGAGAAGTACAACTTCCTGATCATGCCCTTTCCAAAAAGATTCATAATCAAATTTAATAGCGAGTTTTTCCTCCTTATGACTGCTTAGTTCAAGTGTATATAGTAATCGGGTAAAGCGAAGCTCAAAATAGCTTTTTTTTGCAGTTATATTTTTATACAACTCAACAGAGATATTTTCGTTCCTTAATTCATCAGCAAGCGCAGTCATACCGTCAATGACCTCTGATTGAGTGTTTATTGGGATATCAAAATCTAGGTCTTCTGAAAAACGATCTATTCCCCGAAGAAGTCTCAATGACGTTCCTCCGATAAAATATATATTTTTGAATATCTTTTTTCTATAAAGGGAATCAAGGATTTTCACCTGAAGATACTCTCGTATGACCGCTCTTTTTTTGCTCATTGGCAGTCCATACTCTCTGGCAAAATCCAGTATGTGCTCAAATCTGTCACTTATTGTATTCATATCTTTATTTTTTGTACCCAATGCGGGAATTTTTGTAAATACATTTTATATATTTTTTTGTCAATTTTTGCCAAATTAAGCCTGAGCCCATCAGTATTGGTGATTTTTCTGATATAAAAATAGTCAAGAAGCGCTTTTTCTTTTTGAGCGATATCATAATACTCATCCGCTTCCACAGATAATACTTTGTAAAATCCAAAATACAAAGATTTTTTTATCTGATGGTATGTAAAAGATCCAAAGGGGGTTGTTATATGCCCGATTTTTTTTCTTGTGATAGATGTGACTGTCTGGGTAATGTCCGGAATGATTCCATAGTAATTTAGAGCGGATTCTAGGCTGATGTATGAGGGCTGATAAAGCGTGTTGGCGACGAGCAGTTCGTCATGAGAAGATGAAGGAAAAGTATATACTCCACGTTTGAGCCTGGTGAGCAATCCTTGTTTGGTAAATCGGTAAAGCTGTATTTTTATATGTTGTTCAGATTCATTAGGGAAGTATTTTGCCACATCAAGAAGCGTAAATATTTAATTTGATACTACTTTTTCAAGGTCATGATATCTCATTACTATTTAATATACATAAATGTATATTATCTGTCAACTGGTATCATCTGAAGCCGTGTAAAAAAATCGGGTTTCCCAGCCAATATTTCGAGCTTTTTTTTATCCCAACTCCTCCCCCGATGATAAACAAAACCCCGAGAATCAAAAGCTCAAACCCAGTCGCAGCCCCGATGATGATTTCAACAATGATTGCAAAGATGCCAAGAATGATGAGTATGGTAAACTGGTTTAGATTGTTAAGCATGCGTATATTATAACCTAAAACATCGATGTTGGCTATAACTGAAGATTGCGTATAATACATACATATGCTTTCAAGTATCAAACAACTTTTAATTCTCCTTACACATTCAAAAAAAATCTGGATTCTACCGATTATTTTAACGCTTGTTATTGTGGTTCTTCTTGTTATTCTTGCACAAACTTCACCAGTGCCAATATTTTTATACCCAATTATTTAATGAAAATAATCATTACTATTTCTCGACAAATCAATCAAATCATTTTAATGGCAATTCTTACCATTGTATATGCTGTGGTTATTGGCCTGAGTTATTTGTTGTATAAAATATTCTATTCCTCAACAAAAGCAACAAAAACATTTTGGACATCATCAGCCAGGAATCAAAATTTGAGCTCACCATACTAAAGTATGTATATTATGGGAATTTCTGCTTTTTACCATGATAGCTCTGCCGTGCTCATTCAGGATGGAAACCTCATCTGCGCATTTGAAGAAGAACGGTTTACGCGAAGGAAGCATGACAACAGTTTTCCGTTTTCAGCAATTCAACACTGTCTCCAATATGCACGAGTCGACATGAATGATATTGACACTGTCTCATACTATGAAAAGCCGCTACTAAAATTTGAGCGTATTCTTGAAACATTTGTTCAAACATATCCGTATTCACTCAAGACATTTCTCAAAGCAATGCCTGAGTGGCTTGGGGAAAAAATAAAAATTGAGCATATTATTCGAAAAAAACTCAAGTTTAAAAAAAATATTACTTACATCCCCCACCATCTTTCTCATGCAGCGTCGTCATTTTATCCATCACCATTTAAAAATGCAGCCATCCTGACTATAGACGGCGTTGGCGAATATCAAACAACTGGCCTTTGGCGTGGGGATGGTACAGAGATCGCGCCAATAAGCTCCATCAATTTCCCCCATTCACTTGGTCTTTTGTACTCGACTTTCACGGCATTTTTAGGATTTCAGGTGAATAATGATGAGTATAAAATGATGGGGCTTGGCGCATATGGAAAACCCTCATATCTTCAAAAAGTAAATAAGATTATTACTGTAAAAAAAGATGGTAGTTTCCAACTGAATATGAAATATTTTGGGTTTCGCGAATCATTTCAGATGTGGAGTCAGGAGTTTGAAGATCTTTTTGGTAAACCGCGGAAAAACAATGATCGATTCACCCAAAGACACAAAGATATTGCAGCGAGCATTCAAGCAAAAACTGAAGAGATATATTTTTTAATTTTAAACCATCTCTATAATAATACACTGTGCGAAAATCTCTGTATTAGCGGCGGTGTGGCCCTTAATTCACTTGCCAATGGAAAAATATACGAACGAACGCCGTTTAAGCATGTATATATTTTTGGACCCGCAGGTGATAGCGCTGCTGCTCTCGGAGCTGCTCTGTATGCATATTTTAGGGTAAGTACTAGTAAATCTCGAGAGAAAATTTCACATCTGTATTTTGGAAATTCATACAATAACTCAAATATTGAGATACTTCTCAAAAAAAACAAACTCAATTATGAAAAATGTAACGATACAGAAATGATTCAAAAGGCTGCCCAAGCACTTGCTGATGGAAAAATTATCGGATGGTTCCAGGGGAGGATGGAGTTTGGACCCCGAGCCTTGGGTAATCGCTCAATTTTAGCAAATCCTCAAAAAAAATCTATGAAAGAAAAGGTGAATGTAATCAAAATCCGCGAACAATTTCGGCCGTTTGCAGGATCGGTGTTGCAAGATAATGTTCATGAATTATTTAAGGTACCAGAGAAAAATCACGAATCTCCGTTTATGAATTTTGTTTTTGAGGTTCAGCCAGGGGCTCGATCCAAAATCGCAGCAATTGTACATGCCGACAATACCTGTAGAATTCAAACAATCAGCAAAACACAGAATCCACTGTATTATCGACTTATAAAACGATTTTATGAACTGACCGGAATACCCTGCATCTTAAATACCAGTTTCAATCTGAAATCTGAGCCGATTGTTGAAAGTCCTGAGCAGGCGGTTGAGGATTTTAATAAAACTTCACTTGATGAACTTTATATTTATCATTACTATAGTTCGAAAGATTAATTACAAGAGATTATGTTATTACTTATTATGTACGAATATATATCATCTGCAATAGCCTCATGCCCCTCCTTTGTGGGATGGTAGTCATTCAAAAAATATAATTTTTTGTCGGAGAAAATATCGATGGTTTCAAAATAATTACTATTAGGACGATTTTTTACATATTCTTTCAAAAAATTCTTATCTTCGTTCGGAGTATTAGGAAAAGTAACAACAACAATTTTTCCCTTATATGTTTTATTGAAATTTTTTAATATTTCGTTTTGAATCGTAAATATTTTTTGTACTCCTAGTGTATTTTGAATTTCTTCATGTGCTATATCCCATATAAGTGCCCCTTTTTGTACATCCGTTAAGTTTGTTTCGTATTTATTTTTTATTAATTCTTGATAATAGTCACTTTTATCAACCACAGCTTTATTAATTAAATCGGCTATTTGTCTTGTATCGTCGTGCTTTAATAACCAAATAATTAAGTCGGGATTATATTTCTTCCCCCTCTGATTAAACCTTTCTACGGAATATTGAATATCGTAGCCATAAACGCCTAAGTTTATTATTTCAACTTTATTATATTTTTCACATATATTTTTTTCGACGATAGAATTATTGAGCATGTCTTCAAGAATTTCTGTCCAATTATTCTCAGTATTTACATAAAGACCAAATGTGTATGAATCGCCGAGTGTGATAATCCTATATACTTTGTTATCTTTATTTTCTTTATATTCATACCTCTCATTCAAAGTGTCAGAATTTATCGTATACTTTGCTTTATATTTTGCCCAGGGACTAATAACTTCTTCGATGTTGGAATTTAGTTCATAATAATATAATAAGTTCTTTAAGGGTTTGTATGTGATATCTTCTTTTGATATAGTATTCATCACCACCAACCCCTTTACGTTTTTGTTTTTATAATAAATATTTTTTACGAGATAATATACTGCATATAGTTGAACTATCAAAATAAGTGTAAAAACAATAAAAACTCTGTTTTTGTCAATCCACTTGAGTTTGTTAAACATGCTTATAGTATACTCTAGAGCAATATATCTTATTATTACAATACATTAATTATGAGTATTGTTTTTATCACAGGATCACTCGGGCTTATAGGATTTGAGTCAACCGTTTATTATCTAAAGAATGGTTATCATGTTGTTGGAGTAGATAACGACTTTCGCGCGAAAGCCCTGAAAATTTCTTCGAATTACAATCAAAAATACATGTATTTACAGAAACACTTTTCTTCAAGATATATCCATAATAATTTCGATATTCGAAACACTATTAAATTAGATTCACTTATCAAAAAACATTCAAACAATGTTACCTTAATTATTCATACTGCGGCACAGACTTCTCATGATTGGTCAAAAGAGCATCCTTTAATAGATTATTCCATCAATGCCTTTGCAACAATTCATCTGCTTGAAGCGTATAGAAAATATGCTCCTAAGGCAATCTTCATTTTCACCTCAACAAATAAAGTTTATGGAAACTTAGTGAACTCACTTCCATTAAAAGAACACAAAACTCGTTACGATCTTTCTAAAGATAATCAATATTACTACGGCATTGATGAAAAAATGTCACTAGACCAATCCACCCACAGTATATTTGGGGTGTCAAAATTGTCTGCTGACCTTCTTGTACAAGAGTACTCAAGATACTATGGTTTAAAAACGTGTATTTTTAGACTGGGAGTTGTTACAGGACCAAGTCAAGCCGGAAGCATCCAACAAGGTTTTTTATCATATCTTTTAGGCAAAGCAAAAAAAGACAAATGTATTCCAATAATTGGCTATAAAGGTAAACAAGTGAGAGATGTCATTCATGTGAAAGATGTAGTGCAAGCTTTTGATTATTTCTATAAAGCTCCAACAAAAACAAACGTTTTCAACCTCGGTGGTGGGAGAAAAAATAGCGTATCTCTACTTGAGATACTAGAAAAAATGACTCAATCATATGGAAATAAAGTAAAAACAATAAATATCGCCACACCAAGACAAGGAGACCATAAATGGTGGATTTCAGATACCAACCTATTCCGTCGCCACTATCCTACATGGGAAGCAACTTACTCTTCTGACGAAATAATCAAGGATATTTACGAACATTTAATATGAAAATACTTCTTGTTCATAACTTATACCATTATCGTGGTGGCGAAGAAACTTACTTCGACTCCTTGGCTCATTTACTTCTGGAAAATAAACATACCGTTACTAAATACACAAAAGACAGCAGAATAATACCAAGGTCTTTGTGGGAAAGGTGTAACATCGCAGTTAATTTATTTTGGAACCCTCAATTATCTAATAAGCTTGAGGCCGCAATACAAAAGTATAGCCCTGATGTTGCTCATATTCAAAATATTTATCCTCTCATTACCCCAACGGTATATTTTGAATTAAAAAAGAATAATATACCTATCGTACAAACAATTCATAACTATCGATTTTTTTGTCCTAAGGGTACTTTGTTTCGTGATGGAAATATCTGCGAACTCTGCATTCGTCACCCATTCCCTTATCCGTCAATATTACATGGATGCTACCAATCTTCACGAATGGCATCACTCGTAATGAGTGGTTCAATGTATTGGAATAACAAAAATATCTTTGATCTTATTGACCATTTTATTTTCCCATCATCTTTTACTCACAAATATTATATTCAGCGCATACCAACAATCAAACATAAAAGTAGCGTATTACCTTATTTCGTTTTAGACAAAAAAAAAGCGCAATCTCAAAAACAATATTTTCTTTATATTGGTAGGCTAAGTGAAGAAAAAGGTATTAAAGAACTATTGGATATTTTTTCTGAATTAAAGCAAATACCAATTATTATTATAGGTGACGGACCGTTATCTTCTGTGCTTCAGAAAAAATATCATAAATTCCAAAATATACAATTTCTTGGAAGAAAGTCATCTTATGAGATTTCCAACTATATCAGAAGTGCAAAATGTTTAATTATATCTTCAAAATGGTTTGAAGTATTACCATTGGTATATCTTGAAGCTTTAAGCTGTGGCAAGCCCGTATTAGCTCCGGACACAGATATTTTTGTACGAACTATTGAAAAAAATAAACTATTTTACTATCCATTCAATAATTTCAATGCACTTAAAAAGCAAGTAGTTAAAATCGACTCTATGGTAGATTTTTCATCATTTAAATTTTACGACGAATATAAAGCACATTTTACTCCAGAAAAGCATTATAGGACTCTGATGAAAATATATGCACACGTTACAAAAAACAATTAATTCATTTACAAAAACAATATCGCCATTTATATTATTGGGAATTGGTGTTTTATTTATTAGACTTCCTCCTATTTATATTGCACCGATAAAAAGTTCCTTTGTAATGTCTCACACAATAGCACGATTGTTAATTCTTCTGGCGCTCGCTCTTCAGATGTACAAACGAGATGGCTTAAAAGAAATTCATACCATCCCCAAAGTAACTTTAGCTTTAATATCATTTTGGCTATTTTCACAAAGCCTTTCGATATTTGGCGCAACAAATATTTACTCGTTTCTGGATGGATATAAAGATATTTTTTTTGGAATTATGGTCTTTGTTTCCACTTTTATTGTGGTATCAAAAAAAAATACTTCCAATATTATCGCGATTTTATTGGGGAGCTCTTTTATTCATTTGTTATTCCAAAATCTAATATATTTCTGGCCTGAGAGAATGTTAAGAATATTTTCGGAACTCATATATTCTCCATACTTAGACGTTCTTCAATATCAATTCAATCGTGGAAGGTTCTTTGGCGATGCCCTTGATGAAGTTGTTATCCCTTTAATCATCTTCGTTCTTGTTAGTAAAGCAAAAAATGTAAAGAAATTAATTGCTATGTTTTTGTTTGGCACAATCACATTTATCACTATTGCTTCTAATTGGAGAAGCAAACTTGTTGTATATCTTCTAGCACTTTTTTGCAGCATTATTATAACCCGTAACTATCAAAAAATAATTCCTCCGCTTATTGGTTTTATTTTGATACTTTCTATTATATTTAGCAACTTTGTTTCTTTAAACACTGTTGGGACGAATGTTCTTGATAGGGTAATCTTTGATATTGAAGAAGAGTATAGACCGATTGATGCACGATTCAACTACTGGAAAGAGGCTTCTTCTATCGGAATGAGCTCTCCACTTTATGGTGTTGGGGTAGGAAATTATTATGACAATCTATCTTCTTTATCTCAACAGTACTCTCAATCATCTCAAGTAAATCGGTATAAAAATTTCACTGTTATTGATGACCCACATAATATTCTTGTGAGCACTTTTGTATCATCTGGTTTTCTCGGTTTATTCGCGTTTATTTTACTTTTTAGCTATTTTTTTATTGATGATTTGAAATCAATGTATAAAAACAACCTCCAACTAAAAATGTTCGTGATTATTTTTTGGTCTATCTTTGCGTATAGTATGTTCAACCCTTGGATATATTTTGGGTACTTGGGGTTTTTGTGGTTTATTCGTGGAGTTATAGAAAAAATTTCATATGAATATTCATAATAAAAAAAGGGTTGCTTTTTTGATTTTTTCTCTCAAAGCAGGTGGGGCAGAAAGAAATATCATTAATTTGTATAAATATCTTCCTAAAAACAAATATGATGTCGACATCATTACTATCAAAAACATAAATGATTATTCTGATGAGTACTCTTTTTTGAAACTTCCAATAATCCATCTTTTGGAAAGCTCTAAAAAAATTTCTTTTTTACAGGCTCCAATTGCCGTTTTGAACATTTTTTTGAGATTTTTTAGACTTATAATAAAAACCCACTATAACGTTCTTATTGGAGGTGCAGAGTATGCTCCTTTTTATCTTGTAATTTTTTTTGCAAAATTACTTCATAAGAAAAGCATATTGATCGTAGGCAATAATATAATTGCTGAAAATTCTTCTAGACCTCTGTTACTAAATATATTAAATACTATTCTTTTTTATATGTGCTTTAAGTTTGCAGACGTGATAATTTTTGTTTCACAAGGTCTTGCAAACAATATTGGCAATTGTTTTCATATATCAAAAGATAAAATTAAGACTATCTACAATGGTTTAGATATAAAGAGCATTCAAGAACTATCTGACGCGAGCCCTGATACGTCAAGAGTAAAAGATTATCGTATCGTCTCAATGGGAAGAATGGCATCAAAAAAGGGATTTGACCACCTCATACAAAGTATGACAGAGATTAAAAAAATACTGCCAAATATTCATCTTACTTTAATCGGTAAAGGTGAAGAAGAAAAAAACTTAATAAATCTAATTATAGAAAATAAACTTCAAGATACTATTAAAATGATTGGTTTCGTAAAAAACAATCCATATAAATTATTAAAATCTGCTCATGCATTTGTGTTCTCGTCACATTACGAAGGATTTGGAAATGTACTTATTGAAGCAATGGCTTGCGGACTCCCTGTAATTAGTACTGACTGTCCATATGGCCCTCGTGAGATTCTAGACTCAAAAAAAAGCATATATCCGAAAAAGTCTTTATCAAAACCATTTTATGCACCATATGGCGTTCTCTGCCCTACGTTTTCTCAGAGTACGAAAGCTTCTGAAAGATTATTTGCTCAAGTTATTGTAGATATACTTATAAATAATACGAAAAGGAAACATTATCAACTTAAATCGCTCAAAAGGTCTCAAGAATTTACGATCCAAAAAATGGCACATGAATACGATCAGGTTATTAGTGAAATACTAAAAAAAGAAAATGAATAAAGGTAAATATAAAATATTAAAAAATACAATCACTGCATGTGACTATACCTACGTCTTGCAGATAATTAAGCAGACAATAAAGTCAAGAAATAGATTATTAGTATCTCCTATTGCCTCTCAAACTCTTGTTCGGGCGTATTATGATCAAAAAATTTTTAATGCTTTGGAATCGATTGACTTACTCCTTCCTGATAGTCAATGGGTTAAATGGTCGATATGGTTTCTTTATGGCGTTCGACTAAAAAAAAGAGTGTACGGTCCCGAATTAATGAAAAAAATATGCGAACTTTCTGAAAAAGAAACATATCCAATATATCTGTATGGTTCAACAAATCAAGTATTACTCAAATTAAAAGAGAGACTATTACAACTTTGTCCGATGATTCAAATTGTCGGTTCGAAAGAATCAAAGTTTCGCGACTTAAACTCCAAGGAGATATCAGAGCTCATTTCTCAGATATACAACTCAAAAGCAAAAATCCTATTCATTGGTCTCGGGAGTCCATTACAAGAACTATTTTCAGCTGAAATAGCAAAGAAAAATATTCAAACCAATACACCAATTGCAATCATCTCGATAGGCGCTGCATTTGACTTTATTGCTGGGACGAAAAAACAGGCCCCAAGATGGGTCGGCGACTGTGGATTTGAGTGGTTATATAGATTACTGCATGAGCCAAAGAGACTTTGGAGAAGATATTTTAGCTGTGGTCTACTCTATCTTTGGCTTGTTGTATTACAAAAGATCGATAAAAAGAATGAAAAATAGAAAAATATCAATGCATACTGTGTTTGGAATATTTTTTATTTTTTTCATCTATTATCTCCTCTCTGGTCTTTCGTTACCCTTACATGCTGACGAATATGAATGGGTTGGTAGAAGTTATTTTTTTGATCTTTTTATCCAAGGAGACTCTCAAAATAAACTCAATACAACATATTATGCCTTCGATCAACCAAAACTTGCTTATTATGTATTTGGAGTTGCTCTTTATCCAAAGTATCTCTTTGAAAAAAACCAAAATGATATTACGTCATATATTTCATTTCTTCATTTGCATAAATTGTACCAAGACAATACTCAAAACACCCCAAGTTGGAATAAGGTATCATATGAATTTGCAAAACAAAATTTTTTAGGTGACTGGCCATTTACTACACCTTGCGTAACAACGCTTTGTCCCAGCTTCGAATTAATAAAAATGTCCAGAATCGTTAATGTATTATTTTCTTCTCTTACAATAATCGTCGTATTGTATATTGGCTGGAATATATATTCTAATATAAAAGATTCTCTATTATTGACCTTCTTATTTGGAATCAACCCACTGATACGAAACTGGAGCTTGCAAGCAACTGCAGATAGCATTTTTCTATTGCTGTTTTGCATTGGATTGTATTTGATTCTAAAACTCAAAACTAACTCAAAATTAAAAATAACAATAGTATTTGGGATCGTTGTTGGGTTATGTTTTTCGACAAAGATTCACGGCATTTTATTATTAATTCTTGCTATGGTTGCAATTAGCATAAATTTGCTTAAAAGCTGGATAAATAAGAAGTCGGTCAACTGGGCTATTGTTTGTAGATCATTAGTAATGATGTTATTTATATTTTCATCTTTTTTGATTGTTTCATATACTCTTAATCCTTTTTTGTGGCATGAGCCACAAAAAAAGTATCTCGAACTATTTAATTACAGATCAAAAGTATCTCGAGAACAACAGATCACATATCCTTATTCATCTCTACCTTCAGTTATTTCGAGAATAAATGCAGTCAACAAACATTTATTTGGGGAAATGTTATGGATCAATAATCATAATAAACAAGAAGCAAATCTATTTGTATGTATGTTCACAGCTGGAGTATTTGTTTTGGGGTTGGGTCGATTAGTAAAACTACGACTACAAAATAACAATACATTAGTCTTACTATTTACTTTTTTCACTATTTATATATTCATGATCGTCTTCCTTCAATTAGATTGGCCCAGATACTACAATATTTTATTGTTACCCTTTTATTCAATATTAATTTTCGGATTTCAAACTATTATCAAACACTTTCCATCTGCATACTTTGCTCTCAAAAAACGTTTTGCTACATAAATCTTGATAAACCCCATACTGAATAATATACTCATGATCGCGACTTATGATAATATTTGCTCTTTTGGGATTTTGTTTATATTTTTCTTTCAATAAATACTCAAAAGCATCAATGTGATCAATCCTATTGCTAGGATCTATATAATAAGTTTCGTCAGGATTTTTTTCTAAATAATTCAATAGTATTGCGTCTGAAGCATAATCGCTCTGCCAGAATTTCATTTTTTCATAGGTAAGATGTCTATTCATAACCAGAATACATAGACTGAAAATAACAACGATATACACATACTTTTTTTTCAAATAACCAAATTCAATATTTAGAGTTAAAAAAGACAACATGAGATAAGGAAATAAGTAATACGCCTGGATATTATCAAAAAAGAGTAAAGAAAATAAACTAGTAAATACCAACATAATAACTAGGCCTCGCATTTTAAAGTTATGTCTGTGTTTTGAGATAAAAACATTGAAAAAAAATATCAGTAATATAACAATAAGTAAGATATAAATTTGCGGAAACTCTCTGAAATACTGTATTAAGATATAAATATTGTCAGTTATATTTGTAGTAAACAGTGCGGTATATTGTCTCGCATTATTTGCCGTTACTACTCGTGGCAGTAGTAATAAAGAATAGATTACACCAAGAAATAATACTATAACAAGCTGTCTGTATTTCTTATTTCCATACAAATACAAAATAAAAACTGGGATAAAAAAAATTGCAGTTTCCTTTGAAAAAATAAATACGATAAATGATATATACACAAACCACTTTTTTTTTGCGATAAAAGAATACAAACATAATAATAGGAAAAGGGTGAATAAGTTTTCGGCCGTACCTAATCGCCAAAATGTATCAATGGTAACTGGATTGAATAATAATGCAGGTAATAAAATTAAAAATACTAAATTATTAACTTTGTTAATTTGTTTTTGTATAACAGTTGTTATATAAAGGGTAATCCCTAAGATAAGTCCATAAACAAAAAAGTATTGGTTTGCTGAAGAAAGAATACTATTGAGTAGAAATCTTGAAATAGTATAAACTGGTCGGAATCTTGCTACATCAGTGTATGACGATTCAACAACCTGCATCAAAGAACCGTTATTCGAAGGAGCTAATATAGTTTCAGCGATATCAAGCAAATTGAACGAATTGATCCATGCTTGAGGTAAAATATACAATACTCCCATTACGCAGAACATTATGAATAAAACTAATTTCTTCATTGCTCTATATTATAGAGATGTTTCATTAGTTTAAAGCAGGTGTTGCAGTTTTTATCGTCCTCATAACATCATAAAAAAATTCAGTTTCTTGATATTGTCCGCTTGAATCTTTTTCAAATAATCCCACATTTTGAGCGTGCCAGAGATTTACAAACCTCAATGCTTCATAGAGATTTATAAGCTTTACTTTACCGGTACTCAAGGCAGCTTCAAGAACTGTTAATACTGTATCGTGTATTTGCTGAATATCTTTAGAGTAATTAATTTGCAATTCAGTTAAACAAAAAAGACCAAGCTGTGAAAGTTTATGAATAGCATTTTGAATTCTCTCTTTCGTCACATCTGCTACATAGTTTCCTCCTATCCAATCTGGATTTTTTGGATCAGTATAGATATGTCCTTCGTCACCGACTGCTATCTGAACCTCATTAACTGGAATACCTAATCTTCGTGCAATTTCTGTTTTTGTTTTTATTAGGACCTGCGCTGTAAAGTCTGCCATATCAGCTGGCTGTTGATTTAAAGATGGGAGGTTTGAATTTTTTGCAACAAGCGCACCATAACCGTTGTACATTAGTATGACGTCCTTCCCAACCTCAAGTCCAAGTGCTTGTGCTGCTTGGTGCGCTCGAACATAAGCTTCGGCTATTATATTTTCTCCGTAAGCATCGTGGTATCTATTTGGTCTATCTTTTCTTGTATCTTCCCATCCATGGTCTCCTTGATACCACCACGTTGCTTCTGAGGCGACATCAAGAATACCTGGTTGGCCTGAATCTTTTATATACTGCAGTAATTTCATGCTTCTTGCAGTAATATCGTCTCCAACCTTGTCTTTTGTAGGACGGCTTTTTTTCCATTCGTCTGGTTGCTCGTTATGATTAACAATTGCACCCAAATATAATTGCATTCTTTTATTTTTAGCTACCTCCACCCATGATTTTGGCATGAATGGCCACTTTATCAAATCTTTTGGCGAAAACCCAACAGCTTTGAGGACTCCGAAATTCTGTCCTTGGGTATTTTGATACGCTGGAGTATTCCAATCAGCATCCGAACCTGCTGCTGAATTACCAGTAAGAACACCCGCTTTCTCCAACACATTTCTTGGAGTTGCATCAACCCACACAACTCCATTCTCTGTCATCTGGGTTATTCTTAATGGCGTTTCATTATGACATGCCATCATGTATGAATTTCCATATATATCCTGCTTTACTTCGACTGTCAACTCTGACCTAACATCATTTTCTTGTAATCTTTTTTTTTGGGCGTATTCAGCTACTTTTGTACCTATTCCGTTTTCATGCAGTTCAACAGGGTACAGATTTTGATCCAAGCCTTCCAAATATATCCATTCTTGAGCTACAACCTCTGCCGGTTCTTGTTCTGTAGGTATTATTTTATTATTAATTTTTTCCCCTATGGTTACTGCGACTGTTTGCATCGTGCCACTGTCCTGTCGTTTCACTACCTGTTTCACATATGCCACCGCACGATATTCCGGTTCTCCGCTTCCTGCATCTACTCTTATATACTCAACTCTCTGTCCTTCGGCTACTTCAACTTTTGGAGCAAACTGCGGGCCTGATTCAAGTCCAGCCAAAAATACTCCCGCTTGAGGCAAAGCATCAATTTCTTGTGCCAACTCTGCAACACCATCATCACTTAACGGAGTTGTTTGTAAAGCTATGTCCATAGCCTCTTTTTCGTATGCCACGAAAAGCCCTTCTGGCGTGACAAATCCTGTTCCAGTAATATGCAAACCATCAGTTTCAGTTTGTGAAAATCTTGTTACAACAAATAAATCTGGGTTTGTTTTTGCATTTTGATTTTTTAGACGAGTAAAAACTTCTATCTCTCCCGTCTCTGAATTCTGTAGACGGAAAAATAGACATGGATTTTTTGCACCAGTAATAGAACCTATATCAAAACTACTCTTCTGTTCGTCTGCAGTTTCAGCCATATCATATGCTGCATATGCAACGCTTTTCCGCCATGAATCGATTACAGTAGCGCCAAACGGAATATTTTCACCCCATGCATACGCTGCTGCAGTTAAAAGATCGTCATTTTCTCTTGACTGTCCATAAGCTTCGGCAAGAGCTGCTGCCTCTATTTGCTGTGTTTCGCTTGCCGGAAGTTCTGATGGGGTTCTATATTTATCTTGTACAACGGACGGCACTTCACTTGCGGAAGTAACAAGTTTTGTCTTTCCATTATTGGTTGCGGTATATTCATGAGTTGATCCATCTTGTAGAGCACCATCAGTATATATCATTGTTCCACCTGCCCATATAGACGCACCTGCAGAAATATTTCCTTCACCCTCAGTAACTTCTAGAATTGTTCCAGTAGATCTATCGATAAACGTACTTTTTGGGTCTGGTTTCGGTCGGAAGCGTGCAGATTGAGTCGTAATAACGAGTGTGGGAAGCACAACCACCCCTTCGAGCATAGGCTCTCCTTGCACAACCGAAAGATCAGGCCATCCGAGACCTAGAAGCTCAACGCTTCCTTCCCCTTCTGCTCCTCCACCAATAACAGGGGCACCAACTGGTTCTTTTACACCACCTCCACCGGCAGTAGGTCCAACAGCGACTGGAGCAGGTTTACCAGCCTCCGGAACAACAGGTGCTGCATGTAGCCATTGCGGTGCTTGGGTTGCAACTAAAACACCTGCAATTGATCCAGCGCCCCTTAGAAAAGTTCTTCGACTAAATCCATTTGTTAATACT
>Ga0075674_164_pt1 | contig 14303 bp, 14 predicted proteins | sample RifGroA2_FD_68243 | JGI IMG/M metagenome (GOLD analysis project Ga0075674, IMG submission 68243) | Microgenomates (Roizmanbacteria) bacterium GW2011_GWA2_37_7
ATCTATGACCAGTACGTCATATCCAAGATCTGTGCGAACCCCGGATGGTTTTGTTCCATCAAAGAGTTGATCACCCTCTCTGGAGAACGTTTGCAAAACAAACTCTTGTGGTATCGAATTGAGCAACGCGGCTTTCTGGTCTCGACTCAATGTAATGTGAATTCCCCCAAGCTCAGCATCAAGAATTACTCCCTCTGGAGTCGCTGTTCCAAGCGGATTTTCAAGCATTTCCGCCGTTATCCCCTCTCCATTCAATCCGGCTTTGAGGGCTGCGCGTTTGAGAGCCGCAGTCACATATGGAGCTTTCTTCCTATCTAGACCGACTCCGACCACTGCCTGTTCAATCCGAGCATACGGAGCAATCTCTGCACCCGAAATGCCGGATTTTCGAATATGATTTATGAGATCTCGTCGAATAGCAATTGCTAGACCAGTAAGTCCGCGATCGGTAAACGTCCCGTCCAGATATGGCTGCAGTGGAGACGGAGCAGCAAAATCCGCATCCACCACATCTCGATCGATCCCGGACAATCTCAATGATTCATATACCGCATCAACCGCAGATTCTGCCTGATCAGGAGTAAGTCCAAGACCCGAAACAACAGTAAGAATATTTTCTGCTGTTATTCCCGAATGTATTTCAGTTCCGAATTTATATATATTTTTGGTATTTTCTACCGTTTGTTGGAGTTCTGCCTGTTTTTTTTCAGCTGCGTCCTCTGTGATCTGCGCATCTTCTATATCATCGAGAGTATCTCTATCAATTTTAATCTCAACACCAAGTTCTTTGATCCGTGCTTGATGCACAAGCTCTGCTAAAAGTTCGGTGGTAAAATCTTTGTTTATTTCTTGAAGGAGCGCATTTCTCACAGTGGGATGTTGAAGATCCTCATCATATATGTGCAGTCCTGCGACAACCGGCATTCTTCCGTGAGCTGCGTTAAACGCGGTTTGAAGGTTTGCCATGCGTGCAGGGTTCCGCTTATATATTGTAAAAAATAACTCAGGAGGAATCAATTTACTTATTGCTGCAAACTTTTTATGCCCCTCGGGTGTTTCTGCTATTGCATCTTTTCCCCCAATAGTATGAATCATAAAAAGATACGCTGGTTGTACATGGGGACGAGCATCCATCGCAATCTCAATCTCCTGCTTCACCACTGGGTCAGTTATTTTGTCCTGATATGAGCGAGATTGGATCTGATTCCATTTTGTTTCAGATACTATTTCGTCTTTGAATGTCATTAATCGAGCCAGCTCATCCTCCTCTGCAGAACTCAATCCAGAAAACTCACTGAGTTTGCGCTCGACTTGACGCACGTCTATTCCTTGGGGATACCGTCTTTGCAGGTTTTGAAGTTTCTGCTTGTTGTGTTCGTGAGTCTCCTCCAGTGCATCGTATGCGGTAAGTTCTGAAAGATGTGCATCTAATATTTTCTGAATTTCTACTAGTTCTTCATCTTTCTTTACTATCTCCTCTTCTTCATGAAGAATACTTTGTGATATGTTTCCTGGGTCTACATACAAACCTTTTTCAAGCGTTTCTATTTGTCCCTCAACTTTATTAATCGCGGAATTCATGTCAGCCACATTTACACCTTTCGTTCCCAGTTTGCCTCGCATAGTACTAAGTTCGCTATTGAGACGAGCGAGATCCCCCTCTTTTCGAGTTTTTTCTTCAACTAATTTTGCTTTTGTTTTAGTTGCTGTTGTTTTTTGAGCTTCTTTTGTTTTCTTTTCCTCACGTTTCTTTATCGGTTCCTGTAAATCCTGTTCTTGAAGTTTGATTTCTTCTTCAGTTCGAGCGACCTGTTGGGACAAAGTCTCCATTGTCTTGCCAGCAGCTTTCTTCGCTTCAAGCTCTTTCTGAGCTATAGTTTCTTCAGGAGTCAATACTCTCCCTGACTTTCTTTTTTGAAGTTCTTGTACTCGTTTATCTACTGCATCAGTGACTTCACTTCGTTCGATATCCCTGACTCTTTGCTCGGTCCGACGGCCGATATTCATAGTTATTAAATCAAGTCTCTGATTAAGGCTCGGCATGGCTGCGTTATCGACATTGATAGTGAGCTCAGCAATACCAGCTATTCCCGGCCGTACTGGATCCAACCCTGAGTATGTGTGAAGATAATTTTGCGGATTTGCTGGATCCTGCACAACAAGGTTCAGATGGTATTCTGTCCGCAGTTGCGTATCAAACTCAGCAAAATATGCATCTCGCTGTTGCACGTCATCCAGGCCGACTCCATTAACCGTACGATTATAATCTACGGTATGTCCGTGAGGAAAATCTACATCAATTGATGAAAACAGTTCTTTTTCGGTTTCATGGCTAAATCGGTTCCACATATCAGAAATGCTCCCTTTCTTACTATACATCGTGGTATCTCCAACCCAGTTTCTATGCCATCCAGCTTTTATCCGCTTTATAAACTGCCACCACTTGGGATTACCCGCCTGATCTTTGCGAAGTTGTACGATCTCTTCCCGAACTTCATCAAGTGGTCTTCCTGTCTCATGCGCAAGTGTCGAACTTGATATTTCTATTTCATCAGCAAAATCAAGTTCTGCTTCATTTGCATACGATTGGATCTTTGCTTGAGTAATTGCCTCCACCGCAATTATTTGACGCTTTGTCACTTCCATGGCAGTAGTGAGCCATTCGCGTGCTTGGTCAGGATTGTCTGACTCACCTTTTTGAAGCAATTCTACAAAAATTTTTCTATATGTCGCATATTGTTCACTTGGCTTTTTTGAAAGTTCACCTTCACCATGTATTTTCTTAAATACCGGACTGTTTGGATTTACCACGTCGAGGATACGTTTTTGCCATGCTTGAGGGGTAAATCCTGCTGTATCTGAAAGAGACTGAAGAGCAATAAATTCGCGGGCAAGTACATCTGCATAAATTCCTCTTGTTTTCGGGTTGATTTCTTTCTGTTTTAGAATTTCTTGATATGCTTCTTTCTTTCTCAGTTCTCTCTGGGGTTCAGGTACTTTTCCTTTTTCATCTTCACCCTCTTGTCGTAAAAAAAATTTAGGCAGCGAAAGGCGTTCAGTACTACCAGATGCAGATGTTGGCACAGGTGATGAATCAGGGCTCATTCTCATATACGATTCATTGTAATTGAATTCTTTTTTTGTTACAACTATAATCAACTATATATATGACTCCTCAAACTGAAGTCGCGCTTCCCCAATCTCAGGCTACAACTCTACAGAGAGAAGCTCCGGTGCCAGGGGCACAAGCTGAACCGGCAAATCCGGCAAATGCAGCAAGCATCGCAGGCGCTCCTCCTGTGGTAGACCATGGAGACTCTAGGGGTGACACCGACTCGCCCGAAGTAAAAAGTCCTCCAGCTGCAGAACAAATCACAACTCCTGAACCTGCTGCGCATACTCCGGAAGAAATTCAGGAAATGAGGCGAAATGAAGCTGTGCGTGTCGTTCATGCGACTGTCGCACGGACGGGATTTGAAGCAAAACAGTCCTTTGAAGCAAAAAAGTCCAAAAAATCCTTAACCGAAGCTCAACAGGCGGCGTATGGCTACTATGTTTTGAGTAATGACGTGATGAATGCACCAATCGGAAGATTCGCAAAACCGATTTCCCTCAATAATTCAGGAAATACACTCCATGTGGAATTTTCTGATGGAGAATTTATTGCAGCAGGAGCAGATGGGCAAGTCATCGATTCTATTGTGGAAAAAATAGATATTAATGGAGAAACATATCTGAAATGTATGGTTGTAGGTAATGAACAGGACATCAAAGCATCAGAGTTGTTAAATGCTCAGCTTCTTTCAGAAGAAGCATTGCTGCTTGAAGCTTTTTCAGTCGGTACAGACCAAAAAACAGTTGCAGAGGCGTATTTCGTTCATCTCAAACAGCGAGATCAGGATCTGCAAGTAAATGCTTTGTCGCTCCATGAAGCTGGTATCCGTACCGGACTGTTTGAGGCTGATGGATTGCGAGCGCTTGTCAGACGCAGCACAGAAGACGGCTCAGATCTGCAATCGAATCTTATGGGCATGCTTGCAGATCAAATCATAGCCGATCCCGAAACTGCGGGAACAATTTTGCATACACTCAATTTAGCACCTGAGCGTATTGAGGGACTTGACAGAGAAATACAATCAACTGAATCAAGGATCGCAGAGATAAAAGAAAAAATTAAAAGTATCACTGATACTACTGAAGGTGCACAGGCTGTCAAGAGACAACACGAAGTAGAAATTGCCCAGTTGCAATCTGTATTGGGCGAACAAAAAAAACAAAAAGATTTACTCCAAGCACTCCAAACGGCAATGGCTGAGCAAGGTATTGAGGGAGATACCGGAATGATCCAGCTTGTGGCAAAACTGTATGAAGGAAATATGAGCGTCGATCAAGCGCAACGGGTAAACAAAGCTCTCCAAGAAGGAAATATCGATGAGCTTCTTCAAAGTTTGCTGAATGATTTACCTGACGATCACCCAGAAAAAAGCAAATTTCAACGAATGGCCGAACAAGCTACAAAAGTGGGAATACCTGTATTGGGGATTATCCTTGCCCTTCTTATTATCCAAGGGGCCGGAGGGGCCGGAGGGGCAAGGGGTTAATTTTTTGTTTACCGTAAATTATGGGAGAACAACTTTTATCAGATCCTACAAAGACTACTCCTGTAGCTGAGTTGGGTGGAATTCTTGACAAGCTTCATACTGCCTCCTCTGAAGGACTAGTTCCACCGGAAACACGCGAAATCGAAAAATTACATGCACAAGCTGTTGCAAAGTTTGCCAAAGGGTTAGCGCAAGAAGATGGACCAATGGATCCATATGACCGAGCACGAGAAGCAGCTCTCCGTGATCTTCAAGCACTTTGGAGAGCCCAGTCTGATGCGCTCCGAAAATGGATGGAAACAAATCAAACTAAATTAGGTGATTTACCAAAACTTACTCAAAAATTTGATACGACATTTGGATCTCAACTTACTAATCAAAGACTATTCACTTTTAATGCACTTATAGATGCAGGCATGCTTGCTCCAGGAAACGACTTTTTGTTTGGAGTAGTAGGTGATGAAGACGATACGCCATTTGTCAAGGTTGGAAACGCACATCGATTTCTTATACCAACACTGGCACAAACTCTCCTCCTCACCTCTGAGAATCCAGATGCCTATCAAGAACTCAGAGCACAGACACAGGGTATGGTCGATGCGATCGGTGCGACGGCTTCAGGGCAGTGGGTATTACCCCATCAGATGAAGGGAATGACGGGTGAGCAAATCATTCGTTCTGTTTATGGAGATGAGATTCAAGCAATTGGCGATTCTCCAACATCTAATAAACCACGAGTTCTCTTGTTTCCCCGGACCCAACTCCCTACACCAGCACACATGGCTACACAAGTATATGGGTTTAAACCAACGAATGAAGATATCATAGGGGGCATATTTGTCCCCAACGCAATGGGTATTGGTTCTTCTGCAGACTCTGCAGATAAAATGCATTATTGGGCAAAACCGATCGATCATTCCCCTGAACCTGCAGCATATCCATTCTGAAACTACACCTCTCACTCAGGCTGATCCAAGCGCCGCAAGCTTTCCTTTCAACCGCTCAATCTCCTTCTGTTTTTTACCCAATCTCTTTGCCATATTTCTTAACTTCCCAAACTAATGGAGAGTTCTCATTCATATCTTCCAAAGTAAAAATAAATGGATTTATGCGTTCATCAATGTCCAAAGCATAAAGACGCAATTTTTTTTCTCCTTCTAATACATCTTTGATCTTTGATACAATTACAGCCACATCAATATCGCTCCATTTTTTTTCTACTCCTTTTGCATAAGATCCAAATACAAAACATTTTGCATCTGCGGAGATTTCTTTCTTTGCCACTTTTGAAAAACGTCTGAGAGTCATTCCGACAGATTTATTCATATATTTTCAAAAATAATGAGTATCTTTTTACTTTTCGCAAGCCACTTCGCACAGTAATCTCTCGTTGCCTTTTTATAGAACTGTTGTTTGTAATCGTCGTACCTCGCACTGATATTGAAGGAGTTGATTTCCGCTAAATCTTCAAGAATTTCCCTCTTGAGTGGAGCTTGGAGTTTTTTAGCCAAATATAATAAATCATGGACAGGGGGTGGAAATACTTGTTTATGGATGACAAATACAGATTTTATTTTCTTTTCTACTGCAAGATGACAAAAAAATAAAGAATGAGAAAACCGATTGTCTTTATAAAGAAACGTTGCTGTTTTAAGCGCTTCTTTCGATTCAAAATTCCAATGTTTGCTCCATCGTAAAACATCTGCATAGGGTAATCTCATCTTTAAATTATACCTAAATGAGAATACATATCAATCCCAATTTAGTATAATTTTATCCATTGTATGCCCCCAGCTTCACAAGTTTATCTTTCAACCGTTCAATCTCCTCCTGTTTTTCGTCAATGATTTTCTCCATCTTCATTTCTCCCGTATCGCGTTTTGCATTATACGTTGCCCGCTTTACATCTCCTTTGGATAAATATAAAAATTGTAGCTGAAGTCATGGCTTGTCCTGTTCTTGCTTTCGTAGAGATTTTCCAATCTGTCAAGAATTCTGACATAAATATCAACAAGGTCTCGTATTTCCTCATTTGTAATATCTCCAAAAAACGTATTTTTAACTTTTGAAGCAATCCAGACCTCATACGGCCATTGAGAAAAATCCGGACAATAAATATTGAAATAGGTATTTTCCTCAACAAGATTGCCCAAAGGTTCGCAGTTTAAGGTCGACAGATTGATCTGATTTGGTATGACAACAAGCTGTGAATGCGGATGGATCATCGATGCGCCAGCATGCTCTCCCCGATTGCAGAAAATCATCACTTGACCTTTTTTACGGTATTCATTGAATCGCTGCCGATACGTCTGAAAAACCTTTTCAATATGCGCAAGCGGGAGCTGATGGAGATCTTCTTCTGATGGAGCATGAACAATTACTTCATGAAAATCCGTAATCGGATACCTGTTTGGGAAAACCCGAACTTCCCACCCTGGCTCACCTGGATTACCATTTCCTACTCGATATACCTCGGCAGGAGTCATTTTTTCATTCCCTTCGCAAAATGGACACTTTCCACCTGGCTTTAGATCTCCATTCATCTCATCTGGCCGATTCTCGCGTGAATCTGCAATGATCACCCAGCGGCTGCTTGAAATATCTGGGACATATTTGCTCATACCTTTTATCCTACCGAACCATGGACTATAATTGCAATATGAACATTCTCATAGTGGGGCTTGGAAATCCAGACAAACAATATCATCAAAACCGTCATAATGTAGGATTCCAGTTTGTAGACTGGCTTCTTGAAGATTATTCAAAACGCAATACGGATACCGTGCATGGTTTTAAATATGATAAATATACAAACTCAGAGCTGGCAAAAATATCGATTCGCTCATTACGCGATACAGTACATGTTGTCCTTTCAAAACCCCTCACCTATATGAATCGTTCTGGAGAATCGATACGCAAACTTCTGTCTGCAAGTACAACCAAGCCTCCTACTCTTTTTGTTGTCCACGACGATCTCGATATACGACTGGGAAACTTCAAAATCCAAAAAGGAGTCGGCCCCAAGGTGCACAATGGCATTGACTCGATCGAACAATCTCTCAAAACCAAAGACTTCTGGAGGATCAGGATAGGAATAGACAATCGGGATTCTGACTATGAAGGATCCGGGGAAGGATATGTGCTTTCGGATTTTACGAAAGAGGAAAAAATACAATTTCGAGATATTTTTCAAAAAATCAATACCCGTTTTCTTGATATGATATAATTATTTGCCATTATGGCTGACAACAACGAACTGTTACGCTTCATAAACAAATCCCTAAAAGGAAAACCTATCATTGTTGCTATTCAACATGAACCTTACTCTCATGTTTTTACTCCAAAAGGTATTCAAGTAGAAAGTGGCGCAGGTGGTGTACATATTCTTCTCGACGGAATTCTTCAAAAAACCAGTGGTGTCATGGTTGCTATTGCAACAGGCTCGGCCGACATGGCTACTGCAGACAAAAATGGTCGGATAAAAGTTCCACCAGATAATCCATCGTATACTTTGAAACGAGTATTTGTCAAAAAGGAAACATTTGATAACTTTTATGATGGCTTTTCAAATCAAACATTATGGCCATTGTGTCATGCGGTATTTATCAAACCAAAATTTTATGAGTTATGGTGGAAAGCGTATATTGAAGTAAACCGATTATTCGCAAAAGCAATTCTTGAAGAGGTCGGAGATACAGATAGTTTTATTTGGATAAACGATTACCAATTATCCCTTCTCCCAAAACTTCTTAAGAAGAAAAGTCAAAAAATTCGGGTTGGAACATTTTGGCATATTCCCTGGCCAACACATGAAATTTTCCGTATATGTCCCTGGAAGCAAGAAATTCTTAAGGGCCTCCTTGGTTCAGACTTTATTGGTTTTCATCGAGGATATCACGTTGAAAACTTTATCGAATGTACGCGTCGAGAACTTGAAGTAACGGTCGACTCCGAACCGAGATCAATCACGCATCAAAATCAATACACGAAACTCGATTACATTCCTGCTGGTATAGACTATAAAAATATAATTTCTCGAATTCCCAGTATCAAGAAAGTTGGCGAAATAGAAATAAAAAAAAATCTTGGCATACACGTACCCTATCTCGCAATAGGGATTGATAGAGTAGACTATACAAAAGGTCTCCTTGAAAGGTTCAAAATTATTGATCGGTTCTTAGAAAAATATCCTAAATTTAAAAATAAATTTTGTTATCTTGGTATTGGTGCTCCTTCACGACTGCATATTGATACGTATCAACAATTAAATAATGAAATAATCGCTCTCATTGAAAAAATAAATAAAAAATATGCCACAGCAACCTGGAAACCAATCCTTTATATAAATAAAGTGTTACCTCGAAAAACAATACTCTCATACTATTATATATCGGATATTTGCCTTGTTACCTCGCTTGACGACGGGATGAATCTCGTTGCAAAAGAGTATATCATTTGCAACCAACCTTCAAAAGGAATGCTTGTTCTTTCAAAATTTACCGGTGCGGCAAAAGATCTTACACCTGCAATTCAGATAAATCCGTATGATATCAATTCTTCTGCAGATGCACTATCGAATGCCTTAGAACTAAGTAAAGAAGAAAAAATTGATAGAAACACCAAAATGAAAGAAATCGTTTTTTTCTTGGTCTATCCATCTGGTATAATTGTGGGCATGCCGAAAAAAAAACTCCGGGTATTGTATCTTTCCTGGTTTCCATTTTACGGATCGGGGTCTGGAACTTATGCTCGTTACCTTGCCAAAGAAGTAAATAAAACTCATCAAGCCGCAGTTGTCTGCCCCGATACTCGAAAAATTAACGGCGTCAAACTTTACCCACTGAAAATGCCGTTTAGGGTTGCCTTCACCGGTCATCCTGAGTGGCCTAACTGTAAATTGTTTGCAGATATTTACAATCGCGATATATTAAGATTTCATAAAAATGATCTTGATTCTGTGGTAGATGCCGTCGAAGACTTTAAACCGGATATTATCCATGTCCACCACTGCTACCCCCTTTCCTGGGCGGCACGATTTGTAAAATCTACTTATCAAATTCCATACGTTATAACTGTCCATGGATCAGAGCTTCCAACTGCTCAAAATTTCAGAAAAATATGCGGGTCATACCAGGAGGGGTAGATATCGTACGGTTTAAAAAAGTTAGTTCGGCGGGTATTCGTCGAGAACTCAATCTCGATGGTAAAAAAATTGTACTGTTTGCTGGGAAACTCACAAAATACAAAGGAGTCAAATATCTTATTAAAGCGGCTAAAAAAATCCATGGCGACATTGTCATTTCTGGAGACGGTCCTGAAAAAAAGAATCTTCTCAAAATTATTTCGGATGAAAAAATTACCAACGTTCACTTCGTCGGTCATGTCGATAAAACCGACAGATTGGTCAAACTGTACAGTATGGCAGATGTATTTGTCGCTCCATCAGTCTGGGATGAGCCACTAGGTCTTGTGGTGCTTGAGGCTATGGCTACAAATACTCCTGTTGTTGTTACCAGAAAAGGTGGCATTCCTCTGGCAGTCAAAGATGGCAAAAACGGATTGTTTGTCCGACCTCGAAATGCCACCGATATCGCAAATAAAGTTAATCGGCTTTTGGATGATGATACCCTTCGGGCTAAAATGGGGACAACAGCAAGAAAAATTGCAGAAGAGAAATTTGCATGGCCTTTAATTGCAGAAAAATTCAATCACATGTACGAAAAATATGCATTGGTCAATCACGCAGTAAAGTGATAGAATTATTTTATGAAGATTGCACTTCTATCCACTCCTTGGATTGCCCTACCACCAAAAGGATATGGTGGTATTGAGCTAGTCGTATCAAATCTTGCAGAGGGACTTGTGAAAAGAAATCACGATGTGACACTTTTTGCCACTGGGGACTCAACCAGCAGTGCCAAACTCAAATTCTACTATCCCAAAGCTCTAGGAAATGATCTAGAGCTGAAGAAAAATTCTTACAATCTTTTGCTTCATATTGATTCGTTTTTACAATTTGTAAATCTAGAAAGATTTGACATCGTCCATATTCATGTGGGCCAGATCTCGATGTTTTTAATAGATTCTTTCCATTCACCCTTTGTCCATACGATCCACGGAGCTTTTTACTCACATTTGATAGATACAAGCAACGATATTGAACAAAAAATAAAAACAATGATTAGGTTTAAACATCAGCCTATTATTAGTATTTCCAACAATCAGCGAATAGGACTTCCAGATTTAAACTATGTTTCCACTGTTTATAATGGGATCAATCCTAGTTATTATCACCTTCATAAAGAGCATGAAAATTATCTTTGTTGGATTGGTAGAATCACAAAAAATAAAGGCCTAGATACCGCCATCAGAGTTGCAAAAAGATTGAATATGAAACTCAAGATTTCTGGTGTTATTGACAAGGGCGATCAAAACTATTTTGATACTGTTATCAAACCAAGTATCGACGGAAATATTGAACTTATCGGGCAAATTTTCAACCAGAAAGTTAAAAACGCATTTTTAGGTAAGGCAATTGCTTGTCTTTTCCCCATAGTTTGGGATGAGCCCTTTGGTCTAGTAATGGTCGAGGCAATGGCATCCGGTACACCTGTCATCGCTTTTAATAAAGGTTCTGTTCCGGAGGTGATAGAGGACGGCAGATCAGGTTTTGTTGTCGAAACCGAAAATCAGATGGTTGATGCAGTGAAAAAAATCAACTCAATTGATCGAAGCTATTGCCATGAATATGCGGTAAAAAAATTTAATATTGATAAAATGGTTGATGGTTATATCGACACATATACTAAACTTATAAAAAAGCAGATATGAAAAAACTCTTACTACTTGGGTCTGTAGTTTCAGCCTGTCCTCCTCTCAAGCAGGGTGGAACTGAACGGGTGGCTTATTATCAGGCAAAACACCTGGCTTTATATGGAGTTAATATGATCTTTATCGGAGCAAAGGGGACAATAAAAAATTTTAGTGAACAACTTCAAATAGAAAATGCAGATGTCGATAAAATCATCTCAAAAATCGAGTTTATAGAGATTGGTGGCGGTACTCAGTTTGGCAATGCGCAAGACAAGAATATCGATGATAAATCTCTCTCTGAAGCTTCAAGAAACCTACGTCTAGAGATGGTACATTTGGCACAAGTCCAAGAATTGATGAGCGATCGAAAAAAGGATTACTCACTAATTCTCAATAATATGCGAGGTGAAGCAATTCTGATCCCGCTTGCGTCAGAATTACAAAAAAGATTTATTAATGTTATGCACTTAAACATTTTCGAAGATTTGGCAACAATATTCAAGAAATATAATACAGATATCATCACAATAGCAACACATCAAAAAGAAGCTTATCCGCAACTAAATCACCTTGCCACAATAGCAAATCCAGTTGCTACCTCATCTTTTACATTCAATAAAAATCCAAAAAATTATGCACTCATGCTATCGACTATCGGTGAACATAAAAATCAAAAAGATGCAATTTTGGCCTGTCAAAAAGCAGAAATACCATTGATAATATCCGGCAAAGTACGTGACCAAAAGTACTTTGAAAATGAAATAAAACCATACATTGACAATGGATTGATTCAGTTTTACGGAGAGATGGATTTTAAAAAAAAGTTTCAAGTCTATGCAAGTGCAAGGGTGTTTTTGTTTCCAATTATCTGGCAAGAACCATTTGGATTGGTCGTTATAGAAGCTTTGGCCAGCGGCACGCCGGTAATAGCCTACCCACACGGAGGTCCAGTTGATATCATCACGAATGGTAAAAACGGATTTTTAGTGAATAATGTCGAGGAAATGGCTGATAAAATAAAGATGATAGATTCTATCGACCGTCAATTTTGTAGAGATGATGTGGTGTTGAGATTTGATGAAAAAATAATTGGTGAACAGTATTCGCGGATTTTGCAAAGATTTTTATAATGAATTATCCCGCAAGCTCTCGAGGTATCCCGATTGTCAATTAACTCTGTATACAAAATCTGTAACTGGATTCCCGCCTACGCGGAAATGACACAGGATCAACCCCGAAGTAGAACTTCGAGGAATTCTTTCGATTAAACTCTACTGCAACGACTGCAAAGTCCTTTGCATGATTTTTTTTATCTTCCTGGTTATAATAACTACATGAAATCCATCTCAGACGTCCTTGAAACATTTGACCCACTTGAGGATAAATATATCTCTCGGGAGTTTCAATCGTTTGGCGTCTATCTCTCTGAAAAACTTGAGGATAAGCACAGAAAATCTCTCTATATCAAAATGAGCCGTGATCTCCCCCGTGTGGTACTCGCGCAAGCTCTTCGCTTTGTCGTGGATTCAAAAGCTAGAAGCAAAGGTGCGCTTTTTATGTGGAAGCTCAAAGAGATGGGAGTGTTTGAGAAGTATGGATTTGCGTCAGGAGGAAGAAAGAAAAAGACTCCAATAATAAAGTCAGCTCAGTGACAATACTGCCTTTATGCCCTTGTGAATATTCATATGATATTTTTGAGGAAGTACGCCAAGTTCATTTTTTACTCGACTGACATGTATAGTAACAAGCTTATTAAGTCGAATAATTGAAGAGGTTTTTAATCCTGTTTTAACAAAATCTTGATCATCCTTCTCAATTCTGACGTCTCCGGGTTGGGGTTTACGTAAGATATTTGATGTAATAGCCGCTACGATTAAATCGCCAAATTGTTTACTTGGTTTTGTTAGAGTGAGGGCTGGACGGAGTTTTGAATTGTTTGATTCAGCAAAAGCAAAATCAATAAGGATTATTTTATAAAACATATTTAATAGGTAAAAGGTTTTTTTGCATCACTAATTTGGTATTTCACCTCGTCTTTATCGTTCACATAAAATGCATCTTGGGCAAGCGCCATTAGCTCATCATATGTGGCCTCTCTATCCAACTTTTTCAAGGTTTTGTTTTTTGTTGATGCAATTTCTTTTGATACTTCTTTTGAAAGCACCACACGAATGATTTCAGGATAACTGAGAATCGGATATTTTTTTTGTTTTAGATAATTAAGAGCTCCCTGCACTTCATCTGTCATAGATATACGCACTTGCTGTTTCATATATGGAAATTAATTTGTCAATCATTGACTATGATAGTACAATCATTGCTTGTTGTCAATGGTTACAATTTATAAATCTACTAACTACCAATTACTAGCCACGCCCCCCCTATTTCTTGTATAGTAAATCTATGCAACTCCCTGACAGTTTGATTAAAAATATTGAAGTCGAGTATTTGCGCCAGCTTACCAACATTCTCAAAGAAGGAAAAGCAGACCGCACCCTTGCAAAAACTTCAGCTCAGGCGTTTTTGAAGCTGCTTCCGTTTGCCGATGACAATGATATGCTTCTCAAACTTGGAAACTTTGGTGAGGAGTTTCCTCTTTTCACCAAGCTTCATGTGTATGCACTTGGACTCATCGAGGAACTGAAAACCAAAGAAGTACTTGAAAAAATGCGAAAGTTAATGAAGGACAACGATATAGACGGGGCGATACAGCTTATAGATAAATAACTTATGAATGAAAGTACACCATCATACTTGACATATTGTAGGTTGTTTTAGTAATATATAAGTATTGTAATATGGCTATATTATGTACCGTCACTTAAAAACACATCTCCAAAGTTCAGTCAACCAAGATCGTAGAATAGTTCTCCTTCTGGGTGCACGTCA
>Ga0075674_111_pt1 | contig 14247 bp, 10 predicted proteins | sample RifGroA2_FD_68243 | JGI IMG/M metagenome (GOLD analysis project Ga0075674, IMG submission 68243) | Microgenomates (Roizmanbacteria) bacterium GW2011_GWA2_37_7
TTGGAAAGCCCTCACACAGCAATAGCGTTAATAATACTGTTCTCAATTATTCTTCTTCTCTATCAAAAGAAACTGTCAATGAAGTTTCGTTTCTTGATTAGTTTTTTCGTCTTTCTTTCTTTTGGAATAAAATTTTATGTTGCTTGCTCAATAATTGCTATTCTTTTTTTCTATGAACTCTTTCAACTTATTAAAACGAAAAATATGCGATTTTTTATCTTTAATAATTTGATATACGCCGTCGGTGTACTTTTAGCGATCTTCCTTTTCTATGATCCAATGGGTAACTCAAATTCGGGCTCTGTTTTCGTGTTTTCGCCATTTGCAACGGTGCATCATTTAATTGAAAGTCCTGACATGTTTTACCTTCCTCAAATGATTTTGGCTCGGTACTATCTGTATGAACATGGATGGTCGCCTCGACTTATATTAATCGAATTATTTTCTTCTTTTTTGTTTGTATTATTTTACTTTGGTACCCGAATCGTAGGATTGATTCAAATTGTGGTACAAATTGCAAAACGAAAATTTAATGAAGTTGAGCTTGCAATAACGTGCTCAATTGTGATCTCAATAGCATGTTCTCTATTGTTTATCCAAAAAGGAGACTGGTTTAATCCTATTCAGTTTGCTGTTCCAGCGGCATTTTTGTCAAATATTTTTGCTGCTAAACTCCTCTATTCCCTCCTTCAGAAATCAAAAATCCTTGGTATCGCTATATTGTTCCTGATAATTATCATTACCTTTCCCGCAAATTTGAGCAATCTCTTTTATCTATCAAACCCTGGTCGATTTGTTATACCGCAAGAAGAAATGGATGCGCTCAATTTTCTGAAAAAACAACCCAATGGAGTTGTCTTCGCGCCGATTGATGAAAACGATATGGCATATGTATCTGCTTTTACAGGAAAACCAACGTATGTAAATTTTGTAAGTGTTTTAGAAAATGCAGGAATTAATTTTGAGAAAAGACTTTCAATTATTGACAATGAACCCATGAAAATAGTCAATTCACAATTAGTAGATTATATTTATATTCCTATTATTCATAAAAAATCGGAACAATTTAATACTATGTGTGAAAATACTAATAAATATATCACTAACTTTAAAAATAAATCAGCTATTGTTTGTATAAAAAATACAAAATAATTAGTACGCTGGCGACTTCTTAATAAGAATCTTAAATCCTAACAAAGAATTGACACCCTTAATTAAATGTATTTGTTTAAAACCGATTTTATCTGGACAATCATATTTTTCAACAAAAAATGTTGATTCAGTCCTTTCTGCAAAACTCTCTGTTGGACAACTAGATTTAACAAATTGAGCTTTCCCAGCAGTGTTAAGTCTGACATCGTGTTTAAATTTTTCTACATACGACTTACTAAAATCTTTGTTATAAAACAAATAATATATCGCCAGAGCACCCTCAGAAGGCATAATTGCATTTGAATAGCTCTTTTCATTAATTCTTAAGTAGTCAATAAGCTCTCTATATGCATCATTTCGCCGAATTGAATTATGCAGATCACTTTGCACTGAGTATTGATGCCAGAAATAAAACAACTCTACGATAAACATTGCAATAATAAATGCAGAAATAATTTTCTTGTATGGTAATAGTTGAAGTTTAGTAAACCCGTAAGTAATTGGAATGACGATAAGAATGCCTAATAATGAAGATCTATGAATATTAGGTGAACCAAAATATGAGAATGCTGCAGGTACTGGGGAAATGAGAAGGAGAAAAAGAAAATAAAGAATATATTTTTTATGGATATTGTTTTGATTTTTTATTGGAATAACCGCAATTATCAATAAAATTAAATATGTATAATACAGCAATCCTTGTTCCGGTACTTCATATCTTGATTCTGCACCAAAACCAGTAAATAAAAAATCAGGGGAGAAATAGGATATATACTGTTTAGTAAATTCTCTGCTATAACCAATCAGCTTATTATGAAATATTCTCGCTTGAAGCACTTTCCCCTCTCCAATTGCATATATCTCTTCTTGAATTTTTCTTTCTACTCCAGAAAGCGGACTAAAAATTGATGTTTGTTTCAATCTGCCAGAACCCCACGGAGTTGTGATTATATATCCTGTCAATAACACAAACGCTATAAATACTCCAACAATGCCAAAAAACGCTTGCTTATTTTTTCTTAATGCTGGAAATAAAAATGGAATTGGGATAAAGACGAGCGGAACATATGCTCGAAAGGGATGATAGATAAAATATGAAACTCCAAATAAAATTGTGGATATTATGAGGTATTTCAGTTTTAACTTTTTAGCAAAGTACAACAACAAACAAATACCACTCAAAAAGATTGTGCTTCCGATCACGCCTTCTGAACTAGATCTTGAAATAACGAGATGCCATGGGGTTACTGCAGTTAAAAAAGCAGCAGTTAGGGCAATTGTTCTTTTATTAAAAATCAACACGCTTAATGAGAATACAGGAAACACCACTAAACTTCCAAATAACGCTGCTGGGAAACGAACTGCAAATTCGTTTACTCCAAAAATGAATGTTGAAAGTCCGGCCAAATACATTGGTCCGATGATATAATAGTCACCAAATTTATCAAAATACCAGATCGGCCAATGATTTCCATACAAATCGACTCCATTTTGGAGAATAAATCTTCCCACATAACCAACAAGTACCTCATCTTCCATGAAATTAAAAGGAAGGGATCCAAGGTGATAAATACGAAGAAATAAAGCAAAGAGCCAAATGAGTCCTAATAAAATCCATACTTTATGTTTATAAAAAAATTTATCATGAAGCATAAGGAGCCAATGAACTAACTCTTTTCCTAAGTGTATATAAAGAAATTAATAATATCAACGAAGCAATGCTAATAACATCCCCTAGAATACGTGGTTTCGTACGAGTAAATATAACGGATACTAAATGGTTTCCGGATGGTACTTTGTAGGTGATTACACCGCGTTGAGCAGGATCCTGGAACTGAATGGGAATCTCATCTCCATCAATATACGCCCTCCACCCTGGGAAGTAAAATGTGTAATCTACCACGTTAAGCTCTGTATCTGCCTGTACTGTGAAACTTCGTGATGAGTTTGAAATCTGGAGACCTGACATTTTTCCTTGACCATCAAGAATTGCAACTTTTTCTTTTTGATATGGATAATCCCTCACTTCTCCCATCCATACGGTATTTAAAATAGTACCGTGCATATTGTCATCTGTTATGAAATAACTTTCCTGTGGGTACATCGTATAGTTTTTTCCGTACAGTTGTGGAAATCTAAGAAGTGCAACTACAAAAATGACAACGATAAAGAAAATCTTCTTGTAACGAAATTTTTCAACAAAACTCGCTAAAAGAATTGGAGGAACAAAAATATATCCTGTAAGCATGCGCCATGGGTGTTGAATGTTGCCGAGAAGAACTATTTTTTGATAAAAAATATCGCTTGGTGGAAGCATGAAAAAAATGTACGTGATTCCGACAATAGTGATCATGAATAGTAACAACTCGAGCTTTTTATATTTGATATATCGAAATGACACATATATTATTGAAACAAACAATATTATTCCTTCCAATACCCCCCCCACGAGCACATGCCCGCGGGGTGCAATATCCTTAGATGTGAAATATGGCCACGAATCAATAAAAAATCGTTCTAGAGTAAGTAAATTTCCAGATGCATAATGAAGATTTGAGCTACCATAGTATAAATACTTAACTTCATAAAATAAAGGAACCAAATAGTAAGCAGAAAGTCCAACGCCGAAACCAACCATTACCCCGATTCCTAATATCTTTTGAAATACATAGTTTCGATCTTTTAATACTAAATATGATCCATACGGGACAAAAAAAATGCTTCCAACAACCATCATAAATGGATGGGTCAAGAGAAGCATACAGACTGATATAGCAAGTAGTAAATATCCAAACAATTTCTTTTTCTCCAATGCAAGATATAAGGATATTAGTATCGAAATAATAAAAATACTCGCGTAAAACTCAGGTAACGCACCTCTTACGTATATATTGATGATTCTATAGGGAGCAAAATGAAAAACTGTTGCGCCAAGAAGTGCAGGAATAAAGCCAACATAAAATCTCAAAAAAATATACAGTAAATATGTGGACAATAGCGCACCGAGAAATATAGCAATATTATATGAAGTTACTATATCCCGACTAATAAAATTTAATATCGCCCCGGTGTATGAAGGAACTTGTTGTGCAAACAAAGGTGCCGGCCAACCATATCTTGCCCATCCAGCTCCCCATCTGACAGGAAAATCTCCATCCTTCAACCCTTCATACACTTGTGCCATATTTGCAATATGCGTTGGTCCATCAAATGTTACAGGACGTCCTGTGTGAACAAAAAGATCAAACACAAAAAAGATTGATATAATGAAGATAAAGATACAAGCAAAAAAATTATTTCTCCGCATGAAGGCCATTATTCAATTATACTCGAAACAGCATAGACTAATCCTACTTTTATATGGTATTGCACTTCTTATATTGATATTTGTAATCTTCCAACCTACAGCTTTTGCATTAGTCAACAAATACAATACAAAATCACACGTTGCACAATTATTGAATGACACCATAAAAAATAAGACCATAAACCCCCAAATATTTTGGATGGCGCGTGAGTTTTCTTCACCCGGCAACTTTTTCTTTGAAAGAGATGGAATAAACACTTTGAAAGCGCAAAAAACTCTGCAAACTCTAGGAGTCAATATGAACGTCAATTCTCTGTATCCATTTTTGATTTTCTCATCACCAACTTGGAACAGTATTGAGTTTTTGACAAAAGGGATAATGCTTACAGATATTGTTCCAGAAACCATGTCCTCATGCCAAGAAATGATGTTTGAACAAAAAAATGAATTTATCTGCAAGAGACAAGACGGTATTGTCCTTGTTGTTTTTTTGAAACCCTTCAATGAAATGAAGCAGGCAAATGCTTTTTTTGATGTAGCCGGACGAGATGGAAAAATTGTGGAGGGAAAAAATTGGCTCGTAGTATCAACAGTGCAAATGTAGTTTATTTTCGTTTAAAAATACGTACTTGTGAGTTTTCAAATACTTTGAGAAAATCATTATCAACCACGTCAAGACAGCTCTCCAACAATTTTCCGTCATGTTCTTTCACATAATAAATATAATCTACTTCTTCAAATACACTACAATCATTTCCCAAAACTCGCGCCAATCTTTTTTTAAAATCTACGCCAATAATATTGAGCGGACCTAAATGCGCAAGATAGAGCTGCTTCCCAGTAAAAGCCGCAACATACCCCGAGGTACGATAATCAAGAAATGGATAGCCCTCTTTTGCCTCAAATGAATTCAATACGATTCCGTCAGGTTGTTTTTTCAAAAACTCCATTGCCTGAATTTCTTGTCGCGATATATAGAGAGTGTCAGTGCTCGAAAACGAACTGATAGTGCGAAGTGTTCCCGGAATAGTAAAAATAACAATAACTACTACAATGACGATTCCAACTTTTTTAAAATGGATAATAACATCATAAATAAAAATGGCTAGCAGAAACGTAGACAAAAAAATACCATAATATCCAAATTGCACAGTATTCCACCAATCTCCTTTTTGAATAAGCAATACTGAAAGAGCAGACATCAAAAAAACAGTTAGTAATATATATATCTCGATGCGTTTTGCTTTTTTTGCAATAATTTTTCCAATAATATACATAACTCCAAAAATACGTGTACCAAAATTAATTACCATATATAAAGCAGTACTAAGTAACTCTATATATAAAAGCCTTGGACTCCATCCATGCTCGTAAAGAAAATAACGGGCATTCACCATATCTGGAAGATATACCATGTCTGGCGCCTCAATTACGGAATGAACAGTAGCAAAGGGTGAAATTGTAAATATAGATCTTGATTGGGTTGCTTGAAAGGGATTATAAAATATAATTATACTGAGCAAAGTTCCGACAAGAATAATACTCCCTTGTTGTAACACCCGAATAAAATTCTTTTTTTGAATGAAAAAATCAATTACATAAAATCCTGCTAATATGAGACTTGCAATACCCCCATAAAATTTTAATCCCATACTAAAAAAAACAAGGACACTCATAATCAATGAATTTTTAAAAGTAAATTTTTGTAATTTTAACAATATAAGCTGTGCCATAATTATCGGCAATGTGAGGGCAAACTGAGTATTGAGAAGTGCAGTCATTGACTGCAAACCAAATGACTGCGAACCTTTGAAAATCGAACCATCATAATACAACTGCAAAATGTATCCAAAATGATCAGCAAAGTAAAGAAAAAATAATGTAATAGCGATAAATAGAAGAGAGTCTTTCAGTTTTTGAGAAAATGTTATAGCTATCAGGGTATACAATACAAACCAAATAATCGGAACAATTTTAAATAACATTATTATTGGGGGTATTCCAGCGAGAGATATTACAAACACTATTAAATCCATGAGAATGTTGTAGCCAGAAAGTACTGATCCTGCAAAAGTTGGCACTAAAAATGGATATGATTTAAAAGCAACAGCCGCTATTTCTAGATGCCACATACTGTCATGGCTATGTATTCCCCAAAAATGATAGCCGCAATGACCATTCATACAAATATTTGAGCCACTTGGCATCATGACAAGCATTTGAAGTATAAACGCAGGTAATATCAGTAAGATTAATGCCGTATGTTTTCTGATATAATCAATCGCATGGCCAAGCATATAGCCATTATAACGGTAGTCTACAATAATTACACGATCCTTGAAGATTTTACATCTTCTTTACGTGCACAGTCCAATCAAGAGTATCACCTCTATATTGCAGATGCTTCAGAACATAAACAAGAGATCATGCTCAAAGATATTCCACACACAGTTATTTCAGTTGAAAATAAAGGATACGCTTATGGTGTAAACGAATGTATACAACAAGCGGTTATAGACAATATTAAAGAGTTTTGCATAATAAATGACGATGTTTTTTTTGATGCATTGTTTGTCAAAAATCTTCACCAAGGATTTCAAGCACATCCCGATTCAATATTCGGAGGGAAAATTTATTATGCATCAGGATATGAATATCATAAAAAAATTTATCAACCTGATGAATTAGGAAAGGTGATTTGGTACGCGGGAGGATCGGTTGACTGGAATAATGCTATTACTAAACACCGTGGCGTTGATATGGTCGATCCTAAACTGTTTGAAAAAATTGAAAATACCGATTTTATCACTGGCTGCTTTATGTGTTTTGACTCCGAAGTTGTAGATAAAATTGGATTCTGGGATGAAAAATATTTTTTGTATTACGAAGATGCGGATTATTGTGAACGTGCAAAAAAACATAATATCAAACTTTGGTACGATCCATCAATTGTAATTTGGCACAAAAATGCTCAATCCACAGATGGATCTGGTTCTGTCACTCACCAAAAATATCAAAAAAAAGCACAGATGAGATTTGCACTAAAATATGCACCACTTCGAACAAAACTTCATGTATTGAAAAATTTCCTTTTATAAAAATGGGATAATAATTTTTCAGAAACAATTAAATAGACAATAGTAAGTATAAAACCTAGTAGGATGATATATTCCTTCATCCAAATCTGATCCCAGTTTCCGAAACGTATAAATGGATAGTAAGATAAAAGGAGACAAAGAAAAAAAATGTTCAGTTTTTGAATAAGGTTTGGATAATATGGTAAAAAAAGGAATGCTGCCAAAAAGTACCAAGGTTGAACCCCTCCATTAAAAAACATGTAAATAAAAAGTACTGTCTGCAAGAAAAATACCACATAATTTATATTGCTTTTTGAATTCTTAACTATAAAAACAATTGGAAATGTCAAATATTTTATTCCAGCAGAAGTTATAAGAAGTATCCTCGAAACAACGCTCCTCTTCTTTTGCAATAAATAAATACCAATAATACCTAATACTACTGCGATAAGATCGTTATGAGCATTCACCAGACCTTCAATAATTACGAGTGGATTCGTTGCAAAAATAATTGACCATTTTTTATTCATTTTATTGAGAAAATATATCCCTGCACCATAAAAAATAAAATTAAGTACTTTGAAAAAAAGAAAATTTAAGATAAATTTTCCAAATGCAAAAAATGAAGGCACTAATGTCAAAGGAAGAAATACCGGACCATACGGATATGATCTGTGTGTCCAGTGCATAAATCGAAGCCACTTGTCATCAGGATAATTTCCGGGCATATGTGTATATGGATTGTCTCCATAAAATGTTAGTATCTTTGCATCAAAAATGTAGTTGAAAAAATCATGAGATAAAAAAGGATATGCTAGAACAAGTATTACTGTTATCAGAATTACTAATTTCAATCCAGAATATTTCTTATAATATTTGACAAAATACCAGTGGAAAAAAAACAAAAATATAATTATGAAAATGTATGTCACTGTCGAATGAAGCCGTTGATAGTATCCAAAGTAGACCAAAGGATCTCGAAAAGATACCCACCACGATGCATTAATGAGTGTCAAATTCGGATCAATAAGCACATATGAATATATGGACAAACCAAGTAGTAATACTGCAAAAAGAATCAACATTTTATGGCTTCGTTATAATTGAAAATGAATTATTTTGCTCAAGAATTTTATATTGAATATTATTTTCTTTTAGATTATTCAGCGCCCAGTTTCTTGTGATTGCAATAAATGGTTCATTATTTGAATTAAAAAGATTTACTAGGGTATGACGTTCTTCTAATTCAAATGACATTTGACGCATAGTACGAACGGAGTAAAACACTGCTAAAGGAAGATAATCATCATCAAGAAAAATGTGAGCATCATATTGAGACACTTTCATTGAGATATCTACATCATCTGGAATATATTTGTTTTGCGGTATAATTTCATAATAAAAAGTCTTCACCTGTAAAAATGCAATAAAAAATATGAAAATAAAACACATTGTTTTCACTATGTTGTTAGTTAATTTCTTATATTTTTTTATACGCGCAATATCTAAGTATTGAGCGAATTTCAAAAACAATAAACCTCCATCCAAAATTCCCCATGCAACAATAAGCGCAACGACTATATAAACCGGTATGAGATGCCATATCTGTGTTTGATCTGTAGTCAAAAAGGGATACAAAATAACCGCATTCCAGAAAAGAAGTATAAAAATATTCTTTTTTAGAAATCGAAATGAAACTATCAAATATGAGAAAGACCCGATCCAAAGATAATACCATTTTCGAATTCCCATGTGAAGATAAAACAACGGAAGCTCATATTGAAGGTTTAAATATGAAGTAAACGATTTTTTCCTCGTTCCAATCTCAAAAAAATGATGTTGGATAAAATCAGAATATTTTAGATAATTGATCCAGTACCAAGGCAAGACTACTATGGCAAACAAAATCAATCCCAAGACAATCCACCTGTAATTTGATCTAAACTTGATGATTTGTGTGAAAATAATGAAAATAATAACCGGTAAAGCTGAAACACCTACAAGTGTTTTCGTCGTCATCAGTGCCCCAAAAGCTATCATTGTGAGTGGAAACCACTTAATATTACGAGCGGTTCGAAGTGCGGCGTATATTGTTAAGATATAAAAAAATACGAATATGGAATCCAAGTTGCCTGAACGAACACGTATCACATACCAGACAGATGTTCCAAGAATCATCGCTGCGCTCAAACCTACAAGTTTTTCTTTAGAGAGCTTAACCCCAACAAGATAAGTAAGCAATATACTAAACAAACCAAGTATCGCAGAAGGTAAGCGTGTTGTAAATTCAGAGATTCCGAATACTTTGTACGATATGGCAGTAAGCCAAAAACCCATTGGGGGATGGTCATAAAATGGAAATCCATTCCAATTCAAATGAAAAATATCTCCAGATTTAACAATTTCTCTTGCTATTGATCCATACCAAGCTTCATCCCAGCTTCCTAGTGTTTGCCAACCAAGTCGAAAAAAGAAAAGAAAACCAAAAAAAATGATTAAGAAAATAAGAAAAATGTTTCGAGATACAAATCGAAGTATCAATCGCATACATTATCGAAATATTAAGGAATTGAGCATATAGGGATTTGAGGGTTCTGTTAAGTCTTTTCCAGAAAGATCAAATTTCTGTATGTTATATGTGTTTGATATCTGTGTTTTTATTACTGGTTCAGCATTTATTCGGACATCATACAACTTCCAATCTATCGCGTTGACCGATGGATGGTCTCCCGGATCATCGACAAGTAAATATGTTACTGGTTTTTTCGTATACGGGGATCCGATTTTACGATCATCTTTTCTATCTTCATAATGCATTGCGTATTGGGAAGAATATCCAAAAAGATCGGTTGTGAATATGTAATAACCAAACTCCACGGGTGCATCTTTGAAAACTTTTTCAGCAACTTGATGAAAAAATTTCCAACCTCCTGTGGACTGCTGATCGTGTACATGCTTCCGAAAGAGCATATTGATATTGCTGATGAGAATTACGGCCATAATTCCAAGGAACAGTTTTTTTCCGATATATTTATGCGAGGATGCCACAATGATACTGATCACACTTACAAATGGCCAATAATAATATCCCCAGAATGCCCCTTTATAAGGAAGCGTTACTACCCAATATCCTATATATAATATTGTAAATAAAAGGAATGGATTTTGAACTGTAATTTTTTTTATCCCATGAGTTATTCCTGAAAGGATAGTAAACACAATAATAATTGTGATCCACAACACATTCATCCCTACCATTCCTGGCGCGTCATTAATAAGAGTATTTATTCTCTGCATCACAAGACCGTTTAAAGATATGTCTACTTTCCCTGTGTTTTCAACACCGCTTAAATAATTAATGACCGATCTGACCTGAAGAAAATCGTGACGAAGTTCAAAAAGAAGATAACTTGAAAGTGGAAGCAAAATCGATAATAGCGCAATAAAATGAAACATTTTGTTTATTTTTTTATCACAAAGAATTTGGTACAGTAGCACTGGAATCACTACAACAAGTAATGGCACGCCAAAGGCCATCTGAAACTGAATGATACACCCAAGAACAAACATACAAACTGCAAGAACATATGGATTCTTTTTTCGAATATAAAGCCATAAAAGGAACATAAATAGCGGAGCCAACATCACTGCTCCTGCTGGATTAAAAAATGCATACACAGAAGCGCCGGTAGAAGAAGCAAATAACAGTGATCCAAATATTGCAGTTGTGGTATCAAACATTTTTTTTCCAACATAATAAACAACTACAATACTTAGGATAAAAATCAGTAACCAAAACCAACCAACAACCACAGGATTTCCCGCGCCAATAATATATGCGGGAAGATTTAAATAAAGCCACAAAGGTCCATGAAACACCCCAGGTATACCGCCAGAACGGGGTCCAATAAGAGTAATATTGTGGTTATGATACACATCTTCCAAAAGGAGAAAATCGCGAGCAATGTCTGTATGAAAATCAATATTTCCGCGGATCATCGGCCATGCAGAAAATAAAACTATTGTAAAAAGCAGGATTAGAAATAATGCATAGTATAATTTCTTCATTAAGTTGCAATAAATTATGATAATAACATTCCCTCGCTAAATTATTATACAATCTAAATAAACTCAATGATAGCAGAATACCTCAAGAAATATTTTACTTCTCGCGTCGTTATATCCATTCTTTTTTTCTATTTTATTTTTTTATTACTATTACAGATATCAGTACACTGGAGAGATTATTCACGACCTTTCCGCAAAGACTTTCTTTATACTCTTTATTATCATTCTCAGTGGGTTGATCCCGAAAGCAAGTATGGCATTGGCGATGATGGTTTATATCAGGTTGCGGGACATACGCTCGCAACAAAACATGAATTTTTCACGATCAACCCTGAAATGCCCCCACTTGCTAAATATCTCTATGGTTACTCCATTCTTTTTTTTGGGAACGGAGAAGCAGCGGCATTATTGTTTTTCTGTGCTGCCCTTATATGTTTTTATTTTGTTGCAAAACAACTTATTCAAAATGCAATATTACAAATTACCGCTCTTATATTTTTCATTACAGATCCGCTCTTATTTGGTCAATCTTTTATCACTCTGCTCGATCTGCCTCAACTTCTTTTCCTTCTTATGCATGTGCTTGTGCTGTTTGCCCTGATGAATAAAGGTATTTCGCGAAGAAATGAACGCCTGCTATTTATTATAGCCGGAGTAACGCTTGGATTATTTATTTCAGTGAAAATTGCATTTCTCTCAGTGATTATTCTTCTTGCTGATTTAATAGTATTGATTCGTTTAAAAAAAATTTGGTTTCTTGTTCCGATCTGTATCATAAGCGCAGTTGTTTACATATCTGCATATTGTATGTATTTTATTCAAGGTCACTCCTTGATCGAATTTCTTAAAAATCAAAAATGGATGGTTTATTTTTATCTTTCTTCAAATATCAAACCAGTATATGGCACTGTATTTACAGCGTTGTTTTTTGGAAAAATAATTGGATGGTCTGAGCAATCTCAATGGACTCGGATTGCTGAATGGACTATACTATGGTCAGCCTATCTTATACTATTTTGTGTCACTATGATTCGGTTTATTCTTAAGAAAACTATTTTTAATACTAAGGAGTTATATCTCTTATCAATTTCTACAGGGTTGCTTGTGGCTTTTTGTTTCCTGCCGTTTTTTACACGATATCTTGTCTTGGTGCTACCGTTTCTCATCATTTTCTTTATTCGCTTCTTAGAAAAGTCTCGGTTGACACAGTGGTTTAAATATTCAACGATAATTTTGGCTTTTTGTATTCATTATTATATATTTTGGAGTATATGAAACAAATTACTATCATCATCCATACACGAAATGAGGAAAACAACATAAAAGAGTGTATAGACTCTGCAAAACTTCTAAGCAATAATGTCCTTGTTGTTGATATGGAAAGTACGGATAACACAATTACGATTGCAGATAAACTGAAGGCAACAGTAAAATCCTTTCCTTTTTCTCACTATGTCGAACCAGCCCGTGAATTTGGCATTAGTCAAGCAAAAACCGATTGGGTTTTTATTCTTGATGCTGACGAACGAATGACAAAAGAGCTCGCACAGGAAATACAATCATCGATCAGCCATCAACTGTCAGATTTCAGCAAAACAAAAAATGATTTACACCCTACTCACTACGCTATTCCAAGGAAAAACATATTTGGAAGAACAAAATGGCTCAAACATGGGGGATGGTGGCCAGATCATCAGATCAGGCTTATATATAAACCAGCATTTATTACATGGCCAAAAGAAATACATTCCTCACCGAAATTTACCGGATCACAAGGTCAACTCAAAAATCCAATTATTCATTACTTTCACGGCGACCTTCACACAATGGTACAAAAAACCCTTCTTTTTGAAGATGTCGAGTCTGATCTGCTCTTGAAAGCCAACAAAAAGGTCAGTACTTTTATTTTTTTTCGGAAATATTTCGGAGAACTCTACCGACGTCTTATCAAACATCGCGGATTTTTGGATGGTACAGTTGGTATAATCGAAAGTATCTATCAAGCGTATTCTAAAACAATAACGTATCTATTTCTTTATGAAAAACAGCACGCCAAAGACACAAAAAAAAGTAGCTCTGTATGATCCATTTCTTGATGTCATGGGCGGCGGTGAGCGACATGTTCTCTCTATTTTGCAAGTTTTGGAATCTGAAGGCTACGAAATCACCATTTTTTGGGATAATGATCTATCAAGCCAAATACAAACTACCCTCAAACTTTTGTTTCGTTCACTCGTATTTAAAAAAAATATTTTTACGTCTGGTTCACAACTTCAAAGACTGCAAGAGTTACAAAACTACGAGATGCTGTTTTATGTAACTGATGGGAGTTATTTTGTATCCTCAGCAAAAAAAACATATATTTTCTGTATGGTACCGGATAAAAAACTTTACAATATGCATATCATCAATAAAATGAAAACGGCAAACTCAACATATATTTCAAACTCAATTTTTACCAGCAAATGGCTTCAGAAATGGGGCATACAATCATCGGTCATTCACCCCTATATTGATGATGAATTCCTTCAAAGTCTGACTTCTACAAAAGAGAATAGTATCCTTTCAGTTGGAAGATTTTTCCCTCATCTTCACGCAAAACGACAAGATATTGCAATTGAATCTTTCATGAAACCCAAAAAA
>Ga0075674_125_pt1 | contig 13902 bp, 12 predicted proteins | sample RifGroA2_FD_68243 | JGI IMG/M metagenome (GOLD analysis project Ga0075674, IMG submission 68243) | Microgenomates (Roizmanbacteria) bacterium GW2011_GWA2_37_7
ACCTTTTAGCAGTTGCTTCTGGTTCGTCGGAGAAACTTCTTCATTATGATTTAGATAAGTTTAATTTGAGTCATTTTTTTAAAGTAATTGTCAGTAGTCAGTATCTGAAAAGTAAGCCTGATCCGGAAGTTTTTTTAGTAGCGGCAGAAAAATTAAGAATGGACCCGAAAAATTGCTTGGTGATTGAAGATACAGAAATGGGTGTGCAGGCTGCCAAAAGTGCTGGTATGTATTGCATTGCGGTCCCTCACGAGATCTCCGCTCATCAAGATTTTTCCAAAGCTGATTTAGTCGTGAATTCGTTAGAAAAGGTTGATTTGTTAATCATTAAAAATAGCAATCTATTCTATGGTAAATAGGATTGAAATTATTTCCAAAATACCCGATACTCGTGCAGTAGTCAGAGAAAAAAAACTGGGGAAACCAGTAACGATCGTTGACGTTTATTCTATAGACAAAAAATTCACTGCTCAGCAATTAAGAAATATTACTTCCATGCTGACAAACTCAGTAGTCCAAGAAGTGAGCATTAACACAGGGTTGGCACCGATAAAATTCAGTTGGGCTATTGAAATAGGTTTCTTGCCTGGAGTCACCGATAATGTTGCCAATACCGCTTCCGAATCTATCGAAGATTTACTGAAAATAACATTCAAAAATGAAGAACAGGTCTATACCTCGCAGATAACTTTCATCAATGCTGATCTCACCCACGAAGATGTGATAAAAATAGCCAATAGTCTTTACAATCCCATAATCCAAAGAGCCAGTATTAAGAGTTATCAACAATATAAAAAAGATAAAGGCATGGGTAATGCAATACCGAAAGTCAAACTCGATCAGTCTCGCAAAATCGACAAAGTCGATCTTCATGTAAGTGAAGAAGAATTGATCGATATTGGTAAAAAAGGTATTAAAAATAACGATGGTACACGCCGAGGACCACTTGCTCTGGACCTAGCCTATATGAAAACAATCAAATCATACTTTCATAAGCTTGGCAGAAATCCTACCGATATCGAACTTGAGTCAATTGCACAAACTTGGTCAGAACACTGCAAACACACAATTTTTCATGACCCTATCGATGATATAAAAAAAGGTCTTTTTAAGACATATATTCAGAATGCCACGGAAAAGATTCGAAAAACAAAATCAACCAAAGGCCGATCGTCCTCTGGAGTGGATTTCTGTGTATCAGTATTTGAAGATAACTCCGGTGCGATTGAGTTTGATGACGACTATTTAATCACTGATAAAGCAGAAACGCACAATAGTCCTTCAGCGCTTGACCCGTATTGTGGCGCTATCACTGGAATCGTTGGTGTAAATCGGGATACTCTTGGATTTGGTCTTGGTGCAAAACCCATTATCAACCGATATGGTTTTTGCTTTGCAGATACCAAAGATACAACATCTCTTTATAAAGGGAAGAATTTTTCTCAAAAAATGCTTGAACCAAAACGAATAATGATGGGTGTTATTGATGGTGTCAACTCCGGAGGTAATTGTTCGGGCATCCCAAGTCCGCAAGGCTTTTTTGTTTTTGACAAACGATACAAAGGAAAGCCTCTGGTTTTTGTAGGCACAGTTGGATTAATCCCAAAAAAAATACATGGAAAGAAATCGTATGTTAAGAAAGCAAAACCAGGAGACTACATTGTTATGGTAGGCGGACGTGTGGGACAGGATGGTATTCATGGGGCAACTTTTTCTTCGGAAGCAATGGACTCAGGAAGTCCGGCGACTGCTGTTCAAATTGGAGATCCCATCACACAGAAAAAACTTTCTGACGCAATTGTCAAAGAGGCACGAGAATTAGGTCTTTATAACAGTATTACTGACAATGGAGCAGGCGGTCTTTCTTGTTCTGTTGCGGAAATGGCAAAGGAAAGCGGAGGGTGTTTGGTGAATCTGGAAAAAGTTCCCCTCAAATATCCTGGGCTTGCACCATGGCAGATATGGATTTCTGAGTCTCAGGAACGGATGACGCTGGCTGTACCAAAAAACAAATGGAAAACATTTTACAAGTTGATGAAACAAAGAGGTGTAGAAGCAACAGTGATTGGAGTATTTACAAAATCTGAAAAATGTATCGTTACCTATCATGACAAAACTATCATGAATGTAAGTATGAAATTTTTGCATTATGGTCTTCCTCAACGGCCCATGAAAACAAACTACGTGCAACCAAAATATAAAGAGTCAATCATCCATAAACCGAAAAATATAAAAAAACTGTTACTTCACCTGTTGAAACATCTAAATATTACAGGTTTTGAGTTTGTTTCAATGCAGTATGATCATGAAGTGCAGGCGGGATCTGTACAAAAACCTCTCCAAGGAAGAGGAAGAGTAAATGCTGACGCGACAGTGACTCGTCCTTTACTCACCTCTCCAAAGGGAGTAATCATTTCTCAAGGCATAAACCCTTTTTACGGAGATATAGATACGTATCACATGGCGGCTTGTTCGATTGATACCGCAGTCCGCAACGCAGTCGCCGCAGGGGCAAATATTGATTATTTAGCCCTCATGGACAATTTTTGTTGGTGCCAGTCAAATGATCCGCATCGACTGGGACAGTTAAAACGGGCGGTAAAGGCCTGTTATGATTATTCGATTGTATACGGAACACCGTTTATTTCTGGGAAAGACAGCATGTTTAATGACTTTAAGGGATTTGATGAAAAAGGAAAACCCGTGAGTATTTCTATCCCTCCCACTCTTCTTATTTCCTCACTTGCTATTATCGATGACTGCTCAAAAACAGTATCTATGGATCTCAAATTTGCAGGAGACCTTATCTATATTCTGGGAGAAACACACGAAGAAATGGGTGCGTCGGAATATTTTAACTTATATAATTACACAAGCAAAAGAGTTCCAAAAGTAGAAGCACAAAAAAATAAAAAACTTTATAAAGCTCTTTATCAATGTATTCAACGTGACCTTATCGCCTCTTCAATAAGTGTTTCGCGGGGAGGTTTGGGAGTGGCTTTGGCTAAAACTGCTATAGCAGGCATGTTGGGAATGGACGTTTCTTTAAAAAATTTGCCAGGTACCGTGAAGCGAGATGATTTTGCCCTATTTTCTGAAAGCCAAGGGCGAATTATTGTGAGTATCAATCCTCAAAATAAAAAACAATTTGAAAAAATTATGGGAAATATTCCCTGCGCGTTTCTTGGTATTGTTGTCGATACAACGCTTAGTATTAGAGGATTAACAAATACTATGATTTTTCAGGCAAAAGTAACAGATCTTTTAAAATCATATAAATCTACATTTAAAAATTATTAAACACACCATGAAGCCAAAAGCGCTCATTATGTCTGGATACGGTCTCAACTGTGAGGAGGAGACGAAATATGCTTTTGACAAAGCAGGAGCGGTAGGAGATATCGTTCACATTAATGACCTTATTGATAGAGAAAAAAATCTATCGGATTATCAAATACTGGCTCTCCCCGGTGGATTTTCTTATGGGGATGATACCGGAAGCGGAAATGCATTTGCAAACAAAATCAAAAATCATCTGTGGGAAAAAATACAATCATTTGTCCAAAAGGATCATTTAGTAATAGGAATTTGCAACGGGTTTCAAATACTTGCAAATTTAGGAATATTTCCTGTTCAGTTTGCACTAACACATAATGACTCGGCGAGATACACGGTCCGCTGGGTGGATTTGAAAGTGGAAAATAATTCTCCGTGGTTGCAGGGAATTCATACCCTTTCCTTGCCAATAGCTCATGGTGAGGGTAAACTATTCGCAGATAATAATACCTTGTCAAGACTGAACAAAAAAAATATGGTAGCTTTGAGATATGTTGAAGGGGAAATATGCCGCTATCAAACGCTTACACCAAACCCAAATGGATCGATTGAGGATATCGCAGGAATCACGGATAAAAGCGGAAAAATTTTTGGACTCATGCCTCATCCTGAGCGAGCACTTTTTTTTACCAATTTACCTCACTGGCCATATTTAAAAGAAAAATACAGAAGAGAAAAAAAAGCAGTACCGGAAATCGGGCCTGGTTTATCCTTATTTAAAAATGCTGTTCATTATTTTTCATGAAAACACAATCTCATCGATATGCCCTTTTGAGTGTCTATGATAAAAAGGGAATCGCTGAGTTTGCTTCTCGACTTCATGGACTTGGCATTCAGATCGTATCAACCAGTGGTACCGCAAAAGAGCTGATAAATAACAATATCCCTGTCATTCCGGTTGAAAAAATCACCGGAAACCCTGAATGTTTTGACGGTCGGATGAAAACCGTCAGCTTTCAAATCGAGTCTGGGATTTTGTTTGATCGATCGAAAAAAAAGCATATTCAAGAAGCGAAAAAGCTTAAAATTCCACGAATTGACATTGTTGTTTGTAATTTTTATCCATTTGACCGCGTTGTTGATGCGTCAACAACTGAAAAAAAAGCTATTGAGCAGATTGATGTTGGTGGACCTACCATGATGCGTGCAGCAGCAAAAAATTATAGACATGTATATGCAATTTTTGATCCTTCAGATTATGACCGAGTAATAAATGACTTGGGTAAAAAAAAAGCGGGTGTAGAATTGAGGAAAGAGCTTGCGGCAAAAGCTTTTTCTTACCTTTCCTGGTATGACGCGCATATTGCTCAATATTTGAACTCAGAGGATTTTCCAGAATATATGTCGATCAGTGGAAAAAAAATTGCAAATCTTCGCTACGGGGACAATCCGCATCAAAAGGCTGCATGGTACTTGCGTCCCTATACCGATTCACCATTGAAAAATCTCGTAAAACTGTCAGGTCGGGATCTTTCAGTGACCAATCTTACTGATATTAATGCGGGAATTGAGTCGGTACGATTATTCAATGAACCATCGGCGGTCGTCATCAAACACAACACTCCCTGCGGGATTGCGGTAGGCAAAACAGCACACCAAGCATTACAGCGCGCAATTGAAGCTGATCCTGTATCAGCGTTTGGTGGAGTCATTGTTATGAACAAACCAATAGATATGAAAACAGCACAACTTGTTTCGAAATTCAAAAAAGAAAACAATAGTCACCTTGATATTATTGCTGCGCCAAGCGTGACAGACACGGCGCTCAAACTTCTCTCAGAAGTCAGAAAAACAACAGGTATTTATACGTTTGGAAATATTTCAAAGCAAAATACGTTGCGACAGCAAATTCGCTGGATTGATGGGGGATATGCCTTGCAGACATTGGACAATGATATTGATACTGATCATTCAAGCTGGAAAGTGGTGACAAAAAAGAAACCAACAAAGCATGAGATGAAACAGATGATAGTTGCATGGAAATGTATTGCACGTGTCAAATCAAACGCAATCCTTATTGTTGATCAAAAAATACCCATGACTCGCGGCATTGGTACGGGTCAAACATCTCGGATCGGAGCCGCCAAAATCGCAGTTGCTCAAGCGGGGAGATATTTGACAGGTGCGATTTTGGCAAGTGATGCATTTTTTCCATTTTCAGACACAGTGGAACTTGCAGCAAAACACAAGATTGCATGCATTGTTCAACCGGGAGGATCGGTACGAGATCAAGACTCGATTGATGCTGCAAATAAAGCTGGGATAGTGATGGTTTTTACAGGACAACGAGTCTTTTGGCATTAATAAGGCGATTTATCATTTAATGTATAATAAGCGCTATGAGGTCTGATACTTCGACATTTTCATCTCCGTTTTCCTGGCGATATGGATCTTCTCAAATGCGGTATCTTTTTTCAGAAGAATACAAATTTCATCTTTGGAGAAATATCTGGGTAGCACTTGCTAAAGCACAGAAGCAGGCTGGTTTAGTTTCAATAAAAGAATTAGCTGATCTTCAAAAACATCAGGATGACATTGATATTGAGCGGATTTTGGCGATTGAAAAAGACGTCAAGCACGACGTGGTTGCGGCAATCCGTGAGTTTGCAGAAAAAGCAAAAGTAGGTGGGGGAAAAATTCATTACGCGGACATGCCCTGTATGGGATACACTCATCTGCAGCCTGCTGAGCCGACCACAGTCGGGTACCGCTTAGCATTTTACGCACAGGATTTACTGACAGATTATGAACTATTACAGTTTGTCAAAACGCATTTGAAAGCAAAAGGATTCAAAGGTGCAGTCGGAACATCGGCAAGTTACTCATCACTATTGAAAGGAACAAAGATGACAGCGTCTAAAATGGAGGAGATAGTGATGGATACGCTTGGGATCGCACCTGCGATAATCACAACCCAAGTATACAGCCGCAAGGTTGATTATTTCATTCTTACACTTCTTGCAAGTATCGCCTCAAGCATTGCCAAGTTTGCCAGCGATCTTCGGATTCTGCAGTCTCCGCATTTTGGGGAGTGGAGTGAGCCGTTTGGAAAGTCGCAGGTTGGGTCATCTGCAATGCCATTTAAGAAAAATCCCATCAAATCTGAAAATATTTGTTCACTTGCGCGGTATGTTGAAGCGCTTCCATCTGTTGCTTTACAAAACGCAAGCCACTCATACCTTGAAAGAACTCTTGATGACTCTGCAAACAGAAGAATCATCATTCCTGAGGCATTTTTAGCGGTTGACCACCTGCTCATTACCGCTGAAAAAATTATAAACAACATGATGATCAATGAAACGAAAATTGCCTTTAATCTCGCCCAATATGCCCCGTTTGCCGCAACCGAGATCATGCTTATGGAAACAGTCAAAAACGGTGCCAACCGACAGGAAATGCATGAAGTCTTGCGGGAGACATCTTTGCAAGCCTGGACAGCAATTCAAAACGGTCAAGAGAATCCGATGATAAAATTATTAGCACATAACCCAAAGATATCCAAATATCTGAAAAAAGAACAGATTGAAAAATTGCTTGATGTGCGAAAGCATATTGGTACGGCTCCAGAGAGAGCTCTAAAAATAGTCCAGATTATTAGTAAGTTACATTAAATACGATGCCTAAACCACTAGTTGCCGTTATCATGGGTTCAGATTCCGATCTGCCGGTGATGAAAGACGCGATTGATGTATTAAATGAGTTTAAGATTACACATGAAGTGCAGATACTTTCTGCCCATCGCTGTCCTGAAGAAACAGCGACATTTGCCAAAAATGCCAGTAAACGAAGTATACGTGTCGTCATTGCTGCCGCTGGTGGCGCTGCCCATCTGGCAGGCGTAATCGCTGCTCATTTTCCTTTGCCGGTGATTGGCGTGCCGATAAAAACGTCTACTCTTAGTGGTCTGGATTCGCTTTATTCTATTGTTCAAATGCCACCAGGGATACCAGTGGCAACAGTGGGCATTAATGCTGCCAAAAACGCCGGGATATTGGCTATTCAGATTTTAGCCATCAATGATCAACGGTTAACTAAAAAAATAGTTGATTACAAAGAAGGTTTAGCTAAATCAATTTCCCAAAAAAATGTAAAACTAACCAAGCTTGGTGTTAATAAATATTTAGCAGCAATGCATAAATAATCTTATGATCCAATCAAAAACCATTCTCAACGCTCTTCCTCAAGTCTTAAAAACCGTCAACATCCCGGGCTTGGGAAAAAAACATCACGGCAAGGTGCGCGATTTTTATATTCTCAAAGACAAAAGAGTTATCATAACAACTGATCGTCAATCTTCATTTAACTACAACATCGGCTATGTACCTTATAAAGGTGCAGTGCTCAACCAGCTTGCAGCTTTTTGGTTTACCAAATCAAAAAAAATAGTGGACAATCATGTCATAGATATTCCTCATCCCAATGTGCTTATCGCCAAAAACTGTGTCCCAATACCAGTTGAGATGGTTGTCCGAGGATATCTTACGGGTGTGACAGTCACGTCGCCATGGGGAAATTATCAAAAAGGAGAACGAATGATTTATGGCATCACGTTTCCAGATGGACTTACAAAGAACCAAAAATTACCCCGTCCCATTATTACTCCAACCGGCCACCCTGATCCAGAAAGCGGGAGTCATAACGATGAACGACTTACGAGGGACGAAATTATAAAGCGAAAAATCGTTTCAAAAAATCTGTATTCAAAAATGGAAAAGATATCACTTCAGCTTTTTGACCTTGGTAGTAAATGGTGTGAAAAGCGAGGTTTAATATTGGTTGATACCAAATATGAATTTGGATTGTATAAGGGAAAGCTTGTACTCTATGACGAAGTACACACCCCTGATTCTTCCCGTTTTTGGCTTGCTCATTCTTATCAGTCGAGATTTAATAAAGGACTTGAACCTGAGAATTTTGATAAAGAATTCCTTCGTCTATATTATTTCAACAAACTTGGGTACAAAGGTACTGGAAAGCCACCTACAATTCCCCAAGAACTTGCAGTAGATCTTGCCAAACGGTATATTGCAGTCTATGAAAAAATCACCGGCAAAAAATTTAAGGCTTATAAATATCCGATTGAGAAGCAAATTATCAAAAGCGTAAAACGCATAGCGCAAAAATCAAAGTAAGTTTAATTGTAATATTTATGAATTCTCAACCAGTTGAAGAAAAATTAACAGCTTGTCAAAAGGCTAGAGCAATTGCTGCCGAAGCTTTTTATACGTCATTTACCGATCTATTAAAATCAGAAAGCCTTATTTCCGAGGTGGCATTGCGAGATAAATGGCTTGCAGAAATGAGAAAAAATCCAGACATTTTTCCTGATGGTTGGTATTTGCCGCCGCCTCACGGAATTGGCGTACTTTTTGGCACTGAAGAAAATTATCAAAGGATGGATTATCAAAGTTTACGCCCAAAAGATCTGTGGCCACGGGGAGATATTTCCCTTGATCGTGATACAGGAATAATCTACGTATATGCCTCGCCTGTTGATCGGAAGACCGGGATGATTGGCGATTTTGGCATGACGATCTATTTTGGTCAGAATCTAGACATTAAAGATCATCTCAAAAGATGTTTGGATCTTAATTGGCAAGTCCTTGATCGCTCACAAGTTGGAATGACTTTTGCTGACTTAACAACTTTTGCGAACGATTTATTTATTAAATTTGGTCTTTCCAACGAAGTGATTAGCATAACAGATAAGTCCAGCAGCGGTGTCAATATCGGTCATACCATTCCAGCTTCTTATGAAGATTGGATGACTGAGGAACTGGCTGTTTTCCAAAGCAATGACTGGCAGCAAATTTTAAAAATAATTAGCAATAAAAGAAAATTTTTGAATACTGTTGAACCATTACCGATTAAAAACGGAATGGCTTTTACCATTGAACAACGGTTGACTAAACCAAATAATCCATCAATTCCCATGTCGTCATTTCATACCATTGCCCTTATTCACCAAGACGGAAAGAAAGAACTATTGACAAACTTTGAGCAAATATTCCGTTTAGTGGGAATGGATTATATGTTTTAAAAAACTACTATGCAAAAAACTGCATTGATTACCGGATCCGAGTCGTTTGGCCGTTATCTGATGAATCCTGCCAAATGGTTGGCGCTCACAGCCGAGGGAAAAATTATTGCTGGTCATAAAATATCTTCACTTGTTTTCCCAACGACTATCATGATTCCGCCTCATGCCGAAGATTCGGGAGCAACTATTGTCAAGAAAGCCCAAGAGATGAAAGCTAGCGTGATTTTGTCGTTTGGACTGGCTTCGGAAGCCAAAGGTTTCCGTTTGGAAAGAAGCGGCTACAACTGGATTTTTAATGAAAAATATTGCCCGGTATATGAAAATAATTACCCGATCGATCAGGTCAAACCGAGTAGAGAAAAGTTGCAGATAGATTTATCTAAATGGAATCTGCCACTCATGAAACAACTTTTTCAAAAAGAACATATTCCGCTTGACCCCCAGATTTCCGATGACCCGGGCAGATTTTCCTGCAACTCCTGGATTTACCGCACGCTTGTTGCTATGAAAAAATATCATCTCCATATTCCATATTTATTTGTCCACTCCGCTTGTACTGAAGAAACCATTGAGTTAATACCCGACTTTCCTCGTGACAAAAAAATTGTCATTCCGAAAGAATATTTACTGAAGGCGTTAGAAATATTATTACGATCTTATTTTTAAGCTATCTTCTGAGAAGATGATATTTTTTGGTTCAATAATCACTTGCTTGGGGCCTTTTTCCACCTGACCGGCAATGTAGGCTTTTAAACCATTTTTTTTAGCAATTTGTACCACTTTCTGAGCTTCTTTTTCCGGAACAAACACGGCAAAACCAGCTCCCATATTAAAGTCTCCATAAGCCTCTTTGATATCTATCGGCCCTTTTTTCATTATGAAATGAAATACTTCTGGGATTGGGGGAAGGTTAGTCAACCGATAGGTAAGTTTTTTACTGCTGCGCATGATTTTTCGCCAACCGTGACCGGTAATATTAGCCATATAGTGCAGATCGATTTTCTTGTCAAATAGATCACGGATTAACTTAACATAAATAATTGTCGGGACAAGCAGAGCCTCACCGTACATTTTTCCGTTAGCCATTTTGGTCGCATACCCTTTTGGAAGTTTTTCGGCTATTCGTCTTGCCAACGAGACTCCATTTGATTGAATTCCTTTACTTTCCAGTAAAACAATCACATCACCTACAGTTAATTTTTCTCCCAAAGTTAATCTGGTTTTGGGTTTAATTATTCCAAAACTAGCACCAGCTAAGTCGACGGCGTCTTTATTAATTATGCCATTTAACACTGGTGTTTCGCCACCACCCCAAACAGCGCCAGCAGCATCACAAGCTTTTGCCCAACCCTTGACTAAGTCGCGCATTCGTTTTTTATTAGTAAACCACTCCGAGTTACCCATTGCCCAGTAGGCAACAATTGCAGTTGGCTGTGCACCGACCGTAATCAGGTCGTTGACAATGTAAGCGACAGAATCCTGAGCAATCGATTGGTAGTATGTTTTACCGGTAATTTTATACATCGCATCGGCGATCAGGCTTTTTGTGCCAAGACATTCTTCAACGATCGCCAGATAGGAATCCCCTTGATCTACCACATAAGCTGATTCACCACGACTGGCTACGATTTCTTTCATGCCGGAAAATCGCAAATTCTTTGCAGTTTTTAGTCCCTCAAGCTGAGCTGTACGCTTAAAAGGATCCATAATATCATAGTTGACGATTTGTTTATAGGTGAGAGTTTTTTTCTGAGGCATGATTTATTGGTTTGATTATACTAATTTTTTTCAAAATTTTCTTGTCAAAAAAATGAATTTAAAAAACAGCCCTGACAAGAGTTGTCAGGAGCTGTTTTTAGATTTTTTGTTCCTACACGTCGTCCCCTTTTTAGATTAATTATCCCAGTTCATCATACCTCCTCGGACTCCCATATGACCACCTTTTGGTCCAGCAAAGTACTTAAGATCAATCCCTTGCGATTGTGCCCATGCTGAAAGTTCATCACGCTCTGCTTGTCGAGAATCGCGCCTCTCTTGCGGTGTCATACTTTGAAATGCTTCTTGACTTGTTTTGTGTTTTTTAACAAGTTCGTCGTGTTTTGCTATGATGGTATTTTTCTGTGCCTCGGTTATTTCGCCATTTGTGACAGCTGTTTTCAGGCGCTCTTCAAATCGTGCCCGCATTTCTTGTTGTTTTTCTTTTTGCATCTCTGCAAAGACTGCTTCAACTTTGGATTCTTCAACCCCAAGCTTTTCAGAGAGTTTCTTCACCATTTCATCATGATATTGACCTTGGCCAAAATAGGCGTTGGCAGAAACAGCTCCGAGTGTGATTGCACCTGCAGTAAAAAGAAGAACAGCCGGGAGTATGAAAGAATTTTGTAATTGTGCTTTATTTTCGCTCCTTGTGTCGTGCATACTGTATCACCTCCTATCATGTTTAAGAATTATTAATACTAAAACTATATCGTTCAAATCTGAAAACTTGCTGAAAATAATTCATTCTGTAAAAAAGATTGATGCAAGAAGACATGTTTATTATTTGTGTGGATTGTGTTATTTTTTTAGGAGAGGAAGTTTGACAATAAACGTTGAGCCTTTTTCTTCATTACTCGTAACAGTAATGGTGCCACGATGTTGTTCCACAATTTTTTTTGCTATTGCAAGACCGAGTCCAAAACCGTTTCCTTTTTGGTGAGAGCGAGCTGAATCTGCTCGATAAAAACGATCAAAAATATGAGGCAGGTCTTTTTGTGAAATACCGATTCCTTGATCGGAAACTCTTATCTCTGCGCAGTTTCCAGACTTTTTTGCTGTTATGATGATGGTGGATTTTTCAGGACTGTATTTTATTGCATTATCAAGCAGAATAATCCACACTTCAGATAACTTATATTGATCTGCTGTAACATACAGATCATTTAAATTTATTTTGATAGCAATACGTTTGGTTTTTGCAAGAGGGCCGATTTTTTTGATAGTAGATGTGATATTTATATTGAGATTAAGACGGGAAAATGTGTGTTTTTCTGATGGTTGCTGAAACTGGGCAAGAGTGAGAAGAGCTTCTGAAAGGTATTGTAGTTTATTAACATCAATCAGACTTTCCTGGATCAGCTCTTTTGAATCTGTGAGTTGTGGATTTTTATCTCGCAAGAAAACTTCAAATGCGGTTTTCAGAGATGTCAACGGAGTCTTGAGTTCATGTGATGCATCAGAAATAAAACGATTTTGTTCATCTACCATTTCCTGAATCGGTTGCAAAGTTTTTCCGGCAAGGAAATAACTCAACCCGCCTGCAAGTACAAATATTATTCCATTCACAATACCAAGTGATATAAGTGTTCGTTTCTGAACTTCGGTTATCAGCTCCTCATCATCAATTTCAATAATAAGCGGCATTTTACGTGGACGATTACTGAAAAAAAATTCATCAAGTTCCAGTAGTTCTTGGATTCGATGGCGCTGCGCAGATGCAAAACGATGCACTTCACGTGTGGTGAAGTCAAAAATGATGGCACTAAATGCCATACTGATTGTCATAATGATAAGAAGATACCAAAGGGTTAGTTTAATTCGGGCGAACTGGAACATATATAGAAATTACAAATGAAAAAAGATAAATCTTGCGCAATGAACAATTCTTTATTAAATTGTATACCCAAACCCGCGTACAGTTTTAATAATAGGCTTCGCGTTTTTGAATGGTCTCTCAATTTTCTTTCGAATATTTCGTATAGTAACTTCGACGGTGTTTGGAAGGACATCAGCATCAAAATCCCAGACATGGTCGATGATCTGTTGTTTTGTGATAACTTTTCCGGTATTTCTCATCAAATACTCAAGGATAGAGAACTCTTTACTTGAAAGTTGAATTATTTTACTTCCCCTTGATACGCGGAATATCCGTGTACTAAGTGTAAGATCGCCAACTGAGTATATATCGTTAAGTGTTTGTTTGGGTCTTCGTGATAATGCGCGAATTCTGGCAAGCAGCTCCTCAAACGAAAACGGCTTGGTAAGATAGTCATCAGCGCCAGCGTCAAGTCCATCAATCTTATCTGATGTCTGACTTTTTGCGGTAAGCATAAGGATCGGCGTATGGTTTTTATGTTCGCGCAGTTTTTTACAAATCATCATGCCATCCATCTCAGGCAACATTCGGTCAAGGATGATTACATCATAATCTTCAGCAGCTGCAAGATCATATCCATTTATCCCATCATATGCAGTATCTACTGCATACCGTTCTTGTTCTAATCCTTTTTTGATAGTCTGCGCGATCCTATGCTCATCTTCTACCACCAGTATTCGCATATGTACTATTATATAGGCAAATCTGAAAATGAGCTGAAATAAGACAGTATTGTATAATAGCTATACAATGGCACCAGATAAATTTAGCGCAGTTTGGGTTTCTCATACATCAATAAGCGACTTTCTTCAATGTCCTTATGCATATTATCTGAAGCATGTGTACAAAGATCCAAAAACCGGTCATAAAATGAAAATTATGTCACCACCAT
>Ga0075674_107_pt2 | contig 13352 bp, 12 predicted proteins | sample RifGroA2_FD_68243 | JGI IMG/M metagenome (GOLD analysis project Ga0075674, IMG submission 68243) | Microgenomates (Roizmanbacteria) bacterium GW2011_GWA2_37_7
GGTTTATAATGGCCTTTCCTTTTGAGGTGCGCGAACCTTGCGGAATCTCCCAGACTCGTGTTTTAAAAACCCGACCTTGATTGCTGAAAAAAAGCATAAAATCATGAGTCATTGCTGTTGTGATGTAGAAAATATCATCGTTTTCTTTGGTTGTCATACCAGAAACACCTTTGCCCCCACGCTTTTGAACTTTGAACGTCTCTCTGGGAACTTGTTTAATATATCCTTCTTTTGTAAGAACCACGATCACTTCTTTATTTTCAATAAGCATATCTTCAGTGATCTCATCTGGTTTTGATTTGATGACTTTTGTTCGGCGTTTATCGCCAAATTTCTTTTTCAGCTCCACAAGCTCATCTTTAATAACAGTTAAAATTTTAAAAACATCTTTCAAAAGTTCTTCAAGATAGGTTATGAGTTCTTTTAATTTTGTAAGTTCTTCTTCGATTTTACTTCGTTCCAGTCCTGTAAGACGTTTGAGCTGCATGTCAAGAATTGCTTGAGCTTGTATTTGAGACAAACCAAAGCTTTTCATCAGTCGCTCTCGTGCTGTTGGCTCATCTTTTGATTTTCTGATGATCTGAATTACTTCATCAATATTATCAAGGGCGATTAAGTATCCTTCTAAAATATGAGCACGATGTTTTGCTTGTGCAAGTTCATACTCAGATCGTTTTCGGATGATATCAATCCGATGTCTCAGGTAAAGCTCAAGAATTGATTTCAGTGATAATGTCTGGGGCACACCTTCAACAAGCGCCACCATATTGGCAGGAAATGTAGTCTGAAGCTCAGTATGTTTATAGAGATTGTTAAGAACTTTTTTATATACAGCATCTCGTTTCAGCTCAATAACAACCCGAATTCCATCTCGATCAGACTCATCTCGAAGATCTGATATTCCATTAATTTTTTTATGAACAACAAGATGAGCGATCTTTGTGACAAGATTTGCTTTGTTTACTTGATAGGGAAGTTCATTGACAATGATGGCTATTTTTCCCTTCCCATAATCCTCATCAATAACTTTTGCCCGAATCAATACTTTTCCTCGACCAGTTTGGTAGGCTTGGTTTTTTGTATTTGGAGCATTGTCTGTTGAAGACGGAGTCAGTACTTCAGGATATTTGGCTTTTCCAATGAGCAACAATATTGCATCAATGACCTCTGAAAGGTTGTGAGGCGGAATTTTTGTTGCCATACCAACTGCGATACCTTCGGCCCCCATGAGGAGTAAATTTGGAAGTTTTGCAGGAAGGTACAATGGTTCCTGCAGCGTACCGTCAAAATTATCCATCGTTGCGATTGTTTCTTTTTCAATATCCTGAAGGATTTCCTCAGCGATATGAGTCATCTTGACTTCTGTATACCGCATTGCAGCAGGAGGATCGCCGTCAACCGAGCCAAAGTTACCCTGGCCGTTTACGAGTGGATAACGCATAGAAAAATTCTGAGCAAGACGAACCAGCGCATCATACACTGGTACATCTCCATGAGGATGATATTTTCCCAATACTTCACCGACCACTTTTGCAGATTTTGAAAATCTGCCTGAACCTGTCAGGTTCATCTTATACATTGCAAATAAAATACGGCGATGAACAGGCTTCAATCCATCACGGACATCAGGAAGAGCTCGAGCTACAATAACAGACATAGCATAATCAAGGTATGCTTTTTTCATTTCTTCAGATATTGGTGCGTTTTGAATTGTGGTCATACAAAAATCTTATTATCATTCATAACAAACTTTCAAAGTAAAAAGGTTATGAACCTTAAACTTTCACAACGTATGTTCCTGCGATTTTATCATGGAATCCTTGTTTGTTTTTATCAAATGCGACCCAGATGAAACCTAATAAAAGCGGGATTGCTGATACAATGTAGCCAATATAACGTAAAATTGCAGTCATCCAGTCAATCGGCTTCCCATCAACACGTACTACCTTGAGCTTCATAACTTTTTTTCCAGGGGTCATCCCATCATTTTTAACCCAAAATCCTATATAGTACAATGCGCCGATCAGTGTTGATAAAAATTGATTGTTTTTTAGCAAGCCGCCAAGTACAAATCCAACAGCCATGAGTATCAGTCCATCGATAAGTGCAGCAACAAATCGGATCCAAAAACCTGCTTTGATATTTGATTCAGACATAGGAAAAAAAATAATTAATAATTAAATAATTGATTTTTCAATACTTTTTGTTGCTTCTCCTTTACCCAAAAATTCTTTTGTTTTGACCCATTTATTTGGTTCAAGTTCTTTATAATGATCAAAAAAATGTTTTATTTTTTTACGTGTTGGTTCATCAAGATCCATGACATCGTTGATATGTGCATAAAAAGGATCTACTTTTGTTGTTGGTACAGCAATAATTTTCGTATCAACTCCTGCCTCATCTTCCATCTCAAGCATTCCAATAACCCGTGTTGATATAACAGAGCCAACTACCAGTGGTTGTGACGATACAACCATAACGTCTACCGGATCGCCATCTTCTGCCATTGTATTTGGAATAAACCCATAATTGAACGGATACGGCATTGCCGTATAATGAAATCGATCTGCCATGATAAACCCAGATTCCTTATCAAGTTCGTATTTCACAAGCGAACCTTCAGGAATCTCGACAAAAACATTGATAAATTCTGGAGGATTTTCACCAATCTTAAGTTTTTTGAGATTCATAGTTAAAAGTGTAACGTGTAACGTGTAACGCGTGACGTTTTTATTGTATTAAACGTTATACGTTATACGCTTCGCGTTATACATCAAGCTCTGCAAGCCTAGCATGCGTTGTGATAAATTTTTTCCGTGGTGGTACGTCCTCGCCCATAAGCATAGTAAAGGTTTCATCTGCCTCTTCCATATCATCAACCGTGACCTGTTTGAGGATTCGTGTATCAGGATTCATGGTTGTTTCCCAAAGCTCATCTGAATTCATTTCTCCTAAGCCCTTGAACCGCTGGATATTCCATGCTTCATTGTTGTGTTCACTCGTAAACTTTTTCAGATCTTCATCAGTAAATAAGTATATTTTATTTTTTCCACGTGAAGCTTTAAATAATGGTGGTACCGCCACATACACCATGCCACCTTCAACAAGCGGAGTCAGATGCCTGAAAAAGAATGTCAGATACAGTGTTTTGATATGTGACCCATCGATATCTGCATCAGTCATAATGATTATTTTATGGTATCGAGCATTTTTTATTTCAAACTGTTCACCAATGCCCGATCCAAGCGCAACAATAAGATCTTTAAATTTGTCAGACGTTATAACTCGATCAAGCCGATACCGTTCAGTATTGAGAATTTTACCAAACAGCGGTAAGATTGCTTGAAATTTTCGATTTCTGCCTGATTTTGCGCTCCCTCCAGCCGAGTCCCCTTCAACAATAAAAATTTCTGATTTTGTAGGATCTTTTTCTTGACAATCGGCAAGTTTACCTGGAAGCGCTGATCCTTCAAGAGCTCCTTTTCTCAGCACTGCATCTTTCGCTGCTTTTGCAGCAAAGCGAGCCCGTTGTGCCAAAAGAATTTTTCCAATAATCTCTCTTCCATCGCGAGGATTTTCCTCAAAATACATGTCAAGATATGCGTTCACTTTTGTTTGTACTGCGGACTGAACTTCGGAGTTACCAAGCTTTGATTTTGTCTGACCTTCAAACTGGAGATTGGTTGAGGGCATTTTTACATACACGACTGCTGAGAGACCCTCTTTGATATCATTTCCTGAAAAGTTTTCTTTAAAGTCTTTGCCCGATAGAATTTTACTCGAATAGGTATTGATTGCTTTGGTAAGAGCTGAACGGAAACCAGTCAGATGTGTTCCGCCTTCTGTAGTATTGATGACATTTACAAATGTGTGAACGTTTTCAATCAACGAGTCATTAAACTGTATTGCCACCTCAATCTCAATATCCCCATCAACGTCTTTCATATAGATTGGACTATGTATTGTTTTTTTGCCTTTGTTCATATCTTGAAGAAGTGACTGGATCCCGCCTTCAAAGTAATATGCAGTTTTGTCATGCTCTTTTCGATTTTCGATATAAAACATTACTTTTGGGATAAGGTAAGCCTTCTCTTTAATCTGTTTTTTGAATTTCAGATAATTAATCTTAATTGTTTCTTTGAAAATTTTATAATCTGGTAGAAATGAAATTGCAGTGCCTGATTCAAATGGAATGTTCAACATTGATGTGCTCACGGCTCTCACATCTAATTTCGGGACGCCTCGAACATATTCTTGACAGTGAATTTGACCATCCCGTTTTACTTCAGCAATGAGATGCTCTGAAAGTGCATTTACTACAGAAGCTCCAACTCCATGAAGACCCCCTGAAATTTTATATGCTCCTTGTCCAAATTTTCCTCCAGCATGAAGCATAGTCATCACCAATTCAAGTGCTGATTTTTTGTATTTTGGAATAACATCGACAGGAATTCCTCGCCCATTGTCATAGACAGTCATATAACCATTTTCTTCAAGCACAATACGTATGGTGTCTGCATAACCGGCAAGAGCCTCATCAATGCCGTTATCAACAATTTCATTTATTGTATGATTGACTCCTTCCTGACTTGTCGTTCCAATATACATTCCAGGTCGTTTACGTACTGGATCAAGCCCTTCAAGAATTACTATTGAGTCAACGCCATAATCATTCGCTTGTCCTTTTGTAGCCATAAATTATTTCTCTTTGAAATGAAGTTAAAAAAAGATTATAACATAAAAAAAGAACCTTGTGTTGGCACAAGGTTCAATTATTTGCATTATCGGGATCATTTTAATTCTACCGTTGCGCCTGCTTCCTCTAATTTTTTCTTTGCTTCTTCTGCTTCTGGTTTCTTTACACCGGTCAAAAGTTCTTGTGGAGGTGTTTCCACCATTTTTTTTGCATCCATAAGCCCAAGATCTTGTCGAAGTTCTCGAACAGCTTTGATAACTGCAAGTTTTTTATCTCCTGATGCAGTTAATACAACATTGAATGCAGTTTTTTCTTCAGTTGGAGCTTCTTCTCCTGCTTTTGCAGGTGCTGTTGTTCCTGCTTGCGCAGCAATCATTGGCATTGCGGAAACGCCAAACTTTTCTTCCAGATATTTTGCAAGATCAGCAACTTCAACCACCGTCAATTTTTCGATCTGATCAGCGATTTTTTGAAGCTTTGCATCTAGCGTAATTTCTGGTTTTTTTTTATTGTCTGCCATATGTATCTGACACCTCCTTTTATTTATATACTAAAATTCTAATTTCTAAATTCCAAATAAATATAATATTAGTTCGTTTGTTTAGATTTTTGACTGAGAACAAATACAAGTTTTTGCATTGGTGAAGACAAAGCCCTTGTAGTTTTCGTTATTGGATTTTTTATTATTCCGATAAGCTGTGCCATGAGCTGATCTTTTCCAGGAAGCTGTGCCAGTTTTGTAAGACCTTCATGATTGAAAAACACTTTATCAATAACTCCAAGCTTAAAGGATAAGTTATCGTTATCTTTGGAAAATTCGTAGTATTTTTTTAGACCATTGATCCATTCGCCAGTAAATGAAATAAGAGCAGATTTGTCTTTCAAAGGAAAGCTTTCTTTTCGAATTTTTTTATAAGCGCTGTTTGTTTGAGAAAGCTGATTGACAGATTTTTCAAATAAGGTATTCTTAACAACCTGTAGTTTTGCTCCGGCCTTTTTGAGATCGTGTCTCATTGACTCCATGCTTTGATGAGAGATATTTTCAAACTGAACTAATGCGAAGTTAAGTTCATCCTTAATAGAATCAGTAATTGAAGCAACAATATTCTTTTTTTGTTTATTAGCCATAAGTGATTCACTTTGTCCGGAATTAAGCGGACTAACCTGAGGAACTTGTTTCTCTATTCCGATTTTATCTGGAAAACCGCAGGTTATGGTGAAAAATAACTCTACAATTTATTTTTAGATAAGCAATTATATCCCAGTTTCCTTCATATTGCAATTAGATTTCTCCAAGAAGTTCTTTCAGGGATTTTGTTTTTTTCTCTTGAGAACCAATCTTTTTTCCTTTTTTAACTGCTGCTATTTTTCGATACTCTTTTGCTTTCTTTTCTTTTTGTAAAAACTTATCAACTGTTCCCTTTGTGTCTAAAAATTTTTGCTCACCAGTATAGAAAGGATGGCATTTCGAGCATACCTCAACCATTATGTTTTTTTTGGTTGACCCAGTTGTAAATGTATGTCCACAAGAACATGTCACAATAGTATCTTCATAGAACTGTGGATGAATCTGTGATTGCATAAGATGTAAATTATATCAGCAATAGTACAAATCTACAAACAAAGATAAAATGAAACGAGGAAAACTCTCAGATTGTTTCAAATATTTTATCCCATCGTCCGTTGTTGATGATGTCTTCCAAATTATGAAAACTCTTATTAATCCTGTGATCAGTTACTCTATTTTGAGGAAAGTTGTATGTTCTGATTTTTTCTGCACGGTCTCCAGTTCCGATATCTTTGACATATGAAAACCGCATGCCTTTTCTTTTTTCTTCTTCAAGTTGGTATAATTTTCCAGCCAATAACTCCTGAGCTATCTGGCGGTTTGCCTGTTGTGTTCTTTCTCTGCTTGATGTTACCACAATCCCGGTGGGTGTATGAGTGAGACGAACAGCCGTGGCTACTTTATTGACATTTTGACCGCCGTGTCCGCCAGCTCGGGTAAATTGCCAGTCAATATCTTTTTGATTTATGTGAATATCATGAGATGAAATTTGCGGTGTGACAATGATAATTGCAGTTGACGTATGAATTCTACCCCGTTTTTCTGTTGAGGGGATTCGCTGAACACGATGAACACCAGTTTCATTCTTAAAGTATTTGAAAGCTCCGATTCCTTTTACACGTATAATACTCTCTTCAATCTGTTGTACATGCATGCCGTGTTTTTGTGCATACTTTGCATATGATACAAGAAGATCCGATCCCCAGAGTTTTGACTCGTCTCCTCCTGCACCTTGTACAGCTTCGATTATAACGATGTTTGGATTTATGTTCATAGATAACACATAATATTTATGCGATCAAAATAATTTGGTTATATCAGATATTTTTCCCTTTTGTTCTTCTCCGGTTTTCATATTCTTGATTTTCACCACGTTTTGTGCCGCTTCTTCCGGACCGATAATTACTACAAAGGGAATTCCCTTTTTATCGGCATATTTTAACTGTTTGCTGAGTTTGTCAAAAGCAGGATAAAGTTCGGTTTGAACACGGTTCTTTCTCAAAGTACTCGTAATTGCCAAAGAGGTGGGAAGAATGTCTTTATCAAAAACTGTTACTAAGGCTCGTATATTATATTTTGTTTGCGGAATGAGCTTAAAATAATCGGCCGCTTCGACCATTCGATCAAAACCAAAAGCAATTCCCACGGCCGGTACATCCAACCCACCAAGCTGACCAATTAACTTATCATATCTCCCACCTCCACCACAGGAACCAACAGAATAACCGGGTAGTATTACTTCAAAAATCATACCCGTATAATAATCAAGACCTCGGGCTAGTGTTGGATTAAAAATGATTGATTGTTTAGGAACACCCAGATCATAGGCCATATCAATAATGCTCTGGAGATTAGGTATAATTTCAGCCTTTAAAATATTTGAGATCGCGGCAGACGCTTTGTTTTGATTTAACCCCTTTTTGACCATCTCAGCGATGACTTGATCTTTACCGATCTTTTCTAATTTATCAATACTTTGAATCAAAGAAAAAATATTCACACGTGGTGTAGCAAATGATTTCAAGCATGAAAAAAGAATCTGCCGATCATTGATTTGAATTTTAATATCTGGATAACCGACATTTTGAAAAGCAAAATAGGAAGTGGCGATTATATCTGCGTCAGCAATAGGAGATTCGGAGTTAAAAATATCAATATCGCATTGAGTGAATTCGCGATAGCGGCCTTTTTGTGGATTATCGGCGCGAAAAACGTTTTGGATTTGATAACGGCGAAAATACCTTGGAAGTATATTTTGATACTGAGTTAAAATACGGGCAGTAGGCACGGTCTGATCGTAGCGTAAAGCAATTTTCCGTCCACCACGATCTTTAAAAGAATAAAGTAACTTATCAGCTTCCTGACCATATTTTCCCATAAGCAGTGTGGCATATTCTAAAGTTGGTGTTTCCAGAGGTTCGAAACCAAAGATTTCAAAGATTTCTACAATCCTTTTAATTACAAAGTCGCGCTTTCTCTTTTCTTCCGGTAAAAAATCCCGAAATCCTTTTAATGTTTGAAGTTTGTTCTGATTTGTCATGTTTGTAATTATAAATGAATAACGATGTTTTCACATCCAATAAAAAACCCTCCGGTTTGGAGGGTATTTTTTGTCCATAAAAATATCACCCTCCACGTGGAAGGATGCTATGTGAATTGTTTATCTTGTTTGTTTTTTCCTTAGACATAGGTATTGGATTCGATTAACTTGATCATAGTATACCATACTACTCATTAAATGCCTCAAGAGTAAGGGTAATTTTGATTGTTTTTCCATCCCGCCATAGTTCAAGATCCATTGAATCCCCCACTTTTTTATTGAGAATAATTTTTGCAAGACTTTGATCATTTTCTCCATCAAGTTTCTGACCATCGATCGTGATAATGATATCTTCTTCTTTTATTCCAGCTTTATCTGCCGGAGAGTCTTTGACGACTGACTCGACAAACGCACCTTCAACAACTTTGTTTAGAATCGCTGTTTTTTTATCAATCATTTGATAACGAACTCCAATATATGGTCGTTCAAATGTACTACCTTGCTTTTCAAAAGTATCAATAAGCTCCTTGACAATATTGACCGGTATTGCAAATCCGATATTTTGTCCTTCCCCGGCAATTGCAGTATTAACACCAATGACTTGACCTGATGAGTTGAGAAGCGGACCTCCTGAGTTTCCCGGGCTGATTGCAGCATCTGTTTGGATCACACCATCTAGCTTTTCCACAAACCCCTCAAACGGAGAGCCAGCAGTAATTCCACGACCTAATCCTGATATGACACCAGTGGTAATTGTATTTTGAAACTCTCCAAGCGGTGTGCCGATTGCAATAGCAAGTTGGCCAAGTTTGAGTTTTGAGGAATCCCCGAGTGCAAGCGGCTTCAGATTCGTTGCTTCAATTTTGAGAATTGCAAGGTCATTGAGAGGATCACGGTACATTTTTACTACATCATACTCATCTCCGTTATTGGTCAACACTGTGTATTTTGCTTCTGTATCACGCACCACATGTTTATTGGTAATGATCATTCCATCCTGAGAAATGATAAATCCGCTTCCAATATTTTGTTCAATTGTCTGCTCTGTCCCTTCAATCCGTCGAAATGGGGTAAATGGATCAAATGGATTTATTTCTACTGTTCCGGGACCAGTGGTAGTTTTAGAAATTCCAACAGTAACAACAGATGGAAGCGAACTCTCAACAACGTCAATAACTATTGATTCTTCAGAAACTATTTTTTTCGTTTCTGTAGGCTCGATTTGTTTGGTTTGTTTTGAACCGAAATCAAAAATGCGTGAAAGAGCAGATGAGCGGATCATTTCTGTGTTTTGAAATGCAGCAAGTACTAAGATGCCGACGCTCATCAGCAATAGTATGATTTTTGCGTTTATTGATTTTACGTGTTTCATAAAAATTTGAAATAAAATTTATTTGATTTTCATAACCTGCTCGAGTGCGGTTTGAAGCTGAGCGTCCTTATCATCTGTCAAAGTATTGTCTTCATCTGGTGTATTCTCTGCAGCAATTTCTGGTTCAATTCCTTTTCCATTGATCCATTCGCCATTTGGTAGCAGCCATTTTGCAATTGTTACATGTAAGCCTGCTCCATCCTGCAAATCAAGCGCCTCTTGCACTGAACCTTTTCCAAAGCTCTTTTGTCCAATAAGCGTGGCTCTTTTGTGATCCCGAAGTGCACCAGCAAGGATCTCTGATGCAGAAGCAGATCCTTGGTTTATCAAAACATTCATTGGGATGTCAAGCAGTATTCCGTCTCTTCGTACTGTATACACGCGGTCGTTTGAGTTTGTGGTTTCCTGTTTTACAATAGTTTTTCCGTTTGGTAAAAACTCAGAAGCAATATAAACGGCGCTTTCTAAATATCCTCCTGGATTTCCTCGAACATCAAGTATCAGACCTGCAATGTCCTTTTTTTCAAATTTCATAGAAACTTCCGCTGCTGCGGTATCCCATTCTGAATTTGTTGTTTCTCCAAACTGATTGAGTTTGATATGCGCAACCGTGCTTCCGTTAATTTTTTCATACGATAGCTCAATAGACGGAACCTTGATCTCTTTGCGTACAATTGAGATGTCCTTATCACCATTTTTACGGGTAACGGTCAGCATAACTTTTGAGTTTTCAGGGCCACGGATTTTCGATACTGCCTGAAAGAGTGTCCATTTTTCAGTTGATGCACCGTCAACCTTTAAGATGAAGTCTCCTGCAAGAAGACCGGCTTGTTCTGCTGGTGAATCCTTGAGAGGTGCGATCACGACAATTCTATTTTCTTTGAGCCCAAGCTGTGCACCAATTCCTTCAAATTTCCCCCCAAGATCTGCTTTTGATTGTTCATTTTCTTCAGGAGTAAGAAAAAAAGTATATGGATCCTCAACAGAAGCCACTAATCCTTTGATTGATCCATAAAACATTTTCTGAGGATCAATTTTCCCTCTGTCAATATATTTTTCTTCAACTTTTTCCCACGTATCCCAAAACAATGCAAAATCAATATTTTCCGCTTTTGTGTCTTTTGGAAGATTGTTTTTTGCATTAAATACTGTGTAGGTAAGTTTATCACGGGCACTATTTTTGATCTGCCATTCAGCAAGCTTATACCCAGATCCAAACAAAAAAATTCCAATAGAAAGATACAAAAGAATGTCAGTTATTTTTTTTGATGGCAGTTTCATAGGTTTATTTACGTATGAAAAATAATTATATTATTATCTCGATGAGGAGAAAATGTATTCTGAAATTAATTATAAAATATAACAGTCATGGGCTCATGACCAATTAAAAGATACGGATACTCTTTTTTTTGAATATGTTCAAAATCTTGATTATCCGCAAGTATGACCTGATAAATTTTCGTATCTGTTGGAATTTTTGATTTTGTTATCAGTCCACAAGCTCCAAGTGTTTCCATTTTAACTGCATCAATGGGATTTACTGCTGGCGCAAAAATGCACGCATCTTCAAGATCGTCATCACTGTACTTGCCTGATGGATCAAGATAGAAAATTGAAGCACCAAAATATGGAGTTTGGTGATAAAGCTTTGCAGTATGGACATCATTTACATTGAGTTCTAAAAAGCCGTCATATATGCCATCAATTTCTCCGATGAAATAACAGTTTGTGGTACTGCTGTCTTTTTCTTCTTGTTCTATTGCAATCGTCCCTGCGTCATGTTTTATCTCACGAAGAACGCCTGAAATCTCACTCAGGTACTGTTTTGTTGTAAACAGGGATTTGTGTTCAGCCAGGATATCCCCTTTTTGTATGTTGTCCCCGATAACATGTTTGAGATGCTGAAAAATATTTTTTGGATCAAACCCCATCATTTCCGCGATCGGAATATAAACCATGTGCTTTTGTAGGATTTGCGACATAGGAGTAGAAAAATCAACTTTCTGACCTGGCTCAACAAGCATTTTTGTTTTTTCAGGTGTTTTTACCTTTATTTTCATGATTGCTTTCAAACAAAAAATTATAGTAGACATTCATTGTACCAAGTTATTTTGGAATGCGCGAGATATTGTTCACTCAAAAAATATTTATTCACAAATACTGGAATTGGTTTTTCTGTTAGCAAACTACGAAGTACAGAAGGTTATGGATCAGGGTCTTCAACAAATATGTACTTAGGATGGGTACCTGGACTAACATATAACATTACTTACGATGTTCAAGTTCGTGCAAAGTCAGGTGATAATTATTTGAAAAGGCTTCAATATTATAGGAAAGAATCGATCGGTCAGGCGTCAAAACATACCCATGAATCGGTTTCACTCCCTGGATGCGTTCCAAAAGCTCGCCGTAAAAACACCCTTGAAACCGATATTCATCGCGCAAATTTCGAGCCCGCTTCATGTCACAGGCAATATAATAATAATTGCCAAAATTCGATCGACCTTCGACGCGTGCCAACATATCCGGGCTTCCCACCCAATGCCCATGAATAAGCATGCCATGATAAATGGTTTGCCGACCCTCGCGCATAAAGCCAAGCGTTTGTTGAAACGCTTCATCGGTATCTTCCGCCGTGACCTCGGCAATATCTTCACGGTTCGCTATAAGCTCCCGTTCCTTTTCCGGCAATAGCCCGTCATCCGTCAATCGTTCCCGCAAGGCATTGATATCTTCGGGTTGATGTCCACCCGCATCGTGATATACCCAAAGCGGGCATTTCAAATAATGAAAGAAGGTTTTTTCCGTAATCCGTCGAATGGTGGGTTGGAGGGATTTCATATAAGTATCGTTACAGTATTTTCCCACCGCGTATCCTACACCTTCGTCCCCCGCAAGTTTTTTCTCTCACTGTTTGAGGGCGGGCCATCAAGCCCTGTGGGAGTATGTTCAGAGGGCGCCGGTGGCCAACCGAGTTTGAGAGGAAAAACTGATAGGGGTTGCCTTTCTTTTGGAAACTTTTTCTTTGGCAACACAAAGAAAAGTTTCTGGGGACGATGGGGTGAAACCCCAACTTTGTAACTAAGTTCTTTTAAAAAGAAGCTACTTTTTGTCCTCAACTGTTACCGTTGTCATTTTATCGCCGACTTGAATGTTATCGACAACCTCCATGCCGGAAACGACGTTGCCGAAAATGGTGTAATTCTTTGGCAGGGGGGTGTCGGCCAGCATGATGAAGAATTGAGAACCGTTGGTATTTGAACCAGAATTGGCCATGGCCACGATCCCACGGGTATAGGTACGTGAATCCTTGAGTTCATCTTCGAATTTATAACCAGGACCTCCGGTTCCATTTCCTTTTGGATCACCGCCTTGGATCACGAATCCTGGTTCGCGGCGATGAAAGGTAAGTCCATTATAAAATCCTTGATTGGTAAGATAGACAAAGTTGGAAACCGTCTTTGGAGCGGTATCATCAAAAAGATCAAAAACAATTTCTCCTTTGGTTGTAGAAAGACGAATTTGCTTGCGGTAGATTTCAGCGGGAGGAAGAATACCAGGGAACGCGAGAGAGGCAGGAGTCGTCATAGAAGTGGGAGGGATTTGAGATGTTTGAGAGGTTGGAGGAATTGAAGAAGGAGTGGTATCTGAGGTGGAAGAAAGTGTTTGGGTTGAA
>Ga0075674_148_pt1 | contig 13123 bp, 20 predicted proteins | sample RifGroA2_FD_68243 | JGI IMG/M metagenome (GOLD analysis project Ga0075674, IMG submission 68243) | Microgenomates (Roizmanbacteria) bacterium GW2011_GWA2_37_7
CCCCGCCATGTACGGTTTAATCCAAATGTTTTCTACTTTAAGCCCCAAGGTATTCCTTTGCGGATGCTTGAAGAGGTTGTGTTAAAAGCAGATGAACTTGAGGCTCTGAAATTGTATGATGTTGATGGTTTTGAGCAAACACAAGCCGCTGTGAAAATGAAGATATCCCAGCCAACTTTTGCTAGAATTTTAGACAGTGCTTATAAAAAAATTGCAAATGCTTTAGTTCAAGGTAAGGCAATCAGGATTGAATCAAAAATGAAATAAAGCAATAAAAATTTATTATTTGACGATGAAAGTAGGTGAAACTATATGACCTATAATTTAGGGAGTGATGCAGAAAAACAAGATGAAAAAGCCAAAGGTCTTGCTCGTGCTAGACAATCTCTTATCGAAGAGTTGGATGCGATCAATGTGTATGAAGAACGGGCTCAAGCAACAAGTGATGAGGAACTCAAAAAAGTGTTAGCCCACAACCGCGATGAAGAAAAAGAACACGCGGCAATGCTTATTATTTGGCTCAAGAAAAACGACCCAACGTTTGACAAAAAGTTTTCTGAACATGATTAACAATTTGGAAACAAACATCGATGAAGGTCTTAAGAACGAATTTTATCAGAAAATATTTGAAGTATACGTTTGATCAATAAACCTCCATCCCACACTCCTCAAATGTTATATTTATACTAAAAATAAAGATCGTGCACGTAGAGTATCTCAGGACTTAAAAACAGGAATGGTAAGTATAAATTCAACAAATTACATCATGCCGTTCAATCCATTCGGAGGGTATAAAAATTCTGGTTTTGGACGAGAACATGGCAAATACGGTTTTCATGAGGTGACTCAAATCAAAATAATTGCTAAAAATAAATAGTTATAAGGTAAATGCTCCATAATAGTGGAAAGAGAGTAGAATAAAGACATGTCGCAAAAATCACTCATCATGCTTGGGCTTATTGTCGGTTCAACAATCGGAGGATATATTCCGATTCTTTTGGGTGCGTCATTTTTGTCTTACTGGTCTTTGTTTGGAAATGCAGCCGGAGGATTGCTTGGAATTTACGCTGCATATAAACTAACAACCTAACTCAGTGAGTGTAAATTTGTTTATCGTTTGATTTTCTGAAAATATGGTATAATGTATTTTGTTAGTTACTATTCTCCAGTACATATACTGCGAAAAAAATAAATATACTATTTGAATACTTCTTTGTAAGTAGAAAATTGAAAGGTGGTGAGAACGTAAATGGATCAAAATAATAAAATCTTTGTAGGCAATCTAGCTTGGGAAGTCCGTGATGACAAACTTCGAGAAATTTTCTCACAGTTTGGTGAAATCACCGATGCAGTTGTCATCATCGACCGACGCACAAACCGATCAAAAGGATTTGGTTTTATCACTTTTGCAACGCCAGAAGCAGCACAAGCTGCTATTGCAGCAATGCATGGTCAGGAAGTCGATGGAAGAAACATTGTGGTAAATATTGCTCGTCCTCGTGAAGAGCGACCACGACGTGAATTCAATCAAGAAAACTAAAAGACAATAAATTACACTATCTGAGTACAGACATACGTCAAGTAGCAGGTAGTGTTTTTTTGTCTTTATCCTTTTATTTTTGCAGCTGTAGCTGCATGGTTTTGGAAACAAACGAGCAATATTTATAAAGGTTCAGTTTCAGAGAAAGCATTCCAGTTTGAGAAAATGAAGCTGTAGAAGAATATAATATCACACTCCGGATTCCAGGCTCAAATCCCAAAGGCCGTACCAGTTCAGGCCAGAGCGCCTCATCAATCGTGAGTTGATTTGCGTCAACTCCGGTTGCTTTCATATATTTTGGCAGTATGAAGTGTCTCCCGATCTCAATTTTTTCCTCATCAGTGTATGAGGGCATTTGTACGACTTCAAGCCGGTCAAGGACAGGCGGAGCAATGTTATTGGTATTATTTGCAGTTGCGACAAATAAGACATTGTCCAAACTAAATGGATAATCAAGAAAATAATCAACAAAATGCATATTTTGATTGGGGTCAAGAAGTTCAAGAAGAACTCCCATCACCTCAGCTCGTGCATCAGGAGTGATGCGATCAAGCTCGTCAAGAAGAATCACTGGATTTTTTACTTTCACATCGCGCAACGCTTGAATGATTTTCCCTGGTTCAGACTCTGGAGATGTTTTAGACTGACCACGCAAATCCCGTGCCGATGCAAGCCCACCAAATGGTATACGGATAAATTTCCGCCCTAAACTTTCTGCAAGAGAGATTGCAAATGTAGTTTTTCCAGTTCCTGCCAATCCGACAAAGAAAAGCGGGCGCGTATGAATGGCATTTGCTCCAAGCTTTTCTATCTGAAGTTTATGAATAGACAAATACTCTAAGATTCGCTGTTTGATTTTTTCAAGACCAAAATGATTTTTATCTAAAATTTGTTTTGTGGCAACGATATCAATGACATCTTTTGTTTCAGAATACCATGGAAGAGATATGATCCAGTCAATATATTTTTCTACGATATCAAGATGCGACAGACTTCCGCCATATTTGAGAGAAAGATTGATACGTTCGATCTGCTCAAGCGCCTTATGGTGTAAGTTGGCAGGTAGTTGAACAGATTGCAATTTCTCTTTTAGCTTTGTAATTTCAGTTAAAGCAGTTTGGTCATCCATATAATTAGCAGACTAATATTCCACTTGACAAAAAGCGATCAGTTCGATATAAATATGTACGTTACCAAAACGGTACACAAATTATTAATTCATTTATAAGTTAAATATAACAGATATATGACATCCAAACAAAACATCAAACCTCTGTTTGACTATGTGTTGATCAAACCACTTCAACAGGAAGAAGTGACTGCATCAGGTATTGTTCTCCCCGATACCGTGAAAGAAAAACCTCAAATGGGAGAAGTTATGGAAGTTGGCGACGGCATGGGCTGTTGCTGTGATGACAAAAAAGGCGCATGTAAAATGGTCGTGAAAAAAGGTCAGAAAGTCATCTACAAAAAGTGGGGTGGGAATGAGATAAAAGTTGGAACAAAAGAATGGCTGCTCATAGAACAAAAAGATGTTATGGCAGTGATTAAATAAATTATCAATTTTTCAATGACGAATTACGAATTGTACATTCGTAATTGAGCATACGTAATTACAAATTTATATAAATGATTTATGGCAAAACAGATTATCTACGGCGATAAAGCTCGCCAAAAACTATCAAGCGGAGTCAATCAACTGGCACGTGCAGTTGTTACAACTCTGGGACCGCGAGGACGAAATGTTGGAATTGACCGCAAATGGGGGTCGCCAACCGTTGTCCATGATGGAGTTACCGTTGCAAAAGAGATCGAACTTCAGGAACCTTTTGAAAATATGGGTGCCCAAATGGTCAAAGAAGCAGCATCTAAAACAAATGATGTTGCTGGAGATGGCACAACGACCTCAACTCTGCTTGCCCAGGCAATGGTAAGTCATGGAATGAAAAACATAACTGCTGGATCAAACCCGATGATTCTAAAGCGCGGGATGGATGCTGCGGTTGAGGAAGTGGTAGCTCAGGTTCAAAAAATGGCAAAAAAGATACCGACAGACGATATTGGACAGATCACACAGGTTGCTACAATTTCAGCATCAAGTGAAGAGATCGGCACGATCATTGCTGAAGCAATCAAAAAGGTTGGGAAAAATGGTGTAGTAACAGTCGAAGAGGGCAAAAGCCTTCTGATGGAAAGTGAGCACAAGGAAGGTATGGAGTTTGATCGTGGATATGCATCGCCATACTTTGTGACAAACCCTGATCGTATGGAGGCAGAAATCGAAAATCCATATATCTTGATCACTGACAAGAAAATATCAGCAGTTTCTGATATGCTGCCATTTTTGGAAAAAGTAGTCAAAGTATCAAAAAATCTGGTGATCATTGCTGAAGATGTTGAAGGAGAGGCGCTTGCTACACTCGTAGTCAACAAACTTCGCGGCACCTTCAATACACTGGTTGTAAAAGCACCAGGATTTGGTGATCGAAGAAAAGCAATGCTTGAAGATATCGCAATTTTGACAGGCGGTACGGTGATCTCAGAAGATATCGGGAAAAAGCTTGAAAATGTCGAAATTGAAGATCTTGGACATGCTGACAAAGTATGGTCAGATAAAGAAAATACCCGTATTGTTGGTGGAAAAGGAAAAAAAGATGCACTCAAAGCACGTATCGTCCAGATCAAAAAAGAGATGGATGCCTCAACTTCAGATTTTGATCGCGAAAAGTTGCAGGAGCGACTTGCCAAACTTTCAGGTGGAGTGGTTGTTATTAAGGTAGGAGCCGCAACTGAAGTTGAGATGAAAGAGAAAAAAGAACGCGTGAATGATGCTGTATCTGCCACAAAAGCAGCGCTTGAGGAAGGCATTGTACCAGGAGGCGGAATAACATATCTTCAGGTACGGAAAGCGCTTGTTGCTCTTCGAAAAACCATGAGGTTTGATGAAGAAAAAACAGGGATTGATATTGTGTATCAATCACTTGCCGAGCCAATCAAGATGATTGCACAAAACAGTGGTATGGATGCAGGACAAGTAATGTACCAGGTTGAACAGAAAAACAATCCTGACTACGGATTTGACGCAGTGAATCGAGAGTTTGGATCAATGACCAAAAAAGGAATTATTGACCCGGCAAAAGTAGTCCGCACTGCAATACAAAATGCAGAGTCTGTTGCAGCTGCAATTCTTACCACAGAAGCATTGGTAGCAGATCTTCCTGAGAAAAAGGACGATGCACCAGCTGGTGGAGGAATGGGAATGGGTGGCGGAATGCCTGGGATGATGTAAAGATCATTTCATACAAGTTCTCATAAAAACCCCGTCTTACATGAAGGCGGGGTTTTTTATAGCATTGATCCTGATAGCAAGAAAAAAACAACTGCAAGAAATACAAAAAGAAGTAAGCTCAGTACTAATACGAGTGAAGGGAAAAAAGTAAGGATATATCCAATGATATGATTAAAAAGTTTTCGGATATTTTCAAGTATATTGATTGGTTCCATAGACCAGTATATTATTAGATCATCACTGATGATTGTTTTATCTTGAATACTTCTGTTGATATGATAACAAACATCGGCATAATAATAAACAATACTTTTCCAGCAAGACTGTTTCCTGCCATCACCCAATATCCCAAATACGGAATAATAGCAATTACTTTTCCAATGATCAGACGTGGAATAACTGGCTGAGTATCAGGAGTGATATTATTATCACCTTTTGTTATATATACATTTCCACCCATGCGATAAATCCGATGGGTTATGACCTCTTGTTTTCCATTTCTATTTGAAAAAAAAGTTATGATATCTCCTGGTTTATAGGAATTCATGTATTGTTTTTTTACCACAGTAAGATCACCAAGTACAATCGTAGGGCTCATTGACCCAGAAATGTTTGTATATATTTTAAGCTCTCCCAATAACCCAACTGCAAAAAAAACAGACAAAGCAACATTCATAAAAAAAAATAGAATAAAGAGCGGATAGTAAATCGTTTGGCGAAAAGATACCAAGAAAGAAGTAGCCATATATTTTATTATAGAGGAAAAATCACCATGTACCGCTGGTTACCGTGCTTGTGAGAGTTCGTTTTGCATGAATCCCCTTGAAATTTTCACCTGGTGAATTCCTGTACGTTCGCATATAAAGATCGAAATCACATTGTTTATTTTTTAAAGAGTCATCAGAAGCTGAAAGACTTAGAAATAGTATCCATTCTTCGATATCACCATCTTGTAGATTGTCCTGTAGAGATAAATTCATTAATTTTCCATTATACACTTCAGTAAGATCCCGTCGAACAATCTGAAGATCAAGCGTATGGCAGAAATTGGTATTCCCACCCCGCTCGATAGTCTGAAGACTATACTGAACATCCATTTTTCCATCCTTTTCAATACGTACTGTTTTCGCATCAAAACCACCAGGAACAATACCGTCGGTGTTGAAGAAGCTTATAAGTTGCGAAAAATTTGCCGTATTGATATTAATAAAAGATAAGGTTGTGATTGAAAAATGATTCCCTTGAACTTTGCGTTCTGCTACAAGATCTGCGCTTGTTGCATGCGTCTTGAGCATCCACAGACCCATACTCATCATTAAAAGCAACATTATCCGTATACGGGTATTTAGCATGTATTATTTTTTTTTAGACATTTGTATAACTTGGTCGATGATCAATAGAAATGCTGATTTGCATCACCTTTTGTGATAAATGTCAATTGCCCATCAGATTCATCGATTTTGACAATTCTATGTGTGATCACACGATCTCCTTCATCTTTGAACGCCACAACATCGTTTTTATTGTACTGATTCAGTTGTTTTGCAAAAATGACATCTCCGGTCATAATTGTTGGTTCCATTGACCCCGATCGCACAAGTAATGACTCATAACTCCCCAAAAGGCTGGTGTTTGATGAGAGAGTTAAAAAGCCCACAATAAGAAGAAGAAGGAAAAACAAATATGATACTACATTTAAGAAAATATGAATGATTTTCATAGTATGGAATTGATGTTAAAAAGGGGAGGATGTACTCCTCCCCTTAACTATTTGTTGTCCCCATTTAAGCGCGGTAGTTATTATCTATTTGCTGGTGACGGGCCATTGATTATTTGAATGAGTTGAAACACAGAATCAAATGTCAAAGAATCGCTTTGGATTTCATTTCCGTACGAATCTTCATCAGTTGCCCAGTGCATGGTAATTTCTCGTGTTTCATTTGGCTGCATAATGACTGGTGCTACTGTGTCATTCCAATCATCGCCAATGGTCAGCATATCTGCTGTTGCAAGTGTTGAGGTTACTTTATCCACACCACCAAGTGCAACTTTCAGAGTTATCACTCCACCAAGCTCGCCATCAGTATTTTGATCACAGTTTGGTTCGGTGCCCTGCTCTTGATCATTACAACCATTTTCAAGATTGGTCAAGTTGGTAATCCGAACAAGAAGTCGTCATGGAAGTGTACCCGTGTTTTTAATGGTCCAGGTTTTTGTGCCGCTAATGTTTGCGTTTGCTCCCATGTTTTCGATCACAAATGGCTCATTTACAATATTATTATCCCCAGTTACGCTCAAATCAAGAGTTCCTGTTGTGAACTTATTGTTTGCTGCTGTTCTGGTTGCTGTAAAATAAGCTAAGGTTCCAGCGATACCTCCGACAGCTACAAGAAGTATCAAGATAATGCTAAGCCAATGTTTTTTTTGGTTTTGCATAATTAAAAAAAAGTTAATTAATAATTAGGTTTATTACTCACTATACGCATATAATATATAACTTGTCAAGATGTATTTTATATGTATAAATAATTTACTCAATAAATACATATATACTATAAAGATAAATCAATATCGTTTTGAAATGAGAGCGATCAACATGTTATAGGTATTGTTTATGGGTGGCAATAAGCATCTCTCGAAGTCCACTGTTGACCATAAAGCGAAGTACATGAGAACCCTTTATGCACATATTTAGAATAGTAATTTACTGCTCTAAATAATTTCCTTAATATTTTAGAAGAGATGGTTTTTTGTTCGAATTCAAAACTTCATTGATCAAAAATAATTGATTTGTTCGAAGAAGGGGAAGTTTATCTAGGCTTACCACCAAACCAGACTCTTCTTTAATTTCTCTTTCAAGCGCTTCTCGGGGGTGTTCACCAGATTTTAAATATCCACCAGGCAAACTCCATGCATGCGGTCGATAGGCATGTTTAAAAAGGAGAACTTCCTTTTTATTATTGAAAATTATGCCCGTGACGCCAACTAAAAACTGAGCTTGGAAAAAACGCATAATGAATAATTGCATTTCCTTAGGAAGATGAAGTCCTTTCCACACTCTGGCAAGCAAAGTTTTCATAGGGCGTTTCTGTCACCTGGACTGATGCCAGAATCTTTCCCTAGTTTTTCATTTTTTATCTCCAATTGGTGCACGCGTTTTGTTAACTCTAGCGCTTCTTCTTTATTTTTTTTAATTTCTCCATTTTTACCACGGAGAACAAAAGAATTGGAAATGGAATTCACTAGGTAGGCTACATACGACAACATCAAGCCAACAAGTAAAGAAGCAATAATTACATAAAAAAGGGGTATGCCTTCGAAAACATAGAATCCCAAATTAACTGAAACAAGTTGAAAATTAAATTTAGAAACATATACAAGCATTGATCCTACGATCAAAATTAAAATTATTATCAACATATAAATTGAATAAATTACTATTTGCGTACGATTATATTATCCCAATAAACCCAACCCAATCACACCCACAAGAATAAGATATATGGCAATAAGATAGTTGAGAAATTTTGGAAATACCAGAATTAAAATACCAAATACTAATGAAGTTATTGGACTTAAGTTTGAAAAAAAGATATTCATATATTTTTATTTACTCCGAATAATGCGACCAACATAAATAACGACAATTGCTCCAATGACGGCAACCGCAAGACTATAAAGATTAAAACCCATAACTCCCGATTGACCAAGTAAATTCATGATAAAACCACCTACAACAGCTCCAATAATTCCCATAATAATGTCTGAAAGAGTGCCTTGACTATGGTCAGTTTTCATAATAATTGACGCAAGCCATCCTGCAAGTGCTCCAAATATGATCCAAAATATTATATCCATAATGTATATCATTAACTAATATTTATATACTCACTTTGTTTGGTTAACATTCACATCTACCTTATCTGGCATATTGATTTGCGGAGCCGGTACATTAATTTGAGGAGTCCCCATATTTCTCAATAAGGGAAGACCAAAATATAACAATATTAAAACAAATCCTATCAGAACAACTACTCCTATCAAAAAACCCATTCCATTGGAGTCTTTCGTTGGTGTTGCGCTGTTTACTATAGTGGTCATAATGATGTAACTGCCTTATTAACTTCTTTTGTTGTTTTATCGAGCAAATTTTTTGCTGAGTTTACTACTTTTCTCACCTTTTCTTTATCTTTAAAAATTCTTGCTTCTAGTTTTTGCTTTTCAATCTCTGCTCGATTTCGTATGTTATCAATATTTTTAACCACATCATTTTTGACTTTAGTTGAAACGTCTTTTATTTTATTTCGATTTTTCTCTTCGGAGAGAACAACACCAGCAACTGCAATTCCAGCCCCAACAACGGCCCCCGCAACAGCAGCGACTACTGGGCTTACATTTCCCTTTTTTTCACTTTGTTTATTTTGTTTTTGGTTTGTCATAATTTTATTAATATTAAATTAAAACGTTTCTTTATATTTTATTTAAGGTGATCACTCTGTTTCTAAGTCTTTTGGTGTAATAGGATAAATAATCTCTAACAGATACACGAAACCCCAAGCTATACATAGATATACAATTCCTGCTATGATTGTTGACCATTCTAGGAGAGAATTTCCCGATACAGAAGCTCCAACAATTCCAGCAAAAGGAAGCGCGAAAGGTGCGGTGATGGTATAAATCAGATTGGTAAATCCAGAATATTGATTTGCTCCTAATGCTTTGAGCACAACTCTAAAGATGAGTAATACTTCAATGAAGCCTAAGATGTACCAAATAATTTGATTATATCTCAAAATTGATTTCTTTTTTTCATATACTTTTTGAGGAACTTCGCCTTTTGCCTGAGGCTCAGTTTGTACAGTGGTAGTTTTTACTACTTGGCTGGGAGATGAGTTTTCGATTGTTGTTACTTCTTCTTGTGTTGTCATAAAAAACAGTATAGGTTACTCTAAAAAGAAAAGATGTATGATGTAGTATGTATATTTGATACGTGAAGTTGATAAAAGAGTGTAAGCAAGATTACACTACCTCAGAAGAGAAAAGTTATGTATTTGAACTGTTGGTAGTAAGTGCAAATTCGAGATTTTTTATATTTCCAAATAGCATAGAATGATCAATATACTTCACTAATTTTTTCTTTTCGATCTTGCCGATTTCAATACTTGCTGTTTCTCGAGTCACTCCAACAAGCGTTGCAATGTCTTGTTGCGTAAAACGATGATTGACGATTATCCCCTTAGAGCTTTCAACACCAAAATTTTTAGCAATATATAATAAAACCGAAATTACTCTTCTATATGCATCGCTGAAAACGAGATGCTCGATTCGGGATAGTGTCTCTGCATAGTCTCCCAGAAGTTTACTCATAAGTTCGAGAATAATTACCGGTTTATCATTTATAAAGCTCACAACTTGTTCTTTTGGAGCACGTCCAACTTCGACTGCAGTTAATGCTTCATAGAAATAAATATTTGGAGCACCATTGATCGCCCAGATGAGAGGAAAATAGGTAATAGGTTTTAGAATTTGAAGCGTTAATTCAATTCCTGTTTTGGAAATCGAAAATTGTCGTACGTATCCTTTTGTCAAACAAAAGATACCTTGCGGATCATCATCTGCCCGAATGAGAATTTCGCCTTTTTTATATTTACGAACCGAAAACTGCCGGTAAAATATTTCAAATTCCTTTGTTTTATCAATATTCATCTTTTGCAATAAAAGGGCTAATATACATATTATAGAGGAAAAATGGTTATTTGGCGGGGAGAGGTATAAAATTTATCGATTTATTCTCGAATTCTTAAATACTAACAGTAATAATGGTCAATATTGGAGTTTGACTCAAACCTATCTTATAAGTTTATTTTGTTATGAAAAGCTAAATTAAAAGCATTATTATCGAAATTAAATTTATTTTAGGTAAGAGTCCAGCTCGTGTAGGATGTTAGAATTGTTTATACACAAATTTAACAGCGCTTTCAAATCCCCGAGCGTAAGCTCGTGGGTATTTTCATTCTGCTTTTTGGAGAGTTTTGATAATAATTCTTGCAGAATAGAGCTTAGGCATATTGAATGTTTATTTTTTCCAAAGAAAGATCATGAAAAGATGAGCTTATATCCAGTTGAGGCTCATTTTCAAAGTATAGTTCTAAAGCCTCTTGAAGATTTTCTAACGCTTTCTTTTTTGTTGATCCTTGGCTTGCAATTTCAACTTCTACAGCTTTTGCCACGTAAATATTACCCTCTTGCCATACAAGAACTGATAGTTTCTGATAAATATTTTTTACCGTTTTCATAGTCATATTATAACAGAGCATACAATTGTATGGTGCTTGATCTAAGAGGAGGGATTACAATACGACTTGCAAATGTTCGCTCGGGGTAATCTTCTCATCCATCCGAATTACATAAAAAAAGATGGCGATTTAGCCATCTTTTTTTCAGAGTCCAGGGGGAGGGATTCACTTCGTCATTGCATTCCTCAGTACTAACTGCCAGTAATCCTCACTTCGTATCGGAAACTGGCAGTTGAGCGAACCGTCGGTTCTCATCCACCATTACAATCTAAAAAAATAGAGAGCACGAGGCTCTCCATTTTTTTTAGAGTCCAGGGGGAGGGATTCGAACCCCCGTAGCCGTGAGGCGCTAGATTTACAGTCTAGTGCAATTGGCCGCTCTGCCACCCCTGGTTTTATCTACATTATCATTCACAACTGCAGATCGGCATAAGGGATCTGTATGTGCTCGCTTGCGCTCGCACACAGCTCCTAAGTCGCTCTGCCACCCCTGGTTTTATCTACATTATCATTCACTTGCAGATCGGCATAAGGGATCTGTATGTGCTCGCTTGCGCTCGCACACAGCTCCTAAGCCGCTCTGCCACCCCTGGTATTACTATATTAAATTACGAATTACGAGTTACGAATTATCAATTATTGATACGAACTGATATTATAACATTCTATATAGTCATTATAAACTTCATAGACTCTATGATGAAACTTTTGACTGATTATTTTGCTATCATGAAAGAATGACGCTTACTGAGGTAAACTACTACACACGCCGATTCTCACCGGTTTTATTTATTGTGCTTTTAGTAGTATTGATTCTTTTTTTTGGTGTGAAATTGCTATTTACATATCTCAGTAGTCAGACAGTGACCACGACTTCAGTTAATAGCATTTCATACAATCCAACCTTTGATAAAATCAAGCCCCCATTGATTCAAGATGCTGAGAAACCAAGTAAATATACCTTTGTTCTTGACACTCTCGACGGTACACCAAATGTTCAAGAAGCAACTGTTGCAGCTGAAATATATTTTATCCCGCAAAAAACTGCATCATTTGGCTTTCTTTCAAAAATCTATTTAATGGCAAAAGCAGCCGGATTTGACACTAATATCACTCAGCATAGACTTGATGATAAGACAGCTGTATTTGATGATGGCAAACACAAACTTACTATCGATATTCGGACATTCAACTATACATATTCATATACAATAACGCGCGATGATAATGTAACTCCTCCTGAACTGATTGATTCAGAATCTTCTTTATACAGCGATGCCTCGACCTTTTTAAGTGCCATGGACAGATATCCAGAAACACTGGCGCAAGGGGAAAAAAATATTGTGTATATGAGACTGAATCCTGAAACAAGCGAAATTATTCCTCTGCATTCTCCTGAAGGCGCAAATATAGTTGAGATTGATTTTTTTCTTCCGAAAAAAAATGGACTACCAGTGGTATCTTCGTCATACTATAACAGTCAACATTATGTTATGTATCTAATTGGTGAAACTCAGCGTAAAGTCATAAAAGCGCAGGTTCAATATTTTGATCGGTCAGAGGACCAAGTCGGAATATACCCATTGCGTTCAGCTTCCGAGGCATGGGAAGATCTAAAAAAAGGCAATGGGTACGTGATTTCATCACAATCTGATGCTGGTGAAATCAAAATCCAGAAAGTTTTCCTTGCTTACTATGATCCTGCAGAATATCAAGAATATCTGCAGCCGGTATACGTTTTTTTGGGAGCAAATGAGTTTGTTGCATATGTTTCTGCGGTAAGTAATGAATTTCTTCTTGAGCAGTAAATGAAGGCAAGTTCAACTTCCACAAATTTATCCGATCTTGAGCATCATGGCATGAGATATGAAATATTTGCACCGATCCAGTCGACAAGTACGGTGGTATCAATAAATCTATCCTCACTGTTCATAATCACAAACAGATAATCATGCCCATCATGTCGGTAAAAACTTACCAAATTCTCACCGGCGTTTT
>Ga0075674_136_pt1 | contig 12839 bp, 9 predicted proteins | sample RifGroA2_FD_68243 | JGI IMG/M metagenome (GOLD analysis project Ga0075674, IMG submission 68243) | Microgenomates (Roizmanbacteria) bacterium GW2011_GWA2_37_7
GATATGCCTTTTGTGGAAGTCCATATGTCAGATATTGCAAAAACAGGCGTGATGAGAAACGTAAACGTGCTCAATGATGTTGCGGTGCGAGTTGCGCAGGTTTGCGGATTGAAAGAGCTAAGTTATATGAAAGGACTCAAAATAATTATCGAATATATTAAAAAAAATTTATGAACATCATTCTTATTGGTATGAAGGGAGCGGGAAAAAGTATGATTGGATCATTACTTGCTCGATCATGCAGTATGACGTTTATTGAAGTTGATAGGCGTATTGAAAAAAAATTTGAGCAGATGATGGGAACACAGTACTCATGCCGTGAGATATATCAAAAAAAAGGACGTGAGTATTTTCGAAATCTTGAAATTCAGGTGTTGACAGAATTAGGCGGTGTGCAATCATCAGTGATTTCGTCTGGTGGAGGATTGCCGCTTCACACGAAGAATCAGAGAATGTTAAAAAAACTTGGAACTATTATATTTTTAGACGAGCAGTTTGATATCATTGCTGACCGAATACAAAAAACAAGTGTTCCAGCATTTATAAAAAACAAAAACAATGTTCTTCCAGAATTACAAAAACGTTATCATTTACGAAAAGCGATATATCAACATATTGCAGATCACACTGTTGTCTGCACAAATCAAACGCCGCATGAAATCGTAGATGAAATTGCAACTTTAATCAAATTATGAATAAAATAAATGGAAAAACAAAACTCATTGGTTTTTTCGGCTCAACTTATAAATCTAGTAAAATGTACAAACTGTATAATACCGCTTTTGAAGCGCTTGATCTTAATTATTGCTATGTGCCGTGTGCAGTTGACGATCTTGAAAAGGCTTTCTCTGGAGTCCTGCATCTTGGATTTCGCGCAATCGGTGTATCGTTCCCATATAAAGAATCGATTATCCCGTATCTTGATGAGCTTGAGCCAGAAGCTGCTGCTATTGGCGCCGTAAATGTTGTAACACATCAAAACGGGAAACTTATCGGCGGTATGACCGATGGGTTAGGCGCAGTATGCGCATTGGAAGAAGTTGTTAAGATTGATGGATCAACTGTTGTTGTGCTTGGTGCAGGTGGTGCTGCAAAAGCTATTGCTTATGAGTTGTCAAAACATCATTGTTCGCTCAAAATATTAAATAGAACAATAGAAAAAGCCCGAGATTTTGCGCAAAAAATAGATGCACAAAGTAACGGGTATGATATTCTTCCTCAGGTTGTACAGCAGGCAGATATCCTAATAAATGCAACATCTGTGGGCATGTATCCGGATGCAGGTGCATGTTTGGTTGATGAATCTCTTATGAGTTCAAAGATTACTGTCATGGATATTATAGGGAAACCGCATGAGACAGAGTTGTTGAAAAGAGCAAAGAGAGCTGGATCAAAGGTGATTTATGCTGATCGGATGCTTTTGCATCAGGCGATAGTAAAATTTAAATATTATACGGGGGTAGATGCTCCAATTGCCGTTATGGAAAAGGTGATGCAGGATATGAGAGAATAGTATGTTTCGCGTTACACGTTATACGATAATCAATGTATGATACGTTTTTTGACAGCCGGCGAATCGCACGGCAAAGCATTAACAGTTATTATTGATGGAATGCCTCCTGGCATACCAATTTCACGTGAGTATATCAATCATGAGCTTGAAAAACGCCAAATAGGCGCGGGCTCCGGGGGTCGCATGCACATTGAAAAGGATGAAGTTGAGATTTTGTCAGGGATTCGTTTTGGTAAAACCATCGGAAGTCCGATCTCAATGATCATCTGGAACAAAGATCATACAAACTGGGGAGAGAAAATGAGTATAGAAGAACAGCCTTCAGAAGTTGTTGACTCAGCGACGGTCACTGCACCACGGCCAGGGCATGCTGACCTTGCAGGAGTGCAAAAGCATGGATTTGACGATGTGCGAAATGTTCTGGAGCGGGCATCCGCTCGTGAAACAGCGGCACGGGTCGCAGCCGGAGGAGTGTTTAAGCAATATTTATTGACCAAACATATTGAAATAGCAAGCCATACAATTCAGATTGGCGATATTAAAGTCGTGTCCACATACACATTTGAAGGTATTAAAAAGACCTATGAAAACGATCCCGAGATACGGTGTGTTGATCCAGGGAAATCGCGTAAGATGAAACAATTGATTCAAAAAGCAATGATTGATAAAGATACACTTGGTGGTGTGGTGGAGACCTGGGCAGTCGGAGTTCCAGCCGGTTGTGGGGATTATGCACAGTGGGATACAAAATTGGATGGACAGATTGCAAAGGCTATGATGAGTATCCAGTCTGTCAAAGCCGTTGAGATCGGACATGGGATTGAAAATGCAGCAAAATTTGGCAGCGAGGTGCATGATGAGATTTATTATGATGAAAAAAAGTATTATCGTAAAACAAACAGAGCTGGAGGTATCGAAGGAGGGGTGACAAACGGCATGCCAATCATCGTCCGTGTCTATCACAAACCCATTTCAACTTTATACAAGCCATTAAAAACCGTTGATATTATCACAAAAAAACAGGTAGAAGCAATTATTGCTCGATCAGATATTTGTGTTATACCAAGGGCGGGAGTTGTGTCTGAAGCTATGTTAGCGTATATACTTGCGAGAAATATTGCAGTATGAATTTAAAATTTGCATTCTTGTTCATAGTCTTTTATAATACTTTTCATATCATGAAAAATATCGGATCGTCATTCATTATTGTCCTCCTTATTTACCGCGCGTAGGCGGGAGGCGATTTGAATGATTGACACGCACCCGCCCAAAAGGCGGTTTTTTTTGTAGAAAAAAGATAATTGACAGTTAAGAGTTACAAGTTAAGAAATAAAAAAGAAAGAAAGTAGGATTATAAATTAATAAAAATTATGTCAGACCTTCAAACCACCTCTCATTTGTTTGCATTTTTCAATGGAAAGGTCGTTCCTATTGAAAAAGCTCAGGTGAATATTCAAACAAATGCCCTGCAGTATGGTACCGGAATTTTTGCCGGAATTCGAGGATATTACAATACAAACCAAGGATTCATTTCAATATTCCGGCTTACAGACCATTTCGCACGGTTTCTCAATTCTTTAAAAATTATCGGAGTTTCGATTGAGTATTCACACAAAGATCTTGTTGAGCTAACCCTAAAACTCATGAAGAAAAATGCACCGAAAACAGACACATATATTCGTCCGTTTGCATATGCCGGGAGTTTGCAACTTTCCCCAAATCTTGAGAGGGACAATGTATTTGAGTTTGCGGAGTATATGTTCCCTTTAGGTGACTATCTGCCAACATACAAGGGGATTAAGGTTTGTATTTCTTCATGGAGGCGCATTTCAGACAATGCGATTCCCTCCCGTGCAAAAATATGCGGATCATATATAAACTCGGCGCTTGCCAAAAAAGAAGCAGTTCAAAACGGATTTGAAGAGGCAATATTCTTAAATGAAGCAGGAAATGTAGCAGAAGGATCGGCGATGAATCTGTTTATAGTGCGCGATAACGTCCTGATAACTTCTTCAAAAAGTGACGATATTCTTGAAGGGATCACGCGGCGAACAGTGATCGAGCTGGCATCTGATTTAGGATTTGCAATCGAAGAGAGAGTAGTAGATAGAAGTGAACTCTATATTGCGGATGAAGCATTTTTTTGCGGGACCGGAGCTCAGATTGCGTGGATAAAAGAGATTGATCATCGAAAAGTCGGCAATGGGAAACGCGGAAAAATTTCAGGAAAATTACAAGATCTTTTTTTCCGAGTAGTTCGAGGGGACGTTCAGGAGTATGAAACGTGGTGTACAAAAATTAAAGTTTAATATGAAACTATCAGGTTCACAAGCTGTCATTGAATCGCTGTTAAAAGAACATGTATCAGTAATATTCGGGTATCCCGGAGGGGCTATTATGCCGATTTATGATGGGCTGTATGACTATGTTTTAGCAAAAAAAATTCGTCATATTTTAGTTCGCCATGAGCAAGGTGCAGGGCATGCAGCAGAAGGTTATGGACGCATCACTGGCGAGCCTGGGGTTGTATTTGCGACATCGGGTCCGGGCGCTACCAATCTGGTTACAGCTTTGGGGGATGCGATGATGGATACCGTACCCATGGTTTGTATCACTGGACAAGTCACAAGTTCGGTGATCGGCACCGATGCATTTCAAGAAGCAGATGTGATCGGCGTTACTGCGCCAGTCACCAAATGGAACTATCAGATAACAAAGGCAAAAGAGATTCCATATATTTTCAAAAAAGCCTTTCATATTGCCCGTACCGGAAGACCAGGACCGGTTCTTATTGATATCACCAAAGATGCGCAGTTTGAAATGTGTGATTTTGAGTACCCAAAAGAAATCATTCTGAAAAGCTATAACCCAACTACCGCACCACACATCAGACAAATTGAACTTGCTGCTTCAGTGTTAAACCATGCAAAACAGCCACTGATCCTTGCAGGTCATGGAATTCATATTGCGCGAGCATATAATGAACTGTTAAAAGTGGCTGAACAAGGAGATATTCCGGTTGCGCTCACTCTTCATGGACTTTCCTCATTTCCGACAGGACACCGGCTGCATGTTGGGTTTTTAGGAATGCATGGAAATTACGGACCGAATATTCTATCAAATAAAGCCGATGTTGTACTTGCTGTTGGAATGAGGTTTGATGATCGGGTGACCGGCAAATTATCTGATTATTTACCATCGGCAAAAATTATTCATATTGATATAGATCCTGCCGAACTTAATAAAAATGTAAAAACAGAAATTCCCATTGTTGCAGATGCAAAGTTAGCGCTTGACGCACTTGCACTGCATATGCAAAAACAAAAGCACACAGCTTGGATACAGAAGTTTAAAGATTGTGATGCAAAAGAAAAGAAAAAAGTATGGGATAAAGACTGTTATCCAAAATCCGGGAAAATCAAGATGGCGGAGGCAGTAACAAGAATATCCGAAGCTACAAAAGGAGAAGCAATCGTTGTATCAGATGTAGGTCAACATCAGATGATCGCAGCAAGATATTTTAAATTTAAGTTGTATAATAGTTTTCACTCTTCTGGAGGAATGGGGACCATGGGGTACGGACTTCCGGCTTCAATGGGTGTTCAAACAGCTGTACCAAATAAACAGGTGATTTGTATTTCCGGAGATGGTGGAATTCAGATGAATATACAGGAACTTGGAACAATTGTACAGGAGAACATGGCGGTAAAAATCGTCATACTGAATAATGGATTTTTAGGAATGGTTCGTCAGTGGCAGGAGCTTTTTTTCGATAAACGGTATTCTATGGTGCATATGCAAAGTCCGGATTTTATTGCGGTTGGACAGGCATATGGCATAGCTGGTGAGAAAGTTGAGAAAAGAGAAGAGCTAAAAGAAGGAGTAGTACGGATGCTGAAATCAAAAGGTCCATATCTTTTGGAAATCAAAGTTGAACAAGAAGAAAATGTATTTCCAATGGTTCCCAGTGGAGCGTCGGTTTCTGAGGTGAGGTTGGAGTGATATTGAATGATATTAAATATTAAATATGAAAAAACTTTACACCATAACAGCGTTTACTGAAAATAAACCGGGCGTTCTCTATAGAATCGCGGATCTTTTTTTGCGTCGTAAAATCAATATCGAAAGTTTGACGGTTTCTGAAGTAAAGAATGAAGACCAATCGCGGTTTACCATTGTTGTTTATGCCGAAGCATCGCTTATTGAAAAAATTGTGAAGCAGTTATACAGAATTATTGAGGTTGTCAAGGTAATTGATTCTGTAGATACTGATCTTGTTGCACGAGAGATCGCACTTTTGAAAGTTTCAGCAAACAAACTTGAACTGCGAAAAGAGATAGAGCATTTGGCAAAAATGAGTTCATGTGTTCGCATAATAGAAGTAAAAAAAACATATCTTGTTCTTGAAAAAACCGGAACTGAAAAAGAAATCAATGATTTTTATGAACTCATGAAACCATTTGGAATTAAAGAATTTGTCCAGTCAGGACGTATTGCGGTTTTTACTACATAATATGCAAAAAGTACAAATATTCGATACAACATTACGAGATGGTGAGCAGGTTCCGGGCTGTCAGCTCAATACAGTTGAGAAGATCGAGATTGCCAAGGCGCTTGAGTCTTTAGGAGTTGATATTATTGAAGCAGGGTTTCCCATTTCTTCTCCTTGTGATTTTCAATCAGTTATTGAGATTTCAAAAGTTGTGAAAAAACCAGTTATTTGTGCTTTGACACGGGCTGTTAAAGGTGATATTGATGCGGCCGTTGCTTCACTACAATTTGCAAAGAAAAAAAGGATTCACACAGGGATTGGCGCTTCAGACATACATATCAAATATAAATTTAAGTCCACGCGAAAAGATATCCTTCAAAGAGGTATAGAGGCTGTCAAATATGCAAAGAAATTTGTTGAAGACATTGAGTTTTATGCTGAAGATGCAGGCCGTGCGGATTTGGAGTTTCTTTCGCAAATGATTGAGGCAGTGATCAACGCTGGAGCAACAGTGGTAAATATTCCCGATACAACCGGCTATAATCTTCCTCATGTGTATGGCGCAAAAATCAAGTATCTGAAAGAGCATGTTTCAAATATCCATAAGGCCATTATCTCGGTGCATTGTCACAATGATTTAGGTCTTGCAACAGCCAATGCTATGGCTGGAATTGAAAACGGCGCACGTCAGGTCGAGGCAACCGTAAACGGTATTGGCGAGCGGGCAGGAAATACGTCGCTTGAAGAAGTGGTGATGATCATGCGGACCCACAAACTTGCTTATGATACGCATATAAATACAAAAAAAATATACCCAACAAGCAGACTTGTTTCAAAATTGATGAATATGCCGGTACAGCCAAATAAAGCAATTGTTGGAAAAAATGCCTTTGCTCATTCGTCAGGAATTCATCAAGATGGTATATTAAAACAACGGGAAAATTATGAGATTATTGATCCGTATGAAAAATTTTTGGAGCTTGCGGATTCAAAAAAGCACATAAATGATGAAGATCTTCATATGCTTATGGGGAAAACATTGATCGTGCAGAAAAAGTTACAGATTGAGCTTATTGAAGTAGTCTGTGGATTTCCTCTAAAACCAATGGCTACGGTCAAGATGCGTATTGATGGTGTTGAGCATAAGGCAGTTGCAAATGGCAATGGTCCAGTTGATGCATCGTACAAGGCCGTTAATCAGGTGATTACGCAAGCAGGTATTCTGAAAACACTCCCGATTTTGCAGGAGTTTTTGATTCAGGCTCTCACCAAAGGAAGTGATGATGTGAGTAAAGTGAATGTGCAGCTTGAATATAAAGATACTATATATTATGGATTTGGATCTGATACGGATATTGTTGTGGCATCTGTTTGGGCGTATGTTGATGGAATAAATAAAATTATCAGTTAATTTTTAATGAAACTTACTATACAAGATATTGAAAAAGCAGCAAAAAGGCTTGTTGGAGTTGCAGAAAAAACTCCCCTTCAGTTCAACAATCGTTTATCAAAAAAGTACGGCGCCAAAATTTATTTAAAGCGTGAGGATCTTCAGGAGGTGCGTTCCTTCAAAATACGGGGAGCATACAATAAAATGACATCGTTATCAAACGGTGAGAAAAAGAAAGGAGTCGTGTGTGCAAGTGCGGGCAATCACGCCCAAGGTGTTGCGTGGAGCTGCAATGCCTTGAAGGTTCACGGAACCATTTTTATGCCGACTGTGACTCCAAATCAAAAAATAGATAAAGTCCAGCATTTTGGCAATGGATATGTTGATATTAAACTTGTTGGCGCAACATTCGATGATGCAAGTGCTGCTTCACAGGAGTTTGCAAAGAAAACAGGAGCAGTATATGTGCATCCCTTTAATGATCCATTGACAATCGCAGGTCAGGGTACTGTTGGAAAGGAAATCGTCAAAAAGTTAGGAAAGAATATTGACTATGTATTGTCCTGCATTGGTGGCGGTGGCTTGATCTCGGGAGTTGCAACGTATATCAAAAATCAGATTCCTCAATCTCGTATTATTGGCGTTGAGCCATCAGGAGCTGCAGGAATGCAGGAGTCTCTAAAAAAAAATCAGGTCGTTACTCTTGAAACAATCGATACATTTGTTGACGGAGCAGCAGTGAGGACTGTAGGCGATTTGACTTTTCAGATAGTCAAAAAATATGTTGACAATGTCATTGTCGTACCTGAGGGAAAAGTCTGCACCGCAATGATTGAACTTTACCAAAATGAAGGAATTGTGACAGAGCCAGCTGGAGCACTTTCTGTATCTGCACTTGATCATATTGCAGAAAAAATGAAAGGCAAAACCGTTGTGTGCATCATAAGTGGCGGCAACAATGACATACTGCGCTATCCGGAAATAATGGAAAAAAGTTTGGTGTATCAAGGCAGAAAACATTATTTTCTTATTGAGTTTGCACAAAAACCAGGACAACTCAAACGCATGCTGGATAATGCCCTTGGCCCAAATGACGATATTGTTCGTTTTGAGTATATGAAAAAAACAAATAAAGAAAAGGCACCGGCATTGGTCGGGCTTGAGCCTCGAGATAAAAAGGATTTGAAGCCTTTGCTTGCGCGGATGGATGAGATTGAACTGAAATACACAAAATTATCTGAAAAAGACATGTTATATGAATATTTAGTCTAATCATATGTCAAAAAAAGGGAATGGAACACGTTATGAAAATAAAAAAAATTTGAAGGCGCGAAGTACGATATTAACAAGCAGACATGGAGAAAAGAATTGGGTAAAAAGAGCTCCTGCGCGCGCGATGATGCGGGCAGTTGGATATGAAGATGCTGATTTTGAAAAGCCTTTGATTTGTGTGGCTTCACCATACTCTGATGTTTCTCCATGCAATGCTCATATTGAAGAACTGGGAAAAATTGCAGAGAGAAAGATTGTCAAATGTGGGGGCAGGCCATATATTTTTGGTACACCGGTTATTACTGATGGAGAAACAATGGGAACAGAAGGGATGAAGTATTCGCTTGTTTCTCGTGAGTGGATCGCAGATTCGATCGAGATGATGAGCGAGGCATACATGGCAGATGGAACCATTGCCTTTTCCGGATGTGATAAGACAATTCCAGCATCGCTCATGCCCCTTGCGCGCAACAACACAATTGGTATTACATTATATGGTGGATCCATTTTACCGGGTACCTATGAAGGACGAGATTTGAATATTGTTTCGGTATTTGAGGCAGTTGGTGCTTTGAGTGCGGGGAAAATATCCAAAAAAGAGTTTCATGAGATCGAGTGTCGATCATGCCCCTGTGCAGGGGCATGCGGAGGCATGTATACCGCAAATACCATGGCAAGTGCCATTGAGGCGCTTGGTATGTCTGTGCCGGGAAGCGCCTCTCATCCTGCGATGAGCCATTCGGGAAAAATATCTCAAAAAAAGATCGAGGATATCAAGCATACAGTTGAAGCATTGTTTAATTTGATGAAGAAAGGGATGAGAGTCCGAGATATTTTGACGCGTCAAGCATTTGAAAATGCAATTGTCGTTGTCCAGGCTTTGGGAGGTTCGACCAATGCGGTTTTGCATTTATTGGCAATTGCTCATGAGGCAGATGTGAAACTATCTATCGATGATTTTGAATCTATCGGTAAAAACGTACCGCTTATTGGCAATTTCAGCCCATCCGGTGATTATATGATGGAGCATTTAGACAAGATCGGTGGTATTCCAATGGTAATGAAAATGCTTTTTGATGCTGGGTTGATTCACGGCAACTGTATGACGGTCACTGGAAAAACAGTTGAAGAAAATTTGAAAAATATTTCAAAAAGACCTGAAAATCAAAATGTTGTTGCGCGTATTGAAAAACCATTTGCACCACCCGGTAATCATATCGTCATAATGAAAGGCGATCTGGCAAAAGAAGGGGCGGTTATGAAGTTGAGCGGCCGGGAAATGAAGCGCATGAAAGGTCATGCTCGTGTTTTTGAGTGTGAAGACGATGCAATGACCGCGATCTTACATCATAAAATAAAACATGGAGATGTTATTATTATCCGTCATGAAGGCCCGAAAGGCGGACCAGGCATGCGGGAAATGTTATCTCCATCTGCCGCTTTGGTCGGTGCGGGACTGGGGAAAGATGTAGCACTTATCACGGATGGGAGATTTTCAGGGGGAACTCATGGTATTATGATTGGGCATGTGGCGCCTGAGGCTGCGGTTGGCGGACCAATTGGTCTGGTTGAGGAAGGTGATGTGATTGATATCAATGTTGAGAAGCGAAGAATTGATATTCAGGTTGATAGGAAAAAAATGGAGAAGCGCAGAATGATATACAAAGAGCCAAATCAAAAATATCCACGAGGAATTTTAGCAAAGTATCGGAGATTAGTAGGAAGCGCAGCAAAGGGAGCGGTAACAAGTTAAATTGTACTATGAAATATATTCATACAGATAGAGCGCCAAAAGCAGTTGGGCCGTATTCGCAGACAATAGAAGCAAATGGTCTCATATTTTGTTCCGGTCAAATCGGCATTAATCCTGAAACAGGAACACTTGTTGAAGGAATCGAATTTCAGACAAATCAAGTTCTAGAAAATCTGAAAGCAGTGCTTGAAGCAGCGGGATCTTCACTAAATAAAACAGTAAAGACAACTGTTTTTATAACCAATATGGAAGATTATGGAGCAATGAACAAAGTCTATAGTAGTTTTTTTGCCGAAAACAAGCCTGCGCGAATGAATTTCGGCGGCACTTTCGAAAACGTCGTGACACGAGAAGAGTTTCCGCTTTCCAAAGCACAGGAAGTTTTGAAAAATGAAACAGTCGCAGTGCTTGGATATGGCGTGCAAGGACCAGGCCAATCTTTAAATATGAAAGACAATGGCATCAATGTCATTGTTGGTCAAAGAAAAGGATCGCAGACATGGGAAAAAGCTGTTGCAGACGGCTGGATTGAGGGAGAAACATTATTTGAACTTGAAGAAGCAGCAAAGCGTGGGACAGTTATTTTATATCTTTTATCAGATGCCGGACAAAAAGCATTTTGGCCAAAATTAAAACCTCATTTAACCAAAGGAAAAACACTCTATTTTTCACATGGATTTGCTATCACGTTTAGCCAAGAAACTGGTATTGTACCTCCTGCAGATATTGATGTTGTGCTTGTTGCGCCAAAAGGGTCAGGGCTTACTGTTCGCAGAAACTTTCTTGATGGAAGCGGAATAAATAGTTCATACGCTGTATATCAGGATTTTACGAAAAACGCGCAGGAAAAAACAAAAGCACTTGGCATTGCAGTAGGCTCAGGATATTTGTTTGAAACAACGTTCAAAAATGAAGTATTGAGTGATTTGACCGGAGAGCGTGGAATACTTGTTGGAGCTCTTGAGGGATTATTTGAAGCGCAGTACAACGAACTTCGAAAACATGGACACTCACCGTCAGAAAGCTTTAATGAAACGGTTGAAGAATTAACACAAAGTTTGATTCGCTTGGTTGGGGAAAATGGCATGGACTGGATGCTTGCAAATATTTCAACAACAGCAAAGCGCGGGGCATTAGATTGGAAAGATAAATTCCGTGATGCAACTGCTCCGGTATTATGGAGCTCTGGAAAGCGGGGAAAAAAGTACGGGAATTACGGCCTGAAAATTGGAAAAAATAATATGCCACAAACTCTTTTTGACAAAATTTGGGATGCGCATATCGTTTCTCAGGAAAAAAATTTTCCTGAAGTTATTTTTATTGATGCACACTTTATTCATGAAGTGACATCACCTCAGGCATTTGCTGGGTTACGAACACGCGGGATATCGGTACATTCACCCAAACGTACTTGGGCGACTGCCGACCATGGTGTGCCGACAAAAAATCAACATCTTCCTATTAAAGATCTTTTATCGGCAAAACAAGTACAAACACTTGAGGATAACTGCAAAAATTTTGGAATCGAACTTTTCGGACTCGGACATCCGTGGCAGGGAATTGTGCATGTTATTGGTCCTGAGCTTGGGATTACCAAACCCGGTATGACGATTGTTTGTGGAGATAGTCATACGGCCACGCATGGTGCATTTGGAGCAGTTGCATTTGGGATTGGCACAAGCGAAGTGGAGCAGGTTCTCGCATCACAAACAATCCTGCAGCACAAGCCGAAAACCATGAAAATTGAAATAAACGGAACAGTACAAAAAGGGGTAGTTGCAAAAGATATTATTCTCTATATTATTTCAAAACTTTCCTCATCAGGGGGGACTGGATATTTTGTCGAATATACAGGAGACACTATTCAAAGTCTTTCGATGGAAGCTCGGATGACGATCTGCAATATGAGTATTGAGATGGGAGCACGAGGCGGTATGATCGCACCAGATACAGTTACCTACTCATATATGAAAGGACGAGAGTTCATGCCAAAGGGATCGGATTGGGACAAAGCAGTTTTGTACTGGAAAACATTGCCAAGTGATGAGGGTGCGAAATATGATCGAATTGAGTCATTTGATGCATCAGATATCGAACCAATGATCACCTATGGTACAAATCCGGGAATGGGAATGAAAATAAATGATCAAATACCAATGATCAATGATCAAAAAACAGATTCGGAAAAGAAACAATTGAAAAAATCACTTGCATATATGGAACTGAAAGAAGGTCAAAAAATGATTGGTCAAAAAGTAGATTATGTATTTTTCGGCAGCTGTACCAATTCCCGTATCGAAGATTTTCGAGAAGCGGCAAAAATCCTAAACAAAAGAAAAAAAGCCAAAAATATCATTGCTTTGCTAGTACCCGGATCTACACAAGTACTTAAACAGGCCAGAAAAGAAGGTTTAACTAC
>Ga0075674_113_pt1 | contig 12837 bp, 12 predicted proteins | sample RifGroA2_FD_68243 | JGI IMG/M metagenome (GOLD analysis project Ga0075674, IMG submission 68243) | Microgenomates (Roizmanbacteria) bacterium GW2011_GWA2_37_7
ATTATTCACACATGGTTATTCTCGTTTCTATCACATTGTTCTTGTTCGGTTCAATTATCGCGAGCTTTGTCGGTGTGATTGTTGCGCGACTTAACACAGGAGAAGGGTTTCTAACAAGCCGTTCTCGTTGTGACGCCTGCAATGCTCCTCTATCGTTGTTTTCGCTCGTACCAGTTTTCTCTTATATTGTTTCTGGTGGACGCGCGCGCTGTTGCAGCGCGCGCGTTTCGCTCTGGGGTCCTATAACGGAGCTACTTCTCGGTAGTTTATTTGTCCTCATGTATCTGCAAGTTGGCCACTACTTCTGAGATGATTACTTTCTTCTCCGCTCGTCCAATCGCTTGTTTGTAACGGATACGAACGGCATCTAAATATCCTGCTTTTGTTTGTCCTGTCATAGTAGTTGCTACCGAAATTATTAATATTCTTCGGTAACAGTACTATATCATGCAATGTATCAAACCCTATCAAGCCTTCGGTAACACTTTTATATCATGCAACACGATTATCCTAGCATTAAAATCATTCATAATGGTATGATAACTCAAAATTTAGTGATAAAATAAAATTATATGATGAATATCGTTGAAAAAAATCCAAAGGTTCTCGGTGGAACTCCAGTTATGAAAGGTACTCGTATTCCAGTTTCTCGTATAATGGCTCTTATAGGTATGGACTATAAACTGGTTCAGCTCAAAAAAGAGTTTCCCAGATTAAAAAACTTTACAAAAAACGATTTTGAGGAGATGCTCCATTTTTACGGATCTCATATATAAATATCGATAAACAATCAAAAGGAAAATCAAAAAAATTCAGATTACTTCTTGACGAAGCTTTTGCTAAAACCTCTACATTTATTCATCTTCTTAAAAAAGCTAACGTTGAACACATCTTAAACTTGGGCTACACCAGACAAATTGATGATCAAGATATTTATAATTGCGCTATCAAAACAAATAGGTTTGTTGTCACGATAAATTTCAAAGATTTCAAAAAACTCATTCCTTCTTCTCTATCCAATGAAGACATCGACCTCATATTGTCAAATTTTGTTTCTAAACATAATTCTGCAGAATGTTTAGGTCAGGCTATAAAAATTACTCAAGGAGATGCAGCGATAATTAAGAAAAATTGTTAATTGTAATTAAAACTACATATTATAATATGATAATGACATACTCCTCGACGCAGAGCGTCGAGGTATCTTGTTTGTCATCCCGAACTTGATTCGGGATCCAGTCTGGATTCCCGCCGGAGCCTGCCCTCGACCCCGATCTGGGGCGGGAATGACACATGAGCTTTCGCGACAAGAGAGCGTCGGGGAATTAGACCCTGATTAGGATTAAAATTGAGAGATAATTATGCAATATTTTTTTAAACACCACGAGAAAAATTTATGAAAAATAAAACACTGTATCTTTTTATTGATGAATCAGGGAATTTTGATTTTTCTTCTGGTGGTACAAAATATTTTATTCTTACGGCATTGAGTACTACGAACCCATATTCCGTAGGTTCTTCTCTTCTTGAACTACGGTATCAGCTCTTGCCTAACTATTCCGGCGGAAGAGCTTTAGAAGAAAACGGTTATTTCCATGCAGCAGAAGATGCGCAATCTGTCCGTGATGCTGTCTTTTCAACTATTATGAAAAATGAAACAGACATGCGAGTAGATGCTGTAATTGCCCAGAAAAACAGGGCAAATCCTAAATTTCACGCCCAACAATTAGAGCTTTATCAAAACATGGGAAAGGCATTGCTGAAATACACATTTAACAGGGCGGTGTGGGGAAACTATGATCATGTTGTTTTGGTTTTTAGCAGTTTATTTGATAAAAAAAAGCGGGGAATTCTTAAACAAACATTTAAATCACTTATAAAAAGAATTGCTGACAAGCCTTATTCTCTATATTTTCATGATTCCAAGTTTGATCTTTGCAATCAAGCAGTTGATTATTTTGGGTGGGCGGTATATAGAAAATGGGAATCTAAAGATAAAAGATCTTATAATTTGGTGAGTAATTTAATCAAGTCAGAATTTCCAATTTTTAACAGAGGAAAAACTGAATATTATGAATATAATAAATGACCCCCCTAATTATCCTTTCGGAAGAGCCCAGGGGCTCTTATCAAGAGGGGGGGACGTTTAATATTAGTTTAGCAAATATTAATAATAAGTCAATATGCAGTATTTTTTTAAACAACACGAGGAAAATTTTAAGGAGTGGAGGAAAAAATATGAAGGAATTCCTCCAGCCGGTGCAGCTTATTTGAAACACCTTAATTCTTCTCACTTCAAACCAAACCTCGAGCTTTGGAACGAAAAACAATGGAAAAAAGTACATCCATTTTTTTTCAATTCATACCTCCCTCTCAAAGATCGCTTATCACTTCATATTATGCAAGCCGGAGAAAGTTCTGCCGGCGTTCGAGCTGGAAATATTCTCATTGGCAATATTCAGCAAATTTATGAGCGAACAGATAACTGGAAAGTCATAATGGAAAATGTAGACTCATTGGTAATTTTCAACGATGAGGCGCACAATACAAAAGCCGAACAATACAACAATTTGATAAATAAATTAAAACCAAAAAGATTGTTTCGATTAGATACAACAGCCACACCTGATAGACTTGATGGTTTACATCCTGATAGCGAGATGATTTTTGTCTATGGAATAGCCGAAGCAATGAGAGACAAAATTATTAAACGGATTGTGGTTTTTCATCCTGATGTAAGAAAAGTGCATTTGACTTACGACGATTTGGAAACCGGAAAAACAATATCCGCAGAGGAAGTCCCATGGGAAGAAATTGAAAAGCGCAAAATTCCTGCCCGCAGATATATCACCAGCATTAAACCAATGCGACAGCAACTGGCAATTGCTCTTGAACTTTTGAAAAGACAAAGAATTTCAGTACCAAGAGGAAAAGATGGAGAACCAAGATTTAAACCACTTTTGTTTGTTATCGCCTTATCTATTAAAGATGCAGAAATATTGTTGCGACTTATTCAATCTGTTCCAAGCCCAAAAACGAGTTGAGGGAATTTTGACTGGCGTATTGGGATAGTGAAATCTAATATGAACATAACTATCGAAAATTTAACTTTTCTTCTCACATTATTAGCATTATATTTTGCGTATTATCAGTGGGTTAAAACTGCGAGAGAAAAACGCAATCATTTGCTTAAAGTGTTGAAGGTACAACTTGATTGTCTTGGGCCATGGATGGGCTCAACAGGATCCGGGTACGGAGAAGAGCTTACAGAAGAACAAAAATTTGATAACGCTAATCCTTTTAAGCTGATTTATGAGACTTCCTCTGAAGCTCTAATAACCCTTAATATGCTTGATAATATAACAAATGTTGAAGAAGAGACAATTGGTGAATTAAATCAACTTTATTATGATCTTGTCAGAATAAAAAATATACAAGCTTTCCGTAATGGTTATATATTGAGTGATATTGACACTAGTAATGCGCTCGCAAAGAAAATAAAAGATTACTTATGCAACAACCAAATAAAATCATTTATTAAATTCGTAAAAACAGTTGGGGAGGAAAATGAAAAAATAATGCTTGAGCGTTTGGTGCGCTATGGAAAAATTTTGCATTGTGAAGTCATTGGTAATAAAGATAGAGCAGCTCGACAGCACTGGGAAAAACTTCAAGGGTGGGTAAAAAAAGAGTTAGTCCCAAAAAATGATTATATTTTTAATATAATAACCTTCGTTTTTCTACTTGGAACAGCTTATGGATTAAATTTATTCCATTATTCAAACATTTATTTTTGGTTAGCGATTTTTCTTATTGAATTGTTCATAAGTATGTCAAATGGGGCACTAGATTGGACACTTTTAAAGTATAAATATAAGAGAAGTATATAAATTATTTATGAACACCTTCAAACAATCAGCAATTGAAATGTTACTCCCGACGCAGAGCGTTGGGGAATTAGACCCTGGATGGGATAATTATTAAATAACATATGACGTATAAAATAATAGATGATCAATTTGACAGAACGACATTCAATCAGCATGCTTATCACCCCCTGCAGAGTTTCGAATGGGGCGAAGTACGAAAGAATACAGGTGTTTCAATTCTTCGGATCGGCGAATTTGATCAAAATACTCTCATAAACGTTTTTACCATGACCGTGCATTCTATACCGCATACTTCTTTCAAAATCGGTTATATACCCAGATCTGTACTTCCAAGTGAAAAACTACTGACATTTCTGACAACATATGGCAAAACCAATCGGTTTTTATTTCTGAAATTCGAGCCGTATGAAATAGCATCTGATAACAGCCGAAGATTAATACAGAACCTGCGGCATACCATCAGCAATTTCCAGGAATCAGCTCATCCTCTTTTTCCAAAATGGACACAAACGCTCGATCTTTCAGCAGATGAAGATACGCTTTTGAAAAATATGAAATCAAAGACTCGATATAACATGCGGTATGCTATACGAAAAGGAATTATGGTACGAGAGGAATCAAATGATAAGGGTTTCAATGTTTTTTCTGATCTTTACTTTACAACCACGAAGCGACAGAAATATCGAGGGCACGATCAATCGTATCATCAAGCTATATGGGATGGTTTGAAAAATAAATATGCACATATTCTGGTCGCATATTACAATTCTATGCCACTTGCAGCCTATGAACTTTTTTTGTTTAAAGATCGATTCTATTATCCGTACGGCGGATCATCTCCAGAGCATCGTGAACTTATGGCATCAAATCTCCTCATGTGGGAAGCGATAAAACTTGGAAAAAATCTCAAAGCTCAAACATTTGATATGTGGGGTTCTTTACCTCCGTCTTATGACCGCAACGGAAAGTGGTCAGGTTTTACCAGATTCAAGGAAGGATATGGAACTGAATTTGTTGAGTTTGTTGGGAGTTATGATTTGGTGATTAATCCAGTATTGTATCCTCTATTTAGCATGATGTATTATTTTCGAAGTAAACTGTTTCTCTAAATCTGTTGACTATTAGTTTACATTTTCTTTTACTTTTTCCAGCATAAGTTGAGATCTGCGAGCAGTAAACATTTTTTTCTTGTTGGGGAAAACAAGAACAGCTTTAATAACATCGTCCACATGACTTGCATATATAAACACGAGATCCTCTTTGACTTTGTCCGGAATATCGACAAGATCCTTTTTATTTTCAAAGGGTATGATAACAGATTTTATTTTTGCTCGATGTGCGGCAATAACTTTTTCTTTCAGTCCTCCGATCTCAGTCACTCTACCACGAAGGGTTATCTCCCCGGTCATGGCAATATCGCGTTTCACCGGGATTCCTGTCAATGATGACACCATTGAACTGACAATCGCAACTCCCGCAGATGGCCCATCTTTTGGAACAGCTCCCTCAGGAACATGCACGTGAATATCAGTGTCGCTAAAAAATTTCTTCTCAAGTTTAAACGTGTCCCATCGAGCACGAATATACGTAAGCGCTGCCTGGCAGGATTCTTTCATCACTTCGCCAAGGTTCCCTGTCAAAGTAAGCGTTCCTTTTCCCGGCATATTGGCAACCTCAATAAATAGTATATCTCCGCCTGCCTGTGTCCACGCAAGACCAGTTGTAATGCCGATCGTATCTTTATCTTCGATCATTGAATCTGAGTATTTATACGGTCCTAAGTATTTTTCTACGTCAGTTTTGCCAACTGATTTTTTTAATCCTTTAATTTTCTTTTCAACAATGTCCCGTGCAACTTTTCGAAATACTGTTGCAATTTGCCGCTCCAGTTCACGTACTCCTGCTTCGCGTGTAAATCGTCGAATAATGATATGAAGAGCGCCATCAGTGACTGATATTTTCTTCTCAGGAATATGATGTGCGCCTAACTGTTTTGGAATCAGATAGTTTTTTGCTATACTAAATTTTTCGTCTTCAGTGTATCCTGCAAAATATATGATTTCCAACCTGTCGCGAAGAGCATCAGGAATAGTATCAAGAATATTTGCTGTTGTTATAAAAAATACATCAGATAAATCAAACGCAACCTCTAAATAATGATCTGAAAACGAATGGTTTTGCTCTGGATCTAGCGCCTCCAACAATGCTGATGAGGGATCACCCCGATAATCTCCTCCGATTTTATCTATCTCATCAAGCATAAAAACCGGATTTTTTGTTCCTGCCTGCTTTATTCCTTGGATCATGCGACCAGGAAGAGCGCCAACATATGTACGTCTATGACCACGTATCTCTGCTTCATCTCTGATACCTCCAAGAGAAATCTTGACAAACTCACGACCAAGAGCTCTTGCAATGGACTTGCCAAGTGATGTTTTTCCAACGCCGGGAGGACCGACAAAACATAAAATCGAAGGCTGATTTTCACGTTTATGGATTGAAAATTTACCATCTTGTTCTTGCTTTTTTTTATCTCCTATTTCCTGCATACTTTTCAGCTTCATGACGGCAAGAAACTCAATAATCCGTTCTTTCACTTTTTTCAGACCAAAATGATCCTCATCAAGAATAGTCTCAGCAAGCTTGATATCTATATTTTGCTCAGAAGCCTTACTCCAAGGCAGCTCCACAAGCCAATCAAGATATGAACGGATATATGATGCTTCAGGATTGTATTGAGACATCTGAGTCAACCGCTTGAGTTCTTTTACTGCTTTTTTCTGTACTTCTTTTGGCATCAGGGCTTCTTTAATTTTCTTTCGATACTCATCTGCTTCTACGTTGTCTCCCTTATCTCCAAGCTCTTCTTCAATTGTTTTCATTTTTTCTCGAAGAAAAGTATCTCTCATATTCTTTTCAAACTTTTTTTGTGTTTTGTTTGAAATATTATGTTCAAGCTCAAGCACTTTGATCTCTTTGTTGATATACTCAACCTCATTTTGAAGTCTTATTTTCAGATCTGTTTCTTCAAGAAGTTTCTGACGCTCGTTTGTCTTGATATCAAGAATCATCGCAACTTGATTGGAAAAATTATGCGAAGACTGAATATTGAGAATATTCATCAAGAATACAAAATCGATTGTTTTTCCCAAATTTATGGCTTTTTTAACCTGTCCAGAAATATACTTAACAATTGCCAAAATTTCCTCTGTTTCTTGTGAAGACTCTAATATCTCAGAAACTGAAGCGATAAAATATGGCTCTGTCTGAGTGTATGAATCTATATTAACTTTATATAATCCTTTAACCAAAGCATTGATCTGTCCCTTATCGCCAGTTGCGATTTTGTCGATCTGTGCAACTACTCCTACGTCATATAAATCAGTTGTCTGCGGATCATCAAGTTCCATCTTTTTTTGCATAACAAGAACTACTTTTTTTTCTTCGTTCATTGCGTTCTTCATCGCTGTCACGCTTTTATTTCGCCCAAATACCAGCACATTTTCTGCAGATGGAAATACTATGCCATCTCGTATTGCCACAATAGGATAAAGTTGATTTTTATTTGTTGTATTTTCAGACATATGTTAGCAGTATATTAGATTGATTGCTAAAAGTCAAGATACGAATTTCAAGGGAATTATCTATACAAATTCCGAGGTAAATGGTTCAAAATCAGCGTATCTTTGTCGGGATACAAGCGGTGTTTCAAGCTGGGGAATGCGCTCATGATACGCTGCTTTATCTTCTTTATACAAAATACCTATGGGGAACTTTTCTTCAAGCACCTCCATACTTTTCATCAAAGCCATTTTTTTATCATTTGGTTTATAATCTTCTTTAAGCTTGTGGGTGTTCTTCAGAAAATACTGGTATGTATTGATTTTGTTGAATGTGACACATGGCTGTAAAATATTCACTAATGAAAATCCTTTGTGCGAGATTGCTGCTTTCATAATTTCGATAAGTGATCGCACATCACCTGCAAATCCTTGTGATACAAATGTAGCGCCTTGTGATATCGCAAGCGCCAGTGGATTCACTGGGATTTCGATAATTCCACGCGGGGTTGATTTTGACTTAAATCCTTGTTTTGCAGTTGGAGCAACCTGACCAGTAGTCAGTCCATACACCATGTTGTCATGAACAATGACCGTAATATCGTGATTTCCGCGACATGCATGAATAAAATGATTTCCTCCCTCGCCGTATATTCCGCCATCTCCTCCAATAACAATGGTTTTCATCTCGTGATGTGCTGTTTTCATGCCGACAGCTGTTGGGATTGCCCTGCCATGAAGACCATGCGCCGCATACCCATTCAAAAAATCATTCATATTTCCCGAACATCCGATATCAAATGAAAGAAAAATTGTCGACGGGTCATACCCAAGCTGCTCAAGCGCAGTTTTTATCCCAACTCGTATCCCCCAGTCTCCACATCCTGGACACCAAGTTGGAGCATAACCATCAAATGTTATATCTGACATGTTTTACTAAAAAATTAAATAATCAATTATTCGTAACTGCTGCAAACTTTTCCAGCTTGTATAATATATCTTCTTCTTGCTGCGTTTTGATGTTTTCTTTATTGACTTTGATTCGCTCATTTGTATTGATGTCATCTTGAACCTTGCTTTTAATTCCGTTAAATCGTTCATGCGTTTTTTTGGATGAAGATCCACCAGTTATATAATTTCGAATTTCTTCTGGCCAAATCGGACGGCCATCATATTTTAATAATTTTTCTTTTATTTCAATACCTGTTTGCATGCGCAATAATTGACCAAACTGACCATGTGAATTATTCTCAACAAGAATCATTCGCTTCCCATCACATCGTGAAAAAAGCTGCTTTATTGGTTCCTGTGGTATTGGGTATACATGAGTAAAATGAATATATGCTGTTTTTTGGTTGGTGAGCATTTTTTGTGCTTCAATAATCGGACCTTTGTTTGCTCCCCATGAAATAATCACAATGGATGCTTCTTTGAGTTCTCCAAAAATTTTTGGTTGCACAAAATGATTTTTAAAATATGTTTGTGTTTTTGTATTCCGCTTATCAACTTGTTTTATCCGTTCTTCGCTGTTTTCTGTTGTATGCGAGTCTTCTCCATGCTCATAGGAATTGGCTTGATAATATACTCCTTTTTTTCCTGGGATTAACATCTCTGATATTCCATCATCCTCGTGTTTATATCGTAAATATGGTGATTGCCTTGTATCAATCGTTATCTTCCCTCGATCAATTGTATGATTTTGTAATTTCTTATCAATTTCTTCTTTCATTACTGACTTATGAGATTCTGATAGAAATTTATCAGAAACAACTATCACAGCAGTCTGATAGATATCTGCAAGATCAAATGCCTTCAGAGTGAGATCTACCATCTCCTCAGGGTCTCCAGGTGCAAGCACAATTATCTGGAACTCACCATGACCCGCATGAGTTGCAAATAGCAAATCTCCCTGCTCTGTCCATGTCGGCATACCTGTAGCAGGACCAGGTCTCATCGAAAGAAACACAACAATGGGAATCTCAGCAATTCCTGCATAAGAAATCCCCTCAACCATGAGTGCAAATCCACCACCAGAAGTCCCCACAGCTGATCGTGCTCCTGCATATGATGCACCGAGTGCTGAGTTTATGACCGATATTTCATCTTCGGGATGGCGCACCACCATCTTGTTTTTATATTGCCATGCAGCTAAAATTTGAAGCACTGACGAAGCAGGAGTCATAGGATATGCAGCATAATAACGGCAATCTGCTCCCATCGTTGCTAGTGAGAATGCCTCATTGCCAGTCACAACCATTTTTGGTTGTGTGACATCTTTTTTCTTGAGAATATCAAGCTGTACCGTACTTTTTTTAGCCTCTTCAAAACCGATTTTTGCAAGTTTCAAGTTGAAATTGATAACTTCCGCACCTTTTTTATCAAACTGCTGATGAATAATATTCTCAAAAACCGAAAGCTCCCCACCAAGAACTGCAATGCTCGCTCCAACTGCAATAGTATTTACCATCATTTGATCTATTTTTTCCTCTTTTTTAATCTTAGTAAAACCGATCGGAGCCTTTACACAGGGATATTCAAACTCAAACACTTCCGGATCAAAAATAACAATGGTTTTTTCATGAATCCGATATTTATGAAGATCAAACGTTTCTTTATTCAGACAGACCAGAAGGTCAATCTCCCATTTTTGCGCAGTAATTTCATCATTTGAAACAACGACTTCATAAGTATTGTGTCCTCCACGGATGAGTGAGGGATACTCGGCATAATCAAAGATATGATAGCCTGATCTAGTCGCAATTTTCGAAAAAACTAATCCAGAAGTCATTATGCCAAACCCCGCTTCACCGCCGATTTTCCAGTTAAATTTCATATGATTATGTTACACGTTTTATAACTTGAGTTGCAACCTCGGTTTTTCAAATAATCAAATGTTACAACCTCATTATTAACTATATGATGTAGTCGAAGATTGTTCGCATATCATTGCAAAAGATTATTAAGGAAAAATCTTATTTCCGTCTTTATCCTCAATTATTATTGCAGCAGTGGGACATCCACGTGCAGCGTCGATAATTGACTCATTTGTGTCTTGGTCTGCAGTATCCAAAACAATTGCTTTTGCCTCAGAATCCATGACAAACGTATGAGGTGCAATTGCAACACAGGTTGCAGCTCCAATACAAAGATCGCGGTCAACATGAAATTTGAGATCGCGGACTGCCACAGGTCCTGATGGACTTGACGGATTTTTGAGTTTTTGGTCGTCAGACATAAAATATTTTATAAATTACTAATTGTTTTCATTTGGGCGAACTAATTGTGCATTACGAGTCCATTAATTTTTTAAGAGCCTCCCAGCTCAAAAGAGCACACTTTATACGATTTGGGGTGAGCTCGATATTCAATAATCTTAACACATCATCTTTTGAAATTTCTACTAAATCCTTCACTCTTTTTCCTTTTACATACTCAGTCAACATCGAAGCAGATGCGATCGAGATTGCACATCCTACAGCCGTAAACCCGATCTCCACTACTTTACCGTTCTTTTCGATTAGCTCCATATGAAGTTCGTCACCACATAATGGATTGCTTACATCAACAGTCGATGTCGGCACATCCAGTTTCTTATTGTTTCGAGGATATTGATAGTGATCTAAAATAATATCTGCGTAAATTGACATATGGTTTTATAGCTTCAAAACTTCGTAAATTACATCTCATTTTAACAATTGACAATTGTTATCAAACTTAGTGTCAAACTAAGAGTATTAAACCCTAAAAGAGATTAAAAACTTTTACGCTATAGACCGACTGAAGGCTTGCAAGTTTGTGTGCAAGCCATGAAATTGTCTTGGTCTTTCCGCTTCCGGCGCTGTGTTGAATAAGATATTGCTGTCCGGCTCCGTGCTCTCGCGCGGGTCACGGTCGTAGCGATATTGCTTGATCGCATCTTGAACATTTTGTCCGGTCAAATAGTTTTTCAGCTCCAGCGTAGAAATCGGCAATCCATTCAAGAAAATTACTGTGTCCAGCGACTTACCGTCTTTTTTGCTAAACTTTACTTGCCGCATTATTGAAAAAATATTATTTTGGTGTAAAAGCGCATGTTCCGGATTCAAAGTGCTTTCCGGCGCGAAATATACCAGATTAAAGCGCGATCCATAATCGGCAAAACCCTTGCGAAACACATCCAAAATTCCGCGCGATTCAATCTCGGTTTTGAGACGATAAACGAATTTTGATTTTACTTCTTCGCCGTGCTGTTCTTTGAGCTTTTCCCATTCTTTGGGCTGGGTGGCGTAGATAAATTCAAAAAGCATTTCCTCATCCATGCAGGATTCGGCATTATAATTTTTCGGCTCACGCTTGCGATAGCCGGAAGCGGTCAAAACCGTTTCAATATGCGCTTCAAATGATTTTTCGGATATGTCCATCATATTCTTTATTTAATATTTTTTACGCGCGATTCACGAAAAACCTCGTCGAAAATTTCGTAATAATCAGCATAAATATATTTCTGCCCATAATCGGCATCGCCAAGAGACTCAAGTATCCTGAGACCCTTGAGTCGTTTGATCATGTTGTATGCGCCTTGTGGACTGAAACCTGTCCATTTCATAATCTCTGCCACGCCGACAATTGGCTGACGAAAGAGTTTGCGAACTATTTCCAATGTTGATTCAGCTGATTTTCTGCCCAGTTTTTGCATTTTTGCGAAATCACGATCGCGCAAAGCAGTAATTCTTGTACAAGTCGCAATAGATGAATCGGCGATTTCTGCCACACCCTCAAGAAAAAATTCAAGCCAGCCGTCAATATTTGCATCCTCGTCATGATAACCTTGCAATTTTTGATAGTAAAGTTTCTGGTATTTTTTGAAATAACTAGAAAGATACAACACGGGTAGTTCCAAAAGTCTGGCATGATGAATATACATAGCCACAAGCATGCGTCCTGTACGGCCATTACCATCAGTAAAAGGATGGATCGTCTCAAACTGAGCGTGTACAAGTCCCACTTTTACCAATGAAGGGTATTCGTCTTTTTCGTGGATAAATTTTTCGAGATCATTGAGCGATTTATTCATGTCATCCGGAGCAGGGGGGACAAAAGACGCATCAGATGGAGTTTTACCACCGATCCAGTTTTGAGAACGACGAAACTCACCTGGGTACGCATGTTGAGTTGATCGCGCGCCAATCATCAACTTCTGGTGAATTTCTTTTATCAGTCGTAGAGAAATCGGTAGAGTTTCCGTTCTCTTAATGCCATAATTTACCGCCTCCACATAATGAGTGATATCATCAACATCGGGATGCAAGCGTGATTTCTCTTCTGTTACCGAAGCCGCAACCGCATCCTGCAATGTGGCTTTAGTGCCTTCTATCTGACTGGAATAGGCGGCGTCTTTTTTAATAAAC
>Ga0075674_114_pt1 | contig 12656 bp, 10 predicted proteins | sample RifGroA2_FD_68243 | JGI IMG/M metagenome (GOLD analysis project Ga0075674, IMG submission 68243) | Microgenomates (Roizmanbacteria) bacterium GW2011_GWA2_37_7
AATTGAGTCTACTTTATGACCAAGCCGTATTGCATCCATCCCAATCCCAATGTCCCAGTCGCCCTTTTTCGCACCGCCATAGAAAGTTTGTAGCGGTTTCTCCTTTACTTCAAATCCAGCTTCATGCAGTGCATTGAAAAACTCATTTTCTTTTGATTCATCCGCTTTAATAACATAAGCAATAGCGCGTACTAAAAGTCTTTTCTGAAGAACACTTGATAAAAGATTTTTATAATTTACTCGAGAATTAAAGAGATTTTTTCCTGAGTAATATAGGTTTTGTATGTCAACAAGTACTGCAACTCGTTGATCTCGATTTTTTACAATCATGGAGAATAGTATATAGTAAATAGGCAAGAAAGTCTATAATTTTAGTCTTTCAATGGTGCTGCAGTTTCCTCACCAGCTGGTGAAGGCGTGATTCCTTGTTGCATATTTTGGATAGTTTTTTGAATCTTTCCCCATTTATCAATGCCTTCTTTCGGATACACTATATATCCGCCATACGAAGAGTAACCATCAGTCAAAAATTCATCAGTTAACACAAGTGTATCCATGGAGTACTGATTTGAATTTCTCGCCTCAAGAAGCAATTTATTGAGATCAGAAAGAGGTAGATCAGTGATGATATGTTTTTCAAGATCATCTAGCAATGGAATAATTTTTGGAATAAATTCAATTGCAAGGACTTTTTTCTTAACGGCTTCAAGAACATTTTGTTGTCTAAGAGCTCGGTTAAAATCACCCCCATCTTCTGTAGCATGCCGTGAACGTGCATATTTTAGTGCTGTTTCGCCATCCATAAGAGTTGGTCCTGCATTGAAGTGAAGTTCTTCAAATCGACAGGGAAATGCAATCTGCGGATGATCTTTAATATCTTTTACAAACTGTTCAAGTCCAGGGTTTTGTTCATATAATTTTTGAGCATCTTCGTCTGCTATCTCTTTATTGATAATCGGCTCGATTTTCATAAATTCTTCATCCCGTTCACAGAGATTATCTTCTTCCCCTTCAATAGGGTATTCAAAGTCAGTAAATGTTTTTTTAACTTCAATATCTATTCCTTCAAGAGTATCAATTGTTTTGATAAACCCTTGAAAATCCACTGCAGCAAACGCATCGACTTTAAGTCCTATGATATCGCTTACGACTGCTTTCAGTAGTCCTGAGGGGTTTTCCTCAGTCAAAAGCGAAGTATCAATATCAGGATACTTTTTAGGAAACATACCCATCTGATAGACAGCGTTGATTTTGCTATGAAACGGATCATTTTTTGTAGGTACACGAACCCAGATATCTCGTGGTAGCGAGATTAATATTGCTCGCTTTTCTTTGATATTAATATGAAAGACCATAATGGTATCAGTGAGGTATGTTCCTTCGTGAGCGCCTCCTCCATATCCAAGAAGAAGGAATGTATATTTTTTTTGATCTTCTTGTTTTTTTTCTTTTGAACTATTTGTTTCCTGAGCTTCGGTATGTATCGAGTAATAAAATCCAAGAATCCGGAATACTATCATACAAAAGGAGATAATAAGGACAAGCCCAAGAGAAATGAGAGAGTAATTCAATAGTTTTTTCCGTTGTTCTATACGTATAAGACGTGTTTTTGCCATATATTATTTTGAAGCTTATTATACTGTATATTCATTCTCTGAACTCATTGTAAGGTTTTTCATTCTTTTGAAAGCACATCAAAACGATTGGGAACATTGTTTGATTTGTGCATTTACATGGTAGCTTGAAAATAGTACATACGTCAACAAGATATTATTTTGTATAATATGTAAAATAACTTATATGACGATAAAGGATAAAGATGGCAACGCGCTTTCGTTAACACAATCAATAGACAAAATCGGGAGCAGAATACAGCAGTCAATTTTAGAAATTGAACTATATGTTCTTGGGATTGTTGGTTGGATACCGATATCTATACTTCGAAGCATTATTTATAGACTTTCAGGCATATCAATAGGCGCAGGTTCTGTTATCAACATGGGTGCGCGGTTCTATAACCCTGGAAATATTTCTATTGGTGAAGATTGCGTAATCGGCGAGCAGGTAGTTCTTGATGGCCGCGACAAACTTATGATTGGAAACCATGTTGATATCGCAAGTCAGGTGATGGTCTATAACTCAGAACATGATATCAATGATCCTACATTTCGTGCGATGAAAGCACCTGTTACGATCGGAGATTATGTTTTTATCGGACCCCGAGCAATCATACTTCCAGGTGTGACAATCGGAGGGGGAGCCGTAATCGGCGCGGGTGCAGTGGTCACCAAGGATGTTTCGCCGTTTACTATAGTTGGCGGTGTTCCGGCAAAAAAAATCGGAGTGAGGAAGCTGGAAATATTCAATTATAGAGTGCGCCGTATCGGAATCTTCGAGGCAATTCGTACATTAATTTCTTTTTAGTGTTAAATACTCTATACTCTGCGTTGGGGAGGTTCATAAGAATTAATTAAAGACAGATGAAAAAACAATCAAAAAATAAAGCCATAGCGATTTTTGAAGGAAAAGAAATCCGGCGCTTTTGGGATGAAGAAAAAGAATTATGGTATTTTGCTGTTGTTGATGTTATAGCGGCTTTAACCAATAGTAATAATCCGCAAGTTTATTGGCGTGTGCTAAAAAAGCGCTTAATTGATGAAGGCTCAAATGAAACCGTTACAAAATGTAACGGTTTGAAAATGTTAGCTCCAGACGGTAAAATGCGCCTAACTGATACTGCAGATACCGAAACAATACTTCGACTTATTCAATCAATCCCATCACCGAATGCTGAGCCTTTTAAATTATGGTTGGCGCGCGTTGGCTACGAACGACTTGAAGAAACCGCCGATCCTGAATTGGCTATTAATCGTGCCCTTAAAACCTATCTGCAAAAGGGATACAGTCAAGAGTGGATAAATCAACGCTTAAAAAGTATTGAGATCCGAAAAGCTTTAACAGATGAATGGGAAAATAGAGGAGTAAAAGAGGGTTTGGAATTTGCCATTTTAACTGATGAAATTACGCAAGCGTGGGTTGGAATGACCACAAAAGAATATAAAAAATTTAAAAGCCTCAAGAAAGAAAATTTGCGTGACAATATGACCAATCTTGAGCTGGTTTTGAATATGCTGGCAGAAACGGCAACAACTGAAATATCGCAGAAGCGGGAGCCAAATAGTTTTGAGGAAAATAAAACGGTTGCTCGTGATGGCGGAACCATAGCCGGTGATGCGAGAAAAGACATTGAAAGTAAAACCGGCAAAAGCGTGATTACCAGTAGAAACACAAAAAGTTTTCAGAAAAAAGTTCGAATAAATTTATTGAATTGACGGAAAAAGAAAATTTAAGTTTTTTGAAAATAAAATCTATGCAAGACTCACTTTTTACTATTGAACTACCTCTTGTAAAGACAGTTGAGGAACTGAGAAGAGTAAAAATAAAGTATCCGAAACCGAAATATGATCCATATTTTATTGTAAGCGCTTGTATAAAAGCAAAAAAAGAAAAATTAGAAAAATTGTGGAAAAGTTTTAAACCATACGCAGATAAAAAATTTAAAACTAAAATTATAAAAAATTTTCATCAGAGATTATGGGAAATGTATATCGGGAATGTACTTTTAATAAAAAAATTTAATATTAATCATGATGAAGGTCGTCCGGATTTTATAGTAAATGATAATATTTATATTGAATGTACTGCACCAACAAAAGGCGATCCAACTAAGTCAGATTCGGTTCCAGAAATGCTTGTTGCAAAAAATATTGAAGAAATAAAGGAACAAGATGTTCCTGTTGATCAAATGATTTTAAGAATAACGCAGGTAATTAATGAAAAAGCATTAGAGCAATATGATAAATGGAAAAGAAAAAAATGGTTTAATAGAAAATCATCCTTTATTATTGCTGTTAATACCAGCGATTTAGAATTTCTTGAAGATCCGAATATGCCAAATGTAGTCAAGGCATTATTTGGATTTAAATTTATACAAATTGATTTACAAACTAGAAAAACAAGTTATTCACGGAGAAATAATATAAGAAAAATTAATAACGCGCCTGTATCTGTAAACTATTTTGTAAACGATGATTATTGCTTTATTAGCGGTGTATTATTTTCAAGTGAAAGGGTTTTAAAAAGTTTTGATAACATGGGAGATGATTGTATTTTTGTTAATAATCCGTTTTCAGAATACCCTGTTGATAAAAAGTTTGTTAAAATATTTAAACATTGGAATGCCAAATACGATAAGAGCAGAAATAATCTGACTTTACAAAAAAATTATTAAAATATTACATATTCAACTAAAAATAATATTCTAGCGTTTTAGCTTATAAACTTGCTCCTGTTCCTTTTAAAAATACTGCCTGCCACGGTCGATATGAAGAAATAAATGTTTTATCAATGGTCATATTTCCGTTTGAGTCATAGACGCGATAGTCAAATCGCGCTTTTGCTCCACTTGCTGCATAATCAACCTGCTTTATTGTACCTGACGGGAGAGTGGGGTCGTCTTCGTAGGTCGGTTCTGGAGCGGATACAATATCCCAAACAGAAACTGGTGAGATTTTGACTTTCCTTCCATCTGACTGGCCATATATCTTAAATTTAAGAATAGAGTTGGATTTATCGATCTCTGTTTCAATAAGAATTGCCCCAGGAGTATCATTTTTGAATTTTAGATCTACTGACGGAGAAAATATAGTAGCATCGAATCCTGGCTCAGAGTCGTTTTCATAATACGACACACGATAGGCATGGGCTGTCCGTTCAATTATGGGTAATCCAGTATTTAAGGCAGCACGAAACATAGTTGTTGATACTTGACACACGCCTCCTCCATCCCCAAGCACAGTTCTCCCACTTTTGATGATATATGCGGGCTGGTAGCCTGTAGTTGCTGAGATATCGCCAATATTTGCATTAAATGAAAAGATAGCATCTTTTGGAATAATCAAACCGTTGAGTTTTGATGCGGCCAGGATCACATTATGTATACGCGATGCTATTGAATGACTGTAATTCGATACACCTTCACCGATTAATTTTTCGATTCCAAGACTATTTGCTTTTGCAAGTGTGATTGCAGGTTCGATAACAGTATCTTTGATCACAATTTTTTTATTCGGAGCATTTTCAGTAATGCCCTGGATTGCAGCATGTATCTCAATAAGAAATTCGTCTGATTTGATTTCTTTTCCGTTTTTATGAGTTTTGAATGCAGAAACTTTTCCATTTTCAAAAGTAAACAATGCATTTTCTGCCGGAATATTGTATGTTTCTTGCGCGATTTGAACAAACTCTTGGATTGGTGAATCGTTGTAACGTATTCCTGAAGAAAACGTATAATTACGGAAATGAAACAATGCATTAAGTTGTTGAGCTACTCGTGTAGAGATACTGTCAGAACGGCCGATTATATACGCTTGATTTACTTTTATGTCAGTATTTCGAGTCAGATGAAGTTGTTGTCCTGAAAAAGTTGCGATTGGTTGTTCATTATATAGTACCTCAAGAATTGCAGATTGAAAATAATCATCTCTTTTTTTCAGCATATTCAGCGCTTCCGCTTTGGTTTTCTTACTCATATCGATGCCATCAATATAGATGTAGGGATAGAGCTTGTCTCCAAAAGACGATTGGATATACACCCAAGAAATGCAAAGACTAGCTCCCAAAAAAAATACGATACCAATGAAGATAATAAAAACTCGCTTGGTAATTGAAAGTTCGGCAATATTTATCATATCGGTAATCATATATTACAATTTTGATTCAATGGTACAGATACATATAATTTAGTATTATTGATATATGGATGATACTGAAAAAACAAATATATATCAACAAACATCATCGCCTCAAGGAACCATCATCCCGGAAGAAGTATCTGCTGAGATCGAGCGTCCTGAAGAGATATCAGGCAGCATTCCGCCTGATTTTCCAACAGATGTACCCGTATATCAAGAAAGTAATAACAAATGGATGTTTGTTATTGGCGCAATTCTTTTCTTTCTTATCGTGTTTGGGCTCATTTATTGGTTTTTTCTTCGCGATCTAATACAGCCATTAAAACCACCAAGCTCATCTACGGAAGATATAACTTTGACATACTGGGGTTTGTGGGATGAAAAGGACGTTTTCCAGCCAGTGATTGACGATTATCAAAAGAAAAATCAACATATTACCATTGCGTATGAAAAAATGTCGTCTGAGCAGTATCGCGTACGACTTCTTGCGCGAAGCCAGACCGGAAATGGACCGGATATATTCAGATTTCACAATACCTGGCTTCCTGAGATACAGGAAGTGATCACAGCGATTCCCGCTGATATTATGACTGTTGAAGAGTTCAATGCAATTTTTTATCCGATTCATCAGAAAGATTTGAAAATCAATGATCAGTACTACGGTATTCCACTTATGGTTGACGGTACGGTATTAATTTACAATGAAGATATTATAAAGCAGGCAGGATTACTCAATCCGCCAACCACATGGGTTGGCGAGGGAAACGACGTGCTTTCCGCGATCAAACAGCTTACGGTGAAAGATACAAGCGGAAACATTATCACAGCAGGTATGGCAATAGGTACTGCCACAAATATCGAACATTTTGGCGAAATTTTTGGAGTTTTACTTCTTCTCAACGGCGGAGATTTTAAAGATCTCTCAACGCAAGAAGCAGCAGAAGCACTTGAACTGTATCGAAAGTTTGCAGAAGATGGATACTGGAATGAAGCAATGCCTGTTTCAACAACCGCATTTATTCAAGGGAAAGTTGCTATGATTTTTGGTCCTTCATGGCAAATTTTAAACATAAAAAGCCAAAATCCAGATCTGAATATTAAAGTTGCTCCAGTACCTCAGGGTCTTGATGGTTCTGCTATATCAATTGCAAACTATTGGGCTGAGGGGGTAAATAAATTTAGTCAACACCAAGCCGAGGCATGGAAGTTTCTCAAATTTTTGTCTGAAAAGGAACAGTTGCTGAAAATACACGAAACACAATCAAAGACGCGTCTTTTTGGAACAGCATATCCAAGACGCGACATGGGAGAACTTTTACATGACCATCCGTATTTATCAGCTGTTATACAACAGGCAGAAGATGATGCATATACGTCTCTTCCTCTTGTAGATCGGACATTTGACGCAGGGTTGAACGATGAAATTCTTAAATATCTTGAAGATGCGATCTCATCTACTGCAAACGGAACAGAGTATTCAGCAGCTTTGGGTACCGCGGGACAAGGAATCAAGACAGTACTTGAACGATATAAAATTGAGTAACAACAAATTGGAACTTATACTGTATTTATGCTAATATGAAGGGGTATGGGGTTTTCATTGCCGTTCTTCAAAAAAAAATCTCAGAAATCAGTTTTTTTTGGTCTTTATATAACAGATGCTTCTGCGTTTGGTTTTGTATTTGAGCTGGCCAATGGCCAGCCATATATTATTTCACAAAATACCTATAATCTGACTGCGGGTTTTGACAAAATTCTTGAAGATATTGACAATCTGATTTCAGAACTTGAACTAAAAACAAATCTTCACCTCAATCAAACGATATTTTTCTTACATTCATGGATGATTGATGAAGAGTCATATGAAATAAAAGCGCCGTATAAAGATATCATCAAACAGCTGTCAAAAGATCTTGAGCTTGAGCCGCTTGGATATATTGATGTAAAAGAAGCGCTCGAGCAGTATTTCAAAGATCATTCCATTGTAAACACCGTTGCAATTGAAGTGAACAAAACAAAGCTTGGTGTAAGCGTGATTAAAGGGAATAAAATAATACATTCACAGTATATTGCCCGTACAGATGAGGTTGGTGACGATCTCAATAGTGTATTTAAAGAACTACCAAAACATGTTATATTGCCGAGCACTATCAAAGTCTTTGGTGATGAGGATAAAGCTGAAGTCTCCTCAAAGCTTTCTACATATGAATGGGATGAACAGATTTTTCCGCAGCATCCAATAATTGAGGTTATACAACAAGCCGAACTCAATCAGGCTCTTGTTGCAACATTTGCGAAAGAGATGACATCTGAAGGAACCGTGCAAGAAGAAGGTGTCAAATCATCTGCGCCAACTGCTGTTATTAGTTCAAAAACAGACCCTCTCGCTCGTTTTGGATTTGTTGAAAACAAAGATATTCGTTCAGAGCCAAAAATCAATCAGGGTGTTGCAGCGCCTGAGCTCAATGCTTATGTGCCAGAACAGCCCGTTCTTCCAAATGCCTCAACTGCAGTACCGAGCATTTTGGGAAAACTTCGAAATTCATTTTCAACATCAGGATCAAGCAATACCAGAGGTAAAAACAAAAAGAAGATATTAATTGTTACCATACTGGTAATTGTTTCGGTTATCAGTCTTCTTTTTGTATACGAGTACTTTCTTCATACACTTCATATTAAAATTTACCTAAAATCAAAAACAGTAGATCAAACGTTTGACATAGATATTCCAATAAAGGAAACAGATTCTGACAAGCTTTCTGTTGTGAAAAAAAGCGTTGCGCATGAGTATTCGAATAATAAACAAACAACCGGATCAAGAGAAATTGGAGAAAGAGCAACTGGAACTGTAACAATAAAAAATTTTGATAATAAAGACCGCACTTTTATAAAGGGGACAAAGCTATCCAAAGGAGATTGGGTGTTTTTATTAGATAAAGACGTTCAAATTCCTGCAGGGGAAACTACAATTGTTAATGATGAAAAAACCACTGCGGCGGGGAAGATATCAGTAACTGTTACTGCGGAAAATATTGGTCAAGAATACAATATTGCAAAGAATACTGAATTTAGCATTGAAGAACTGTCAAATCTTCTTTTTGTTGCAATTGCAGAAGATGCATTTACTGGAGGGTCAAAGAAAGAAGTAACGACTATATCTAAAAAAGATATGGATACTCTTGAAGCTGAAGCTGAGAAACAAGCAGAGAACAATACAGAGAATGTATTGGGAGAACAGATCAGTAGCGATGAGATAGTGATTTCAGATCTTACCAAAGCGTTGGTAAAAAATACAAACTTTTCAGGTGAAGTCGGAGAAGAAGCACCAACTCTTTCTATTAAGGCTGAGTCTGAGATCGAATATTATACAATTCAAAAACCACAACTGTTAGGAAAGCTTCAGGAGCTGTTTTCAAAAGAAGTGCAAAACGAATATAAAGTTGATCCTGACGATATTGAGTATAAGATTGAAGATATCGATCGAAATACCGACGATGTGTTGCTTACGATTTCTGCGTCAGCAACTACTCATAAGGATGTTGATCTTAAAAAATTAACAACAACATCTCAATTCAAATTGATTGGAGCGCTTGAAGATCAATTGAAAAAAGAGTATGAGATTGAGAAGATCGAGATTGATCAGCCGTTGGGATGGCTTCCAGTTCTTTCTTCATGGACGCCGTTTTTTAGTAAAAATATTAGCGTTAGTACTTCAGTGAGGTGATATATGCCACTTAAAATATATCGCAAAGAAAATATTACGAAGCGGAGACAAGTATTACAGATTGCATCGTATATCATGCTTTTTGTTGGAATGGGTTTTTTGTTTTGGGCATTTTACCCCATGATCTCATTTGAGTTGTATGCACGAATATTTCTCAAACGAATTGCAGCTTCGCCACTTCCCGAAACAGAAACGGTTTCATCACTTGAATTTGCTCAGTCAGTGTATGCGGAAGGATTGTCACTTTCAAATAATCTTCGAGACTTTACTCAAGCAAATGTCTGGTTTCCAGCATCAAATATTCCGGTTGCGCGTGAAGACTTGGAAATCGACTCCTACACTCTTTCAATTCCTCGTCTGAATCTGAGCAATCTTACGGTGAAAGTTGGTGGTAATGATCTTGCAAAGAGTCTTATCCATTATCTTCCTACATCTTTACCAGGACAGTATGGAAATGTTGCAATTTTCGGTCACTCTACATTGCCTCAACTATTTAGCCCAAAAGATTACAAATCGGTTTTTACCTACCTTCCAAAGCTAGAGGTCGGAGACAATGTCTATATTCAAATTCAGGGGGGGCAGTATGAGTATAAAGTATATGATATGTATATAGTGAATCCAGATGAGGTATCTGTTCTTGAACAGCAATTTAATGATTCAATTTTAACTCTTGTGACTTGTGTACCACCAGGTACGTATATGCAGCGCTTAGTTGTCAAAGCACGTCTTGTTCGCGACACTTCTTTATTAAATCAATAAAATCTCCATTGATGATCCTATAGTTTTGGTACAATACCGTATGTCAAAGCAGTCTTCTATTATATTTTTTATGGTTAAAATGTTGACTGAGAACGCAGTCTATTTTGTTTTATACTTCATTGTATTATTTATTGTTTCACTTGGTGAAGTAATTTATAAAATAGTCTATTATCCTGTTTATTTCAGCTTACAGTTTGTCCAAGTTGCGTATAAATTTCTAACTGGACAAACTTTTCTCAGAATCCTCACGCTTATTGGTACTTCGATATTAACAGCCATTATTCGTACTCCAATGATGATCGTAATTTTTATCAAAAACATGATAAAAATTGTCGAATCGTTTGTTTTTTGGATTTTATTTGCAATGATATCTTTATATCGTTTTTTAAGAAGTGCGTACTTTAGGTTTTTTGTATTTGGATTTATTTTTTGCTTACTTGTACTATTTATTTACCACTCATATGTCTTTATCCATGACCTGCCGTCTCCAAGCTCAATTGGAGAAGTAAATTTTGCTCAGTCAACACATCTCTATGACAGGAATGGTCGATTATTATATGAAATTTACCGTGATGTTAATCGGACAAAAGTGTCGCTCGCAGACCTGCCAGAATCCATTATTCAAGCAACAATTGCAATTGAAGATAAACATTTTTACAATCACAAAGGTATATCGTTTTTCGGGGGTATTTTACGTGCGATAAAAGAAACTATCACAACAAACGAGCTTCAAGGGGGATCTACTATTACCCAGCAGCTAGTCAAAAGTGCACTTTTGACTCCTGAGAGGACAGTTGAACGAAAGTTAAAGGAAATTGTACTTGCACTTTGGACAGAACAGATATACTCAAAAGATCAAATTATAGAGATGTATCTCAATCAAGTGGCGTATGGTGGTTCGGCATATGGTGTTGAAGAAGCTTCAAATGTATATTTTGGCAAAAAAACTCAAGACCTCACGCTTAGCGAAGCTGCAATGCTTGCAGGATTAACAAGAGCTCCATCAATTTACTCACCATATATTAACCCGGATCTTGCAGAAAAAAGAAGAAATCAAGTCTTGAATCAAATGTATTTATTAGGATTCATATCAAAACAAGAACGTGATAAAGCGCAAAATGAGGATATTACTATACAACCTCCGACAACAAATATTCGCGCTCCACATTTTGTCATGTATACGCGTGCGTATCTTGAGCAAGAATATGGCAGTAAACAAATTGAAGAAGCAGGTTTTCGTGTCCAAACTACTCTTGATCTTGAAATACAGGATACTGCCGCGCAAATACTTCAAGAAGAGGTAAACCGTCTCAAAACATTGAGTGTCTCAAATGGAGGAATTATTGTATTAAATCCAAAAACCGGCGCAATCCTTGCAATGGTGGGGTCAGTAGATTATTTTAAAGACAAATATGGCGCATTCAATGTTACAACTGCATTACGCCAACCTGGATCAGCATTAAAACCAATGTTGTATTCAATGGCGCTCACGCGCGGATTTACAGCAGCTACTCAGATTGATGACACGCCGATCATTTTTCATATTCCTGGAAGTGAGTCTTATAAGCCGGTTAACTATGATCGGAGATTTCATGGACGAATTCCTTTACGGCAAGCTCTTGCAAACTCTTACAATGTTCCGGCAGTGAAGGTCCTTAACTCACTGGGTGTGCAATCGTTTGTGGAGTTTGCAAAAGATATGGGCATTAGTACATGGGAGGACTCATCAAGATTTGGACTGTCGTTAAGTCTTGGCGGAGGAGAGGTTACTTTGATTGATCTTGCTCAGGTATATAGTGTATTTGCAAACGGAGGATACAGAGTTGAACCAATGCCAGTAAATTCAATCACCGATAGTAAAAAGCGGAAAATTCAAGGACATAGGGTCACCAACAAGAAAAATGACGTCGGAAGAGAAGGCCCTTATCCAGGGGATTGTTGACGACATATTCGATCAGTTCGTGCAGGTTATCGCACAAAACAGAAAGATTCCCCTGCAAGACGTACGGCAAATTGCCGATGGGCGTGTATTTTCGGGAAGACAGGCAAAAGAACGCGGACTTGTCGATGGCCTGGGTGGCCTTCAGGATGCAGTTATTCTCGCAGGGAGACTTTCCGGCATGGAAGGTAAACCTGAAGTAGTTTACGGTGTTAAAAAGAAGATGGGTTTCCTGAATTATTTATCCGGGAGCATGGCAGCGGGTCTGGTTGAAGCTGTCAGCGGCAAGAAGGCCGATTCGCCAGGCGCTTTATATCTGTTGCAGTAAATAAACAGAGGCCCATATATCATGACCTTTAAAACGATTCTTTTAGAGAAAAAAACAGGGTACGCCATAGTAAGGTTAAACAGGCCCGCTGAATTGAATGCGCTTTCTCAGGAGATGCGTAAGGATTTGGAGGACTGTTTCATTCTCCTTGAG
>Ga0075674_115_pt1 | contig 12087 bp, 11 predicted proteins | sample RifGroA2_FD_68243 | JGI IMG/M metagenome (GOLD analysis project Ga0075674, IMG submission 68243) | Microgenomates (Roizmanbacteria) bacterium GW2011_GWA2_37_7
GGCGGTAAAAATACATTCACTGAAATAAAAATCAAACGCGCACTAACTCAAAACGCGGCGGCGCCAAGCTATAATTTCCGCCGCCGCCAAAGCGGCTTCCACACCTTTGTTAAAGTTGTTGTCTTGTGATCGCGCCACCAGTTGGGACAAATCACTCACCGGTACCACTTCCATAATAATCGGCACGCCTTCGGTAAGCATCACCTGGGTAAACCCGCGACTGCACATATCCATTATCATATCAAAATGATAAGTTTCTCCTTTCATGATCGCGCCAAAACAAATCACGGCGTCATAGGGTGATTCCGGGGGAGCGTGGCGCATCAGTGTTTGCGCGGCCAGCGGTAATTCGAGCGAGCCGGGCAATGTGTGTCGCTCCGGTTCACAACCGGCTTTTTTTAGCAATTGAGCGCAGGCCTCGGCCATTTTATCGATATGTTCGTGATACCATTTAGCTTGAAGAATGGCGATTTTCGCGCCCTGCAGGGACGGCATTTGAGCAGCATCTTGTTCTATTTGCATATTAAAATTGCTTAATTGATTTTAAACTAACGATACTCTAACATCTTAAAGTGTCAAACTTGATGCATTGAATTCTTGAATTAATGCTTTTTCTGACTTGACTTAGCAAAGGACATTTTTAAATGCGATCAGAAAAACCTTGCCAAGCAGTAGTAGATTGTTTTGTTTTGCAAAAAATCAACATTCATAACCTAAAACGCATTCGCGTTTTTATTTTCTCAACCACTTGTTACAAAAACCTTAATTTTGTTTGACAACATTAAGGGGGGGGTAATCTTCAAATGAAAGTCTATGTCGGCAACATTGACATCGAGCTCGTAGAATGGCACAGAGGAACTTGGGCGCCACCGAAAGCGGACTGCCCGACGGCTCGATGACCACTTCCTGGGACGTCTACCGGGACGCGGTCATCCAGACCATGCAGGAAGGAGACACCGAGGTCGCAATCAACTTCGGCGACAACCTCAGCGAAATGATCAACGACGAGGTCAACGCGTCGCTGGGATTCGATGAAGCGCCCGACACCGGCGAAGGCATCGAACCTCCGTGGGGACCGTACTACGTTGGTTCATACGTTCTGACGGGCGGACTCAAATCCGGATACGTCGGAAGCTGCATCAAGCGTACAGGCAAGTACTACGCCCTGCGACTGACGACAACTTCCGGTGGCCAGCTCTTCGACCTGCACACGCTCGCGTACACGAGCAGCGGCAAACTCTGTCTGGGCTTCTACGAGAGCCTGGCGACGGGATGGTGTTGGACTGACTGCACCCCCAGCTACTCCGACGTCGTGAGTGCTGTCGCTGCAGTCGCCATCGCTGTCGGGGTGAGCTACGCCACGGCGTACGTGATCGCCAACATCGTCGCTCCCCTGATCGTCGGTGCGCTGGCGCTGGCCCTCTAGTCAATCTGTCGTCCCCGAATCCTACCAAAACTGGATCGGGGACGACACAATCCTATATAATATAGTCATGTCAATCCTCTCATTTTTTCTAGACAAATTGATCAAAATAATTCCCAAATATGGAAGCCGATCAAAATTGAGTCAATATCCTAAAATGTTTGATACCTCAACTTATGTCTTTCATCAATAAGATGGTTGGAAAAATTATTTCGTTCGTGGTGGCAAGAATTCCTGACTATGGTTTCCGGCCGACATTTACACAGAAACAAAAAATTCTCCGGGCAAGACCGGACAATATTTTTCACATAAATGGCAACGACTTCAGAGTCATTTCGATCAATCATGATAGAGATGGAACGCTTGAAATCTGGTTCAACAGTAACCTTATCTGTATGCGGGACGATAAAGTCAATTTTATTGATGTAAAAAAGCGTCCTCGAGGATCAACCTGGAAATCTGTTCGCGTAGAACAGTTTGAGTAAAAACATCGTTGCTCATGAATGACTTTTCAATCAAAAAAGTCATTAGATGTCTGAACTACAACTTATTCAACTCCAGTCTGCCCCTCCCCAAGCAGAAGGAGGTTTGCGATAAATTTCTACATCTGAACCTTGAGGATGAACCGGCTTTAATTTGGACATCACCTCATATAAATAATAATACTCTCCAACTTTGTGTTGTTCGGTATCATTGATGCGCGCAATACTTAAATTGGCATTTTGAAACAGATGGTAAATTTGCGCAAAAAAAATCTCTTTAATTTTATTACGGATGGTATGCCAGGCGATTGCCGTCCCTCCGACATTTGCACTTCCTTTCCACCACCACTCATCCAAGGGTTTGGGAAAACGAAATACAAGCACAAAAGCACCCGGTTCTATTGTTTGGTTGACTTCCCACTCATTCAATTTTACTTGCGCTTCTTTTTGAGAAAAAATTTCAAATGCGCAACGATCTAGATTATTCTCCTTAATATAGGTTTTCATTTTTTCTGCGGCCGGACGAACTGTAGCTTCAAGAATTTCAAACTCCTTCCAAAAGACCTCTTGTAATTTTGCAGATATTTTTTCACAGGCCTCAGCCGTTGCTATAATTAACCGTAATTGTTCTCTGGATATTTCCTGCTTGACGTGAATGGCAATTGTTTTTTGAGCAAATTCTTCTCGTAGAAAATTTAACTGAGCATCCTCAACCGTATCTTCCGCCGGATCATAAAGATAGTCGGCAGGATTTCTCATTCCTTGTTCTTTTCGTAAATATCTTTCCGGGAGATAACGATTCATACAATATTATTTAGTATTCAGTATAGTAGAACGGCGGGGTCAAGAAGATTATACATCTTTTCTCTAAAACTTGGCTTACATTCCTTAATATGGTATACTGTAAATATCTAACTAAACCATATTAAGTATTGTTGTCTATGCCCTATCTTTCGCCAATTATAAAAGCCCGCTTGGAAGAAAAACTGGCTAAACTTAACAAACTTCGTCCCCTACCGAAATCTGCTGTCCAAAAACTGCGGGAAAAATTTCAAATTGAAATGACCTATAATTCAAACGCGATTGAAGGCAATTCCTTAACCTTAAAAGAGACTTTTTTGGTAATCAACGAAGGTATAACAATAAAAGGGAAGCCTTTAAAAGATCATTTGGAAGCACAAGACCACCACGCGGCACTTGAATATCTTTATAACTTGGTAGATAAAGATAAAAATCATACTGTGTCTGAAATGCTCGTAAAAAATTTGCATCAGATAATTTTACAAAAAACTGATAAGGAATGGGCCAGACGATATAGAAACGCTAATGTAATTATTGGCGGTGCCGATCATACTCCACCCGATGCGCTACAAGTACCTAATTTGATGCTAGACTTGATTACCTGGCTAAATTCACAAAAAAACAAGCTGAATATTATTGAACTGGCTGCTTTGTTGCATCATAGATTAGTCCACATTCATCCTTTTTTCGACGGTAATGGACGAACAGCGCGCTTGACGATGAATTTATTTTTGATGCAAGCAGGATACCCGCTCGTAGTAATTATGAAAACTGATCGAAAAAAGTATTATGATGTTTTAGACAAGGCAGACAAAGGCGAATATGAGCCACTGGTAAAATTTATCGCTCAATCCATAGAGCGCTCGCTTGATATTTACTTAAAAACTTTAACTCCCGCTACCACAAAGCAAGAAAAATTTGTAACGCTGACTGAAATATCTAACACTACGCCTTTTTCTGCCAAATACCTAAATCTACTTGCCAGACAAGGTAAACTTGAGGCGCATAAAGAAGGTAGGAATTGGTTGACTTCAAAGGAAGCTGTTGAGCGATACCTAAAAAACAGAACCAGACAGAGAAAAATTACAAAATAAAACTCTATACTTCCCCCCGGAATTCGGACAGTAGGGTAAAATGGCAAACGAGCCAAAAATCCTATGAAAAAAATGTTCACGTCCGAGTTCAAGGGCAAGGTCGCTTTGGAGCTTGTCCGCGAGGCCGACACCATGGCCACGATCTGTTCCAGGCATGAAGTTCACCCCACGCAGGCCGGACTGTGGAAGCAGCGCCTCCTCAAAGGCGCGTATGAACTCTTCGGTGATAAATCCTCCGAGCGCAAAATTGAAGAGCAACAAAAGCTCATCGACGAACTCTACGGACAAATCGGTCAGCTCACGCACGAAGTGGCGTGGTTAAAAAAAAAGCTGTGACGACCATCCGCTGTTTGTGCGGAGAGGATGGATTGACACAAGACACCCGCATCTGTCCATTGCGCGGCAGTGCGAACTCGCGAGCGTCTCCCGCTCGGGCTGGTATTACGAGCCAGTGGTCATTGCTCCGGAAGACGACATTGATATCATGCAAGCAATCGACGAGATATTCACGGCGTGCCCCATGTACGGTTCGCCGCGTATCACGGCAGAACTCAAGCGCCGTGGCGTCACAGTCAACCACAAACGCGTCGAGCGGCTTATGCGAGAAATGGGCATAGAAGCCCTATATCCCAAGCCAAAAACAAGCATTGGCAATATACAAGACAAGCGGTTCCCGTATCTCCTCAAAGGTCTTGCAGTTATTCGGCCAAACCAGCTCCGTGCTCTGGGCGCTGGACAGAAAGTATCGTTACGCACAGCCGAAGAAAAATTAGTGTTTATTTTGCTCTATGAGTGTGAGGCGAAGTGTTGGTGACTGTGATTTTAACTCTAAATCTCTTTCACGGTATCAATTCCAAGAATTGAGAGTCCATTGTTAATTACAGTCCCCGCAGCTTTTGTTACTGCCAACTTATAGCCCTCTCTTTCTGAACCATCCAGAACAGTCTCTTTCCCGTACCATGAATTAAATGCAGAACAAAGCTCAAGCATATACTGTGCAATATGGTGTGCGGACAAGTCTTCTTTTGCACGGTTAACAACATATGGGAAATGCGCTATTTGTTTTACAACATCAATCTCAAGACCAGAAATGATATGATCAGATACACTGGGAATACTTTGCGCCTTGCGCAAAATTGCCTGTATTCTGACATATGTATACAGAACATAAATGCCAGAGTCTCCTGTAGTTTCTATGGACTGCTCTGCATCAAAAGTAAGATTCTGAGTTCTGTCAGACTTTAAAATGCTAAATTTAACGGCTGCAAGTGCCATTTTTTCTGAAATATTTTTAGTATTTTCATCTGTTTGGCCAGCTCGATCTTCGTTCAACCGTTCAAGTATTTTGTCTTTCACTTCGTTAATTACATCGTCGATTAGCACAACTGTTCCTGCTCTTGAGGACATTTTCTTGAAGCCGCCACCTTCAGCCTTAAGTCCAACATATCCATACGCAACATGTGTAAAATCCCTCATTTTGCCAATACCAAGTTGTTCGCATACAGCGAATAACTGCTTCATGGCGAGCGATTGTTCAGGCCCTATGACCCAGACAAGCTTATCAGCACCATAGTTCTGCTTTTTTATAGCAGTAAGTGCAATATCTTGCGTGATGTACAACGACGTCCCATCATTCTTTAGAAGAATCGTGTCTGGTATTTTATATTTTTCGAGATTAGTTAATATAGCTCCATCTTCGAGCTTGTTAAATAATCCTTTTTCTAGTCCTTCATACACGTACTTTTTTCCTTCTTGGTAGTGCTCATGTTCATGCCAGACCTTGTCCCAATGATTACCTAAACGAGCAAGTGTTCTGTTCATGCCCGCGTATGCATATGAGAGCACGTGCGACCATAAAAATCGTACATCTTTGTCATCATTCTCCCATTGCACAACTAGATTGCGTACAATATTTTCTACATTGCTATCTTTTTTAAATTCACCTTCTCCAAACACATAGCATTCTGTGACAAAAATATCTGGTAACATTCCTTTTTCTTCAGGGGTATACCATTGTTGTGGATTTGATATCCAGTACTGCACATCGGTAGGAACATCGGTTTCTTTTTTCATGTGATAAAGAAATCCCCACATAAGCTTAGCGATTGCGATACCTCGGTTGTTATCTACTGTGTCAGAGACAACATGCGCGCCATTCCATTGCAAAACATTTACCAGACTCATTCCAACTAGGTTGTTGCGTAAGTGACCCAAGTGCATTGCTTTGTTTGGATTGGGTGATGTGTGTTCAACGACCCATTTAGTTCCGGTAAGAGAGTCGTTCTTCCCATATGCATTGGGTGAATGTATGATTTCTTTTACCAAGTGACTGTAGAATGCTGCATTAAAAGTCACGTTGATAAAACCTGGTTTAACCGCCTCAATTTTCTCTACGTATTGTATTTGTGCGCTAGTTAAAAATGTACTTATATCTTGCGCCAGTATGCTGGGGTTTGAGCCAAATCGATTGGCATACTTAAGGGCGATGTTAGTGCATATATCACCATGTTTTGAGTTAGATGGTTTTTCGAACAAGACATCATCTAACGACACAGAATGTCCCGCCTTTGTCAGGTACTCAAGTATATTTGATGTAAGTTTTTCTATGGTGGTTTCTAGATAATTCATAGATAACGAGAAATTTAACTCGCATCTTGCGAGGCAATTTGGTAAACCAAGCTGTCAAGATATTTAATGTGATCAGGGAACGCTTGAGCATCCGTATAAGGATTGCCTAGAGTGACTCCAAGTACGCGCAATTTACCTACTCCGGTAGCAATACGATCGGCAACATCGACAATATCGAAACTATGTATACATAGTTTGCCCTCCCGGTACACTTGATCATGGAGTAACTTATTGAGCTTCCCAAGGATCTCGCGATCAAGATTTTCTCCTCGTAAGAGCTTACTAAGTTTTTTGGGAGAAATAGAAAACACAACGCTGTTTAATTCAACATCGTTAAGTGTTACAAAAAATTCAGATCGTTCTATCTGTGCATGCCAGCTTTTTGCCAGCTCGTAACGATATTCAATTAATTCACTTATACCATCTGTGCCGAGGTGTTTAATAAGAAACCATAACTTTAGACTATCAAAGGCGCGGCTCCCCAAAAATGGAGTGACTTGCCCTAAATCATACGAGCCTTTTTGTATAGTGATATCGGTAGATTTACTAATGAGACTACAATCTTCAATGTCCTTAAAGAGAACCGCGCTAGCTGGATAAGGTGTACAAAGCCCCTTGTGTGGATCAATGCTGATAGAATTTGCGCGTTCAATTCCATTCATGCGTTCTCGATGCTTTTTGGAAAATAAGAGAACCCCACCGTGACACGCATCAACATGTAACCATACATTATGCTTTCGCGTTATATCTGCAACCTTATTGAAGTCTTCGATAGTCGTGGTTCTTGAGTCACCAGCCTGGCTGACAACTGCTATTACCCGGGATGTTTTTCCATTGTTATGTTCAGAGAGTTTTCGATCAAGATCATCACAGTCAAGTCTGTAGTCATCCAGTGTGTTTACATAAACTATGTTTTCTTCACCAAGTCCCAGCCACCAAAATGACGCGATATGAGAGTAGTGATAGAAAGTATCCGCCGCAATAATCAGTACAGGCTTGATATCCAGTGCCTGTAGACCTTTTACTCGTGACTCAGGTAAAGTTTTACACCGTGCTGCAAGAAGTGCTGTGGCGTTTGCTAGAGTTCCGCCCATAGTTATTATTCCTCCGACTGCGACTGCGTTTTTCGGGAAATCCTGAGTGTCATGGAATCCAACTAATTGCCGCAACCAGCGAATCACTTGTATCTCTGCAAAAGTTGCTGTTGGAGCGCTTTTAGTCGTTGCAATGAGGTTTTGGTTAGTAAAACCAACCAAAATATCCGCTATGAGTGCCGCGACTGAATTTCCAGCATCGGGGAATGCAAGGTAATTGGGATTTGATTGTCGGATTGATCCATCTAAAATCTTTAGGCAAAATTCTTCGGTAATCTTTTCTAAACTTTGACCCTCCTTAGGTATATCGTCTTCAAATTTAGATCGAATTTCTAATTCGTCTTTATAATTTAAAACACTCGCGTCTTTATCTAGGATGAAATCAAGACCAATATCTAATGCTTTCTGTATTGAAAATAAATCTTCCTCAGTGGTAACCGAGCCAACAAACTTCTTCTTCAAAAGGTAGTCTCTTTTCGACATCGTTTTAGGGAGTTGTTTCAATGCGAGAGTTCGATCAAGAATGTACCCTGTAGTACTCTGCTTAATCAAGTTTTTTCTTTTGAGATGTTCACATACTTTGGGTAAGTAGGTGAGTAAAAAATTTCGTGAAAATTGCGTGTCGCAAAAACCCAGATAATTTTTCCCTTTAGTGACAAGCTCTTCCAGTAGTTCGGTTATAGCAAACACAACAGTTTTTCGTGCAAGTAGTGCGGAGAGTATGACTGCATATAAAGCATTTTGCTGGTATTCGATAAATTTGTTCTTGTCACCAGAAAGAAACTTGTTAGGTCCGGCCATTGCACAAAGCCACTGGCGGTGTTCATTGAAGCTTGACCACTCTGTCGGTCCAACCAAGTCAATGTCCAAACGATTTTTGTCTTTAATAAAGCCATGTCCGGCAATTGCATTATGTAAATCTGTAAGTGTTAAAAACTCACCACGAAATTTCACATCTGAAGCTAAGCCGCGTTCTTTTTGAAAAGACACAAACATTTGTTTAAAGTCTTCATTTTTTGACTTTTCGTACACGTCAGTAAAAACGAGCATTAGATCAACGTCACTATCTGCTCGGTGTTCATTTCTTGCTCGGGAACCAAAGACGAGAGCAAATTCTAATGCATCTCCAAAAAATTCTTTTATCAAGGTTGATAATTGCTTTAATATTATTTCATTCATACAAAAACGTGTTGATCATCTTCGGTTAGTTCAAGACTATCAGCAATAGAAAAATCAGTTCTATCGAAACCTGTGGTTGAATGGGCATCGGAACCAAAAACAAACTGACCACCATGGTCTTTATAAAACTTCAAAAAGACTTTATCGTTTGTTTCCATTTCACCGCTTTCGTATTTGTTATATGCCCACTGTTCGTAGCTTGGCCATTTTTTACCGTTAATTTCAAAGTAGATTTGGTGACCTGACGCCCATTCTTTTAGTAGGGCGTTTAATACAGCTTTTGATTCATCTTGCATGAGGTTATCTGAGAACTGGCCATGTATCGCCTGAAACGGATGAGCAAATACATCGACCAACTTATTTTTTACAACCGCAATCATGTTTTGTATGAGTATAGAACGTCTATCATTTTGAGCGATACCAAACTTGATACAATCTTCCTCAAAGCTTTCCGAGTGAATAGCGCCAAGAATGATATCAACACCAAATTTAGTTTCACTGGAAACAGTGGAAGTAGAACGTATTCCGTCAGCTAGTTTAAATTCGCCGTTTATACCTACCTCAATCTCAAGTCCAGAAAAAAGCTTGATTTCGTTTGCATATTTCTTCTTCATAAAATCAATCAGGGATAGGTACTTTTGATATTCATCTGAAGAATTAAAAAATTCATCAAGAGAACCGTCGCTGTTTTGCCAGCCGCACGCATGATCAGTAATAATCAGTGACCGGACACCTGAATTAATAGCAGACTGTATCATTTCCTCAATTCCATCTTTCCCGTCTGAAAACGTCGTGTGGAACTGGACATCTTGCCGCTTCCAGAATTCATTTTCAATGGACATAATTTTGTTTACTCACTCCAAGAGCACTTTAGGATCAACATTAAGCGCATCTGCTATGCGCTTAATCGTTGCTAAGGTAGGGTTTCGCTTGCCGGACTCTAAATTGCTGATAAACGCTCGATCGACCTCAAGCGCGCGACAAATATCGCCTTGTGACATTTTCTTCTCCAAGCGAATCTTCTTCAAATTTGCCCCAAATTTCTGCGAAATTTCGTTCATATCTTTTCAACATTTTATAGTATAACAGCTTGTTGTAATAGCAGGCAACGGTGTCGTATAATACAATCTATGAGAATACCTCCAGAAAAATCCTTTTCCATATCCAAAAAAACATTTACCGCCAAAAAAGACATTTGACATTGTAATATTTAGTATAAAAAGCCACAAGTGCTTTTGAATTCAATTCATGCAAAAAATAGTCAAAAAAACCGCGCTCGGCAACCTAGGAAAAAGCCATAAAAGCCGGAAATTTGATTGATTTGTGAGCTTTTTTAAGTTTTTACCCTAATGTTCGCCAAAAGCTTTTCAAAAAACTGTACAAAAACTTGACTTTAAAAATGTACCCTGTATTCTTTAGATATCACCACAAAAAAGACCCTTGCGCGGTAAGTCCTCGTCGGGGGCTTTTTTAAAAACGACCAAATACGTTTACAAATGATCGTTTTTTTAATATCTAGTGGCTTATGATACAAAACTTTTTATAATAGCTCGAGATATAGGTGTAATTTTACTTAGGTCAATATCATCCACATCAAGCCAAAGAGCACCATTTGAGTCAAGACCATCGGCATCTGTTTTTATATTGTCACCCGTTAATTCCACCCTGTAATACAAACCGATATGGTGAAACGCCTTTAATAAACCATCCGATTCCCAATTACAAAAATACTCTTCAACTCCAGTAAACTGACTTTTAGTAACTGTTAGTCCGGTTTCTTCCGCAACTTCTCTTTTTAGCGCCTCTTCAATTGATTCATTGGGTTCTATACTTCCGCCGGGCAAATCAAGTAAGCCTTCATACGGGCCGCGCGATTTTTTTATCATAAGAATACCATTGTTTAGACGGCATAATCCGTATACTCCGAGATGAATTTTGGTTGGTTGGATCATCATATTTTTTATAATTGAATTGACTTAAAAAAGTTTATCATCCTTCTCTCCTTATCCAAAATCAAACCGCCAACTGTGTTTGATGCGCTATCGGCACCGTTGATATAAGCTATATTTTCTCTTTACATCATGCTATTTATTTTACCATACAAGACCCTTCGCTAATGCAAAAAAACCACGCTCGGCAACCTAGGAAAAAACCATAAAAGCCGGAAATTTGATTGATTACTGTACAAAAACTTGACTTTAAAAATGTACCCTGTATTCTTTAGATATCACCACAAAAAAGACCCTTGCCGGTAAGTCCTCGTCAGGGGCTTTTTTATTTGAACAAGATTTTGGAGTCGCCGAGTGTGTGACTCCCACGTGTTAAACGGTTATTCAAAATTTAAATAACCACTCATAATAATAGATTTGCAAAAGCAAACTTTAAAACTAAGATTGATGTAGAGGATCAATTTTATTTACTCTTACTTTTGAAAAAGCATTTATAAGTTTATCTACTTCATCTTCGGTATTCGCAGAAGTGATTGTTATTCTGTGGACATCTTCTCCCTTTCTTACCATTGGGTAGGGTGCGACTGTCACCAAGATACCTTCATCAAAAAGCATATTTGCAGTTTTTATTAACTTTTCCGTATCACCTATAAGTACTGATATTATTGGAAAACCAGTCTTATTTAAAACATCATACCCCAATCCACGTAATCCATTAATTGCCCTAGAAGTGAGGTCAAATAATTTTTTTCTTCTATTATCTCCGGACTCTTTATTTATATTAAGACCTTGCAATAAAGTAGACAACGATGCGATGGGGCACGGACCGGATAAATCATATGGAGTAGCAAAGGCTTCGATGAAGGTTTTCATTTCTTTACTGCAAGCCACAAATGCAGCAAGTGATGAATAAGCCTTAGAGCAACCTCCCACATAAATAATATTGTCGTATTCCATTCCAAAGTACTTGACAATACCATTCCCTTTTTTTCCTAATGGAAATTCATTGGTAGGATTTTCTCCAATAACACCAAAACCATGCGCATCATCAATATAAATAAGTGCTTTATACTTCTTTGCCAACTTCACTAATTTGGGTAAGTTGGCGTAATCACCTGTCATGCTATAAACACCATCAACCATGATTACTTTCCTATTATTGCTTTCATGTTTTTTAAGTATTTCTTCTAAAGAAGAAAAATCATCTTTTTCGAAACTCTCAAGTGTGGCGCCATTATCTCTTGCGATTTTAGCACCCTCATACATTGTTTCATGTCCGGATTTATCAAGTATTAAAACACCTGTTTTCCCAACAAATGCAGGTAAAACTCCTATAGAAATGAGTGTAACTGTTGGAAAAATTACACAAGCTTCAGTACCAACTAAATTTGAGATCTCTTCTTCCAGATAATTGTATATTTCAGGACTAGCGACAAG
>Ga0075674_130_pt1 | contig 11872 bp, 15 predicted proteins | sample RifGroA2_FD_68243 | JGI IMG/M metagenome (GOLD analysis project Ga0075674, IMG submission 68243) | Microgenomates (Roizmanbacteria) bacterium GW2011_GWA2_37_7
ATCATAAACTCCTCAGCCACCTTACGAATAGCTTCCTTAGTGGTGTAGCGGGAAGTATTGTCATATTCAGGCATACCCTCGAACCAACGAGTGCCATCCCCCTTAGTTCCCCACCTGCGTTCTGCTTCTCCCATCTCAACAATGTAGTTGGTCTTAGGATCTACGGTGAAGCTAAATAGAGCAGCTTCGTATTGCTCGGATGCTGGACTGTTATAGTCAGTTCCACTATCATCAGGCTTCCCGTTAAACCTGCTACAGAGGAACTCTACTGGGATGTCTGGCATACCCAAAAACTCATGAATGTTGGCAATTGCTTTCTCTCTTTCTGCAACTGGTCTGGCTGTCAGGAGGCAAAACTTCTCACGAGCCTCTTTATACTCCTGCGAGTCCTTATTGGGATTTTTACTCATGGTAGCCAGAAGCTCGGCAACTTCTTTGTCTTTGGCGTTAGTCTGTAAGGTTTGAACTACCTTCGACTGATTGATTAAACGAGGGGTAAAGACAACAGCAAGAATGGTTACCACAGCTAAGAACAGAATAACGAGTAGAAAACGAGATTTATTTTTATGTGTCATTGTCATATTTATCCTCCTTATGCGCTAACTGTTAATGATTTCAGGATGTTAACTTCCTTTCCAGACGATTGTCAAGTTTAGACTTATCTCCAGGCATATATTAGCACAAAAGAATACAAGGAGTATGTCGAAGATGATACAAGGAGTCTCTAAGATTTTTAGTAATGGGTAAACCAATAACACACCAGCACATATTGAGGAATTTCGGGGAGAGACTACAAAAGGTCAGGAAGTCTCAGGGGATCTCGCAGGAGCAGTTAGCAGGACTGTTGTCCATGCACAGGACTTATGTGGGCATGGTTGAGAGGGGTGAGCGAAATCCAACTATCAGAACGCTCTACAAGATTGCTAAGGCATTGAAAGTAAAATCCTCAGACTTGCTTCCCTTTTGAGTTCCTTCGCTAGGTTATCAGTCCCGCTTTTAGTAAAATAAGAGTGGGTATTTTTATACCCAAAATAAATATGACGATGACAATGGCATTACCAGAGCCACTACGATTGGTGGTAGACATTATCCAAAAAAAGATTGAGATATCTCCAGAGTCGGACGAGGTGCTTGCTATCTCGCTTTGGGATTTTAGAGATAAAAATGGAGATTTAATTCCCAAAGGTGACTTAAAACAGATTCTACGGCTCCTACAAGAAAGAAAATTCTTACAGATGATTGACATGTCTTGTTTGGGTAAACCAGGAAGATTTTCAGGAGAAGAAATCAAGATAAAGATTGATCGGGGAAAAATCCTCACAATCAACAATAAGGTTCAAGCAAATAAAACAGAAGGGGTATTCACCTGGAGAAAACTGAAACTCGATCTCCTCAAAGGAATACTACAGTATAAAAATAACAAGCCAACCGAAATATCACCTACCCAAGACGAAATAAAGTTTTTAATTCTCCTTATAGAAAGTGACCAAATCGTCAAATATGGAGAGATTGCCGACAAACTTGACTTAAATTGTCGAGCATCATCTGATCCCCAAGAGATTGCCAAAGCTGTTCAGTATATAAGAAGGAATATCGTTCCAATTTTGGAGAAGGCTGGTATGACTAAGAGTGATATTGAAGATATGATTCTTTCAAAAAGAAATGTTGGATATAAGCTCATCCGTCCTTAAATTCCCTCCCATCGCAAAAAGATCGTAAAAAAGTCGCAAAAGAATCCGTTTCGGTTTTTCGCCATTTGTTGAACAATCTTGATAGTCACCAATTCGATGACTATCACTATGAAACAACAAGAATTAAACACGGATTACTACCTCACGAGTGACCTCGCTATTGCCACAGCACTTTCTTTGTGGCAACCAATCGAGGAAATAAATAAGTCCAATCCCCGTAAAGCAGTTTTTGTCTTCAAAAGGAATAAACAACTCAACGAACTGGTCGAGGCATATTTTCGTAACGAACTCACTGTTTCCCCACAGATTTACTTTAATCAGTTGCGGACTATAAAGTCCCGTCTTTACTCGGAGGATCAATCATGATTAGCCATAAGTTGATCCTCGAATTAAAACAGATATTGGAGATCGACTACGGATTGCAATTAACCCTGGAGGAAATCTATGAAATCGGTTCAAGCTGGATAAGTTTTATCGAGACACTTATAAAAATTGAGACAAAAAAATAACTATGGCAAAAGCACGCATGCTACACACAAAAATCTCGGTATCTGTCCAGGTAAACAGGCTATCGTTACCAGCAAGGCTTCTGTTTTCCTGGCTGATTCCTCATGCTGACGATGAGGGTCGATTAAATGGCGATCCAGAATTTATTAAGGCAAGGGTTGTTCCTATGACTAAATGGTCATTTAAAAAGATAAGAGAATACCTGGAGGAGATTAAAAACCAAAGACTTATTTACTACTGGCAAGAAAATGACGAATGGTTTATCGAATTTATAAAATGGAATGATCATCAAACGATAAGAAAAAATAGATTCAAACCGTCTAGTTTACCCTCATATTCAAAGGAAAATGACAGCCAGATGGCGACCAAATGTCAACCAATTAACAACCAGAAGACTCCCCAATCGAATATAAGCGAATCCAATCTAAAAGAGGTTAATAAAAGCGAAGTGAATGAAAGTAATGTCGCTGATAAATCGTCTTATAAAGGAAACGGGGATATGGTAAATCCTCGAACCTTTAAACCGTCATCTGAAGGTGAGGTGGCAGCTTTGGAGGCCTGGAAGAGGTTAGAGCCAACTAACCCTCTCGCTTTTAAGATCACTTACCTTAATGCTCTCGGCAAAGGGTTACCCGTCAATATGTTCTATCAGTTTTCCAGCGAAATACGACAAGACAACACTATCAGAAACCCTGGTGCGATTTTTAACAAGAAGGTCGAGACCTATCTCACGCCGTAAAAACCTATGGAAAAAACAGTCGAAAATCATCTACTAACAACAAAGATGCCAGGAGAGAACGAACGGCAATACACTGCCTTCCTTCTCTACCACGAAATAAAGAGTATTAGGAAGGTAATGGAGGCATGGGATAAGTTAGGGCAGTCTTCGGGCGAAATGATGGCAGATTTTGCGCAAAAGCTGGGCAAGAAACCAAGTCGGGCAACAGTAGAACGGTGGAGTAAAAAATACCGATGGGTGCTAAGAAGCGATCTGAAGCTAACTGAAGAGTTAAAAGAACTTGACGAAAAGCTGAAAAAGATAAGACAGAAAAGATCGTATTTAATTACTGAACTCTTTTGGGAGAAACTCAAAAAAATCCAAAAACAGATGAACAGTGGGGAGCCTGCCACGGTTCAAGAGGTAAAAGTCCTTTGGGAAATGCACAGGACAGAATTTGGAGAATCAATCGGTAAACACCAGATAGTAGGAGGCATTGACGAATCAGAACAAAAACCACTTACCCCTGAAGAAGAGGAATTGTCAAAGGAGATGACAAAGTTAGAGATGGAATTTAACAGAAAACAACTTGAAAACAAAAAAGATGATGACTCAGCTTGATATTACCTGAGTATTTCTTTATGTTGTGTTGCTGAAACAATTACTATGAAAAGCATCCTATACTGCCGAGTTAGCTCAAAAGAACAGGAGGAAACAGGCTACTCCCTACCAGCCCAGGAGAAGCTATTAAGCGGGTATTCCGAAAGGACTGGTTATAGTGTCGATAAAGTATTTGCTATCTCAGAATCAGCCAGTGGCAAGAAGCAGCGAGAAGTATTTACCCAGATGATGCAGTATGTCCAGAAGCAAGGGCTTAAAATTATCATCTGCGAGAAAGTAGACCGCCTCACCAGAAGTTTCAAGGATGCGGTCATGATTGATGAATGGCTGGAAGAAGACGAGGAACGGCAAGTCCACCTAGTCAAAGACTCCCTGGTTTTACACAAAAACTCCCGTTCCCAAGAGAAACTAAACTGGGGCATCCGTATTCTCTTTGCAAAAAATTACATCGACAACCTCTCCGAAGAAGTAAAAAAAGGACAAAAAGAAAAAATAGCTCAGGGGTGGCTACCCACTAAACCACCAGTGGGTTATAAGACCGTAGGAGAAAAGGGACACAAAATTATCCTTATCGAAGAAGAAAAAGCCGTCATGGTTAAGAAAATGTTTGAGCTTTACGCTTCGGGCAACTACTCAATCAAAAGATTGACCTTAACCATGTTTGAGGAGGGACTACGCTCCTACCACGGAGTAAAGCTGGTTAAAAGTAGGGTTCACCGACTCTTGCGAGAACCCTTCTACACTGGCAAAATGAGGTGGAATGGTCAGATTTACGATGGCAAGCACGAACCAATTATTACCCAAGAGTTATATGATAAGGTGCAAAATATGCTGACAGGCAAAACCACACCCAAGCTAACCAGACATGATTACCTTTTCAACCGCTTATGTCGCTGTGCCACCTGTGGCGGATTAACCACCTGGGAATCCCAACGAGGCGGGCTGGTTTACGGACACTGCAACCATTATCACGAATGCACCCAAGAAACCTGGGTTAGAGAAGAAAAAGTCGAAGAACAGATCATCGACGGCTTTGACAAGCTGGTCATCAAAAACCAGCGAGTTTCCGAATGGATCAAAAAAGCTCTTAAAGAAAGCCACGCTGACGAAACCGTCTACCACTCCACTACCGTTGAGGAGCTAAACCAGCGCTACGAGCAGATTAAGAAGCGCCTGGACAAACTCTATGACGACAAGCTGGATGAAAAAATAACCCTGGATTTCTATAACCAGAAGTTTAAGCAATATACAGGCGAGAAAGACACCGTCCTAGAAACCATCAAAAAACACTCCCAAGCCAGCAACGGCTACTTTAACTTTGGCATCAACTTCTATGAACTCTCCCAGAGAGCCAAGCAGATCTACATGACAGCCAAAGAGAAGGGCTTAGCAGAAGAACAACGCTGCCTTATTAGGCTAGTTTTCACCGACTTAAAATTAGATGAAGGAAAACTCCTCTACGACTACACCAAAGCCTTCAAAATCTTAGCCCAGGCAGTAAAGGAAACCAATTGTTCGAAAGTCGATAAAATTGACAAGTTTGAGAGTGAGAGTTTCGAACATCAAGAAAAGAGCAATGTTACGGAACAAAAGGGCTCTTTATTGCCCTCCCGCCCAATCTGGCTCCCCGGCGTGGATTCGAACCACGAACCTTGAAGTTAACAGCTTCCTGCTCTACCGTTGAGCTACCGGGGAATAAATTTTTTAATGTGCTGTCTGCCTCTGTACGACTTTAATTGCTTCTCTCTTTTTAATGATTCTTTTCTTGTGCTGGTAATTTCCGAGTAAATCAACTTCCATTCACCTGAATATTTTGCAGTAAAATGGTTTCCTCGTTTTTGATTATGTTCTATTATGCGGCGTTCTAAATTATCAGTTGCGCCTATATAAATCTTATTATTGTCTTTATTATAAAGTGCATATACACAAAACATATATAGATACAGCTTCCTGTCCGCCAGCTGTCGGACTACCGGGGATAGTAAATAATATTTAAAAGTGCTTCTTGTCCGATAGTTAATTGTACTGTTGGGGAAATCAAGATCAAATTATACCATGTGGCGCACACATATTAAAAAGGCAACGTCAGCGCAGTCTCATCTGTTCCTGTCTCCTCCATATACCGTCTCCAGCTGACACGGATCGGGACTTTGCCGGTTTCATTCATATAGTAGATATTATCATGCTTCACCCCATAATCAAAAAGCCGCTGGGTCACCATCACATCTGATAAACAATACTTTTCCAACTCGTCCCATTTGCCTTCTTTGTAATAGTCAATAGCCATGAGCCCATGCCCTGTCTTTTTTTCATTGTTTGTGGCAAACGCTACATCATTGAGGCCGACACGCTTGCCGATAATACGCTTTATATCATCAAGAATATCAAACTGTGGAAGCTTGGTCACGTCCCCGGGATAATACGCCTGAAGCACTGCCAAATCAAAACTTCGGCTGTTGAATCCGATGATATACGATGCCTTTTCAAGCTTGGGAAACAGACGGCGGAGCTCCTCTTCACGATATATGTATCCCTGTCTGTCTGAGTAATCATAAATTCCCACAACAGTTATACCAAGCTTTTGAGGATCATCAAACTCGCGAAACGTATGTTTGGTCTCAAGGTCGAGGATGAGCGGAAACTTTTGCATCAGTTTATGCGTAAATTATTGTCTTTGATGATCTCGATCTCAAAAAGCTGCATCATGCTCGCATCTTCAAAGTCATCGGCCTGAATATTGGCCTGTTTGAGTTTGTTCTGAAAGTTCACCCGCAGATTATTAATCATGCGAAAAAAAGCATCTTGTTCTTCGGTATCAATTGTCTCAAACTCGGATCGGAAAAACTCATCAAGCTTTCCCAAACTCCACAATGCATCGATAAAATCATTGTTTCCATAATCAAGCTCAGCGATATTGCCAGAAACCGGCCGTATCTTAAAATTCATCATGCGCACATCATGAACCATATCGCCAAACGTTGGTTTTTTGGCAAGAATCTCTTCCTGAAAACGCTTGATCTTGTCAACAGCATCTGTTTTTTTTGTTGAATTCATAAGGTATAATGATGAAATGATAAAACAAACACTTCAAAAAGAGCAAATTGAAGCTATGAAGGCAAAAGAAACCTTCAGACTTCAAACCATACGATATATTTTAGCACAGATTAAAAATAAGGAGATCGATTCGCAAAAAGAACTTTCTGATGAAGAAGTCGTTGATGTTCTTCGAAAAGAGGCAAAGAAGCTCCAAGACTCAATTGATGCGTACAAAAACGCCAATCGCGATGATCTTCAAACAGAAAGCCAACAGCAGCTTGATATCCTTTCGACATATCTTCCCCAACAACTTTCTGATAAGGAACTGAAAGTAAAAGTTCAGGACATTGTTGACCAAAAGAAAGAATTATTTGAAAAAAATCCCAATGCCATGATAGGCATCTGCATCGGAAAACTCAAATCCATGGCTGACTCTGGACGCATTGCGCAAATAGTCCGGTCGCTCCAGGAAAAATAATCATTTGATATAGTAAAGATATATGAGACTTCTTCGAAAACTGTTTCTTTATGGCCTTGTTATTTTTTTTATCCTTTCTTTGACCAAAAATATTATTGAGTATCAGAAAAACCTCGGTTTTTATAACGAATACAAAAATGAGTACACCGAAGAAAAAAAACAAAATATTGAGCTCAAAACACAGCTTGTGAAGGCTCAGGATATCAACGAGTTTGAAAAAATTGTGCGAAACAAACTCAATCTGCACAAATCAAACGAAACAATCATAGTTGTTCCAAATCCAGCACCAACAACACTCACCCCAACCCCAACCCTGCCTCCCACCTATCGTCAATGGCTCAACGTATTTTCAGGAAGCTAAAAATTGACACAGTCATTCTTTTGACATATAATATAAGTTCCAATCCGGGGTAGTGTACGGCTGCACAGGAGGCTCATAATCTCCTAGGCTTTCTTGATGTTCTTTTACCTATTTTGACCAACTATTCGTACGAAGTAGTGTTTGTCAATGACGGATCAAAAGACGGAACCGACGATGTCATACGCTCAGTTGCAGAAAAAAATAAAAATATCAAACTTGTATCATTCAATCGGAATTTCGGCCATCAGATTGCGCTGAGTGCAGGATACTCCTTTACAAAAGGTGACGCGGTCATCAGTATGGACGCAGATCTCCAAGACCCTCCACAAATCATCCCTGAGATGATTGACAAATGGCAAAAAGGAGCAAAGATCGTGTATGCCAAACGCAAAAAACGCGATGTTGATGGTGTATTCAAAAAAAAGACTGCCCGCCTGTTTTACGGATGTATAAACATGCTTTCAGATATCAAAATTCCTGAAAATGTCGGGGATTTCCGGCTTCTTGACCGTACTGCAGTTTTGTATTTGACATCGCTTCCAGAGCATGCTCCATTTTTACGAGGACTGGTGGCATGGGGTGGCTATCAAGAAGATTATGTATATTTTGACCGTGAAGAACGACATTCCGGAGAAACGCATTACTCATTTTCAAAAATGCTCAACTTTGCACTTGACGGCATCACGTCATTTTCTGTCAATCCCCTGCGTCTTGCGACATATATGGGTTTTACTGCCGGCACATTTGGATTTATCGGTATCATCTATGCAGTGCTTGGGAGATTCTTTCTTCCTAATCTCTGGGTTACGGGCTGGACCGGACTTTTTGTTGGAATCATGTTCATAGGCGGCGTACAGCTATGAAATCTCTAAAAATTATCATACTGTCATTTGTTTTTGCACTTATTGTCTATGGGACATATCTTTACCTGCAAAATAAGGATAAATCGCTTTCGCCAATTCCTGAAGAAGGAGTAAAAGTGATACAGATTTCTCCGGATGAGAAATAAGTATCAATATATTACAAAGGAGCTGACCATGGATCATTTTTCAAACATCTTCGTAAATATGTGTTGATTACTGGACCAAAACTTCCATCATCTGCGATACATACACAACAATTTTTACCAATCTGACTTTCTATAAGCCCCGGCAAAGTCAATGAACATGATAGTCCAAGACAGATTCTTCTATTGAAGATCACTTGTTCAAGAGTCCATATGATAGCAAGGACTGCAACAATAAGGATCATACCTACAACTGCAGCTTGTATCTTTTCTCGTGCTGCGGTGACTGCAGATCACCAAGAGAGGGGATCTTGAAACCGAGTTCTCCGGTGTCTACTGATGAGCAGGCGGGAAATGCACCTTGGGGAAGAACGCTCCCGACTGTTGTATACGTGCCATCTGCCGCAAATGTTCCATCAAAACTGCAGGTTTCAAAACCGTACATAGCATGATTTGGAGGAAGAATTTTTGCTGAAACTGGTGATAAAAATGTAAGGAAAAAAAATAAGAGAGACAATACAGATATTCTTATGAATATATATTTGAAAATAGTACTCATATGTTTATGATAACAATTAATCTCCGATTTTCAATCGAAAGATATCCCCTTTTCCTCCCAAAAAGAGCTGGTCAATAGTAAAGAGGATGACATACGCGCACGCATACACGATAAGTCCGATAATCGCCCAGGTAAAGGTTTTTTTTGCTCCTTCGACTTTCTCAGGCTGACCCAAAGACATCATCCATTGGTAGCTTCCGATCACAAACATGACAAAAAGCACCAGAAGAATCAAGGCATTGGACATGAAAAGCAAATTACCGATTACAACTTCAAAACATTTCAAAGTCGGCACTCCATTGACGAGGCATGTATTTCCCAGAGCATCGGGAGGCAGACTTGCTGGATCATCTCCATCCAGATCATTCCAGTCCCGGATCTGTGCAAAAATCCGAAAAGGGCGAAATAGTAAAATACCAAGAACGAGGAGATGAATAAAGATACCTTTGAAGTATTTTTGAGTATTACATAAGGTTCTTCGCATAAACTATAGTGTAGATCATAAAGATAGATAAGACAAGCACGATCATTGTATATACAAAAATCTCCGGGCATAAGGTCTTATGCCCGGAGTTTATTTTCTATCAAGACTAACTAGTTACTTACGCATTTGTCATTTGACAAGGCATTAATCGTAATATTTTTACAACCTTCAGTATCTAGGCTACCATCTATACATAACCCACCAGTATTTTTGACACATGTGCAGCAAAGCTTTGCTCCTGATGTATTCTCAATCAACCCCGGCAAAGTCAATGAACAGGAAAGTCCAAGACAGATTCTTCTGTTGAATATCACTTGTTCAAGAGTCCATATGATAGCAAGGACTGCAACAATAAGGATCATACCTACAACTGCAGCTTGTATCTTTTCTCGTGCTGCGGTGACTGCAGGGGATCTTGAAACCCAGGTCTCCGGTGTCTATTGAGGTACAGGCGGGATATGACAATGGATCAGCACAGCCTGCTGCCTTAGTACCTGCTGCCGCGTGTACCTGAATTACTCCGGTAAGTAATATTCCCGACATAAAAACAAACATAAAAAGCTGGATAAAAAGCTTTTTATTCAATATTTTTTGCATATTTTTGTAATAAATTAATAATTGATAATTTATAATGCCTTCAAAGTTCCATTTGCATTACATTTATACTTATTCGTATTTATGATATCTCCTCTATTTCCAGATGTTTCATTTACACAAACACAACAATAATCACCTGCTGTTCGCTCAATCAACCCCGGCAATGTCAATGAACAAGATAGTCCAAGGCAGATTCTTCTGTTGAAGATGACTTGTTCAAGAGTCCATATGATAGCCAAGACTGCAACAATAAGGATCATACCAACAACTGCAGCTTGTATCTTTTCTCGTGCTGCGGTGACTGCATCCTTGTCTCCGAAACCGAGTTCTTCGTTACTAATGCTTGTGCACGAAGGAAGAGTGTCTTTTGCGCCGTTGTATAAAGTATCAGTATTAATTTGTCCAAGATTACAGTCAACACCAGCTGTTTGCTGGTCAGCAGTTACTGCATATATATCAACGCTCGATAAAAGCGGCACCATCATAAATGCAAAAACCATTGCAACAAAAATACTGATTGTAATAGATTTATGAAACCCTATTGTGTGTTGAAACATATATGAATAAAATATTTAACTTAAGATAATATCATCATACCCAAGTTTTCTCTCAGTTGTCAACAGGTATTTACAATTCCTTTGCCCGATACTGCAAAGCTTCTGCAATATGCGATGATTTTATTTCTTCAGAACCTTCTAAATCAGCGATTGTTTGTGCCACTTTGATGGTCTTAAAATATGACCTGGCAGAAAGTGAAAGACGATCAACTGCTTGTTTGAGCATTTCTTTTGCATCATTTATGAGCGTACAGTATTTTTTGATATCAGATGATCGCATCTCGCTGTTGAAAAGGAAACCAGTATCTTCTAACCGCTTTTCTTGAATTGTACGCGCTGTCTGTACTCGTTTCCGAACATCCCGGCTTGACTCGCTCTCATATTCGTCAGACAGCTCCTCCACTTCAACAGGCGGAACATCAATATGAAGATCAATCCTGTCCAAAAGAGGACCAGAAAGTCGTTTTTTGTATCGCAAAATCATGCCCGGCGCACACTTACATGGTCTTTTGGGATGCCCCAAAAATCCACATGGACAGGGATTTGAAGCCGCAAGAAGGAGAAAGCGTGCGGGAAATGTCAAGGTTCCGGCAGCCCGGGATACGGTCACGACTCCATCTTCCAAAGGCTGGCGCATCGCCTCAAGGACATTGCGCGGAAACTCAGGAAACTCATCAAGAAATAATACTCCCCGGTGTGCCATTGAGATCTCGCCCGGCATCGGCGTACTCCCGCCGCCAATAAGACCGACACGCGATGTTGTGTGATGAGGAGATCGAAACGGGCGTATCCCTTGAAATATATCCTGTGAAAGCTCACCAACCACCGAGTAGATTTTTGCAACTTCCAACATTTCCTGTTTTTCCATACTAATCCTCGAACTTCTCTTTATGTAATGTCATGTTTATTATTTTTGCAAAGATTATTGCAGAGCCGATCGCTAGCGGGGCGGAAAATAATGCTGAAAATCTTACTGCTATTATAGCCGCCGTAAACGGTCCTAGAAACCATACTAGTAACAGTATGAATGTGTCAATATGCTGCCTTTTCTTGTAAAACGAATAAGTCAGGTATATCAGCGCATATATCATCAAAAAGAATGGCGATATTAAAAGCATAAGTGGGTTATTTCCAATATCAATTGGACTTGTTCTCTGTATAGCCCCTTTTATATCTCCTCCCTGAAGCTCAGCCACTGAAACGTAAACGTTCGGAAATTCAATGCCTTCCTCGCTCTTTAATTGCGAGAATTTGAAA
>Ga0075674_120_pt1 | contig 11595 bp, 14 predicted proteins | sample RifGroA2_FD_68243 | JGI IMG/M metagenome (GOLD analysis project Ga0075674, IMG submission 68243) | Microgenomates (Roizmanbacteria) bacterium GW2011_GWA2_37_7
CACGATTTATAAAAAGAGAAGTCTGGCATAAACTGGGAGGTTTAGACGCGAGCTTAGGAGGAGGAGACGACTGGGATTTCCAGCATAGATTTTATATGCACAAATACAAAACAGTCAAATCGACCGTCCACGTAATCCATTACGATGGAAATCTCAAATTGTCAAAGATTCTTCGCAAGGAATTTGTTTATGGAAAAAACACTCTGTCATATTTTAAAAAATATAGTAAAGATAAGAAATATTTATTCAAACAATATTCTTTTCTCAGAAAAGATTTTCTTTTAAACCTTGATAAGCTAGTAAAAGACCCTGTTCATGCTGTTGGCTTATTTCTTATGAAAACAATCGAATACATGGCGGTAGCGACTGGAATTATCTATTCTATTTTTATTAAAGAAAATGTGAAAATCCATGGAAAATCTTAAATTTAGTATCCTTATCCCTTCATACAATGGAGAAGATGTTATAGCAAATGGTATAAATAGTATTTTAGCCCAAAAGTACAGCAATCTTGAAATTATTGTCAATGATGATGCCTCAAGCGACGATACAGAAAAGGTAGTTAAAAAATTTAAAGATAAAAGGGTAAAATTTTTCAAAAATAAAAAAAACCTGGGTTACCCGGGAAATCTAAACCAATGTCTTTCTCACGCAACAGGAGATATTATTTATCTGCTTGGACAGGACGACGTATTAGCCAAAAACGCTATTTTACTGACATATAGGGCTTTTGAGATGTCACCTGATATAGGCGCAGTAACCAGACCATATAGACAATTTGATGAAAGTTTGGATGTGACTATACGGGCGCGTTTTCCCCTCAATCCAAAGAAAGATGAAATAGTCAAAATAACCGATGACTATAAAAAAATTATTGAAATTTTTAAGAGTCTGGATTCACTCTCAGCGCTTGGATTTAGAAAAAAATTTATGGACAGACCGTTTCACCCAGATATTTTCCCTTGTCATGTTTATCCCTTTGCTTCCATATTTAAGAAACATCCTGTTGTTTACCTTAAAGATTATGTATCTTCTGTAAGTATGAGATATAGTCAATGCTGGCATGTTTCCTCAATTTATGACAAATCCCCGGTTTTAAGCTGGGCAGAGATGTTTCAGGAAATTTTTTCCGAAAAAAAATTTCAAAATGTAAGAGACTACTGCATAAAAAATTTTGTAGCGGTAAACTATGTCGGGCTATCTCAAATAAAAAACTATTCCCGCCACAGTTTCTGGTATACCCTTAGAGAAATTTTATATCTTATAAAGTTTAGACCGAAAAATCTTGTCAGTCCGATTTTCTGGTTATTTGCTTTGGGGGCATTGCTCATGCCGCGGTTTATATTGATACCTATGGTTGACTGGTATAAAAAAAAAGTCAATGTTTCATTACTAAAACCCATCACCTTTAAATCTCCCTTTGCACCTTCACCAAAACACCCATGAGAACTCAATGCAATATATGTAATTCTACTCAAACCGAGAAATTATTTGTTTCTCAAAATATTCACGGAAGATTTCTCCTGACGAAAAAAGATATATTTAATGTGTATCAATGTAACGAATGTAACAATATTTTTTTGGGAAACCTCATCGTCAATGATGCGTATTATAAAAAATATTATGAGGGGAATTACTATACCGTCGACCTTGGAAATGATGTATTAAACTTTATCATTAAAATAATGGATGTTTTCTCCTATCGGATGAAGGAGAGAATGATCTTATCGAATTGTCAGGCAAAAAAAAAGATAGATATTTTGGATGTTGGCTGCGGTATTGGTATGTTTTTAAACGAATTAAACAGCAAAAAATTTAACAAATATGGTGTCGAAATCAATGCAAAAGGAGCAGATGAAGCAAGAAAAAAGGGCATTACCGTGTACACTTCCGATTTTCTGAAACTCAAACTGAATAAGAAGTTTGATGTTATCACCATGTGGCATGTCCTTGAACACATGCCGGACCCGCAACAGGTAATAAAAAAAATCTCGGGCATGTTGCGGAAAAACGGTCTTCTAGTCTTTGCCGTACCAAACTCGGGTGGCATGGGTTTTACCTACGGGAAAAAATACTGGTACCATCTTGATTCTCCACGGCATCTCTTTTTACCCAACAGATCAAATCTGAATAGAGTATTGAAAAAAAATCATTTTAATCTCACAAGGGTAATATATGAATTTTATGATTATCCGATTGACCTACTTGTTTCTTTAAGATATTCCCATCTCAAATACCTTGTGTATCCGCTGTATCCGCTGTTTAAATTCTTCAGTCCGGAGACGCTTACCTACATTGCCAAAAAAAAACGAAGAATGAATTTTACCGATAGAATAACTTCATTAGCAAGACGCTAATATCATATTTAAATATCTTGAGAAACACAATTCTGATATCCCGCACTAAAATTTTTAAAATCATAAGGAACCGAAATCTTTTAGAAATATATTTTTTGTTTATTTTACAGATAGTATTGTAATGAATTTTTAATACCGGATACCAGTATTCCAAAAAATCGATCTTTTTTTTCGGCCCAAACGATATGTTTCCGGTACGGTATAAAGCAACGGGTTTTGCTATAACATAAACGTTGTAGTCTTTTGGGGTGTAGTAGATAAGTGCCGTATGAGGAAACATATTATGTTTTTTGTTATACAAAGAGTTTATCTTTTCATTATTTTCCTCAAATATTCTTTTTTTAATAATCATATTCGAATAGGATGTGAGAAACCAGTCAATAGGTAAAAAAAACTTACTTTCAAGAAACGAAAAAAGTTCCTTTTTTGATGGGCAATAATGATCTTTACTCATGCGAAGCAAATTAGGATCCACGAGTTCTTTTGCATCCAATGAACACATATCTAGATTTGCCATAATCAAATCCGGTTTTTGCTTTATTAAAACATTTAGTACTGTCTGCAAAGCATTGGGCTTCTGTAAATCGTCATCAGTGAAAAACCAGATATATTGACCCTGCGCGTATGTAGCAACTTTCATCACATTTTTAAAAGACCCTAGATTTTTTTGATTCCTCATGTATGAAATATTTGAATATGTTTTTAAATAATTTTGTACCATCTGTTCAGTACCATCTGTACTTTTATCATCCAAAATTACCACTTCAACACTGCTTATCAGCGATGTATGATTTATAAACTGATCTACGATGCTTATAATGCCTTCTTTCAAAAATTGTTTTCTGTTATATGTCGGTATACATATTGAAAGAATGGGTACGATAGTATTCATATTAACAACTATATCGCATCTCTATAAAAATACAACCTAATTCTGAAGTCAAATTACATTGTATTCAATACTGTGTTTAGATATAATGAGTCTATATCAAAATCGTGAGAATAATACTCATATTCAAATGGATATAGCAAATACATATAAATTAAAAGAGTGGGATGAATATTATGGAAAAGAACGAAAAATCCATATTCAACCAAAAAAAGGATTCTTTGCTTCATACGATCTCCATTTATGCAACGTCATTCTTCAGAAATTTTTACCTTCACCCAAAAAAAATATAAAAAGACTTACAATTTGTGAGATCGGAAGTGGAGATGGCAAACTTATCAAGGATATTGCAGACAAATTCGGATATAAACCGTATGGCATAGAGTATTCTACAGTCGGTGCACAAATGGCTAATAAAAATGGTGTTGAAACGATTGTTGCTGATGCCTTTGACCCAAAAATCAAAAAAAAGTACAAAAACTATTTTGATATTGTCTTATCATATGGTTTTATTGAACATATTCTTCCACCAGAAAAAGCTATTCAACTTCACCTTGATCTCGTGAAAAAGGGTGGATATATTGTGATTCAGTTACCTCGTTTTAAGGGCTACAATTATTGGAAAGCGCGCATATTCAGACCCGATTTACTTCCTTTACATAACTTAGGCATCATGGATGAGGAAAGGATACATACGTTAATGAAAAAATTCAAGATCAGAGAACTTGTATGTAAAAATTACGGCACATTAAAATTGCGTTTACCGATGGAAAAGAAAAATATACGATACTATCTTTTAAAGGGCATTTGTATTCTCGAATATGTATTCAATCCTCTGTTTAGAATCATCTTTGGAGATAAAGGTTTTGAAACAAAATTATTTAGCCCTGCAATACTATTTATCGGGCAGAAAGAATAAATGAAAGCTGTAGTAACAGGATCACATGGATTTATCGGCAAAAAACTCGTTGACTTCCTCAACAGCAAAGAAATTGAGGTCTTTCCTCTTCATCACTCAAAGCTTCACCATGAAAAAGATCTGCGGGAGGAACTGACAATCATACGACCAGATATCATTTTCCATTTTGCCGCTTATGGAAATCACGCACATCAAAGCGAGGTGAAGGGCATTTTTGAGGGGAATATCATCAATACCTTCAATCTTCTTGTTGCTATAAAAGATCTTCCGATCAAAGGATTTGTGAATGTCGGATCATCCTCCGAGTATGGTAAAAAGGGTGGTCCTATGGCGGAATCGGATCTCCCCGAGACGGACACATTGTATGGCGCGTCAAAGGTTGCAACGACGTATCTGAGCCGCGCTTTTGCAAAACAATTGAATAAACCTATCGTAACTATCCGACCATTTTCTGTTTTTGGTGAAGAAGAGGCACATTTTAGATTTATACCAAGAATTATTCGATCTTTACTCAAAAGTGAACAATTTGAACTCGATCCTGAGCCCAAGCATGACTGGATTTATATACAAGATTTTTTGAATGGAGTTTTTTTTGTATTAAGTAATATTTCATCATTACAAGGCGAAGTCATAAATATTGGTACGGGAAAACAATATTCAAATCTCCAGGTTGTTCGAGAACTAGAAACAATATCAAAAAAAATACTCAAAACTAAAATTTTGAAAAATATGAGAAAATATGACAATAATAATTGGATTTGTTCAAACAAAAAATTGAAATCGCTTGGCTGGAAACAGCAATTTGATTTGAAAAGAGGTTTACAAGAAACATATAAATATTATGCAAAACAAAGACCTTAAAAGGAGGATTATCGATATATCTTTTAAAAAAAAGCTGTCGCATATTGGAAGTTGCCTGACATGTGTTGATATAATCGAAGAGATATACCGTATTAAAAACAATGACGAAAAATTTGTTTTGTCTCCCGGTCATGCAGGTCTTGCATTGTATGTAGTGAATGAAAAGTATTATCGCGTAGACGCAGAGCAAGCATTTGAGCATCATGGAACTCATCCTGATAGATGCAAAAAATGTAAAATAGACTGTTCTACTGGTTCTTTAGGTCAAGGATTACCAATTGCGCTCGGGATGGCATTGGCAAATCCCAAAAAAAATGTTTATTGTATTTTCTCGGATGGGGAATGTAGTGAAGGTAGTATTTGGGAAGCTTTGAGAATTAAAACAGATAATAAAGTAAAAAATCTAAAAATATATGTGAATATCAATGGCTGGGGAGCATACCAGAAAATAAATACCGTTAAACTTATCAATCGTTTGAAGACGTTTGACCCAACTTTGATCTTAAGAAAGACAAAAGTTGAACAACTGCCCTTTCTCAAAGGTCAGAATGCCCATTATCATATCATGAGCAAATCTGATTATATAATTGCTCAAAATATTCTTAAATGAGAAAAACATTTTTTAAAAAATTACACGAACAAATGAGAACCAACTCACATATTTGGGTAGTAACTGGAGACCTTGGCTATGGGGGTTTTGATTTGATTCAAAAAGATTTTCCACATAGGTATATCAATGTTGGTGCCTCAGAACAATCTATGATGGGTATTGGTATCGGCCTCGCACTTGAAGGAAAAATACCATTTGTATATAGTATCAGCACCTTCCTGCTTTATCGTCCCTATGAAACAATCCGCAATTATATCAATCATGAAAAAATACCGGTCAAGCTGATCGGATCGGGGCGGGGGAGAGATTATGCGCATGATGGTATCTCACACTGGGTTGATGATGATCGCAATGTAGTGAAACAGTTTACCAATATAACTTCGCTCTGGCCAGAACAAAAAAATGAAATACCTATGATACTTGAAGAAATCATAACAACAAAAAAACCTTTTTATCTTAACTTGCAGCGATCGTAACGTATGGAAACCTCATTGATAAGTATTATCATCGTCACATATAACGGTCTCCCGTTTCTCAATAAGTGCCTGCTGACCATCTTCAACCAAATGAGATCCTACAAACCCAGTCCCTCCAGTGACTAATAAATTCTTCCCTTTAAATTTATTCATATTTGAGTATTCAGAAATTCCAAAATATTAACATGTCGTATTCCTTCGACATTTCCACTAATAAATTTATCAGTCGAAACCACAATTTTTTCGTAATTATCTTTTATTTCAAGCAGGTTTCCAAATTCACGCTTTCTAACTACCTCATTTGGGATGAGATATGCTACTTGAATATACACTTTTTTCCCATCTTTTACACATACAAAGTCTACTTCTTTTGTCCCTAGCTTTCCCACAGTAACTACATATCCATGGATACGGAGATGAAAATATACGATATTTTCGAGTACTTGGTTGATGTCTGGCTGTTTGTATCCACCCACAATTATATTTCGCAAGCCCATATCCTCAAAGTAATACTTTTCGTTTATTTCAAATATTTTTTTACCTGTTATATCTGATCTTTTTGCCTCATAAATAAAAAATGCCGATGACAAATGAGACAGATAGTTCAAGATTACAGTTGAAGACATTCTGATATGTTGGGTCTCTAGAAAGTTGCTGATTTTTCTGGCAGTTATATTACTACCCACATGTCTGGCTAAATACTCGACAAGCCGTTCGAGTAAATTTACATTTCTAATCTGAAAATGAGCCACTACATCTCTCAATAGGATTGTATTATAAATATTTTTTAAATAATCATAGATAATATCATCCTTTAATTCCAGATGTATGAGATAGGGAAGACCACCATATTTAATGTATTTTAAAAATGACTCATCCGATATGGTTAGTGTATGAAATTCTATAAATTCTGGATATGATAGTCCGTATACTGGTATTTCTATATATCTCCCTGTGAGATGAGTGGCCAAATCAGAGGAAAGGAGCGATGCATTGCTACCAGTAAGGTAAAAGTCCATATTCTTCTTCGTAGATAAATCACGAATAGCTTTTTCATACGACTCAATTTCCTGAACTTCATCAATAAAAATATAATTTTTGTATTTTTTATGTTTTTTTTGATTGATGTAGTGGTATAAATCTTTGTAAGTTTTTATGGACTCGAAGGATAAATCTTCTTTATTTATATAGATTATCGAGGCATTTTTATCTATTTTCTTTATCTCATCCATGAGTTGGAATAGGAGGTAGCTTTTCCCAACGCGCCTTTGCCCAATTAGGATTTTGATTAATGCCTTTCCGATAAAAGGTTTTATTCTTTCGATGTATTTTTGCCGCTTTTTATATGTTTTAATCATACTTGACATTTTTTCAAATTGTAGAAATATTTTAATTATACTTAAAATATTTAGATACGTCAAGCAGACCACTTTCGTAAGAGTTCACACTCTTTGACACACATTGTCATTCCAGCGAAGGCGGGAATCCAGTTTCCAGACTATTTCAACAATCTGGATCCCCGATCGAGTCGGGGATGACACAAAAGAATAATTGATATATCCTGATGCAGTTTTGTCAAAGACCCTGAACTCTTACCTTTTTAACACGAATTGCAACCATCCATCACGCACACGCATGTTGCTCCGTTTCTTTATATAACTTGCCACATTGTGTACATTTCATTCTCTTTTCAAACGGTATCCCCTTATGGTCACAGCCATCAGCACCACAGGCCTGCAAACCGTCGTCAAACTGTTTCTGATTTATAACCGCTCCGCATTGACCTGTACAGATATATACTGGTGTATCCATAGTAAAATCGAGTCAGACTCGATATAATAAAAAAATTGGTAATATAACCATTATATCTTCTATGAAAGAAAAAGTCAGTATTATTATCGTCACCTACAACGGTCTTCCGTTTCTCAAAAAATGTTTATCAACGATTTACAATCAAACTATTCAAACATAGAAGTAATTTTAGTTTACAATAATTCTTCCGATGAAAGATATAACCCATCATATACAAGTCGGTATTGGATTACTTTATTGATTTAGAATGATATAATAGGATATATGGAACATCTTCCTAACGCAATCATCATTGAAGCACTCACGCACGTGACTTGGAACAGTAAAAAAGTCCAACAGGATATCGCTGTAGCCCGTAAGAACTCCAAAGGAGTCGATTATTCAGATCAGGAACTTAAGGAAATAATCCGCCGGGGATGGCGTGAAATGCGCATACTTGAAGGATATGCATCACAGTGGAAAAAACCAGAACAAATCAACGATATTATGGGAATATGGGTGCCCTCAGGACCAGGATTTATTGAAAAGCCATATAAAGATGATCGATACAAAAATTACGAATGGTCACGATTTATGGGAAGACGTCGTTTGATGTATGCTGCGCTTCTTATGCGGAAAACGGCTGAAGCAAGAAGTAATGGTGTATTTGGTTCAAATCAAAGTATTGAGATGATCGAAAAACACGCTCCCATCCTGCTTTTTAATGGCATTGATTCAGAGAATACAGATATTCGGGACTATCTTGCACGAGAAGGCCTTATTATCCCACCATCCAAAGTTCATATATTGGGCTCCGGGCTCAATAATACACTTGATCAGGTACATAATTTGGCATCCCAAGAAGGGCAGGAGTTTCTCAATTCACTCGATGGACATACGCTTTCCATTGTGACTCATGTCCCTCATGCGACGCGCTTATTACACCTCCTGGGCAAAAACAATCCATTTCCCTCAGGGCTAGGCGTGTCGCTCCTGTCTTTACCGACACCTCAGCAGGGTATTGAATATAAACGAAATGAGATATGTGGGATTTTATCCCATATCATCCGGGGAGAGGCAACTGTTGAGCCATTTATTCCTTCAAATATCTCGTTTGATTCATAGATTTGTTGAATTAACAAATTACTAATAAAATTAGTAGATCAATTATGAAAGAAAAAGTCAGTATTATTATCGTCACCTACAACGGTCTCCCGTTTCTCAAAAAGTGTCTGCCGACTATCTTCTACCAGACATATCAGAATATTGAAATAATTATTGTCGACAACAACTCTTCAGATGGCACCGCTGAATATATGAATCAACATTATCCGAAAATTACGGTTATCAAAAATGAGAAAAATGAAGGATTTGCCAAAGCAAATAATATAGGTGTGGATAATGCAACAGGTGAATTTGTTTTTCTTTTAAATAATGATACAGAACTGTTTCCTGATGCTGTTGAGAGGTTGGTTCATGCTTATAAGCCACGGTCAATTTTAACGGCGTATCAGATATCAACACGCGCAAAACATTTGCCTGGTAGAGTGGGATCAGGTGTGGATATATTTGGTTACCCTTATTTTGATCATGCCAATCCCAAACGAACCAGACTATTTTATGCAGACGGAGCCGCGATGTTTCTAACAAAAAATGACTTTCTCAGTATAGGCGGGTTTGATGAAAAGCTGTATATGTTTCAGGAAGATATTGATTTTTCCTGGCGGGCACGAATTATGGGATATAATATCCGAATGAACGCAATGTGATACGAAATATCTTGAAAAATTATAGTCTCCCATTTTTATTACCGGTACTTATTATATTGATAATGCTGCATACCATCGAAATGATTGTATTGCTCTTGTTGGGGAAATGGAAGGCATCTGGATGTTACCTCAAAGCCTATGTATGGAACGTGCAAAATATATCCAATACTCTCTCTGTACGAAACGCTCTACAACATAAAAGAAAAGTATCAGATATCGCCATCATAAGACTCATGTACCTGACATACACAAAAATCCATTTGCTTTTTCACGTTGGCATACCCAATTTTAAATAAAAAACGCTTTCTATACTCTTTAGAAAGGTATTACAGTGGACTACTCCTCAGGAAAAGTATTAGAATACTCTAAATTACTATTACAAATTACTGTTGCACTTAATTCTTGAATGTAAGAGCGGCAGTTTAAAAAAAATCAGCTCAGGTATTATTTAACTTAATGAAAATCATAAAAAAATTGGCTACGTATGTATTTATTTCTGTGATAATTTTATTTCCACTTTCCCCATTCTGGATTAAACTTGTTCCTATAAAATACTTTTCTTCATTAGTTGGTACATCATCGCGTAATAAAAATCCTTTACAACAGGATCCTTACTATAAACCATGGGAAACCGAATCAGTGTTGCTGCAACTTGGCAAAAATACCCAATACGACATCCTTATTATGGGAAGTTCTCACGGGAGATTGTTATCTAGAAATAGAAATCATGAGATAGTTGAAAGAGTACTGCAAAAAAAAATCGCTACAATTGCAGCTGGAGAAGGGGCATGTGTGATTCCAGAAAAAGTCTTTCTTTCTACATTTTATGATATGCAAAATTCAGCTAAAACCATTTTTTATTTCATAGATCCATGGTGTTTTTATACTAAAAAATACAATGAGGGTTACGTTTTTAGCAATGAGCCCCTTGATAGTCTATTGCTTCGAAATCTAGAATCGTCTGAGATTGATAAAACTCTCATTGCTTCTTATAAAGAAAAAAACGAGGTTTCAAATGAGCCTTCTAACAACATACCGATTGTCGAACTCAATACTACAGGTCTCCAAGATATTGATGCATCTGGCGTGGAGAGAAGAATATTGAATTTATACAACGGTTCTATACCGGAAAAAATGAATCAAAAATATCAGAATACGATGGAGGAGATTATCCAACTTGCTCAGAATCATAAAGCGAACTTAATTTTTATAATACCGCCAACTCTCTACAAAGATCCCAAATACGAAAAACTGCTACAATTATTGCAGGAATACGAGAGAAAATATAGGAATCCTATCGTGGACATGTCGGAATCTATAACCGATGTATCATTGTATTATCATTACGATCATTTGAATTCTAACGGAGTAGAAGTTTTTATGGAACTACTTATTTCGGCTTTTAGGGATCAAGGTATTCAGATATAAAAAGACTTCAAATTCTACTCTTCTTTTGCACGAATGAGTGCGGATGCAATCGGAATTCTTATTGGGTAATTTTCTTCAATCCAAGCCACAATTTCAGGAAATCTATCCGTAATTGGGACACCTTCAATCCCTTCCGCCATGCCCCCTGTTGAATACAAAATATACTTTGGCTGATGTATCTGAAGATCATGCAGGACTTCTTCTCTATATTGATTAGTGTCGGCCATAGAAATCTGAGCAAATCGGGTAGGAGACTTTCCTTTCAAAAAATAGTAATAGGTTGCTTCATTATTGAATACAAAAACATAATCATCGGGGCTCGTATGACTATTGATATAGTTGACTACTTCAATTTCTGTGGGGCGTAACCAGTGTGAATCGGGCTTATGATTCATCTTGAAACGACCACCGGCTAAAGCGCGGTGGAATCAAAAACAAACGGTTGAAAACCGTGCTTAGGGACTAAAGTCCGTGCTGATCTGAAAATCATCCTCT
>Ga0075674_174_pt1 | contig 10861 bp, 13 predicted proteins | sample RifGroA2_FD_68243 | JGI IMG/M metagenome (GOLD analysis project Ga0075674, IMG submission 68243) | Microgenomates (Roizmanbacteria) bacterium GW2011_GWA2_37_7
TATACCCTTCTCAACTAAGATTGCAACTTCAAACTGATATTTTCTGAAAACTATCGGTTAGTAAAGTTTTCAGCTCTGCGTCGTAATGGTGAATATGTTTGAAAAAATACAGGACTTCTTTTTCAAATTCTTTAAATTTCTCAAAGTATTTATCACGATGTTTTGTATGGAAGAACTTCCATAAGCGCTCAATAATATTTAGGTTAGGCGAATAGGGAGGAAGATATGTAATATGCACTCGTTTATGGTTCTTGAGAAAGTCTTGTAACTCATAGCTATGATTATAGGAAGCGTTATCCATCAGTAAGTGAATCTTGCCTTTTGTTTGTTTTTTCTCAATCTCCATTACCAATCTCTTCATGGCCTCGGTATCAATGGTCTTTTCTGATAGAACAGTAATAGCCATATCTTCAAGATTTAATGCTCCATTTAAATTAAGTCTCCTTCTTCCTGTATTGGCTTTAATTGTTTTCGTTTCTCCTTTGTATATCCAACCATAAAAGGGCATATTATTATGTTGTGGGTGGCTTGCATCTACAAAGTAAATCCTGTCATTTCTCTTTTTGCTTTGTTTCAACTGTTCATATTCTTTTTTGAATATCTCTTGTTTTTCAAGATTTACTTTCCCTGGTATTTGTTTTGTCTTCTTGTATACAAATCCAATCCTGTGAAGGAGATGGGTCATACCTTCAATTGAATAGGACTTTCTGTAATGTTTTTGAGCGTAAACAACTATTTCTTTTACCGTTTGATAGGTATGATTTCTCAGGTGGGTAATGAGTCCCATCTCCTGTACTTTGGTAAGTACTCCATGACGACCAAAGTAGCGACATTCAATGAGGCCGTCAACTCCAACGCTCTCAAATTGTTTTTCATAACGACGAATAGTTATGTCATCAAGCATGAGTATTCGTGCAACCTTCTCATAAGAAAAACCATCGTTTAATAAAAGAACTGCTTTTATTCTATCGGCTGACTTACGCAATCGACAGGAATAGTGTGCTTCTCGTAATATCGCTATCTGTTCTTCTGATAAAAACTCTTGCATATATATTATGAGACCATATTGAAGAAAACAAATCAAGTCCAATTATTGCAATTCAATTGACGAGGGGTATATAAGGATAAATTACAAGTTTAGGGGGTATGACATTTTCATTTGGGTTTGACATCAGACAGATTGAATTTTTTGGTTTATTTCTGTGGAAAATTAATAAATATATGATACACTCCAGTATTATCGTCAAAAGAAGGGAAAATTCTTGAAAATTAATAATGATTAGCAAATAAAAACAGACATGATAGGAAATGTCAAAGAAGTCCCATTATCCGAGGTGAATATTGATTCTTTGGAAGGCCAGATAGAACTGGCAAAACTTCGCGCAAATACTTTTCGGTACCACATCTCAGCTGATGGAATCAGTGGAAAAAGTGCATATGGAAAATTATTTTCATATGGTTTAGATTGGCCTCTCGTAATCGATCATGGCCATCATCATTCTCGTCATGTGAAAAAAACAATTAGATACGCTCTAAAGGAATACGATACATTTTATCCGGGAGCACTTGATCCAAACGATCCGGAAACTTTATCAGATTTGTCAGCACTCATGCTATTTTCGTATAATCATGATGGATTGGATCAACAGGTCAGTGCGATAAGAAATTTAGTAAATACGGACATAAAACTTCCAGTTAAAAGAGGACATGCTCTTGCAGGAAGTGTCATGCTCATGGCTTATACTCCAGAGTATGCTCAAAGATGCGGTATTCCAATAGATGAAGCCTGTCTCTTCAGCTCATTGTCCATTGGCCCTCCGCCAACCATGACAAGCCTTGCATTTGGAACCTTTCTAAGCACTTCTTTGAATGCTCAGCATTCAAAAGCAAGAATATGGTTTTATCGGAGATTTCGGTGAAGACGGAGTAAGTGTTTATGGTTTGCCACCTCAATTTGAAAAAGAGAAAGCTCAGGAACTGGCAAATCTTGCCTCAAATCATGATCCGATTATGCCAAATTTGATACCTAAAAGGCGAGCACGGCTTAAGACATTGACGGAAATTGCATATTTTGCAGATACCGTAGATATGATCGCGCCGTGGCCGTTTCAGTTTTGCAGGACATGGCTTACTGATTATTCCCGCGAACGACCTTTTTCAGTGTTCTTTGGTAATGATCAAATGACAGTTGATGAAGCATTAAATATTGTCATGAACGGAAATGGTTTTCAGCCTTCTGACGATACTCGATTTTTATGGGAACTTGTCCATGCAGGCGGGTCAGATTCGAAACTGAATAAAGTACCTTGGGTACAGGCTTTTCACAAGGATCATGTAATGCTGGGCATTTTATTTTTGTCGATTCTCGGGTCTAATATAATGGAACTTGGTGAGTTATCTGATCAGGAAATTGAGGAAAAAGCGAAAATTTTGTATACAATCATGCAAACACCGAAAATTATGCATGAGCCTTTGCCAGATTTTGAAGATGCAGTTAAGAGAGATGTGGCGCATGGGGAAAGAAAAATTCCCTTGAGCTCACTTGATGTGATGTACTTTCTGCGTGCGAGAGGTTTAAGACAGATCATTGAAAAGAAAAAACAAGAAAGCAATGACCCCAAACGTCAAGGAGCACTTGATCAAGAATATGATATACGCACATACCTTTTTGTAGAAGAATTTGCAGAAATTGCAAGAACGCTGGTAAAAAAGCGCAAACCTTATACTTCGGATGATCAAAAAAAATTTGATGAACTTGTATCAAGCGTTACCAAAATGCTCATAAAAAAATATCAAGTGACTGATGAAGAATTTGATGAGTATCGTCGGCTTCTTCGATCTGGCGAGCCTGCTCCTTCTCAGCCATATGTAAATGAGTCAGTTCCAACAAGACCGCTGCGTATTTTACCAGAATCGGCAGATATTAGGGTCGGATAAAGACATCGATTCAAAACAGAAAGAAAAACCGAAAAAATCGTTATGCATTCATCAGAGAACAGGCGCCAAAGCCGCTCAAGGTAACTCCGGTATATTTTAGGCAGCAGCAAGGGATCGGGGGGATTGAATAGTACATAGTCCATTCATACGCAGTTGTGCTAAAATTAAGTTCTATGACAGATAAAAAACAAATAAAGATTGAACAGTATTCATATAAAATATATTCCTCTCAAAATGATCTTCCTGAAGACGAAAATAATCTTTGTTCTCAGGCACGCGAAGCCATGAAATACTCATATTCGCCATACTCAAACTTCAAAGTCGGAGCCGCTGTTTTACTTGCAGACGGATCAATTGTAAATTTGAAAAATAATAATTGAAATATTTTGTCAATTTATGATACTTACGCATGATGACATCATACATGAGATTGAAAATGGACATCTTAAAATTGATCCGCTTAATAGAGCTGCAATCGGGCCTGCTTCAGTTGATTTAACAGTCAGTAATAGTTTCAGAATTTTCAAACGAATCGACCACAATATTCCGGTACAAGAACACACAGACTACACGACAATCACTAAAAAAAGGATTGTTACATCAAAATATACGATCAAACCACAGGAACTGATTCTTGGAATTACAGAAGAGAATGTCACATTGCCCACCAACATTGCAGGCTGGCTCAACTCACGTTCGCGCTTTGCGCGTCTTGGACTTGCTGTTCATATCACCGCTCCATTCATCCAACCAGGCGAGTCGGGAAAACAAGTATTGGAAATTTACAATGCAGGACCAAACAACCTTGATCTGTATCCGGGTGAAAAATTGTGTCAGATAATTTTTCAGTACTGTAAAGGAAAAGCTATGTATCAAGGACAATATCAAAATCAAGAGCTGTAATACAAATAAATTCTTGTATGACCTCAAACGATCATTTTTCCAACAAATCCATCGCCGAACTTCTTCGAAATATTGCAGCAGCATATCAGTTGCAGGAAGGTTCAGAGTCAGGAAAAAATAACCGCTTTCGTATCATCGCCTATGAAAAAGCGGCAGATACGATCGAACATCTTTCCCGTGAGCTGAGAGATATCTGGTATGAAGGAAAACTATACAAAATAACTGGAATCGGTTCTGGTATCGGGTCTGCTCTTGAAGAAATTTTTACTACAGGCGAATCGCAACATTTCAATGAAATCCTCAAAGGAATCCCGCAGTCAGTTTTTCTTCTTATGAAAGTGCCAGGGATCGGCCCAAAAAAGGCATTTCGACTCGTTTTCCATTTTGGACTCACAGATACTGAAACAGTGGTACATGAGCTGCGGAATCTTGCACGAGCTAATAAGGTTGCTGATCTTGAAGGGTTTGGGACGAAATCTCAAGATGATATTTTAGAAGGGCTAAATATATTTGAGAGAAAAGATAAAAGAGAAGAGAGAATGTCTATCTCGTATGCGATGGAGATAGCTTCCGGAGTTATTCAATACATGAAAAAACTTGGCACAATCATAAAACGAATTGACTCGCTTGGTTCACTCAGGCGGAGAGTAGCGACAATCGGCGATATCGATATTGCAGTTGCGATAGACGAGATTATTGAAGGGTCTGACCCTCAAAGCGCTCATATGAGGGTCAGACCCTCTCAAGCAATTATTGACCATTTTTTGAAGTATCCGGGAAAACGATCTGTCGAAGCTGCTGGGGAGCGGAAAGCATCAATTTTGGCTGCCGGAAATATCCGCATTGATCTTCGTGTGCAAGATAGTGAGAGCTATGGTTCCATGCTTCAGTATCTCACCGGAAGCAAGGCTCATAATATCAAGCTTCGTGAGTATGCGCTTAAGAAAGGATATTCTCTTTCGGAGTATGGGATGAAAGTCGTGAAACGTAATAATCTACGTCATTCTGATCCACCGGCTGACGGAGAAGAATCCATTAAAAAGTTCAAAGACGAAAAATCTCTATACTCATTTTTGGGCTTACAAACACCGCCTCCTGAGATACGGGAAGGAACTTCTGAGATTTATTATGCAAAGAGAGGCATGTTGCCAAAACTTGTCACAATCGAAGACATCAAGGGAGATTTTCATTTGCATAGTTCATATGATTTGAAGCCATCACACGATCTGGGATTAGATACGTATGAAGAAATGGTGCGTAAAGCAAAAGAGTTGCAGTATGAGTATATTGGCTTTTCCGAGCACAATCCCAAACAATCAGGACTATCTGAAAATGATGTAAAAACCATTATGGAAAAACGAAAAAGATATATTGACAGCGTGATGAAGCCTTTACATTTTCCCTATTTCATCGGTCTTGAAGTTGATATATTACCAGACGGCAGGATCGCGTTGCCTGAATCCGCAATTGAATATGTTGACTATCTCATAGTTTCATTGCATTCATCGTTTACTATGGATATGCAAAAGATGACCACGCGCGTCCTTCGGGCATTATCTTATCCCAAAGTGAAAATTTTTGGTCATCCAACAGCGCGGCTTTTGGGGAAACGAGATGGAGTTGAGATGGACTGGGATCAGATTTTTGATCAGGTGAAAAAAAACAATCAGGCGCTTGAGATAAATGCCGCTCCGTCACGGCTCGATTTGCCAGATTCACTTGTCAAAGAAGGAGTAGAGAAGGGCGCGAAGTTTATCATCGATACTGATGCTCATGCTGTTGTCAACATGGATTGGATGAAGTATGGAGTGGATGTCGCTCGCCGAGGGTGGCTTACGGAAAAAGATGTGGTGAATACGTGGAGTTATCCAAAAATTAAAAAGTGGTTTAACAGCGCTTTCAAATCCCCGAAAATCCTACCATACTTGCATCAGGGATCATGGGTGTGAGCGCTTCCTCTCTCAAATTTGTCGAAGAAAATGGCGCAGGTGCGGTGACCTGTAAATCAATAGGCCCGGTAGATCGAAGAGGTCACAAAAATCCTACTGTCATTGCTTTGGAGAATCGGATTATTAATGGCGTAGGTCTGTCAAATCCGGGTATTGACGCGGAAATCGAGATCATCAAGGAGGCGCAAAAAAGATTAACTATCCCGCTTATTGTGAGTATATTTGCGGATACAATTGATAACTTTTCTGTAATAGCTGAAAAGTTACTTACGGTCGATCCTCAGATAATCGAACTCAATTTATCCTGTCCAAATACTGAAGATGATCTTGGAAAAATGTTTGCTCTTGATTCTGAGTCTACAAAGAGTGTTATTCATAATGTAAAAAAAGTAACACAAGGAACAAACATAAAAATTTTTGCAAAACTGACACCCGAAGAAGAGGATTTTACTAAAATGGGAAAAGTTGTGGAAGATGCCGGCGCAGATGGAATTACCACAATAAATACAGTTCTCAGCATGAATATTGATATATATAGTAAAAAACCATTACTTGCTAATAAATATGGCGGAATGTCGGGCCCTGCGATCAAGCCTTTAGGAATTGAGTCAGTGTATACGCTGTATAAAGCAGTTAAAATTCCGATAATCGGCACCGGTGGTATTTTGACAGGAGAAGATGTGATCGAGTATATCATGGCCGGCGCAACCGCAGTGGGGATCGGATCAGGTATTTATTATCGGGGTATTGATATCTTTAATAAAGTTACCAAAGAAATACAAACATTTATGGAGCGTGAAGGCTTTTCGTCTTTGGAAGAGATGCGGGGACTTGCGCACAAAAGTTGACATTTTTTCAAAAATATATGAGCGTTGATCATCCGTTAATGTTGCCAATCAAAGACATAATTATTGAAAATGAACGAGTTAAAACATTTGTTTTTGACTATAATTTTTATGTACAGCCGGGACAATTTTGTATGATTTGGATACCTGGTATAGATGAAAAGCCGTTTGGTATTGTCAAACGGGACGGCTTTGAGTTTATGATTACGGTTGCTGCAGTTGGTGACGCTACCAAGGCGCTTCATAAAATGAAATTAGGTGACCATATCGGATTTCGAGGTCCATACGGAAGTTCATTTTCTATGCCGGAGAAAAAGAGCTTCTCTATCTTAACTGGATGAAAGAGCTTGGAGTTCAGATGCATCTTTCGACTGACGATGGATCAGAAGGATATAAGGGATTCAATGTAGACTTATTTAAACAATATGTTGAAGCAAATTACCAAACAGAAAACAAAGATTCTACATTCCATATTTCACATTCAATCTTTTCAAAGGTTTACACAGTCGGTCCGGAGATCATGGAGTTTAAAATAGCTCAAATCTGTTGGGAGCACGAAATTCCATTTGAAGTCTCGCTTGAGCGCTATATGAAATGCGGATTTGGGATCTGTGGACAATGTTGCGTCGATTCCACAGGCTGGCGCATGTGTGTGGAAGGCCCAGTGATTGACGGTGAAAAACTCAAACAAATTACTGAGTTTGGGAAATATCACCGAACTGCGTCTGGAAAGGTAGAGAAATATCCATGGGCGAAGTAAGCGTGAAACATAGAAAACATTAATAGGAACTTAAAATCTTCTTGATATAATACTTTTATATGAAACCTATTCGTTTTCTTCATATCTCAGATACTCATCTCGGGCCTGATAAATATTTTATTCAACATAAAGTAAATACATACGAAGCTTTTTCTCAATTTTTGAAAGCAGTAAAAACCCTTCCATTTACTCCTGATTTTATCGTTCATACCGGCGATATCACGGCTGACTGTTATGAAGAAGGATACAGGCTTGTGGCATCGATGATACAGGATCTGAAAATTCCAATGTATTTTGTAACTGGAAATCATGACACCTCAAAATTAATAAAATCGTATTTGCCGATGAGACATATCCAAGTATTATCTGAGAAGCTCAACTGTTATCGATTTTCATTCGGCGACAATCATTTTTTGACAGTGGACGGCAGAGGCCATGATGAGATCGATCCTCACGGTGTCATAAATACTGAACAGATGGATATATTGAAGAAAGAACTGAAAGCAGGCAAAATGCTGACACTGTTTATTCATTTTTCACCAATACCATATGACAGCACTTGGTTTGACCAGAATATGCTACTAACAAACGGACAAGAATTCCATGAGCTATTGGTTGCACATAAAAGGCAAATTCGTGGAGTTTTTTTTGGACATATTCACCGATCTACGCAAATATTTCAGGATGGGATACTATACTCAGGTGTCGGCAGTACCAGTATACAGTTTATTGTACATCCATGGCAAAAGATGCCTATATTTGAATCAATAGGATACGGATATTTCAATATAGTGACTTTGGAAAAAAATCGGATAACAATCAAAGAGAGTAGTTTTGGGAATGGCCAAGAAATTTTTATACAAACAAAATAAATTATGGACATCATTCATTTTGACGTTGATACAGAATTACAGAAATATCTCAAAGGAGATGTACGGGCAGAATCACTTCAACAGATTGTTGGACGTGAGGAGTTTTTGCATATCAATTGCATTAGTATCAAATCTGGATCAAAAGCTGATAAAGATGTGCTGTCCCTGTTTCCATCCTTGCACCTTCTTATCACCCGAACCGTCGGCACGGATCACATCGATCTTGATTACTGCAGAAAAAGGGGGATTGAGGTCAAAAACATTCTTGACTATGGCGCATTCAATATTGCTGAACATGTCTTTGCATTGCTTTTAGCAGGAACCAGAAATATTCTTTCAACTCAAAGCGAGATTCGATCAGGTAAATTTACGTATAAAGGACATCTTAGCATTGCTTTAAAGGAGAAAACGCTTGGAGTTGTGGGCACGGGTAGGATCGGGCTTGAAGTTATCGCACGCGCAAAAGCATTTGGAATGACCGTGATTGCATATGATGTCATTCAGAATAAAAAAGCTCAAGAGGAGCTGGGATATGAGTATGTTGAACTTGAAAAATTAGCCGGAGAGTCAGATATTATCACGCTTCACGCGCCATTTCTTGAGAGCACGCATCATATAATCAATGAGAAAATCATCTCCACCATGAAAGACGGCGCGGTGCTTATCAATACTGCACGCGGTGAACTTATAGACACAGAAGCTTTGGTCAAGCATATTTCAAAATTCCGTTTTGTTGGACTTGATGTTTTGGAAGGAGAAAAAACATTTTCAAACGATCATCCGCTTTTGAAGTTTGAGAATGTGGTTATTACACCGCATGTGGCTTTTTACTCAGATGCTTCAGTGAAAAAGATCGCTGAGGAGACGATGCGAATTATTAGTGAGTTTACTGAATGATCAAAGCAGTACTTTTTGACGTTGACGGAACACTTCTTGACACCCATGAGTATATTTATCAAGCATTTGAGTTCGCACTCAACAAACATCACAATAAAATCTCACGATTCCAATTACAGCAAGTTATGGGTAAACCACTTGAGGAATGTTATAAAATTCTTACCAAGCTTGATGACATATCTCATCTAGCAAAAGCTCATTATGATTTTCAGAAACAAAATCCGAGTTTATCAGTGCCATTTTCCAATGCAGTGGATGTTTTAATGAAATTACGGCATGAGAATTATCATATCGCGGCAATCACAACACGTGCCAAAAATACTGCGTATGAGACATTGGAACAGTCCGATATGCTGAAATATTTAGATTTTGTAGTCACAATCGATGATGTCGTGCACCCCAAACCCCATCCAGAGCCTCTTCAAAAAGCACTCAAATATTTGGGTGTACCGCCACACAAAGCGGTTATGGTAGGGGATAGTCCTGCAGATATCGAAGCCGGGAAAAATGCCGGAACAAAAACCATTGGCGTCACGTATGGATTTCACGGAGAAAAAATACGCTCATCAATGCCTGATATGGTAGTTGACAACATCAAAGAAGTCCTGCAGTATCTCAAATTGTAAGCATTGCTCTTGGTATTTTTCTTATGTACCAGATTGGTTTTGTCCAGGGGCTTTTGAAGTTGTAAAAAAATACATGTTGATTTAGAATATGTTTTAATGACGTTTCAACAAAAATTTGACCAAATCATCACTAAAAATAATTCTCTTTTGTGTGTTGGTTTGGACTCAGATCTTGAAAAAATTCCCTCCCAGTTTCAGCATAAAGATTACCCCCAGTTTGCTTTCAACAAATGGATCGTTGAGCAAACGCATGATTTTGTCTGTGCATACAAGCCAAACTCAGCATTTTACGAAGCCCGCGGTGCAGACGGAATCACAGAGCTCAAAATGACCTGTCATTATGTGAAAAAACAATATCCTGACATTCCAATCATTTTTGATGCCAAGCGGGGCGATATCGGAAGCACGAATGAAGGGTATGTCCGATTTGCCTATGAGTATCTTGGGGTAGATGCAATCACCCTTCATCCATATTTGGGAAAAGAAGCGCTTACGCCATTTCTCAAGCAAAAAGAAAAGGGGTGTATCATCTTGTGCCGGACTTCAAATCCCGGAGCTGGTGAGTTTCAGGATATTGAAAAACTCTATAAAAAAGTCGCTTCATCTGTTGTTGCATCATGGAACGCCAACAAAAATTGCATGCTTGTTGTTGGAGCCACATATCCAAAAGAACTAGCGGAGATACGAAAAATAGTCGGCGATATGACGATACTTGTTCCCGGGATTGGTGCCCAAGGAGGGGATGTTGAAAAAACTGTGAAAGCTGGATTAAACTCAAAAAATGCTGGCATGATCATCAATGCGGGAAGAAGCATTATTTTTTCAAAAAATCCACAAAAAGAAACTATGAAGTTAAGAGATGAGATAAATAAATTTAGGAACTAAAATATGAAAAAAACAATAATCGGCGTCATGGGTCCGGGAGATGGCGCAACTGAAATTGACAATAAAAATGCGTATGCCTTAGGTAAAGCAATTGCTGAAAACGGCTGGGTACTCCTTTCTGGCGGTAGAAATGTCGGCACTATGGACGCAGCCTGTCGAGGAGCACATGACGCTGGAGGACTTGTGG
>Ga0075674_138_pt1 | contig 10435 bp, 11 predicted proteins | sample RifGroA2_FD_68243 | JGI IMG/M metagenome (GOLD analysis project Ga0075674, IMG submission 68243) | Microgenomates (Roizmanbacteria) bacterium GW2011_GWA2_37_7
TCCGTTACTTTGTATTGTCCCCGGTGAAAAGAATCCTTTTCGACATATTTCAGGATCTCCTGATGAAAATGCTTTATTGTTCCCTCATTCAGCTTGATTGACTGCCAGGATTCAAAGATGTTTTTTAACAGTTCAAAATAGCCTTTTACTTCCTGGATATCGCGATCCTTAAATTTTTGCATAGAAATACCTCTCATTAGGTCCTCTACGTCAGAATCGCTTAATTTTGCCCCTTCAATACGGGTTGAGGCGCCGGTTGAGGTAATAAGCACGGATTGTTTAAGTCGACCAAGTATCTGCGGGTGTAAATGAGCACCTGCGGTCCACCGGCCTTTCAGCTCGTCAATTGCGGCTATAAGAGTAAGAGTATTGGGCGGAAGTGTTTCCAACCTTGTATCAAATTTTTTAATATTTACCATATTTTTATACTTTAATAACTTCTGACGAAGTCGGGTATAGAAATGTACCCGACTATATAAGATTATATTAGATTATATAAGATTAGGAAAGTATTTGTCAAGGGAAAATCATATCTTCCATTACAGCCTTTACAATAGCTTGAGCATCAATATCTTCATATCTCAGAAGTTCCGCTGATGTGCCTGATTGAGGGATTTTTTTTACTGCAAGATGAGTGAATGTGACATCCATGCCATCAAGTGTTTGTCGTACCGCATCTCCCAAGCCGCCATCCGGATAGTGATCTTCAACCGCGATTACATGACCTGTTTGTTTTGCAAATTTTACGATCGTTGTTTTATCAATTGGTTTTATCGAATATGCGTCAATCACTGCGATATGCGTGCCTTTTTTTTCAAGCTGTTTTTGTGCCTTCAAAGCTTCATGTACCGTGATTCCTGCTGCGATTACCACTGCGCGGTCTTGTTTGGAAGATACAAGCACTTTTGATCCACCGACAATACTGTAGAGTGGAGAAGTGCGCGCATCATTGCCAGATCTTCTAAAGCCATTTGTGACGATCCGTCTTCACCAATGGAAACTCCGGCATGAGAGCCGACAATTTTCACGTTCGGATCAGAATATTGACACATGCGGATCTGATCATAGCACCTTGACAAAAACGCAGCAAAACTGGAAACATAGGGAATAAGACCGATTTTACTCATTCCAAGGCCCACTGATACCATGTTTTGCTCTGCGATATACATTTCAAAGAATCGGTCTGGCGCCGCCTCTTTCATTGTTTCGGCATAGGTTGAGTTTGATGTTTCAGCATCAAGTACTACGATGCGTGAGTCTTCTGCGATGAGTTTAAGCGCAACTCCATATGCTTCGCGGGTCGCCATTTTGTCTTGTAACGTATAACGCGCAGCGTGTAGCGCCTCTTTTTTTAGAAGTTGGATACTCAGTATCTGAGGTTTATGTACTTTCCCCCGTACGTTTATGTTGATTTTTCCCAGTTCTTTTATTGCCCCATCAAGCATCTCTTTTGGAAGTGGTTTTCCATGCCAGCCGTCTTTGTTTTCGACAGAGGATACTCCTGCGCCTTTTTTTGTTTTAGCAATGATCATGGTTGGCATGTCAGCTTTTAGCTTTTGGCCTTTAGTTTTTAGCTGATTGAATGCATTTTGAACTTCTTCAAGGTTATTGCCATTTTCGGCAACAACAGTATTCCATCCAAAAGACTTAGCACGATCTTCATAGGTTTTGAGGTCCCAGCCAAGCATGGTTTCACCACGCTGGCCAAGACGGTTTACGTCAAGAATACCAACAAGATTATTCAGCTTGTAATAAGACGCAAGTTGAAGTGCCTCATAGATTTGTCCTTCTGAAAATTCAGAATCACCCATAAGGACGTAAACGTGAGGAATACGCGGCAGATTGTGCTCTTCCCGACCTGCCGCTTCTCGTATTTTTAATTGCAGTTTGATTCCAAGTGCCATCCCAATTCCAACTGAAAGCCCTTGCCCCAAAGATCCTGTTGCAACATCGACCCAGGGAAGTTTAGTGGTAGGATGGCCTTCGAGGCGCGAGTCGAATTTTCTCAAAGTCATAAGTTCTTTATACTCGATCCATCCTGCCGCACGATACAGCGAATAAAGCAGGGGAGAGGCATGGCCTTTTGAAAAAATCATACGATCGTTGAAAATATATTTCGGGTCTTTTGGATCATAGTGAAAATGTCCATCAAACCAGAGCGCAGTCATGAGCTCGACTGCGGAAAGGGAGGATGTGGGATGACCAGAGCCGGCAGCTGAAGTTGAGGTGAGAATATCATACCGAAGAAGCTGGGTTAAAGAAAAAAGCTCTGATTTTTTCATGAAAAAAAGTATAACATATGTTTCAATGTCAAAAGGCGAAACTCAAATGTTAAAAGTAAAATACAAATTTCATCTCGTCACTGCAAAGCTTTTTACTTGGGCAAGCAGGGCTTTGGCTGTTTCATTTCGGGAAAAATGTTCCCTCACCGGCTCAAGAAGTTGATCCAATAGTATCACGGCCGTTTGTTTTATATCCAGAGGATGAATTTTTCTCTCTTTATATAGTTGTTCAAGATTTTGATACGAGTCTAAGATTACAGCGCCTCCATATTTGGATGGCCGTTCAATAGTAATCTGCGGAAACTTTTCAAAAAGAATATAGCGGTAGTACTCAAGCACAGGATTTTCCTTGACTTCGCCTTCAGGGCAGTAGGCTTTAGTAATTTTTCGTTTGATATCTTCGGTAGTGTCGGTCATAAAAATGGCATTGTCTGGATTTGATTTTGACATTTTTATAGCAATTGTTCTCGTTGCTTTGTCGGCATCAGAAAGAGGTGGTTTTCCCAGTCCCATGAGCATATGGTGACTCACCACCACTGGTTTCCATCCGCCAGCTGGCGGACTAAGCTGCATTCCAATTTCACGGGCAAGCATATTGACTTTCCGCTGATCCATGCCAAGCTGGGTGATTTTTGCGCCAAGCATAAAAATATCCGCAATCTGCATGCATGGATACATTATTTGTGCGGCCGTTAATTTTTCAATAGATTCTTCCCGTCCCATAAACTCTGCCGTGCGAATGAATCTGGAGAGTTTATTTGTTGTGCCAACCTTAATGACCAGTTCCCAATACTTGGGATTTTTCACCATATCTGACGCCCATAAGAACTCAACATTGTTTAAATCCATACCCGACGCTTTCCAGACCTCGATGAAATATTTGGCTACAATTTTTAATTTTTCCAGATCTCCTCCCATTTTATTGTTGGTGACCGCATGCCAGTCCGCAATCCACATCTTGAATTTTATCCCAGCCTTGGTCATTTTATTGATATTGATAGCCCGAAGCAGTCCTTGGGCAATATGGATCTGGCCCGAGGGTTCAAAGCCGTCGTAGGCAATGAGCGGTTCACCTGATTCAAGAAGTTTTATGAGTTCATCTTCGCCGACGATTTCCTCGCCGACTTGTTTTATGAGATTCAATCTTTCCTCAATGGTCATGGGAATATTATAACGCATAACGCGAAACGTGTAACATGTAAAACGCATCACATAAATGTTGGCAAGAGGGGATCAGCGTGTCATATTTGTAGAATTTGGCTGTGCAATAATCTTTCCAAAAAGATACTGATCAATACCAAAGTACGACGATTTCCGAAGTCCTTCAAAGATAAATCCGATTTTTTCATAAAATTCTTTGGCTTCAGGTTGGCTTGCAACTTCCATTTTATGAGCGTGGTATGCACATGCATGTTTTTGCCAAGCTGCAATAAGCTCTGTTCCGCAGCCTTGTTTTTGATACTGTGTAACTACTCCAAGCCATCTGCAAAATGAAACACCGCCGTACGGCAGGTCAATCAGCGCAAATCCGACAATTTGATCATCGTGGAGTGCTGCATAAATGAATTTTTCGTTTTTTTGAATCCAGAATTTGAGCGATGCTGGTGTGTAAATTCGATTGAGGAGATAGTTGATAACGTCTGAAGAATATCCGGGAAATTCGGTTTTGAGCACAGAAGAATATACTGGATAAAATTTATCAACGTCTTGTTGTGATAAAATTTTTACTGACATAGTTGATTATAATGCTCGCTCGATATCATTTTTGCTCACGTCGTCACCCTAAAGGGACCCACGACATTGTTTCGCAAAAAGATATCTTCGCTCGCGCTCTCTCAATACTTCATACTATATACTAAATACTACATACTATGATTCAAACTGTCGAACAATCCCGGCGACTTTTTGTTTCATATTTTCTGTAATTTGTACAATTACAATACCAAAATCCCATTGTCCATACACAACAATACTTCCTAAAGGAGCAAGCATGATCGCAGGAAGCGCCAAGAGATCTTCTTCTCCTTTGATCACAACAGTCTGAGGAATTTTTGAAGTAATTGAGAGATCAATGGCTTTTTTCATTTCTTTTACTGCTTCTTGTCTGACTGAGCCCGGAGGATTGAGGATATGGTTTTCTTTTATCAAAGATTTATATGAAAGTTCTTTTCTTCGTGATCGGTAATCTTTGATGCACACGTCAGGTATACAGCCTACCTTAATAAACGATTGACTCACGATATCACCGACTGCTATAAGAAGAGTTGGTTTATGTCTTTTTATTATTTTGACTGCCTTTTGTGCTATAAATGAGGTAAATCGTTCTTCTCCCTCAATGATTTGGCCAAGCGGTTTTCTCAAAAGAGTTCTGAGCCGTGGAGGAAGGATGAGCTGTTTTGTTTTTGTAAATAGACTGAAATATGGATCCCCATCTCTATTGATGACGCCTTCACGAATTCGTGTTGAACGGATGACGTTATTATCTGCTCCTTTCATAAGTGGGACAGTCACGATCGATAAGGGTTTTAGATTGTTTTGAAGACGTTTTTTATTGATTTTCTCGGCATTTGGAGCTGTTTCTCTGGTCACTACAATTACATCAAATGTACTATCATCTGCAGCAGGACCATATATATCAGTGAGTTTTGTGATCGTGCTTTTTTTCTCCCATTCATTTTGCCGAATGTAGGACGTTACTGCGTCTTTTCTGATATGAAAGGATTCATGCATATTGGAAAAGAGCTTTACAGCAATAGGAGCTTCTCCCACAATCCCAATTGTGACGTATTGAGCTGTATGAAAGGCATAGTCGAGAATGCGTTTGTGGCCGGAATGAAAGTGGTCAAATGTTCCGCCAAGTGCTGCATGCTGAAAATCAAACATAGCCCATTATAGCAGTTGCAAACTTTAACAAACATCCATTGCCTCAATGAGGCGAGTATCATATATACCAATCGTTGCTCATTTTGCAAATATTTCATCACAAAATGAGCTTACGAGTGTATATACTCGTAGCATTCTCAAGTGCGAAGGGTATAATGGTCTGTATGAAATTCTTTCCTGCAGAGTTTGAAGCACGCTGGGTCAAGCAGTGGTCTGATGAAGGATTGTTTCAAAAGACCTATGAACAGAAGGGAGTTACTGATGAAAATAAAATGTACCTTCTCTATGCATTTGCATATCCTTCAGGATCGGGGCTTCACGTCGGTCATGTCGAGCCTGTCACTGCTTTGGATATATTAGCTAGATACTATAGATCAATTGGAAAAAAAGTGTTTTTTCCTGTTGGATGGGATGCATTTGGTTTACCTGCTGAAAACTATGCAGTCAAAACCGGAGTTCATCCTGCAAAGACAACAGCACAGGCGATTGAGAATTTTTCCCGTCAAATTAAGCAGATTGGTGTTTCATATGATTGGGCAACAGAGGTTGCCACGTGTCATCCGGGATACTACAAATGGACGCAATGGTTGTTTCTTCAAATGTATAAAAAAGGGCTGGCATATAAAAAGAAAGCGCCGGTCAACTGGTGTCCATCATGTCAGACCGTGCTTGCAAATGAGCAGGTTGTTGAAGGCGCATGTGAGCGGTGTGGTCATGATGTAATCCAAAAAGAGATGGAGCAGTGGTTTTTCAAAATTACCGAATATAAGGATGAGCTCATTTCCGGATTGGATAAGGTTGACTGGCCAAAAGCCACCAAGCAGCAGCAGCTCAACTGGATTGGTCGTAAAAACGGAATAAATATTACCTATGATATTGAAAACATTCATGATACGATTACGTGCTTTACTACAAGACCGGATACAAATTTTGGCGCAACATTTATTGTGCTTGCTCCTGAGCATCTTATAGTTCAGAATCTAATTGCAGGGAAATACGCAAATATAGTTTCTGAACTGCAAAAAAAAGAAGTTGCAAAGTACTTTCAACAAGCACTGAAAAAAACTGAAGAAGAGCGCAAATCAGAAGGAAAAAAGAAAACAGGAGTATTTACTGGATTGTATGCAATGAACAATTTGAATGGCAAGGAGATGCCAGTATGGGTTTCGGATTTTGTTTTAGCAGGATTTGGAACAGGAGCAGTAGTGGGGGTTCCGGGTCACGACAAACGAGATTTTCAATTTGCAGCTACGTTTGGTTTGCCAGTTGTTCGTGTAGTTTCAGAGCAAGGAAATATCGGGCCAATAAGCTCTGAAGAGCAGGTTCAAGAGGATGAAGGCATAATGGTAAATTCAGATTTTCTCAATACATTAGATGTCCATACAGCAAAAGAAAAAATCATGGATTATCTTGAAGAAAAAGGGTGGGGAAAACGAGTCACTACTTACAATCTCCGCGACTGGCTTATTTCCCGCCAGCGCTACTGGGGAGCCCCAATCCCGATTGTCTATGATCCTGAAGAAAAGCCACATCCGGTGAAAATTGAGCATTTGCCGTGGATGCTTCCAACCGATGTAGATTTTAAGCCAACAGGAGAAAGTCCTTTACGATTATCAAAAGAATTCAAAGATAGGGTAGAGAAGCTCTATGGAAAAGGCTGGAGGCCTGAGTATGACACCATGGATACATTTGTTGACTCATCCTGGTATTATCTTCGCTATTGTGATCCAAGAAACGAAAAAGAATTTTCGCAAAAAGACCATTTGAAAAGATGGATGCCGGTTGATTTTTACATGATAGGGCCTGAGCACATTGTATTACACTTGCTCTACAGCCGATTTTTCACGAAATTCCTGCGGGATGAAGGATATTTTGAAACTGATGAACCTTTTTCCATGATGCGTCATCAAGGGATGATCTTGGGTTCAAACAATAGGAAAATGAGTAAAAGTAAAGGAAATGTCATAAATCCTGATGACATTATTGAAGAGTACGGCGCAGATACTTTGCGTATGTATGAGATGTTTATGGGGCCTATTGATGCTGATAAACCATGGAGCCCAAAAAGTGTCCAGGGACCGTACCGATTTTTGAAACGAGTGTGGAAGTTATATCAAGAGGTACGAGTGACAAGTGATAAGTTGCAGGGAGAGGGGAATGAAGAACTTGTTATGAAATTGAATAAAACCATCCAAAAAGTCGGAGATGATATTAAGGAATTGAAATTCAACACAGCTATTGCAGCAATGATGGAGTTTTTGAATGAGTGGGAAAAAGCGCGAAACGTGAATAGTGTAACGTGCAGCGTAGAAGATGCAAAAAAATTTCTTAAAATTTTATCTCCGTTTGCGCCGTTCCTTCGAGATACTATCACAATTTCAGTTGATGCTCCAGAAGAGCAGGTGATACAAAAAGCCCAAGAATCAGAGAAAATAAAAAAATATATAGGTGGCGGAAAATATAAAAAAACAATCTACGTTCCGGGAAAAATACTTAATATCATCATATCCTGAACAGTTACCCAAACTGGTATTGAATTTTGAAGAGGGATTACTTATACTTTATTAACTTATGAAACCGATAAATATATCATCTCTGGTAAAAAAATACGGTCCGGGATATATTGCCAAAAATAAAGAAACCGGTAAAGTGGTTGCCCATGCTAAAAGAATTGATGTTTTATTTAAAAAGACAAAAGATAAAACCAATATAGTAATTTCATGGATTCCTAAAAAAGGAGCTCGTTATGTCTTTAGAATTTCCTTTTGAATATGCCACTATCGCCGGAGTTGGCAGATTATTTTATCCAATTGTTTATATTGAATTAAAAACAGCTTTTGGATGGCAAGAATTCGCATTTTTAGTAGATACTGGAGCTGATATTACTACGGTTCCCGCGCATATACTGCCTGTTTTAGGACTGCATAAATCAAAACTAAAAATGAGTTATACGTTGGGAGTAGGAGGTTATAGTTTAACCACTTGGGATTTTCAACTGGCGATTAAAATCGGGAAAGAAAAACTTTTAGTTGCCGCAAGTGCAGTAGACACGAAAAATGATTCTGTAGCACTTCTGTTGGGAAGAAAAGATATTTTTGAAGATAAATTTAACTTACTTTTAGACAGTAAAAGGAAATCTACTATAATCTCAAAAAATTCTTAATTTTCTATTTGTGAGCCCGCCGGGACTGGAGGCTAAATTAAATCCAAAATATTATGAGCGTTGATAAACTGGAGTTTCATTTCCGGATATTTTTGTTGAAACAGTTTATACTTCGATTTTCTAATTTGCTTTTGACTGATTTTTACCTCATAGGCGACATTATTTACCACAAAATCAACTTCATTGCCGGAAATTGTCCGCCAAAATTTAATATCTTCAATTGGATTATTTTCCTGCAATAATCTAAAAACCAAATTTTCCAATAACTGTCCTCTATCAGCTCGCGAAATCAAAGGAGAAAAATTATTCGTTAAAAAATTCCGCAGACCAAGGTCGTGAAAATAGACTTTGGGCATTTTAATAATTTCTTTGCGGATGGTTTTAAAAAACGGGGGAATAAGATTAATATGAAAAGACTTTTGCATGATATATAAATAATTATTGATCGCTGTTTTTGAAACTTCCAGGGTGTTTGCCAGTTCTGACGCATTGACTAAATTGCCGATCTGTGAAGCTAAGATTTTTAACAATTGATAAAAAATCAAATCGTTTCGAATATTTGCCTCATACACATCCTTTTTCACATAAGAATAGGTGATGTCGCGCAGAATCTCTGCTTTTTCTTCCAGAGGAGCAAGGACTACCCGCGGGTAACCGCCATACATCAGGTATTCATATAAACAATCAGACAATAAGTCTTTTTGGACCAGGGATAGATTTTTGATTGATTTATTACGAATTTCCGGGTGGCGATAGGCAAAAAGTTCACGGAGAGAAAGGGTGTTTACTTGAAAAATAATTTTCCGTCCGACTAACGAATCATGGAATTTTTTATCAAGGTAAAATGCCGAAGAGCCGGAAACAATAAGCTTTACTTTATCACGATAATCATCAAAAAGTAGTTTTAAGAAATTGGTAGGATTGTCCAAATACTGAATTTCATCAAGGAAAACGAACTGACGTTGATTTCTAACTGGTGGAATAAGTTTAAAGAGATTTTTTGGAGATTCGTTCAAAAGTGTCAAAAACTCGCGGTCTTCTAAGTTAATAAAAGTACTTTGATAGTGAAGGGACTGCATTTGGAGTTGTTTGAGAATGGTGGTTTTTCCCGCCTGACGAGGCCCTACGAATAACAAAAATTGATCCGATTCAATCTGAGAAATTGCTTTGGATAATATGGATCTTTTTATGATCATAAATCCATTTTATCCGATATTTAGTATTTGTCAAGTATGATTATGATACAGCTTTGTCAAAGACCGTGAATTCTTAGAGCCTGTTTGTCCCGACGCAACGTCGGGATCATTACAGGCTCTTATGAAGCTGTTATAATACTTTCCAAACAGGCTCTAAGATCTGTTAGGGGGGTTCAATAAACTTGATTATGGCTCCCTATATCATAAAGTTCTATTACATCCTCGACAATACGATAAACGACCCTTACATTTCCAGTTACTGAAAATGCTCGAAGCCCCTTAAATGATCCAAAAAGTTTGTGATCTTTCAGTTTTGGATTTTTCGAATCAGCAATGAATAAATTGAACTTTTCTTCAAATTTCTTATCCAGATTTGGATGAGGTAAGATGCGTTTTTTGTAGTTTTTGATAAATTGTCGATGTCTCCTGATAATCATGCTCTTAAGTCTTTCATGAGATCTTTGACAGATGATAAATCTTTAACATTCTTACCTTGTGCAAAATCGTTACCCATTTTAGCGTATCGAGCTTCATTCTCCTTGGAGAGTTGTACTGTTGCTTCGCCAATAGAAACCACGAGTTCACGTTTTGAGAGTTTAGTTAGAATTAATCTTAAAAAATCTTGTAATGAAGAAAAGCCATACTCATTAGCAACTTCTTGCGCAGATTTCTTGAGTGATTTAGGCATCGGAATTTGTAAGATTGTTGTATTCATACTGTTATATTTATAACAGTTTCATAATGATTTGTCAAGTTAAAATTTATTGTGAGCCCGCCAAAGACTCGCTCAACTGACTGTTTGCGAATGTTTGTGAGCAATTACAGTCAGTTAGTCCCGATGGTATGGTGAATCAAACCCATCGGGGAACTCGCAAACCAACCCCGACTAAAGTCGGGACTGCTCTACCATT
>Ga0075674_118_pt1 | contig 10254 bp, 9 predicted proteins | sample RifGroA2_FD_68243 | JGI IMG/M metagenome (GOLD analysis project Ga0075674, IMG submission 68243) | Microgenomates (Roizmanbacteria) bacterium GW2011_GWA2_37_7
AGAACTCAACAACCAACGTATTATAATCGGATAAGTTTCTGCACTGATGGGAATGACCAAAATCTTAATTCAATTCTGAAATTCTTTAACAAAGACTGCGTGAATTACGGGCAGGGTATCAAGGATAATCAATAATTCCATTAAAAAGCAGATTTCGTGCTTCCTCAAAAATATAGCTTGTGGGTATGAATTTCGCAATAAATTGCGCCCATTGTGGCAGAGCGCTCAGAGGAAAATAAACTGCTGAAAATGGGGTCAATATCCATACAAAAGACCACGCTATTATTTCTGCTCGTGTTCCAAATCTTACTAAAAAACTACTAATAAAAAATCCAACCCAGACTCCAGTCAACATAAGAAGAGCAATAAACGCCAATATATGATATGAGTATATAGAAATATTTGTTTTGTATAATATAAAGGCCACGATTGAACCAACTATCAGGCTGATTGTCGCTTTAACAAATCCCATGAGCGTTAATGCTGTAGTCAACTCCTTAATTTTTAAAGGAGATACAAACAAATTTACTAAATTTTTGTTCCAAAGCTCTTCTAAAACCCCAATATTTATCTCCAGTTGAGTTCTCTGAACAATATTCCAAAAAAGTACCCCAGAAATAATCATAAAAACTAAATTTTGTGAGGTCCCAGAAATATTTTGAAAATAAGTACTCGTTATACCCCAAAGTACGAGATCCAAAGAGACCCAGTAAAAAAGGTGCATCATATGCTCATAACTTCTTCGGAGAAGAAAAAAATGTCGGAGAATAATGGCGTATACTCTATGTAGCTTCATATTATGGTCTCCAATCTATTATTCTCATCTTTCCCATCTTCGCTTGCCATCTGGATAAAGTAATCATGGAGCGTAGGTTTATCAATGGAAATTTCTATAAAATGAATATTGCGCTTAATCATTCCTCCAAGAAATTTGGGAATATCTCTTTCTGGGATTTGCACAGAAATATTTTTGCGAATGAGATTGTGAAGTATGTCTTTTTCAATACAGTAGTCTATGAAAGATTCCTGATTCGCATCATCAAAATAAAACGATACAGTTGAGGTTTTAATAGTTTTGGAAAGATTGGAAGGGATATCATCTGCGAGTATTTTCCCTTCTTTTATTATCAAAACACGGTCACAAATATCTTCAACCTCATACATATTATGTGACGTAAAGATGATTGAAATATTTTGCTCGGTTCGTTGGTCCAAAATGTATTCTCGAATAAAATGAGCTGTTTCAGGATCCAAACTAGCAGTGGGTTCATCAAGCAGCAACACTTGAGGTTTATTTATAAATGCTTTTGCCAAATTTACTCGAGTGAGTTGACCTGCTGATAAATCATTTAATGCTTGATTTTTCAGCTTCTCAAGTCGAAATTGCACGATCATCTCATTTACTCTTTTATCACGATCAGGTATATCGTATAGGTAGGATGTATATATGAGGTTCTCTCGGGCGGTTAGATGCCAGGGTAAATTTGTATACGTTGATGAAAAATTTACTTTCTCTAATATCTCTTCACGATGCTTTTCAAATAGCTTTCCGAAAAAAGATATCTCTCCAAAAGTTGGCGTTAATACGCCAAGAAGCATTTGTATTGTTGTTGTTTTTCCTGCACCATTGGGGCCTAAAAGGCCCAAAATCTCCCCTTCCTTCAGACCAAAAGAAATATTGTCTACCGCAGTAAACGCCTTTTTTCCTGATCCAAATGTTTTTGTGAGATTTGTCACCTTCAATATAGACATTGGATTATTATAACAGCTTATAAATTTATTATCATTTACAGTTTATATTGATATAATACAAGCATGAGTAAGAAAGTATCGGTTATCATCCCCACATTAAATGAGGAGAAACATCTTCCGAAACTTCTGAAAGATCTTCAAAAACAAAAGAACAAAGATTTTGAAGTGGTTATTGTTGATGCTTACTCAGATGACAAAACCTGTGATAAAGCTCATGAGTTTGACGATGGAATGGATATTCGAGTTATCGAGTCAGACAAACGCCATCTTGCGTATCAGCGAAATCTTGGCGCACGTCATGCAAAAGGTGAGTTTTTATTGTTTTTAGATGCTGATATGCATATAGAGTCAGCATTTATTGAAAGTCTTTTACACTATATTCATAAGCATAGATTTATTTTATATCTTCCTATACATATACCCCATGATGCAGAGTACATTGATGAACTTTTATATAAAGTTATGGCAGTGTTTACTGATGCAAGCCATATGACTGCAAAACCGTTTGCATATGGTCCTGGAGCTGTATTTCAAAGATATTATTTTTATCATCTGGGCGGGTATGATGAAGATGTGTTTGTATATGAAGACCATGAGATAATCCAACGTGCTCGAAAACAAGGCGTAAAGGCTAAACTGATGCCTGACAATCCCGTATTTTTTTCGTTTCGAAGATTTCAGTCTGAAGGCAGATTTCGTGTACTTAGCAAATATACATTAGCTACTCTCCATTTGCTTGTGCATGGAAAAGTTGACAAAGAGATTTTTTCATATGAAATGGGTGGAACTGCAAAATATCTCCTTAAGCATCCACAGTACTTTGATATTAAAAAAAATGCTGTAAAATATTTTGATAAACTTTTGAAAATGTTGGAGGAGTAATCATTTCACGGTCACGCTTTTTGCTAAATTTCGTGGTTTATCAGGATCATGCCCTTTTGATAATGAAAGGTAGTATCCCAGAAGTTGAGCGATTACGACATTTGGGATGATTGTTGCATCACCACAGTTTTTGACCTCAATATAGGTGTCATACACGTCATCATTTCGACTGGAAACTCCGATCACATGTGCTCCTCTGGCTTTCACTTCGTGAGCCGCTGATAAAGTATCGTCATATGTTTCATCTTCAGGATTGAACAAAATCACCGGAGTATCTTTTTCTATAAGAGCGATCACTCCATGTTTCAGTTCTCCTGCTGCAAATCCTTCGGCATGAATATACGATACTTCTTTGATTTTTAGAGCCGATTCAAGTGCCGCAGCATATGAAACGCCTCGACCAAGAATAAAGATACTTTGATGGTCCTTGATTTTTGAACTCAAGCTTTGAATTTTCGATTTATGAAAAATAATTTCTGTCACTTCATCAATAGCTTTTGTCAAATTTTTCTCTCCAAGACTATATGTTTTTGCGATCTTATGGGCAATTAGATATAGAAATGCAATTTTTGCTGTATATGCTTTTGTTGATGCAACGGCTTTTTCTGGCCCAGCATGAAGTAATAGATTATAATCAGACATCCGATACAGTGTTGAGCCTCGAGAGTTGGTAAGGGAAAGAAGTTTTGCATTTTTTTCTTTTGCCTTTTTGACGCTTGAGATCGTGTCAATAGTTTCGCCTGATTGAGAAAGAGCAAACACAAGCGAACTGTCTTTCAAAAAATCAACAAGATATGAAAACTCAGAACTAATTGCAAAATTGATATGGCGATGTGCGATCTTTGAAAATAAATATGTGCCGGCAAGGCATGCGTACGATGCTGTTCCGCAGCCAATCAAATATGTTCCATAAGCTTTTTTTATTATTTGTGCAGCTTGTATAATTTCTCTCTTTTTTGTGTCAATAATGTTTTTAAGAATCTGCGGTTGTTCTGATATTTCTTTTAACATGAAGTGGTCGTATGAGCCTTTTTGCGCTGATTCTGCTGAATATGTGATAGTTGAGTACGAAATTTTTTTTTTCATTCCTGTATTGTTATAAAGCCGTATTCCTGATTTAGTGAGTTCTAGCATCTCTTCATCTTCAAGAAAATAAATGCGCTTGGTGTGCGGAATGATAGCAGATGTATCAGATGCAATAAAAAACTCCTTATTCCCCACGCCAACAACAATAGGAGATCCATTTTTGATAATATAAAATGATTCATACTCAGGAAAAAATGCTATGATCGCATTCATACCATGGATTTTTGATCGAAGGCGCTGCATGACTTTTACAAGATCAGGCTCGGTTGTATGAATTTCTTCGATCAAATGTGCGATCACTTCAGAATCTGTTTCAGATGTAAATATGTGTTTTTTTTGAATCAAATGTGATTTGAGGGGTTTAAAGTTTTCTACAATTCCATTGTGTACAATTGCAATTTTTTTTGAACAATCAACATGAGGATGAGCGTTTTTATTTGTTACTCCACCATGTGTTGCCCAGCGTGTGTGTCCAATACCGATATGTGATTGAAATACCGGAAGAGATGCATTTCCAATTTTTCCGGTATGTTTTTCTATAAATACTGTTCCGTCCGCTTTTTTTATTGCAACGCCCCAGGAATCATATCCTCGGTATTCAAGGGCTTTAAGTCCATCGAGAATCAAAGCACCTGCATGCTGGTTATTTCCAAGATATCCGAATATTCCACACATATATAAAATTTAAAAACTTAAAACTCCATTCATTTCTCTTTTTTATACCGTTCTTCGATCTTTTTTAGTTTATCTCGTGTCGCACGTTCCATATCAACACGCGCAATTGAGGCAAGCTGTAAAACAGTAATAAGCACATCTGCAAATTCTTCATAGATATTCTTCTTTTCAAACCGTTCCAGTTTAGATGTTCTTTGCAATTTGAGAATAGAAAGAATATCGTTGCACAGCTCTCCAACTTCTTCATTGAGTTTGACTGCGTGGGCAAGGATGGCTTTTTCCCTTGTTGTATTGAGTTTGAAATCGATATTACTTCTAAGAATATTTTTTTCTGCCCGTTTTTGCACTGCTTTGAAGTCCATATATAAATATTTTTATTAATGGTTACGTTTGGATACTGAACATATGAATACAGATATCCTATCAAAAAATATTCCTATGGCAACAAGCATCCATCCAAATACAGGTAGTCCAAACGGGACTACCCTTGTTAAAAATTTCGTTATGTAATACTCAATTCTCACACTTTCCCGCTGTGTGATGAGAGATTCTATCGTTTGCTTTTGCAAAGGCTCAAGAATATGTTTATCATACTCAAATGCAAAAAGTAAAATAATAAATCCCCAAAGCAAAAGGATTTTCCCACGTCGTGGTCGCCATAATGCATGAGCTGTTACAAAAAATATCGCACTACTGTAAAGGATTACAAGCGCATTATGAGTAACTAAAAAATAAATAGTATAAAACAAATTTTGTTGTGTATCAGGTGCGATCATTGACAAAAGTTAAAAATATAAAGTAAACAGTTGTTTTAGAAATAGAATTGTTAAAATAAATTGATTTGTTGTGTGTTTTCAGGTTTTTTTGATGGTTGCTTTTGTTGGTCATTGGGTTGGTTAAACAGTTTATTTATGAGAGAGAAGAGTTCGAATTTTTTCAGGCCATTTTTCAGTTCATGAGCAAACCCTTCAAACTTGAGTTGAGACTCTGGTTCATTGATGTCAAGGTCACGAAGGATCGTAGCGATTTTTTTAAAAAGCCTGATCTTGTCTTCATACTCTATGAGGATTGATCGCCATCGTTGATTTTCTATTGTTGCTACATGATCAAGAAGATCCTCAATTGTTTTATGATCTGTCAAAAGTGCGCGTGCTGTTTTTGGTCCAATACCTTTTGCAGTGTTGTAGTTGTCGGATGAATCTCCTGCAAGGGCTTTATAATCTGGAATATGTTCGGGCGTTACCCCAAACTTATCTTCAACTTCATGCGGGGTAAATAAATCAAAGTTGGTTACTCCTCGTTTTGGGGCTATTAAAAATACATTTTTATCTGTTAATTGCAAAAGATCACGGTCTCCGGTCAAAATAAGTACACGGTCGAAATTGATTTTATTTTTTTCTGCAAGCGTTCCAATCACATCATCAGCTTCAAATCCCGGCATTTCTATTCGTTTTATTCCTCCCTGATCAAGAAGTTCTTTGATGCATGGAATTTGTGGCCGAAGAGTGACATCCATGGCAGGACGCTTTGCCTGATACTCTTTGAATAGTTTTTTACGAAATGTGGGTTTTGGCGTATCAAATGCAACAACGATATGGGTAGGCCGAAAATCCCCAATGACCTTCTGAAGCATTAAAAAAAATCCATAGATTGCACCGGTAGGTTCACCGCTTTTTGTGCTAAGTGTTGACGGAAGTGCATGAAAAGCACGATGAATCATGGCATGACCATCGATAAGAAGTAATGTTTTCATAGTAATAAAAAGTATATCTTATGAAGATGCTTTTGTTTGTTTGGTTTTTTTTCTCGCAGCCGACTCACTCATTTTGTTTTTAACTCCGACAATTTTTTCAAACTGGTCCTGATCCATACTTTCCTGCTCTACGAGCTTCGCAGCAACTGCGTCAAGGGCTTTCCGATTTATTTTGACGATCTGAAGAGCTTTCGAATATGCAGTTTTTAGAATTTCGTTAATTTCAAGGTCGATTTTTGCCAGCATTTTTTGAGAAATACTGTTTTGTTCCCAGAGCTCTGAACCCCATTCTGTGATGTCGCGTGTTGGACCAAAATTGATTGGTCCAAGCCTACTCATACCAAAATCAGTAACCATCAGTCGTGCAATATTTGTTGCTTGATCAAAATCATTTGCAGCACCGGTTGTTATTTCCTTAAACACAACTTCCTCAGCTGCACGCCCTCCCATCATGACTGTAAGTCGTTCGAGCAACTGAGTAAGGGATGTATGAAGTTTGTCTCGTTCTGGCGGGATGAGCGTATATCCAAGAGCCATACCGCGTGAAACAATTGAGATACGATGAACAGGATCAGTATGCTTGAGGAAATGGGAAGCAATTGCATGCCCCGCTTCATGATATGCAGTTATTTTTCGGTCAAGATCAGTCTGAAGCCTTTTTTTCTCTGGCCCAAGTTTGACTTTGGTAGCAGCTTCTTCAATATCTTCCATGGTTATTGCTGTTCTATTATTGCGTGCGGCACTGATTGCTGCTTCGTTCAACATATTTTCGATATCAGCTCCTGAAAAGCCGACGGTTCGTTTGGCAATTCGGTCCCACCTGACATCATCTGCAAACGGTTTATTTCGTGAATGAATTTTTATGATTGATTCCCGGCCTTCAACATCTGGATAATCGATCATGACCCGTCGATCAAATCGGCCCGGGCGAAGCAAAGCTGGGTCAAGTAAATCACCTCTGTTTGTTGCAGCAATGACAATCACATGTTCATTTGGTGTAAAGCCATCCATCTCGACCAAAATCTGATTGAGAGTCTGTTCACGTTCATCATGAGCTGGCATCACTCCTCGGGAACGCGCCCGCCCTATGGCATCAATTTCATCAATAAAAATAATAGAGGGAGAGTTTTGTTTTGCATTGTTAAAAAGGTCTCGTACTCGTGCAGCACCGATGCCAACCAGCATTTCCATAAACTCAGATCCAGCAATTGAGTAAAATGGAACATTTGCCTCTCCTGCAATTGCTTTTGCGAGGAGTGTTTTGCCGGTGCCCGCAGGCCCAACAAGCATTACTCCTTTTGGAGCGCGCGCACCAAGTTTTTGATATTTTTCAGGATGTTTCAAAAAGTCGACAATCTCCTCAAGTTCATTTTTTGCTTCTTCAACTCCTGCGACATCTTTGAAAGTGATTTTTGATGTTTGCTTATTGAAACGTTTTGCCCTTGACTGCCCGAATGAAAAAACAGAGTCCTGCGCTCCGCGTGCTTGTCGTATGACAAACCAGAAAAATGCAAACAACAGGATTGCTGGAATGATGCTTGAGGCAAGACGGAGGATTTCAACCATCATTGTCGAATCTTTTGTCTCGATAATTACCCGATCAAGCGAAATTTCAGCGTCATTGAGTATTTGTCGAAAACTGTCACGGGACTCTTTGCGTGTAACAAGTTGCTTGTCATTTGAGTATGTAGCAGTTACTTTATTATCCTCAATAAGTACTTTTTCAACTTTTCCTGCTTTGATATCCTGAAGAATTTTCGTCAACGGTACCTCAGATGAGTTGTTTACTGATTCGTTAATGATTGGTCCAAACAGTGTGTACAAAAAAAATACTGCAAAAATGACGATAAAAACTGTTTTAATATCAAAATTAATGCGAAATTCTTTGATTTTATTTTTCTTTTTGTTTTGTAAACTCTGCTTTTTCATACCGCATTCTAACATAAACAGTTCTTGATTGCATGAGGTGTCGGGAAAGCTATGCAGTTAAAAAGACTGTGAAGTATTATATAATATAGCTCTTTATGACAAGATTAATAAAGTTAGTGACCCAAAATATCGATGCAGTTCTTAAAGATACGGCACGCATACTCAGAGGCGGAGGTTTGGTGGTTTTTCCATCAGACACGGTTTATGGACTCCTTACTGATGCAACGAAAAGAGAGGCTGTTCAAAAATTGATCCAGTTTAAAAATAGAGCGCCAGGAAAAGCGATATCAATTTTCATTCAGGATTTGTCACATGCAGCAGACCACGTCAAAATACACACAAAACAGCGCCCAATGCTCGCCAGTCTTTTGCCGGGTCCCTTTACTGTTGTCCTACCTTCAAAACATACGGTAGATCCACTGCTTGAGTCTGAAAAAGGAACGCTTGGAATCCGTATTCCCAATTTTCTCCCTATCTTGAAACTTGTTCAAATATTTGATGCACCGATCACTGCAACATCAGCAAATCTCGGAGGGAAACACCCATATTACTCGGTTTCGTCGTTGATGAGCCAGCTGCCGAAGTCAAAAAAAGATCTTATAGATTTGATTGTTGATGCGGGAAAACTCCCAAGAAATAAGCCATCGACCGTGATTGATCTGTCAGAAAGTAAGGTTCGAATACTTCGAAAAGGCGACATAGTCGTTGAAAAACGCAATAAATATTTATCCCATTCACCTGTAGAAACACGTAAGATAGGATGTTATTTGATTGATAAAATCCTAAAACAAAAACAAAATAAACCGATCATTATTATTCTCAAAGGAGATCTTGGCTCAGGGAAAACTGAGATGACACGGGGTATTGCAGAGTACTTTGGTATTACGAATATTATTTCACCAACATTTGTTGTGTACTATGAATACAAAATAAAAGCTCATAACTTTGATACATTTATTCATGCAGACTTGTACAGCATTGATGATGATGAAGAGTTTGAACAGCTGGGACTTGAGGATTTTTTGAAAACTGGAAATGTGATGGTGGTGGAGTGGGGAGAGAGACTGGGAAGAATTCTTCAATCATTTCAAAAAAAAGCTGGCATAGTCTTTGTTGAGATTAAATATGATGGTGAAAAAAAACGACAAATTTATGTTTCCAATTAAGAACGAAAGTATGGCCGTGTAATGTGCCGTCCATATGATCACTATAGTACTATGGAACAACAAAACGAAAAAATAATTCTCTCAATAGACACCTCTTGTGATGAGACATCTGTCGCTGTTGTTTCGGGGAAAAGGGTCTTGTCGCATGTTGAGTATTCGCAGATCTTGATGCATGAAAAATGGGGTGGCGTAGTTCCATCAATTGCCAAGCGCGCACATGAAGAACGTATTGATTTTGTCGTTGACAAAGCAGTTAAAAATTCAAAGTCTAAAATTCAAAATATTGATGCTTTTGCAGTGACATATGGTCCGGGACTTGCAATCGCACTTGAAGTAGGTATCAGGAAAGCGAAAGAACTTTCCAAAACGTACAATAAACCAATTGTAGCAGTAAATCATATGGAAGGACATCTCTATTCACCCTTTGTCCAAAACAGCAAAGGCAATCCAAAGCGAAAGTTAATTTTCCCATACATTGGACTTCTTGTATCTGGTGGACATACAGAACTTATTGTATTCAAAGATGATCTCTCGTATGAAATTCTTGGAGAAACACGGGATGATGCAGCAGGCGAGGCTCTTGATAAAGCGGCTCGAATTTTGGGCTTTGGATATCCTGGCGGACCAATTTTAGAGCATTTAGCAAAAGAGGTGGGGAATACTGACACGTATCATTTTCCGAAACCAATGCTTAGATCAGGAAATTTTGAGTTTTCATTTTCAGGATTAAAGACGTCATTTCTTTATAAAGTCCGAGCAATGTCCGAGAATGAAAAAAATAATAATCTTGGTCATCTTGCGAGCAGTTTTCAGGAGGCAGTTTTTCAGACATTGATAAAAAAAACAATGAAAGCCATGAAGCAGACTGGAATCAAACATATTTTGGTTGGTGGAGGTGTGGCAGTGAATAATCGGCTGAGATACTTGATGAGAAAAACTGTACGCGAAACGAGTGGTTTCGTTTTGTTTCCCTCATACAAATATCTCAATTTTGATAATGCTGCAATGATT
>Ga0075674_134_pt1 | contig 10169 bp, 8 predicted proteins | sample RifGroA2_FD_68243 | JGI IMG/M metagenome (GOLD analysis project Ga0075674, IMG submission 68243) | Microgenomates (Roizmanbacteria) bacterium GW2011_GWA2_37_7
GGTTCGTGAGATGGGCAAGGATAAAGATAAGTATCTTGGACTGCTGGGAGAGGCTATTTACAATTTTAACCGTCGGCCTGGATTATGGCTTGAAGGGACAGTTGGCCTTCATCCTGATTTTATTGTCAAGGCGCATCTTTTAAGCCCGGAGACCGATGCAAAGAATATGCTTGACTGGGGGATTAATTTTTCACCATGGATGAAGCCGTGGAGTGATTTATATAAAGAATCAAGGATGTTAGATGAACCTGATATCCTTGTATTTGCTGACCCTGAGTGGTTGCATCCTGATTTTCCTAATGGACTGGTAATTATAGACGAGGCTCAAAATTGTATAGCAATTCTCGGGTTGAGATATTTTGGCGAAAGAAAAAAAGGCACGCTGACTCTTGCGTGGACGATAGGCGTACGCCAGAATATGGTCGCATGTCACGGGGGGATAAAAAAGATTGGCAATAAGCCTCCTATTGCTGTATTTGGTCTTTCTGGTTCAGGAAAGTCTTCAATCACAAACAGCCTTGACCATGAAGGTACATTAAAAAAGAATGAAAAAGTTACTGTTATCCACGATGACGCATTTTTGATAGACCTTGAGAACAATTTCACAATTGCGCTTGAGCCGAGCTTATTTGATAAAACAGATGCTGTTACATTTGACGACCCTATAATCAAATATTTCTATTCAGCGCAAAATGTGGGCACTACAATATTACCTGATGGCAAGAGAAAGATTGTTTGTGAAGACATACGAAATGACAACGGCAGGTGCATAAAATCAAGAGGCATGTTTAATCATGCTGATTTTTGCGAGAGGCCTGGTAAGGTTATATGGCTGCAGAAGGACACAAGCCTGCCGCCTATATGCAAGATTAATTCAGTATCATGATCCACAAATTTAAGATTGCAGCAAAACTTACCCACGCGAGATAAGGGATTAAAAGAAAAGAAGCAATTTTATTGACTTTATTAAAATAGATGATTGTTAAAAAGATGAATATCCACAATATGATTATTTCACCAAAAGCTAGGGCCGGATTTCTTAGGCCAAAAAATATTAGTGACCATAGAGTATTCAAAAGCAACTGAGTTGCAAAAAGCATGACTCCTATCCTCTGCTCTATTGATTTGTCCTTCTGTATCAAAATAAGATACAAAGAAATTCCCATCAGTAAATAAAGCACAGACCACACTGGACCAAAAATCCAGTTTGGTGGATTGAATGGAGGTTTATTCAGTGTCGCATACCACATACTGATTGCAGAAGCTGTGGCAAATGAGCCGATTCCTCCAGCGAGAAATGGGAGGAGAATTGAAGTAGTAAGCTTTATAAGATTAATGTGTTTCATTGGATGGGGACTTCAGGATAATGGTTATGAACTTCGGTAATTCCTTCAGGAGCAGCAATAAGACCAATAAATTTAATCCGTGTTGCACCCCATTTTTTGAGAATATCAATTGTTGCCGTGGCTGATCCCCCTGTCGCAAGCATAGGATCTACAACAAGAACAATATCCACGGTTGGAGATATAGGTAATTTATTGTAATACTCTATTGGTTGGAAAGTTTTTTCATCACGATATAGTCCGATATGCCAGACCTCAGCCTGTGGCATGAGTTTCCAAATTCCCTCAACCATACCCAATCCTGCACGAAGTATAGGGACGAGACCAATTTTTTCTTTTACCTGTTTGCACATTGCGGTTGTTAAAGGAGTTTGAATTTTTACTTCTTTTAGAAAAAGGTTTTCTGTTGCTTCATATGCAAGAAGCGCTGCTATTTCGCCAACAATTTCCCGAAAGAGTTTTGGGTCAGTTTTCACATCGCGAAGAAGGGATAATTTATGTTGAATAAGCGGATGTGAAGAAACATGAATATGTAACATGTCTTTAATTGTACTCCAATTATTTTCCAGATCTAAAAATCAATTTTCACATGGCCAGATACACGTCGCTACTTAATTAATTTGTCGACCCATTTTACGAAGTACCGCTCGGACAATACCATGGATCTTGAGTTCTTGGCGGGGATAAAACGGCGGATATGCAGGATTTGCCGCCTCAAGATAAGCTTTTCCATTTGTCTTTTTTAAAATCTTCAATGTCCACTCATTGTCAATCTCGGCAAGAACGATGTCGCCTTCTCCCCAAATGCCTTTTTGTTCAACCACAACAAGATCTCCTTCAAATATTCCGGCATTGATCATGCTGTCACCAGTAACTCGCAATAAAAAAGAACTATCTGGTTTTTCGATAAAATATTCATCCAAAGTCAGATAGTTTTTGCTCTGCTCTGCAAGAAGCGGATATCCTGCCTGAATATTTCCCAAAAGTGGTATACCGAAAAACCGTTTGGTCGGTGCAAGCTTGCCTTTGACTTTTTGGATGAACCCTTCGTCTACAAGTTCCTGTATATATTGATATATTGTACGTTTTGATGCAACTTTAAATATTTTTAACATTTCAGAGTATGAAGGTAAACGTCTGTTTGTTCGAAAGAATTTTTTGAGTGGAGTAAGAATATCTTGTTCCATATGTATTTATTGATATATTATTAATAAGTTATCATCAGTATATGAAACGATTGTTTACTAATCAAGAGATCGAAATAGATCGAAATATCTTAAGAAATATTTCTTACAAAGTATGGCTACAACGATTTGTATTATTTGAGAGGCAGGTTGTTGCTTGGTACTATTCTGAGTTGTGTTTTGATACAATTGGTCTTTGGACAATACAAGCCAAAGGAGGAGTCGGATAGTGGTTTATTCCACACGCTTGGAAAGCGTGCGTCCGTAAGGACTCGCGGGTTCGAATCCCGCCTCCTCCGCCAAATAACCTATATATAAAATAAGACTCAGTATATAACTCGTTTCAGTTGTTCTATCATTCTGAAATACCAACACATCCAATGATTTCAATATATGCTTGTATAGATATTGAAATTAAAATTTATTTTTCTTTAATAATTCAAGTGGAATAAAAATAAAGAGGGATATAATGATTGATGAAATAACACACAAAAAAGGCAAAGAACTAACAGAGAAAACCTTTTGGAAGAATGGATTGTAAATAATAAATGGATGAAGAATAAAGGGAAAGAGAAAACCAAGGATGAAAATCGGTTTTTTTAGAAGAAAAAAGTGGGTAAAAAGAGATCTGCGAGAAAGCCATATATCAACGAGGATAAACTGCTGTATAAAAATGATTGAGGAAAATACTAAGGTTACTGCTATTGTTTTTTGAGAATAAAAGAATGAAGGAAGAAAGGATAAAATAGCAAGAACTGCGGAAATAATACCAGCTAAAAAAACATATTTAAAATCGTGTTTACCCAAAATTGTCATCACCCGTCTTGGTTTCTCTCTCATAATGTTGCTATCATTTGGTGAAAAGGCAAGGGCCATCGCAGGTAAACCGTCAGTGACAAGATTAATATACAGTAGTTGCAGGGCAGTAACCATCGGGAGTTGAAAAATCACTGCTGCAATAACATAGATTACCTCACCAATATTACATGCTAAAAGATATTTTATTGCATTTTTAATATGATTAAATATATTTCTTCCTTCTTCAACCGCACCAACTAAAGTAGCAAAATTATCGTCGGTGATGACCATATGGGCAGTTTCTTTAGCCACATCAGTTCCGGTAATTCCCATGGCAACTCCAATATTTGCTTGTTTGAGAGCTAATGCATCATTAACACCGTCCCCGGTTACCGCTACTACTTCCCCTTGTTTTTGCAGTAGTTTTACCAAACGATATTTGTGCTCGGGTGAGGTACGGGCAAAAATTTTTATATTCCCTAGAATAGGTATTAACTCTTCATCAGAATAATCATCAAGCTGTTTTCCAGTGATAATATCTTCTCCTTCTTTGATGATACCAGCCTCGATCCCGATCGCCTCGGCAGTCAGAGGATTATCTCCGGTTATCATTATTACTTTTATTCCCGCTTCTTGAGTTTTTCTGACTGCTTCTGTTACCTCTCCTCTGACAGGATCGGCTATACCAACAAATCCCAAAAATATCTGATCTTTCTCTATATTGCTACTGTTATTTTCTTTATAGGAAAAAGCAATCATCCGTAATCCTTGTCTGGCAAAACGTTCAAATTCGCTTTCGATCAGGCTAATATGATGGGGAGTAAGCGGTATTGGTTTGTTTCCAGTTAAGATGTGCGAGGAAATTGAGAGAATAGATTCCGGAGCCCCTTTAGAAAATACGAATTTTTCTTTTCCGTTAGTTACAGCCATTGCCATCCGTTTAGTAACAGGATCAAACGGCAGTTCGTCAGTAATTTTCCACTTCTCTCTTACTATTTCGGGAACCATTCCTACTTGATGAGCCATAAGAAGAAGAGCGCCTTCGGTCGCATCGCCGATAATATCAAAGTCTTTTCCATGATCTACCTTTGTGACAAGCGCTGCCGTAGAACACAAAATACCATTCAAGACAATTTTGGAAAATGGTTGATTGTGTAAAAGAGGAGGATTTGTTATTTCATAGACATTATTATCAACAAAGATTTTCTTAACTCTCATCTGATTTGCAGTTAGAGTGCCAGTTTTATCAGTGGCAATCACCGTAATAGAACCTAAAGCTTCTATAGCATTAAGTTTACGGACAATAGCTTTTTTCTTGGCCATTCGCTCCACCCCAATTGCTAAAGTAATGGTCATGACTGCTGGTAATCCTTCAGGGACAGCTGCTACCGCCAAACTTACGGCAAAGATAAAACTCTCAATAAGACTTTTTTCTTGAATAAAAGAAAGAATAAAGACAACTGAAGATGCGGCAATGCCGATAATCCCTATTTGTTTGGTAAAACCATCTAGTTTTTTCTGCAAAGGTGTTTTTGTTTCCTTGATTGTTGATAATGTTTTGGCAATAGTCCCAAACTTTGTATAATTTCCGGTTTTTAACACCTGCGCATATCCTCTTCCTTTAGCAACGACCGTTCCCATAAATAGTTGATTACTCTTTTGATCGTGGCAATTTTTTACAACCGGTAATGATTCGCCAGTGAGAGCAGCTTCATTAATCTCAAGATTGCGTGTTTCAACTACCTGACAGTCGGCTGGAATTTTTGCTCCTTCCTCAATATAGATAAGGTCACCTGGCACAAGGTCTCGGCTGTCAATCTGTTGCTCCTTTCCGTCTCGAATTACACGAATGGTGGTAACAGTGAGTTTTTTTAGATACGAAAGAGCCTTTTCTGCCTTAAATTCTTGATAGAGACCAAAAAAAGAATTGAGGATAACAATGAGAAAAATAAACATGCTATCAAGTCGTTCACCTACAAAAAATGAAACACATCCAGCTGCAATAAGAAGAAGGATTAAAATATTGTCAAATTGTCCGATAAACGATTTAATTACGGTAAATTGTTTTACTTCGGAAATCTCGTTATTACCAAAGTGTATTAATAGAGTTTTAGCCTTTTGAGAGGATAGCCCCTTATCATACAATTGTGATTGTTCCATATAGAGAATGAAAAGTAGAGAAAAAGATAAAAACTATGCCTATTCCTAAAAAAAACTGTATGTTTTTCATAATTACAACCAAAAATTATTGAAGTCTTGGCCGGTTGTAATTGATGATGGATCAGCGCTTAAAACGCTAGATAAACTAGACCAGTCGTTTTCTAAGCTCCCCATAATCTAAGGCGATGTAGACAGCAATTTTATTATGATAGTAGCATAGTGTAAATATATATTCAACTTATTGTAATTGGGAGTAGCTACGTACCAATCCTTACATGAAAAAAATTAGTCAAGGTAATCTTTTCCAAATATTTAATAACTTGATGAAAGTTTTTTAACTGAAGGATGAGATTTATTTTTCGTTATAATAACTTTGTCAACACGATTATCATCCATACAAAGGATCTTAAATTGATATCCTTCCCAATCGAAACAATCTCCGGTTTTAGGAATCCGTTCAAGAAAGGAGATAATAAAACCACCAATTGTTTGATAAACTGCCAATTCTTCTTTGGGAAGTTTCCCCAAATACAGTGTTTTTTTTAGATCTTTTATAGAAACAGATCCATCTACTAAAAAAGAACCATTTGGTTTTGATACGATTTCAGGATCTTTATAAGATTGGGATTTTATTTCTCCAACCAGTGCTTCAAGAATATCATTGAAAGTAATAAGTCCTTGAGTGCTTCCAAACTCGTCTAACACTAGCGCAATATGAATTGGAGAGTGTCTAAATATTTCCAAAACTTTCAAAGCCCGCATGTTTTCTGGAACAAAATGAGGTTTTGTTATGAGATTTTTGATTTTATCAATATCAAACTTATCATCTTTTATATGGAAGGGAAGTAAGTCTTTTATATAGACAACACCCATTATTTTAGCTGGTCTACCTTCGGTAAAGATTATTCTTGAATGAGGATAATCTAAAAGATAATGACTAGGATGTTTGATAAATTGTTCAATATCAAAGATGACGATTTTATGCTTTGGGGTCATCAGCATCTTTACTCGTAAATCATCAAGAAGAAGAACTCGATCAATTAATTTTTTTTCCGTTCTGTTGAATATTCCAATATTAGTTCCCTCACGTATAAGTACTCGAATCTCATCTTCGGTAATCGATGGGTCAACAACTGGCTTTAAGCCTATTAATTTAAATACTGTTTCGGTTGATACGCTTAGAAAACGAACAATCGGTGAGGTAAAGTTTGAGATTTTTAGAATAATCGGCGCTACAAATGAAGCAATTCGTTCTGAATTGGAAAGGGCAATCCGTTTTGGAAGAAGCTCTCCTAAAACAACAGACAAATAAGTAATAATAACAACAACAGTAACAAACGCAATTTGTTCGCTTAAAATTCCAATATACGGGATAGGTTTAAGAACGAGAGAGAGTTTAGTTACAATACGAGCATCGCCGATAGCTCCAGCAAGAATACCGATAAGGGTGATACCTATTTGAATGGTCGAAAGAAAAATACTAGGTTTATCTGCTAAATCAAAGGCAATTTTAGCTCTTTTATCTCCACTCAAAGCAAGATGTTTCAGTTTATTTTTTCTCGCTGAAATAATAGCAATTTCCGCCATTGCAAAGAAACCATTGAAGAGAATCAGAATTAAAATAATAATAAAGTCCATAGTAAATAGTATAACTGATAAAATTGTCTTTCATCATAGTTTGGATTTAAGAATGCTTCTCATCAATTGCCTCTATTTGATGAAGCTCCAATATTTTTATAAACGTGACCAAATAATGTAAAGCATTTATTTTTTTGGAGTACACAACCGTAGGGAAAAGTATTTATTGTTCACGAAGTGTCCATACTTTATTCCGATGATTAAAAGACGGAAATATTATTATTTGACGATAAGATCATGGAGTTTCCAATTCATCTTTTTGGAAAAGGTGTTTTATCGTCGGAAGGACTGATAGGATCACAATCACACATACGATAGGAAGAAGGTATTTGTCAACATCAGGTATTATTTTCCCGAGAAAATATCCCCCATAGATCATACCAAATGTCCAAAGAAATCCACCGAAAATGTTGTAACTTATAAATGTTGAGTATTTCATTTCACCAATGCCAGCGACGATTGGAGCAAACGTTCTTATGATTGGAATAAACCGAGAGATTATGATGGTAAATTTGCCATGTTTTTCATAAAAATGCTGAGCTTTTGCAAGATTTTTTTTGTGAAAAAAACGCGAATCTTCTTTGACAAATAATTTCGGACCAATCTTCTTTCCAAACCAATATCCTACACTATCCCCCGATATAGCAGCGGTTGCCGTTAAAATAAATAGAATGTGTACATTAAAATAATTCTGAGAAGCGAGAAAACCCGCAGTAAAAAGTAAACTGTCACCTGGTAGAAAAAAACCAAAAAAAAGTCCTGATTCAGCAAATACGATCAAAGTTATTCCGAAATAGCCAATTGTGGGAAGTATTGTTTCTAAATGCATAAAGATTTATTATACTTCATACATTTCTTTACTACATGAACAAAATTATTAACAGACGAGTATTGCTTCAACAAATAGTTCCACTTATTTTGACTGTGGTGATATTTTTTATACTCGTTGCACTGCTGTATGGAGAAATAGTAGCGTTAAATTTGATTTTATTTTATCTAACTTAAGTTATACCCTTCGCACTTGAGAATGCTACGAGTATATACACTCGTAAGGTCGCATCCATCAATAAGTTGATTCATATATGTATGCGACACAAAGAGCCGTATTTCATAATACATATGGGTTCTTTGTTATACTTCTTGTGGTATGAATGATTGTAAACTTCCGCTTAAAATAGTTCTTGCTGTGAGCGTACTTCTGAATGTCATAAGTATTGGGTTTATTGTCTATACTCATAAGTCTGTTATAAGAGAGCTATCCCCTCTTTCATCAACACAAAGTCCTTTAAAAAAAGAGCTTCCTTTAAAAAAATACGCATTTCCCAATCTGCGTGATACGGTATTTGTTCCGCAGAATATGGATTTTGGCCCTATACAAGAAGAAAAGGATGCGTACGTGGCGAGATTATTTACATATCGGGTCGAAGGCAAAACAGTAAGCGGTATTGCACATTTTCCTGTAGGAAATGGTGAGTATCCGGTTATCATCATGATCCGCGGGTATGTTGATAAAGAAATATACACACAGGGCATAGGTACAAATCCTGCGGCAGAATATTTTGCGCAAAACGGCTATATCACGCTTGCACCTGATTTTCTTGGATATGGCTCATCAGATGCCGCATTTGAAGAGTCGATTACTGATAGGTTATTCACTTATCCGACAGTCTTACAGCTTTATGCAAATATATCGCAGTTGAACGAATCATTAGAATCATCAGATAGTACTGCACAAGCTTACGAAGATCAAATCGGGATGTGGGGTCATAGCAATGGCGGACAGATCGCATTATCAGTGCTTGAAGTATCTGACAGAGTTATTCCTACTGTTTTATGGGCGCCTGTTTCCAAACCATTCCCCTACTCTGTATTGTATTATACAGATGAGTTTGATGATCATGGAAAATATCTGCGGAAAGTAATTTCGCAGTTTGAGGAAGATTATGATAGTGAAAAATATACGCTTACGAATTATCTTGACTTAATCCAGTCGCCTATTCAACTTCATCAAGGAGGTGCGGACATAGCAGTTCCATTGGAGTGGTCAAATGAACTGTATGAAAAACTCATTTCTCTTGAAGCAGATATAGAATATGATACGTATCCGCAAGCAGATCACAATATGGTTCCAAACTGGAATACTGTCGCCCAATCTTCTTTGAGGTTTCTGGATACTCATATAAAGTAGGTCTACTTATTAGAGTGTTGTTTATTGATATAATACAGTATTAAATATATATATCAATATATTTATTGCCCCGATGCTGGAATTGGCAGACAGGCACGGCTTAGAACCGTGTGTCTTTACGACGTGGGAGTTCAACTCTCCCTCGGGGCACAAAGAATCGCAACATAAACGGCAGTTATGCTCACAATTTTATTTCTGGAACTCAATATAAGTAAATCTTATACGAACGATGAACTGAGAATATTGAAGGAAAATAAAACTTATAATATTATTTAATATTTTATCAGTAATTAATAAAAAACTTGTACAAGCAACTACTATTATAGATTAGTATAATAAAAATATATAAAATACATAATAGAATTTATCCTCTAATACTGAATATGTTCAAAATAGGAATTTATATGTCTGAAGCTAGACCTTTGTACAAATATTTTAATATTTCGGACTGATACAAGAGCCCATATATATTTTAGATTGCTATAACAGCCCGTAAAATAAGATGAATATAATTAGCAGATATAACTATTGTTTGCTAATGCCTTTCAGCCTGTTTTATTCGGTTTTTCAACTATCACTTGATTTTTCTTATTCATTTGATGTACTCTGAATATAGATTTCAAAAACTATAACACAATACGTACCCTTCAGTAATACATTATAGGTTTTAATTAACCGAGTTATTTATTTTTTCTGCTCTCTATTCTTTTTCAAACAGTGCGGTTTGGTTATTATTATTCATATGAAATACTTAGAGTATTAGAGCCTGTTTGGATTCTTTAGCCCTTATTTGAGACCTCCGTTCTTCTGAGCATGAGTCCTATCATGGCTAAATATATAAATGTCTCTTCTGACTTG
>Ga0075674_119_pt1 | contig 10027 bp, 7 predicted proteins | sample RifGroA2_FD_68243 | JGI IMG/M metagenome (GOLD analysis project Ga0075674, IMG submission 68243) | Microgenomates (Roizmanbacteria) bacterium GW2011_GWA2_37_7
GCTGGAAATAATTTCCGTCTGGATCTGCAAGAACTCCTCCATCCCCAAGTCCGATGTGAGTACCTGAAGGATCGCCAAGATCAGACTCATATTGATTCAAGATGCTGCTCTCCTCCAGCATAACATCATCCACGTACACCTGACCGCTCTTGAGACCATCAATTTCGATTAACGGAAACCAGTTTACTAGGTCTGTGACAAGTCCCGGTGTGGTCACCGTCATATTTATCCGATACCAATCACGCGTTCCCGATAGCGTATATGCTACCTGCTTTCCTCGTTTGTTGCCATACTCATCCCAAAACCCGACCATGATTCTCGCAGGTTGAGATAGATTTGTTTGTTTGACATATGCAGAAAGTGTGTAGGTGCTTCCGGGTTTTGTTTTTGCTGTTGGCTGGGATATCCCATATCTCCCATCCCCGCCTCCGATAATCTTCAAGCCTGCTTTCCCTGAATGAATCCCTTCATCTGAGCGAAAAGTGTTGCTCGTATCAGACTCCAATTGATAATGCCATTGTCTTGGTGCAACGCCGTTGCCGGCCTCAAATGAAGAGTTGCGAATCAAATTGTGTCCGGGAATTGGCAAATTTTGAATTGTTTCGCTGTCAATTGGTTGAGTAAACGAAGTTTCAAGTTCGCTCAATCGTTTTTCAAGCTCAGACATCCGATTGTCCGTCGCACCAAGATATTGGATCTTATCACTCACTCCCGGCTTTTTCACCATCCCCACTACGCCGACAAGGACAATAAGCATAGCGAGAGAACCGGCAGTGATCAAAGAAAGGTAGCGATATGATTTGTTTTGAAAAAAATGACTCTCTGCAATATTTTTTATCATCTCGTATGTCGACTTTTTACTCTCAGGAGAATGAGTAGGGTACGTATCATCGCCCGATATGAGAGGTGCGATAATGGGTGGTGGAACAATAAATCCCTGTCCCTTTGTTTTTTGTGGAAGGATGAGCCCATTTTTTTGCCCTCGGTCGAGTCGTGCACGTGCTCGTATATAAACCTGTTTCTGATCATAACGGCGTATCTTGCCATCTTCACGGATAGAGGGAAAGGTGCCTGATTCGTCCCAATTACGTAAGGTATCGATAGAGACACCAATGATTTTTGCAGCGGCCCCAATTGAGAGTAATTTTTTTGTCTTTCCCATATCTAAACCTAGGAATTGTCCCCAATTACTATAGTTACAGATTTTAGGCTCCTTGTCAAGAGATAAATGTAATCATTCATAGTTTTTTGTATATATATTGTGTACAATAACTTAGGAATAGATTATAAGGAAAGGCAATTTTTTTATGAGTTCATTATTCAACGCGCGTGGACATTCTGTTATTTCTCTTCTTTATATTGAACGGCTATTCCCGTCCATTTCATCCCTAAAGGATGATAAGTCAGGAGTTGTGATGGACAAGCTCTAAGAGCTCGTCCATCAATAACCTGATAGATATTGATGGTTACGGCTCTTTGTGTCGCATACATATATGAATCAACTTATTGATGGATGCGACCTAAGGAGGAAACACAAAACAGTAGAAATGATTTCGATCAAGCTTCTCGACTCCCGGATTCACACCATGCGTTATTATAGGTTCTTAAACAAGAAATATATGAAAGATCTGAAGAAAAACAGAGGCATCTCCTCATAGGTGCTTTTATAGCAGGAAAATAATATATCGAATTTCTAGAGTTTGGGTTAATTCCTAGGAATATTTTCTTAATATAATAACTCTATAAAATATACTATATTTCATATCATTACCCACCTCATGCCATCATCTTTTATTGTACATTTGCCCCTGGCGATGCATCTTCTGGAAGCTCGATCTTCTGATCTAACTGTGTTGCTGGAGGCGATGGTAAATTCAACTCGCTCGGTGCAGCAGGCGCAGTCCCTTGTGGAGTGCCGCCTTGGGCTGCCTGTTGCTGTTGAAGCTTTTCAAGTTCAGTCTGATAGGTCTTCTTGAAATCATCAAGATTTTTCTGTGCAGCTTTGTAATCTTCAGGCTGTGTTGCCGCATCAAGAAGTCCGACCACAATCTGCATCTGGTCTACTGCAGAGCCAAATATACCTTTTTTATAGTATGTCCACGCAAGGTTATAATGAGCATTTGCCCAGTCAGGCTTCAAAGATACAGCCTGTTCAAACAACTTTTGTGCTTCATCAAAATTTTCAAATAGATAATATATTCCTCCGAGATCAAGTCGAAGAAGCGGGTTTCGGGGATCAAGTACGATCGACTGCTGGTATGCTGATACTGCCCATACCGGTGCATTTTCTGCAACATTGACGATCTGTCTATACACTCCTGCAAGCGTCTGCCAGTTGGTCACTTTTTGAGGATTTAAAGCTGTTGCTGCTTTTGCTTCTACGATCGCGGCCTGAATAGCTTGGGCAATCGTTTGTCTGTCTTGATCAGTCAGGGTTTTGGGGTCTACTGCTGCAAGATTGTTTGCAACCAGAAGATTGGTCTGCGCAAACTGTTGATGAAATTCTTCATTGTTATTATTGAATTGTAAAGCGCGTGCCTGATTTTCGTACAATCTTTGCAAACTGTTGTCTGCGATTGCATCAAGCGATCTTTTGAAGTAATACTCTGCCATGAAATGCCGTCCCATAAAGTACACTGTTCCTCCAAGCACAAGCATGATAATGACAATCATTCCAATAAAAATTGGAGTAAGAGATGAAAGGTCAATAATATACTCTTCGTGTTCTTTCCTTTTGTGAATATCTGCGGCCATCATCGCAAGCGCGATAAAGAATAGGAAAAAAGTGATCGCAGATGGTGGAAGAATAAGCATGATCGCCAGAGATGTCAAAAACATTCCTGCAGTTTCAAGCTTGACGTTTTTAAGATTTTTCAAAAATAGGGAGATAAGCAAACAATATCCAATGATTCCAAGAATTCCCTGCTCAGTCAAAACATGAAGAAGTGTTGAACGAGAAGTATTAAATGAGTTTATCTGCCATAAATCTGAAAGATTGTAATTGACTGTTCGAACCTGTGTGAATAATGATGAAAAATTATCAACGCCGACACCAAATATCGCGGTCATAGGATTTTTTAATACCTCAACAGCCGCATACCATGATAATGAAAATGGAGGAAGGATTATCTGCATTCCATCGCTGAGTATCTGCTGTGACAGTATAAAAACATGGAATATCAACGCAAGGAGTGTAAAAAGAACAATGACACCAAGAATGATCAACATAATTCGATTGTTATCATCAACAACTTTTGATCTTGTATATGTTCTCCACATGTATAAAGTCGAGCCGATAAGAACAAATAGTAAAAATGCAATAAAATGCACGCTTGAGCCAATGGTATTAAATGTAGTATTTGAAAGAAAAGACCAATATGCCGGAATATCTGCACTCTGGAATGGATCAACCATAACAATAAGTGCAAATACTGAAACCAATACCCCAGAAACAGCAATGGGAAGAATTGGCGATATCTTTGCTTTTATAAATACATGTGAGGCATAAAAATACAGAAGTACCATTGACATTACTAAAACCAATCCATACTGAGGGTTATATATTGCCTGAAGTTTATTTGGCGACATCAATACTATTGAAAGAATGTATGACAAAACGATCAGAATTAATGATTGCGTCGCAAGATTATGTACCCACGTGAATTTCCGTGTTAATAAAAACTTACCAAGAGAAAGCAATAATACAATAAATAAAACAAATGAAAGAAAATAAAATTTACTGTAAATCAAGAAGTCGCGGGTGATTGGGAGAAAGAATAAAGGAAACAAAAATACTAATACATAAACAAAATATTGGATAATGGTGTTTAAGATTTTAGATTGATTACTCATATTTATTGATTTTAGATACTAACGCCCGAGTTGTCAACGGTATTTTTTCTCACAACTATTGGTTATTCCAACAGGATAAGGATTTTACCGCAGGAAATTCTATTTCCAGAATCATCACGCATATTCCTCGACTCTTGCGGACATCGATTATTGGAAAATGCCTTAGACTGTGTATCCATATCTTCAAGTGCATGTCCGACTATTCCAGAGTCATCTATCATTTTTGCAGCATATCCCTTCATGTTGCTTGTACCTACTCGATCTCCTGTATGAATGACACCGTATACTGTGGAAACAAACACTTTAATTTGACCAACCAATCCAATAAGCACATGATCTTCTTTGCTGGTCATATTGCCAACATATCCTGCAGAGTTTGTCACTACTCCCACAACTGGTTCACCGGCAACTCCACGATGAATGCCTTTTCCAGATATTGTCATAACAGTGCCAGGCAAAAACGGTCCTTGTTCATATACCTGAAAATACTCAGCAATATCTGCTGCCGAGGTTTTATATACAACCGCGTTGTTATTCAGTCGTATTGAGCCGACAAGGTCTCCGAGTTCATCATTTGTTGCATGTGAATAAAAATTCACGTATGTAGCATTTGATCCATCGGTACTTGTTGCAAGTGCTAGATTGAGAACAGATGTTTCGGGCTCATCAACTGTTGCAAGATTCTTGAGCGTTGCAATCGCAGAGTATGGCTCTATTCCAACGACTGACAACCGTGTTTTTGGCGTGAGATCGCCCAAACCAAGGTTGCCTGAGGTCACTACAGTATTTCCACCAATTCCCGGTTGGAATAATATATTTCCCGGCGTATTTTCACTTGTTTGCAATGAGAGCGTTTGCCCTTCAAGTGAAAAAATACCCGATGTTGACTGTATGCGAGGTGATTCTGCATCAATGACTATAGATCCCCGCTCGTCAATAAACGGAATACTTGTGTTGATTGTGCCAGGCGGCAAGCCCCCAAGAAGCGCAGTGTCTTGAGAATATCCAGACGTAGATATTTTGTAACGCGGGGCTATTTCTTCTGCTTCATCAATTCGTACACCAAGATACAACGAAGCATTATTATCAAAAATTTCTTCAGGGATTGGCTTCATACCACAGTCCGTGCCAAGGGTGACAGTAAAAACTCCATTGTACTCAGGTACAATGCCGTTTTCGCCCACACAAAAGCCTGAATAAAGAACCGAACCTTCATACGGAGTATTATAAATAGCAAAATATACATCTTTTTTTGTATCAATAGCGATCCCATCGGCGTCTTTTAATATACCTCTAAATGGAAGCACCATTTTCCCTGAACTCGGATTTTGTGGTAGATCCGCATGAAATACAAAACGATCAAACCACATACTTGTGTTGAATAATAAAATAATACAAACCAGTATAAAAAAACCAATAAGAAAATAACGCCAAAACGGTATCGCTGATTTTGCTGTTGACATGATTCGCAGCATCTCAGAACGCTTTTCAATATGTTGGATCAACATTTTTTTTGATTTATTGTATGAATCATATTCAATCTTTTTGTGGAATTTCAACCAATCCAACCATTCTTTTGAGCTTGAAAAAAAATCATGCAGCTGTTGTAAAGATGTTGCTGTATCAATTTTATGAAAATACTCTTCTATTACAGATTGAGAAAACAAAGTGTTTTTCATACTATTTATTATAATGAAAGAACCAATAAAATAAAGAGAGAAATAATGAAGAAAGATTACTTAATTGTGCATGTTAATTTACAATAAATATTGTATTAAAGCCCTAAAAAAGGAATATCGCTCAATCGTTCATGAACGATATTCCATAATCTTCAATAATGATCATAAAAATATATGTGTCAATATTATTATTTTGAAATTTATTATCTTATATTTCATAATACTTATATTGAATTTTATTACCGCATTATAATATAAGGCTTTATTAAAGTCTTATTTTTCATAATATAAAAATATATTTTTTTAGTAATATACCTTATACAATTATTGTTGATTTTTGAAGATTTTTTTATGCATTTAATATTTTTTATAGTACATATACCTTCAAATTCATAATAACAATACTTCACACGTCAGAGAGTGATTGTGTTGAAGATTGTATATTATACTTTTGATACGTTCTTATTCTTATTGGATTATTTTTAGCAATTACATTTGATGAGTGCTTTAATTATTTTTTTTATATTATTATAAAGCTCTATATATATTGACTATTGACAAGCGTTATTTTTTCTGTTAATTTGTCATCATGGGAATCAAAGATAGACGAACGAAAATATTAATGACCATGCTTCTCATGTCAGATGATTCCTTTAGAAATGTATCGCTTACTGCTAATGTATGTGCTTCTTTTGACCTTACGTTAAACAGAAAAACAATTTCTACACTTTCACAACTGGTAAAGGACGAAATGATTGACAAACTCCCTGATTCTGATAATCAGACATACAAACTTACTGCAAAAGGCTTTTATGACATTGTTCTCACCTATCCTGTTTTTCGATTTACACAGGAAAAATGGGACGGCAAATGGAGAATTCTTTCTTATGAGATTCCAGAAAAAAAACGAGAGCTTCGTGATAAACTACGGCGAGAAGTAGCTAGTTGGGGTCTTGGGCCATGGCATCGATCCTTTTGGCTTACTCCACACCCGATTATAAACTCTCTCAAGGATCTTGTTCAAAACAAGGAAGAACAACAATACATACAGGCATTTGAGGCAGATCATGTATTTGGTAAGCAGGAAGAACTCATTGAGAAAGTCTGGGGTAAAACCGCCCGTGAAAAAGAGTATCGCACATTGTTTAAGGAGTGGCATAAAGTCCTTTCAACAGATAAAGATAAAATAGCAAAGATGAAAGAGGTCATCTCGTTGTATATCAATATTCTCAAAACAGATCCGGGTCTCCCAAAAGATTTGATCGGCGAAACATGGATTGGATTTGAGGCTATTACATTGTTCCGAGAGATAAGAAATATCCTTTTACAAATATCCTCATAAATGTAACGTTATAAAATTGCCTTCTTTCAGCTCAATACTGCGTATTACATCAGAGATGAAGATGTCTGAAAGCAGCTTGGAAATTACTTCAGTAAACTGAGGAACAACAACAATCTCTGGATTGATTTGTCGCAAATACTCAACAAACGTATATGGATCAGTAATTTCTTTTAAGAAAAATGCCTGCAATTTATTTGTTTTTACTGTTAATACGTTTCCATTTGTAATTATTTGCAGTCCGGTATTCAAGCGCAGCCTGTCAGTTTCTTGTTTGATGGTGTAGCGAGAACGAAGATTGAGCATATAGTCCTCTGACATACCTGCAGTGACAACAAGCTCCAGATCTCGATCATAAAAACTCATTCCTTTTCGTAAACAATCAAGCGTGTTTTTCAGGGATGATGTTGGAATAAGAATAGTGGCATCATTTGCCAGGTGAAATACAACCGCAAGCCGCTGGCCGCTTGAACATACAGTAACTGTCTGGCCATTGAATAAGCTGCTATATACGAACGCAGTAACACTCATAATAACTGAAAAAAGTACAAATGCTGCGATAAGTTTTTTTGACGCTATTTGATAATCCATCAATAGTTCATTGTAATACATTGAGCGGATTGAGAAGCGTACCTCCCAAACGTACTTCAAAATGAAGATGTGTGCCGGTCGAACGTCCAGACGAACCCATCACACCAATTCTTTGTCCTTTGGTCACTGCTTGTCCGGCACTGACATCAATTGACGATAAATGAGCATATAACGTCTGATATCCGTTTGCATGATCTATTATGATATGACATCCATATCCATATCCCAAACAACCTGTATATGTTACAGTGCCTGTATCTGCTGCAATAACTGGAGGAGCTGCCCTGTTTGCGATATCAACCGCCATATGATACCACACAGGATAGGTAGTAATATTCCCTGATACAGGCCATATGAAGCTTGAAGTACCTTGTACGCCTGCCTGAATTTTTGCATAAAATTGTTGTCCTGTTTGTTGTGGTTTTGCTTTTTCAATTGTTCCGTTTGGTACATACAATACTTGCCCCGGAGTGAGTTGAAATGTATCTGGATCCGTAAAATCATTAAACGGAAAGTTCACAATATTTTGCGCATCAACTTGGTATTTTTTTGCGATCGTGTATATATTGTCTCCAGCAGCAACTTTATGAACTGTTCCGGTGACTGGCGGTATGTCTATGACCTGTCCTGACTTTATAATATCAGATTTTAGATCGTTCGCCCATTTTATAGTATCAACAGAAATTTGAAACCGTTCAGCAATAGATGCGAGAGTTTCCCCTTCGCGAACTGTATATTTCTCAATACCGCTTCTTGGTTTTGCAGATACTATGGTTGTAACTGCATTTACAAATGGATCAAATGACAAGGACGAACTTTGAAAATACCGTGGTGGATTATCTGCAGAATCATCAAACGGGTTGTTTTCAGCAATTGCTGGGCCTGCAACAAGTACTGTTATAATAAGCAAAAAAAATGATGTATTCAGAAATGAGCTTGAGTATTTCCCTCGCTTTACCACTAAAAGCGCAACAACCACATCTTTGATGCGCTCAAATTTCCTACCATAGTGATAAGCTCGTGCAAGTATATATTTTCGGAAAAAAAGAATATACGTTACTATATCGCGCATATAAAATTGAACTTATGCATTATTACATTTTACTCTATTTGAGTACGGTTTGCCGTAAGCTCATTTTGGAGAAAGAAGTCGTTGAATAGCCACTTCAAAAGCCGCTGTTGTCAAATCTACCGACTGTTTCTTGGAATGACTCCAGATATCCTCAAACGAGGCGCGCATAATCTCATTCAGCCTGTTTATGACATCTGCCTGCGTCCACCATATTCCTTGTTTTCCCTGCACCCACTCCAAGTACGAAACAATAACTCCGCCGGCGTTTGCCAGGACATCAGGAAGAATGAGAACTCCTTTGCTGATCAAATACTGTCGCGCAGCTTCTGTGGTTGGACCATTTGCCATTTCCACGATAATTTTTGCCTGTATTTTTTCCATATTTTTTTCATGTATGACATTCTCAAGCGCAGCCGGAACAAGCACATCAACCGGAAGTTCGAGAAGGTCGTCATTTGAGATCGTCTTTCCTTTTGTACTGTCACAAACTGACCCTTGCTTTTTTTTGCATTCATGCACGAGCGGAATATCCAAACCATTATCTGATCCGTTTCCCGTGATTGCTCCTTTGGAGTCAGAAACTGCAACAACTGTATGCCCTTCGCAGACTGCGGCTTTAGCAAAGTAATACCCAACATTTCCAAATCCTTGAATAGCAACTGTCACCTTAGACTGCTTATTTGGTTGTAGTTTGTGTAGTAACTCCTGCAAAGCGATAACACCTCCATAACCTGTTGCTTCAGTGCGTCCGAGACTTCCGCCGTTTGAAACCGACTTCCCAGTAAAAGCAGCAGGTTCTTTTTTTCCATGTATTTTTTCATACTCTTCAAGCATCCACTGCATAATCGTTGCATTTGTATTGACATCAGGCGCTGGAATATCAATATCCTCACCGATCACGTGCGCAAGTTTTGCTGCAAATCGTTTACTTAATTGTTTGAGCTCAGATTGCGTAAGTTTTTTTGGATTGACACGAACGCCACCTTTTCCACCACCCATGGGAATATTTGCAACAGCTGTTTTGATACTCATCAAGATTGCAAGTGCCTGAACTTCCTCGCGGGACGTATCTTGGTGAAAACGAATACCCCCTTTATATGGTCCGCGACTACTGTTATGCTGAATCCGATACCCGGTCAATACTTCTGTTGTGCCGTCTTCTTTTTCAAGCGGAATGGAAAATTCAAATGCCATCTCAGGAGCAATAAACTGCTCAATCTTGCTTTTCTCATACCCCATCCGTTCTCCAATAGTACGAATCAAATTTTGTGCAGATTCAAGCATCTCACGTCCGGGATTATTATTCATTCTCCCTCCTTTCCAGCCATCTTTCAGCGTCAAGAGCTGCTGCAATACCCATGCCTGCTGCTGTACCTGCTTGACGGTATACATGATCTACGCAGTCTCCTGCAGCAAACACACCCGGCACTGAAGTCATGGTTTGGTAAACGGGGTTAAATGTATTTTTTTCACCCTTAAGAGGATATTTATAAA
>Ga0075674_149_pt1 | contig 9822 bp, 11 predicted proteins | sample RifGroA2_FD_68243 | JGI IMG/M metagenome (GOLD analysis project Ga0075674, IMG submission 68243) | Microgenomates (Roizmanbacteria) bacterium GW2011_GWA2_37_7
GTCGGTTCCAAGGGTTGGGCTGTTCGCCCATTAAAGCGGTACGCGAGCTGGGTTCAGAACGTCGTGAGACAGTTCGGACTCTATCCTGTGTAGGCGTTTGGATTCTTGAGGAGGCTCTTTCCTAGTACGAGAGGACCGGAAAGAAGGAATCCCTGGTGTACCGGTTGTCCCAAAAGGGCATCGCCGGGTAGCTATATTCCTATGAGATAAACACTGAAAGCATCTCAAGTGCGAAGCTTACTCCAAGATGAGGAATCCATATTAGTCTGCCGGAAGATTACCGGCTTCGGCCATAGGCCGATCGTCCTCTGGACGAGATAGGCTCTAAGTGTAAGTGTAGCAATACATTAAGCTGAGGAGTACTAATTGACGATCTCCCATCTCTTTTGTTTGTCAAACTAAAATTTGACTTACTGGTTCTATTCATCACATCAATGATGATTAGTTTCTATAAAGATGGAAAATGACCTGCGTTTGAATAACAAGAAAAAAACCACGTTTCGGCGTGGTTTTTTTTGGGTTATAATGTATTTTTATGAATACCATCTTGAAACGCAGTATAATGTTTCTTATTGTTTTGACAATTATTGTTGGATTTTTATTGAATTTTATTTACCGCAGTTCAAAAGCCAATAGAATCACTTCAAATAAAGAATATATAGAACAACTGAAAAATGCAGCTTCTGGCAAAAATTTACCAGGGACATTTACTCCAACTCTAACCCCTACACCAAAACGCCCCATTGAGTCAATTATTGATGCACTGCTGTCTTTCTTTCACTTCCGCTAAACTACACTCATTATTTGTTGTTGTGCTACAATAACAAAGTATGAACATTTTAGCTATTGATCCGGGGTATGAAAAAGTTGGATATGCGGTATTAAAGAAAACTGGAAGCACGAACAAAGATTATACGTTTATTACATCAGGATTAATAAAAACCTCTGCAAAAGAACATGGAGAACAAAGACTTTTGATGATCTATAATAAACTTTTGAAAATTATTACACAAAGATCTCCGGATATTCTTGTTATTGAAAAACTTTTCTTTTTTAAAAATAAAAAAACAGTACTTCAGGTAGCACAGGCTGTTGGTGTCATCGAACTTCTTGCAGCCCAAAAAAACATAAAAGTTGAACGCTTAACACCTTTGCAAATCAAGCAGTCAATCACCGGCTATGGTACTGCGGACAAGAAATCTGTTCAGAAAATGCTTCGGCTGGAACTTGGGGAGGTACTACAATTTCAAGATGATGATGAGTCAGATGCAATTGCATGCGGAATTGCGTACTGTTTCTTGTATTGCATCTCCCGCACCGGTTGAATCAAGAATTTTATCTGCTGAAACAGCCTCCTGAAAATATATTTTTGAGTCGTGATACGCATAACTTCCTTTTTTGCCATCGGTGATGACGACAATATGATCTTTCGTGAATGGAACGTACTTATCAATAATGTTTGAATGAAAATCAACTGACTCATAGGAAACCTTAACGATATCAGCGTACTCATATGCATTCATAATCATGATATCTACATACTTGACAAATGATAGTAATTCATCAATAGGTCGTCGGCAATCGGTAACATTGAGATTCGCAATTATTTTTACCTTATTGGATTTTGCATGAGATAAAATTCTGATGCGCTCTTTTAGAGATACTGATGATAAATTTGCCATATAAACTGCTTTTGTATTTTTAAGCTTTTTGTAATCATCTTCTCTTTCCATAATATTTTGATGATCTGTTCGATAGTTAATAATTGTTTTTTCTCCGTGTTTATTCAGAAGAATTGAAGAAATGTTAATATAGTTTTCTTCAATGTTGCAAAGGTCCTTATGAATGACATGAGCGTCGTCGAGTTTTTGGCAGATTAACGGAAGAAATGGGTTATTTCCTATTTTTGAAATAAGCCCAACAGATGCGCCTTCCTTTGCAGCGCCAATTGCTACATTTGCTCCTCCACCTCCCAATCCTTCATAAAAATGTTCAACAAAATACTTTCCACCTATAGCAAGCTCAAAACGCCCATCGCCTTCCGTAAGAGTTTCCCCTTTGTAATAAAGATCTATACTTACTGTTCCAAGACAAATAAGATCAAAATATCGCATACATTTAGTATAAAGATAAAAATTCATAATGTCTATGTTCGGCTTTTTACTTTCATCGTATGAAGTAATATAATAGACTCATGCTTACGGTCATTGCTGGTGAAGATTCAGTTGCTTCAAGATCAAAACTTCAGGACTTAAAAAAAATTTACAGAAACGATGGGTATTTGGTCGAGCAAACAACAGTTGATACTCTGCCTGAGGTGTTAAAAAATTCCTCAGGAGTTCGTGATTTGTTTGGAAAACAATCAATTTATTTTGTTGATGGTATTTCAACAAAATATAAAGGTCGAATCAACACATCGTTTAAAAACATTGTGCAACAACTTGCTGAGGAAAAGAATATCCATATTGTTGACTGGGAAAACGGAAAATCTGCATATGAATTATCATCACTAAAACGAATCGCAACGGTATTTGATGAGTATAAACCAGGAAAAAATATTTTTCAGCTTCTTGAAGCATGTTACCCAAAAAATCTCAAAATATTTCTTGACACACTGGATGTTGTAGCCGTAACACAGGAAATAACATTTATCTATACGCTCTTATGGAAACATGTCCGAAAACTTATCCAAGCACAACATAATACTCTTGATTCATCTGTACCTTCATGGCAAAAACAAAAACTTGTATTTCAATCTCAAAAATGGGATCAGCCGACACTTATGAAGTTTTATGAACGCCTTGCACGAATTGATGTATCGTTCAAAACAAATTCTACTACATATGATTTGAAAGAGTCAATTGAACTATTAGTATGTTATTATTTGAAATAGCCAACAAGACATCTATGAATATATTGATTAACAAATAACGTGTATATTCGCATTACAATTTAAATCCTTTAATGACAATTATTGATACTTCGATTTTTCAGGCATACGACATTCGTGGGGTGTATCCAAAACAAATCAATGAAAATGTAATGGAGAATATTACACGTGCTATTTTTACTTTTTTTAAAAAGCGTCTAAAAAAAACAAATATGACAATTGTACTTGGGCATGACATGAGGCTTTCATCACCAGTACTTCATCAGATTGCATGTGACACTCTCAAGAAATGCGGAGCACAGGTTATTGATATCGGGCTCGCTGCAACACCAACTGTTTATTTCGCAGTAAGAAATGACAAATATGATGCTGGAATTCAAATAAGCGCTTCTCATAATCCAAAAGAGTATAACGGAATAAAAATCGTAATACGAAATGCTGACGCTTTGATCAAGATTGGAAAAAATACCGGCATGAACTCTATTGTAAATAATGTCCAGCATTCATTGTTTAGTGAGTATACGGCAGGTGGATCTGTGATAAAACAAGAGAACACACTTGAGAAAGAGATTGATCAAGCAATTCAAGCCGTACATTCGGGAGATGTGCATACATTGAAAATAGTTGTTGACCCTGCAAATGCAATGGGAATACTTCCGACAAACGAACTTTTTGATCGATTGGGCGCTACGCTCATTAAAATTAACTTTGATCTTGATGGGACATTTCCTTCTCATCAAGCTGATCCGCTTCAGCATAAAACACTACGTGATCTTCAGAAGCGTGTAAAAGACACAAAAGCACACCTTGGTATTGCGCTTGATGGAGACGCAGACCGGGTAATGTTTATTGATGAACGTGGAGAGATTGTACCTGCAACATTAATTACGACATTAATCGCAGGTGAAATTTTGAAAGAAAATCCTGGTGAACGTATTCTTGTAGACATCCGTTATATCAAAAACGTTGAAGATATGGTAACAAAACTTGGTGGAAAAGTAGGGTATACGAAAATTGGACATGCTCTCATAACCGAACAGGTAAATAATGAGCATGCTATATTTGCAGGCGAATCATCTGGTCATTATTATTTCCGCTCAATGGGCGGATGTGAAAGCACAGTAAGAGTGATTTTATTTATACTACGAGTTCTTTCACGAGAAAACAAACCTTTTTCAAAGATTCTTGAGAAAATTCAAACGTCAGTTGAGTCAGGAGAGTCAAATTTTATTCTTCCTGTAAACTTTCATGCATCCATCATCATTAATAAGCTAAAAACTATGTATGCGGATGGCGTCCTTTCTGAGCTTGATGGTGTAGCAATATCATACCCTGAATGGAGGTTTAGCGTTCGAACATCAAACACTGAAGCGTTGCTTCGTCTCAATGTTGAAGGAAAAACAAATACAATTGTCATGACAAAATTAAATGATATCAGAAAGATGATCCTTGAGTATGGCTCAAAACTTCGCGAATAATAGTTCATAAGCGCTGATATAATATATACCAATCGTTGCTCATTTTGCAAATATTTAATCACAAAATGAGCTTACGAGTGTATATACTCGTAGCATTCTCAAGTGCGAAGGGTATAAATCACCTATTATTGATTGTTAGAAAACATACAATGCCAGACGAAGACGAAGAAAAAGAGAAAGTAGTACCAAGTACCATAACACTGTCGAAAGTGACCAATAATTTACTACATGCATTTCGATCAATAAAGCAAAAATCTCCGACAGATGAGTTTACAAAACTCTCTGTATCTCAAACGGTATCTTTTATTGCACTTATGTATGAGAAAGTCAGAAATGCAATAGAGTATCGCGAAGACCATTTGATACGAAGAGCAGCTATTGAACGAATTCTCAAAAGAAGACTTTCTTTGAATCCTGAAGGAAAAAATGAGTCTGAAAATATACTTCGTGAACTTATGTGGGCACGATATTTTCCCAATGGCTCACTTGGCGAGCTAGATATCCAAGATATACAGCGCATTATTGACAGATATATAGATATTCGCAAACAACTTCTCCCAGGACGCACGCAGAAAATAAGATCATACTTATCTGAGTTTTTACTCCAACTGATTACTGCGGAAATAGAAGAGTTCCTCAATCCCGCAGATTCTCAACAAGAAGCAGATTTTGGTTACTATATTTTTCAGACATTAAAAGACAAGGTAAAGATCGAAGACGTTGACACTCAAAAAAAAGACACGTATCTCTATATAGCAATTGAAAAATCCTATCGTAAAAGTGATCAAGCGTACCAGCGATATCATTTGTTTCGACTTTTTTATAATCAACTTATAGCATACTCTGCAGATGAAATTCAAAACCTTATTCCAAAGTTTTCAGATATTTTTCAAAAAATTGATGATTTAATTTCAAATCCAACGGTTGAAAAACTGGTTCGTTTTACCCGGAAGCAACTGCCTCCGTTCCTTATTCTCTTTTCTTTGTTTCGAGAGAACAAATCCGATATCGAATCAGTCATTTCAAAAAAAAGTACTCTTTGGTCGCATGTAGAAAAAATTGCCCGACAGAAGTATGCAGATATTCGATCGCGACTGAACATACTTGCGTTTCGAAGCCTTGTATACATCTTTATTACCAAAATGCTGTTAGCTCTTATGCTTGAGGTGCCGATATCAGAGTATTTTTATCATGAAGTGAACTACTGGGCAATAGGTATAAACAGCCTTGTTCCACCACTATTTATGTTGTTTATTATTCTTTCGGTAACCGTACCAGGAGAGGAGAATACAAAACGTCTTTTTTTTAGAATAGTAGAAATCATTGATGCAGACTCAACCTTTGAAAAATCTACCGCCCTTATTACAAAACGGGCAAAAAACCGCAGGCCGCTTCTCGCAATTGGCTTTAGTTTGCTGTATGTGACAACATTTATTGTGACATTGTATTTGATTCATATCGGACTAAAAATGCTCAACTTTAATATTTTGAGCGAAGCAATTTTTATTTTCTTTATTAGTGTTGTGGCGTTCTTTGCTTATCGTATTAAACAGCTTGCAAACATGTACCGCCTTACAGAAAAAGGAAGTTTTTTTTCACCAGTATTCGATTTCTTTTTTATGCCGATTCTTTCTATGGGTAAACTATTTAGTGAAGGGGTTTCTCGGTTAAATTTTTTTATTGTTTTATTTGACTTTATTATAGAAGCACCGTTTAAGCTTATCATTGAAGTTATTGAAGAGTGGATTACGTTTGTGCGACAAAAGAAGGAAGATATTGTGTAATTTACGAGAGTATGAAGTTTTTTATATTCAAAAACTGGTCAGGATTATATATTGATATCGGATACAATTCTTTCTTATATTGTTTCAGTTCTTCTTCAAGTTTTTTTAGCTTTTTTTGATCGACTAAATCAGTCTTGCATAAAAGAATTACTTCTTTTTTCTTTGTAAGCTCTGTATTGTAATCTTCAAGTTCTTTCTGTACGGTTTCATAATTTTTTTTTACATTTTCGGAATCTGCTGCTATGCAGTGCAAAAGTACTGGCACTTTTTCAATATGCTTTAAAAATTTGATACCCAACCCTTTTCCTTTTGATGCTCCTTCTATAAGGCCAGGAATATCCGCAATAATTTTGTCACCGCATACGCCTAGATTCGGCTCAAGAGTTGTAAAGGCATACATTGCTGTTTTAACGTTTGCATTCGTAAGTTCATTGAGCAGTGTGCTTTTTCCAGCATTTGGCAAACCAATAAGACCAAAATCAGCAATCAATTTCAAAACAAGTCGAAAGCATTTTTTTTGCGTTTTTTCACCTGGTTCAGCCTGCCGCGGTACTTGATTGGTTGAGCTTACAAATGCGGCGCCATTTGATCCTGTTCTACAAAATTTCTCACCACGTCCACCATCCTGAGCCTTAAATAGTTTTGCACCCATATACATATGGAGATCTGACATCTGAGGATCGCCTTGAACAATTACATCTCCTCCTTTGCCGCCGTGACCACCACAAGGGCCTTTTTTCATGGGGAAAAATGCGACTGAGCCGCTACCACCATTTCCACCCTGTACATAGATTTGTGCTTCATCAATGAACATACAGTATTATACTGGTTTGTTCGGATAAAAGCACATTTTGAACATTTTAAAAGTTTTAAACAAATTTGAATTTTGAAGAATTAGTGAATCCGACGTAAAACTATTTGAATCGCCGTTGTTATTAGTTATTATTAACTCACTTCAAATAGAAAGACGATGTGAAATTGGTTATTATGCAAGAGATAATGAACCTAACTATATGTTGAAAGAATTTACTAATTATTCTGAAGCAATTAAAGGAGCGATATTCCCTAATATGGAACTGAGATTTGTAAACTGGTATCTTCAGCATGGCTGCGATCTTGATTGTTCTTATTGCAAGGTTCCCAAGCAGAAAGTAGGGATTATGTCTCAAGAGGATCGTCAGGAAGTTATTCAAAAAGTTCGCAACTTGTGTTCAAAACAACCAATCATCAGTCTCTTAGGAGGGGAACCAACGCTTAGACCCGATTTTTTGGTTGAGGCTGTTGAGGATGCTGCCAATGCAGGATTCCTTGTTAATGTTGTCAGTAATGGATGGGGGCTGACGCCAGAATTAATAATGCGGTTGGGTAAGGCAGGGTTACATTATTTAGGAATATCAGTCGACAGTGACAGAAACACTCTTAAATCAAACTTGGGAAAGGCTCTTTCTCTCCATGCAACGACAAGAAAGTTTGGCATCCTACCTGTAATAAATACTGTAGTTACAAGTGACACTCGATCCGAAGATTTTAAAAAATTTGCGGGAGAGGTGATACGGGCTGGTTGTTTTATTAGTCCTTTAGCTTGTTCTCCCGAAGTTCCTGGGGGTGCTTTTTCCAGTGCACAACAAGACCTTGTGCCTTCTCAACAACAACTGCGGGCAATTATACCTTGGTTAGCCTGGAAAAAATTAACAACCGGCTTAATAACCTCAGATTTTAATTATCTTTGGACACTATATAATTCTGGAGCATCAAGTGATGAGGTAAATCTATGGCATTGCGCCTCTCATTTTCGGTTAGAAAGATATTAGATATTAAATTCGCTGACGTTACAAATGAATGTCCTGGATGTTTATATAATTGTTATGTTATGGAAGAAGGAATTGGCGGCTCTCAACTTCTTGGAGAAATTCCGACTTTATTTCAAATGGCTAGAATTAAATCAGTTAATCATAAATGATTACCGTGGTCTGGTTATCGATTTTTTAGTCGAAGTGAACTATAAAAATAATTTATGACCACAGCCTCAGCCTTAATTTTTTATTGGTGAATCCGGTGGGACTCGAACCCACAACCAACTCCTTAAGAGGGAGCTGCTCTACCAATTGAGCTACGGATCCGCGTAAAGCTGCGCCCCTAGAGGGAATCGAACCCCCATCACTGGTCCCGACCCGCCCAGCCAGCGCGTCCGGCAGGACTCGAACCCGCAACCTTGTGGTCCGAAGCCACACGCTCTGTCCAATTAAGCTACGGACGCTGCCAAAGCGGGCAGGAAACCAATGCTCCCTTTTTGGCTAAAAGCCGATCCGCCTTTTGGCGGAAAGCTATAGGGACAAAAGCACGATCTATCAATTATACTATACCTATGATAGTGAATGAAGGATTTTACTTATTTATTATAACAGCCGAACTTCTATTTCTTATTTCTGCATCAGTTTATATCATATTTCTCATTTACTCATGGCTCAAAGGTGCTCCATATGTCGCAACTCAAAAAAAATCACTTGACTCAATAATACAACATGCGCGTATCAAAGATGGACAGCGTATTGTGGAGCTTGGGTCTGGCGATGGACGGTTCCTGCTTGAAGTTGCCAAGAAATATAAAATTATTGGTCTAGGAGTAGATATAAACCCTATTCCGATCCTGAAAGCACGAATTTTTGCGCGTATGCAAAAAGTGAGTTCAGTCACATTCTTGCTTAAAGATATCAGAGAAACTGACCTTACAAGTGCAGATGTTATCTATATTTTCCTCTTTCCAAAACTTGTGCAGGCGATTCAAGACAATCTACTAAAAAATACAAAGCGAAATGCTCTGATTATTTCACATGGATTTAAAATTGAGTATTTATCAAAGTATCATATCAACACAATCAAAAACGGAAAATTTAATACGTATTTTTATAAGATGAAATGAGCGCTTCTTGACAAGTCATGCGCTGACGCATATAGTAATTATTATGACAAAAAAAATAGTTTTCCTCTCTGTTTTTTTTGTATTATTTATTGTCATTAATATATCTGTTTCTACGCGTATCTATGCAAATACTGCTCGTAGCCGCTCAATAACACTCATTCTGCAAGAATTTGATCAGTTGTCTGGCGAGGGTTTTGAAAACCAAGAACTGGAGTTTTTTTTCGACAGCAATATCAAGGACAGAAGAATAGCTATATTAAAGGCATTTTTTCGAAGACATGAGTCTCCTCTCTATGATCATGCTGACTTTATCGTAAAAGTCTCTGATGCATATGAGCTTGATTTTCGTCTTATTCCAGCAATTGCCATGCAAGAATCAACTGCCTGTAAATTTATTCCAAACAATTCCCATAACTGCTGGGGATGGGGGATATATGGAAATAAATTAAAGCGATTCAATTCATACTCAGAAGCAATAGAAACTGTAGCAAAAGGTTTGAAGGCGAATTATATTGATAAAGGATTGACAACTCCTGAAGCGATTATGGCCAAATATACACCAAATTCAAACGGCAGTTGGGCACGGGGAGTTACGAATGTATTAGGAGTTTTGGAATAATATAACTTCCTATCGCTAATAACTATAAGCAAATATACTACGAAAACTCAGGTTTGCAACCAGTTTTCTCAGTATAAACCCATCTAATCTGCTTTTTCGCTCTTACGAGCTACAAACCAGAGTAAGATGGG
>Ga0075674_131_pt1 | contig 9425 bp, 12 predicted proteins | sample RifGroA2_FD_68243 | JGI IMG/M metagenome (GOLD analysis project Ga0075674, IMG submission 68243) | Microgenomates (Roizmanbacteria) bacterium GW2011_GWA2_37_7
GATCAGATTCAGATATAGTACCAATACTTTTTGAAACAAGCTGGAGTCTGAGCGTATTTAATGAATCTTCAATAATTCTTTTTACATTCCCACCACTTGCTACAAAATCTTCAATCCAGCGTATTGCGTCCGAAACGGTTCCATTTTGCATAATTTCCAAAAGCTTTCCTTTTGACCGTATTCCTAAGTATTCTTGGGCCGAATTATATGACAGTTTGTCTTGTATCGCCAACTCTTCAAGAAGTTTTGTTGCGTCGCGGAACGAGTTTTCGCTATAGTTTGCGATCATAGTCATCAGATCGTCTAATATATCGATGTTTTCATGTTGTGCGATACGTTTCAGCATACTCACAATATCTTTTGATCTTGCTGTACCAAATGAAAATCTCACACACCGGGAAATAATAGTTGATGGAAGCTTTTCTTCGTTTGTTGTTGCTAGTATAAAAATTACTGACTTTGGCGGCTCTTCAAGTGTCTTAAGAAGAGCATTGAATGCATCGGGTGTGATCATATGGGCCTCATCGATGATATAGACACGGTATCTTCCTGACATGGGAGAAAATGAAGACTCCCTGATCAGTTTTCGTACTTCGTCAATCCCCCGATTTGATGCAGCATCTTGTTCGACAACATCTGGAGAACTTCCTGTATCAATACTATTGCAATTGGCGCACAAGTTACAAGGTTCAAAAGAGTTTCCTTTTTTTGCAAATACATTTTTATCACAGTTTACTGCCTTTGCAAAAATACGAGCTGTTGAAGTTTTTCCCATACCTTTTGGACCAACAAAAAGAAGGGCATGGGGAAGTTCTTTAGATGTAAGAAGTTTCATCATCCGCTCACGGATTTGGCTATTGTCGAGCTCTGTAATGGTTCTTGGACGGTATTTGAGATAAAACATATATGTAGTTTAGCTAATAGCCATAAGCTTTATAGGTTTATTATTAATATTTATTGATTGTAATTCAATTCTATAAGCCATAAGCTATTCCCTATAAGTTTATTGCATGAATATATTTTGTATTCCATGTTCAATTAACCGATGCATTGTTGGATCCACGCGTTTATCACGTTCCGCAGCAAGAAGTACTGCTTGGGGATAGCAGATCACAATCTCACCAATCACGTTATCTGTTGTGCTTATTGGATCTCGTAAATATGAAAATGAAAGAACTGGAAGCGCGACATCTTCATCCTTGTATTTTTTTGCAAACTCCTTCATTTTACGCTTACCTACAAAAGCAATGTTCAAAGCAGATGTTTTTGATACATGATGTTTATCAAGCTGTGCTTGAGCAAACTCCTCCAAACTTGACTTGCTGATTTTATACCGCGATGAACTAAAAATATTAATCATAATATTACAGTGATCGTCTTTGTCGACGATGTTTCAGCCGTTCCTTTTCTTCTTCTTTTCTCACTTGTGAAGGACGTTTGTAATACATTCTGCCACGCACGTCATCAACGATTTTTGACTCAAAAAACCGTCGGCTAAATTCACGAAACATATTGTCTACTGACTTTCCTTTTTTGTTTGTTACCACTACCATGTAAATTCTGACACCTCTCTTTCATGCATTCATAATCAAACTCCTGCGCTGCTTCTATAGTTTCTAACACTTTTTGAGTTTATGAATAGCACACGAACGAATAAACTCGTAACTGAATCAACAGTATTCTATTACATTTTCCGAAGTATTTCAATCAATCGAGAAAGTGAGAGCTTTGAGGGAACACTGTTTGGATTTTTTGAAGATCCATTCAGCAGCATATTTTTCGAAGCATGCAAAAACCAAGTTGCAGTCGGATCAACTTTGACCATTTTTTCATGCAAAGGGGTAAGGTCTAATTTTGGATCAGGTTGAGTCTTTATGCGGATTGTGTTGTTTTCTGGATCACGCCGTACAACCATATCGTATCCCTTTTTAAGAGCATATTTCACTGCTGCTTCATTTTGTACTTCCATTACCAGGGTTTTCCCCCATGGCGTTTTGAGAATAACACCTGATTTGATTTCGTCCTCTGCCTTGAGATTGTTTTTTATTGTATATAAAATACTTTCTAAAATAAGAAACGTCATATTGACAAGCTCAATATCGCAGCTTAGCTGTCCGCGAAGTGGATACAAAAATTCGTGTAAACAAAATGAGTATTTTGTATCTGTCGGATCTGGAAAATAAACTTCTCCAAAGTTGTCAATCTCAGTCACAAATATCACCATCTGCTCTATTGCATCAAGATCTTTTTTTTTCATGTGACCTTCATCCAACAGAAAATCAAACACGCGTTTTGTTGCTGATAGCCGTTCATGAAACTGATGATGATCAAATTTTCCCAAGCCAGTATCAACATGGATGATATCAGGGTTTTCATCAGGTTTATCGTTGTTTAATGTCTCTCCTGCAGGTACAAATGCATGATCAGCACTTTCCCAGCCAGGGAGATATCGTTTGATCAGCCATGATGAAACAATGGCATCAAGGTCTGGGGAAATGTGTGTGACTATTGTTTTCATGTGGGTCGTGTTACGTACAACGTTATATGTTAGATCGGATGTCAGTAATAAGATTATTCAGTCTTTGTAAAGTTTCCGTTTCCGTCAATAATTCAGTTTTCGCTTCATCTCTTCTTTTCCATTCAATATTATCTCCTGTGCGTTTCGAGATGACAAGTCGAACAGGAATGCCAATAAGATCTGCATCAGCAAATTTCTCACCTGCTCGCGTATTCTCGCGATCATCATACAGGACTTCGATTTCTGCTTCTTGTAACTTTGCATACAGCGCATCTACCTTAGTTTTAATTTCTTCGTTCTGTAAATCCAATCCTATTAAATGAACAAGATAAGGTGCAACTTGCGACGGCCAAATAATCCCTTTATCATCATGATGAACCTCAACAATAGTAGCAAGAGTTCTGCCTATACCTATGCCATAACAGCCCATGTAGTATTTTTGGAGAGAACCGTCTTCAGAGGTAAAGGTTGCTCCGTCCATTTTCGTGGAATAGTGGTAGCCAAGTTGAAAAATATTACCTACTTCAATTCCTTTGCTTTCAGTTAATTTTTGCCCTGATTTTGTTTTAAATCCAGCTTGAGCCATGGCAATATCTCCCTCTATATCCGCTTTGTAATCTCGATCGATATTCATATTTAACATATCACAATTAAGCTTATTGGCTCCGCCATATGCATTTCGAATGGTGCGAAGTGAAGAATCGGCAACGATTATTAACTTAAAACCTTTGTTTAGAATATCTTTAATGCCAACTGGCGAAATAAAGCCTGGCTCTGAGTTAATCTTTTCCCGGATTTCCTCACTTGTGGCGTGTCGAAGGTCGACGGTATTCGTTAAATGTTTGAGTTTTGTTTCGTTAACATCAAAGTCTCCTCTAATTATAGACAAAACAAAACGTCCATTTTCATCAACATAGAGAACATCTTTTATTTGTTGCCATAGTGGTAAGTTGTGTAGTTTGACTCCATCTTCCATCGTAATTCCACGTTTAGCATCTACGGCATCCATTTCTTTGAGTTCATCATCCATATTTTTTTCTTCTTTTTTAAATACTGCAACGTCCTCATGTGCGCAGTATTTTCCGTCCTTAGTAATTAAGAATCTGCTCTCCCCTACCTTTGCCTCTACGACAAATTCATGGCAGTACTCGCCACCAATGTATCCATTGTCTGATTCAACAACTAACGTTTTCAAACCAACTCGTTTATATATTCTAGAATAGGTATCCCACATGTTTTGGTACTCTTTTTTAAAATCCTCTTCATTTGTATGAAAAGAATAGGCATCTTTCATAAGAAATTCACGCACACGAAGAAGCCCTCCACGTGCACGCAACTCATCGCGAAACTTCTGGGAGAATTGATAGATGTTAAAGGGTAAATCGCGATAAGAGAGTTGGAATTTGCGTACGACATCTACAAACATTTCTTCTGCTGTTCCGCCTAAGGCAAACTCAGCATCGTGGCGGTCTTTTATTTTCATTAGTTCAAAACCGGCAGTATTTGTGCGATTGGTTTCTTTCCAAAGCTCTAAAGGATGTAGTACGGGAGAGATCATTTCTTGACCTCCTGCTTTGTCCATTTCTTCCCTGACAATGGAAATGATTTTGTTACGTACAAGGTTGCCAAGTGGCAAAAAAAAGTACCTACCAGAAGTGGACTCACGCACAAATCCAGCTTGATAAAGAAGTTTATGGGAAGCTGCCCTCATATCGCGTTGTGTCTCTTTGACAGTTTTACCGAATAGTTTGGAATAGAGCATGAAGTAATTATAACATTCGTAATTTATATAAAACTGTCTATGTCATGTTAGTCAATATCTTTAGGATGCAATGATCGTGTTTTGCCAGCGAGTTTTCGTAATTTATTATCAAAACTACAGAGTAAATAATCTTTTGGTAATTGAGTTGTGATCAAGCAGTCGGATATTTTTTGATTGTGTTTTCGATACAATTCAAATGCTTTATGAAATTCGGTACGATCTACCAGCAAGAGATTTTTCATTTCTAAAATAGAGGCTATATATTTTTCAATATCCTTCACTTCAAGTTTGTAAAAGCTTTGGAGTGTATACATAATCTCTGTTAGCACTATTGTTGAAGTTGCTAGTTTATATTTTCCTGTTTCTGCCAAGAAGAATATTCTCTTGACTTGTTCAACCATTTGCTCGTTATCTTTGATAAAGAACCGCATAAATATATTTGTGTCCAAGAAGAGTTTCATAATTGTGAATAGTCTATGTAATCTCTTACCCGATCTATATTTATACGCTTTGTTGGTTTAATTTTTTTCAAGGCTCCTTCGAGTTTAAAAATTTTGCTTCTTTTTGGTTGCATAACAATTTTTTTACCTTCCACAAAAATATCTGCCTTAATCGGCTTACTCAGCCCGAGTTGTCTCCTGATCGCTACCGGAATGTGCACTTGCCATTTAGGTGTTATACTTACTGTTTGCATATTATTGCTTATAATATAACAAGTCTGTTGAGAAAACAAGTTGTTTCGGTCACTCCTCCTTTTGTTGCTACATACTTCAGAAGTACGGTTGGAGTCGTAGATGTATCTTTTATATCAATTCCTATTAATTAACTCATATTAAATATTGTCTATAGGATTAAACTCTAGGCCACCAATGAAAAAGGGTCTTTGCGGTAATGATTTCTTTTTGATTCAAAAGCTTCCGTATCCTTTCTATTTGTATTTCTTCAAGTTCATCAATATCTTTTACTAAATTTGCTATTTTTGTTAAATCATCTTATTTTTCACCATTTTTGTAGCCGAGATTGTCAAGGACTTTTCCTACTGTTTCGTTGGGTCCTGAAGAATAGGTGTCTATTACCAAATGATAATACTGTGGGTCAAAAAAATCGTAGTTTCCATAGATGCGTTTCCACTCTATGAAGTTTCCTTCCTCACGTGCTTTAATATATTTTTTCGCCTCATTTATCGAGATATTATCACGATTTGCGACACGGTCGATGCGCAGTGCATCATTTTGACATCGTAAAAGAACCCGAAGGGTATCATTACGATCTTTTGCCATAAATCCAGCAAGCCACGCTTCAATGACATAATGTCCATTTTCAAGAAGTTTTTTTGTTCGATCATCAAGTTGGTGATGAAACTCATCAGGCACAAGACTTGCAACAGGCTGAACATATTCTTTTGAAAAATCCCGAAGTAGTTTTCCACCGGAAGTAAATCTCCAACCAAGAAGTACCAAATACTGTTTAAGATTTCCATGAAGTGTATTTTTTCCAACAGCCACACCTCCTGAGATTGTGATGTTACGATATTGTAAGTTCATAATTGAATATAGAATATTGAATATAGAATCTTTAATAGATTTAATATGACTTATACCAAATCTTAATCATTATTCTACATTCTACATTCCATATTCTCCATTCTTTATTCAAATCTAACTATCCCCAGTATTTCTGAATATCAAAAATAGTGATAACTGCACTTAACGTAAGTAAAAGGATAATTCCAACAATATTGAGATAATGTTCAAGGTTTTGATTCGCTCTTTTTCCGGTTACCCACTCATAGAGAATAAAAATTTGCCTTCCCCCGTCAAGCGCCGGAAACGGTAAAATATTTATTACAGCAAGATTGATTGATAATATTGCAGTTATTTGAATAAGCGCCGTAATACCAAATTTTCGTGCCTCATTTACAATTTTTGCTATTCCAACAGGCCCGGTAAACTCAACATCTGTTGATTGTCGTGAAATGAGTTGTACAGGAATTTTTAATAACTCAGCTGCAATGGTTTTTGTCATGGATAAAGTCTCAATAAAACCTTGGTAAAAGGCCATATACCATGGGTAATGCTTGATTTCTATTTGTTGTTCAATCACAATCCCGAGAGCTCCTTGATCTTTTGGTGGCCGTGATCGAGGTGTTATTTGTACTGAAAATATTTTATCTCCTCGATTGATCTGAAGCATAGTTATCTCATCGGCAAACCTTTGAGTTGACTGAACCAAATCGTCAGTGGTAATAATTTTCACTGTTTGGTCGCTGTGGGTTATTGAGATAAGTTTGTCTCCAATTTTTAGTCCGGCTTCTGATGCTGGTGAGTTTTTTTGAATAGCATTCACTGTTACGCCAACTGGTGACGGTACGCCTTGTGTATATAAGATTGATATCAAAATCCATCCAAAGAAAATGTTCATGACAACACCAGCGGTTATGATGATGGTTTTTTGAAAAGGTGTTTTATTTACAAATGCACGATGTGAAGGTATTTTGCTGTTTTCTATCTTCTTATTTTTCACTTCGTTATGATCTTCACCGTATAGTCTTACAAATCCTCCCAAAGGTATGAGGTTTATACTATACAAAGTCTCGCCGATTTTTTTCCCAAATAATCGTGGCGGGAATCCAAAGCCAAACTCTTCAACAAGAACACCGCTTTTTTTTGCAGCAAAATAATGTCCGAATTCATGAATAAGAACAAGAATGATAAGGATAAGTAAGAAGGTAAGTGCCGTTGTCATGAGTTTATTATAATAGAATGGAGCGTAGAGGAGAAAGCCTACACTTCCATGATTTCATGTTCTTTGTGTTCTTTAATTGATTGGAGTTCGGTATTCAGTTTACCGGTTAGTTCGTCAATTTCTTTTTCCAGACGGTATCTGTCATCTTCGGTAAGCTCCTTGGCATCCTCCATATTTTTAATTTTTTTCCGTATTGCATCTCGCTCATACCGTATTTTATTTTTTGTTTCCTCAATGAGCTGGGATACAAGTTTGACAAATTTTACTCGTTGCTCTTCAGAAAGAGGTGGAACGCGTACAATTATGCGTCTTCCTTCTGTCTGAGGGTTTAGTCCAAGAGGCGATCCAAGAATCCCTCAATCTGAAGGCCTTCGATCATACCAGAATGTGCTCGCCCAGTCCGGATTCCCTTCAGTTCTTCGCGAAGTTTTTCAATATGAATCTCAGCTTGTGATCTGAATGAAGGAATAATGTCGTTCATGTGAACATTGTAGCACATGCGATACCCAATAATAATACATTTATTACTCTCCAAGTTCCCAGCGAAGAAATCGAGCGATTTTGATGTTTTCTCCAAATTTAAGAATTGCTTCTTTTACAAGATTATCAATTGTTTTACCTTGTTCACGTATGTACTCTTGAGCCAATAATGCTGTAAGATTTGAAGCTGGTACTGAGGCAGCCTGCATTGCAAGTTCAGTGCCGAGCATTTGAAAATCTTTATTTCCAGACACAAAATCAGTTTCAGATTGAAGTTCGATCAGTGCAGCAATTTTTTTATTATGGTGTACGTATGTAAAAATTCCTCCTGCTTTTGTTTCACGATGAGCTTTTTTTTCAGCCTTTTCAACTCCCCATTTTTTGAGCAATTTTTTTGATTTCTCAATATCATTATGAGTTTCTTCTAGTGCTTTTTTACAAAGTGAAAACGATACTTGAGATTCGGATCTGAGTTGTTTGAGTTTATTGTAGTCGATCATACAGCAGTAGGTTTTGTAGGTTCAGGCTCTTTATAATTATTTACATACTCATCAAGAAGATCTTTCATAATATATTCGACAACTTCAGTGTCGTCGTCATTTGCCACAACAGGATAATCAATAGTATCTGGATCTGCATTCGTATCAACAATTGCTACAATTGGGATATGAAACTCCTGCGTTTCTTTTACTGCGTTTTTTTCTTTGCGAACATCAACAATAACAACAAAATGTGGACGATCATTTAGTAATTCAATACCTGAGTATAATCGTTCAAGTTTTGTAATTTCTTTGCTGATTTTTGTTCGTTCGTGCTTGACAAGTGACTGTATTTCTCCGGTTTTTATTTGCTCTCTCAAGTTTTTCAATTTTTGGACGTTCTTCATGATCATTTTAAAGTTCGTGAGCAAACCAGGAAGCCATTTTGACGAAATATAGGGAATTGAATGAGTTGAGCAAAATTTTTTCACAAATAAACATGCTGTTTTTTTTGTTCCAACAACAAGGATTGACTTTCCATTTTTTGCAGACTCTGTAATATATTTTTTTGCTTTTTCAATCTGATCTACTGTTTTTGTGAGGTCGATAATTGATGTTTTATTCATGATTGTGTATACATTTTTTCGTGCTTTTGGATGAAGTCTTCCCTTTGTGTGTCCAAGATGTGCACCAAGTTCAAACAAAACCTCAACTTTTTTTGTACTACTTTGTTTTGTCATAAGCATTGATTGTAACAAATAAACCTAAAATTGCAATGAAGGTTCTGCGAAGATAAATAAAAAATTTATCGATTATTAAATTTGAATACCTTTCAGGTAATCTCGAAATTTACCATTGAGCTCCGGATGCAGAAGAGCAAACTCTACAACAGTTTTCAGATACTCCATTTTATTTCCGGTGTCATAGTATTTACCATCCTTTATCTCAACAGCAAGAATTCTTTTTCCATCTTCAAGCATGAGCTTAAGCGCGTCATTGTAATATAATTCTTCTCCTTCTTTGAGACTCTCCAAAGCGCGTTGAAGGTATCCGAATATTTCTCACATTGATGATTTCCCAGATTTCTTCGAAAACGCGGAAAAGAGGCCCCTTCCATTCCTTGCGATAATCATAAGAAGTGCCAATAGATTTCCGTCTCCACTCAAATATTATTTCTGCCCCAGGGATAATCCGTGAAAGCTTCTCCTCGGCCCCGAATAATATTAATCCTGCAATATTGATCCCTTCATCAGTCATTAAGCCCAGAGCGCGAAGCATTTGCCCAGGCCGGCTAATTAAATACTCATTCCTGCCGCTATTCTGAACCCATAATCTTTTCGCATTATTAATCGCTTCCTCGTCTAGGTCTTGAACGGAAATGTCAGGAGAAATTCTGGCGGAGTGATCGGGTAGATCCTCGTTAAAAAACCTGAAGAGCGTT